>OHJK01000017.1_pt1 | contig 109525 bp, 89 predicted proteins | sample 1568541 | NCBI WGS metagenome assembly OHJK01 (sample SAMEA3879535, study PRJEB24766) | human gut metagenome | biome: human-associated habitat; feature: feces | place: USA | collected 1985/1987
TTTTCCGGGAATATTCCCTCGATCTGTGCCTCGAATGTCGCCTCCTCGGTCTCCAGCGCGTTCATCTTCGCCTCATTTACGGAGTCCGCCTGGGCGTTGTGGGTGGTGAGGCGGATCCAGCGCTCGTCCTCCGGTGGCACGAAGCCGGGGAAGAGCCTCTTGTTCAATTCGTTCAAGGCCGCGTCGCCCGGCATCCCGGAGCGAACCTCATTCAGTATGTCAAGGAATAGCCTGTCACTCTGCCGGTGAACCTTCTCAAGCTCGACCGTTACGAACGACAACCTTTGCAACACCTTGGAATTGAAGAAGAAAGGTGATGAATATACTTGCTCCATGTACGGTCTTTCCGATTCTTTGACCACCGGCGGAAGCTGCTGGATGTCCCCGATCATCAGGAGTTGCACCCCTCCGAACGGACGGTCGTTGCGCCGGTAACGCTTGAGCGTGTCATCGATCGCGTCCAGAATGTCGGCTCTCACCATCGAGATCTCATCGATGATCAGCAGGTCGAGAGTCCGCAGGATCCTCACCCTTTCCTTCCGCAGGGAGCGCATCCGCTCCGGCATCTGATACTCTGTGACAAGCTCTTTGACATCAGGGAGATACGGGCAAAGGGGCAATTGGAAGAATGAATGGATTGTCACTCCGCCGGCGTTGATGGCCGCAACTCCTGTGGGAGCCACGACGGCGAACCGTTTGGAGGTCTGCCGCACAATCTCTTTAAGGAACGTTGTCTTTCCCGTCCCCGCCTTGCCTGTCAGGAACACGGAGACCCCCGTCTCTTCCACATATCTCTCCGCCAATGTGAATCTCTCGTCCTTTTCGATCATAGCTCTTTTAGCCTTTCTGTTTTGTCAATGGTTTTCCAATCAACTTTCTGATTGTCGGTGGCAATCCGGTACGTAAAGTCCGGTTCTATCTGGAGGCCGGCCGATAACCGGTCTGTCTCTCTTTCCGTTAAAGTTAGCATTAAAAGTTCTTACGACAAAATCGGATTTTGGTTGCGAATTTGTGAACCGGGAAAATCTTGTGGCAGGTAATTCGTTGGTTAGCAACGTCTTGATGTAGTGCTTTCCCCTTGTTTTCAGTAGAGGATGCTTGGGTCAATCATTTGATTAACAGTTTTTTAACAGCCTCGTCTGAAACTTCTGTTTCTCAAGAAAAATCGTTATGTTTGTTACAGAAATGCCGAACGGGAATATTCATAAAAGGGGATTTGTTCCGGAGCTGCCGGGAGGGTGCGACCTTTCGGGGGAGCGCATCCTGCTGCATTGCTGCTGCGCGCCTTGCTCGACCGCCATCATCGAGTGGATGGTCGGCGAAGGGCTGCGTCCGGGAATATTCTTCAGCAACTCCAACATAGTTCCTTTCCGTGAATATGAGATCCGCCGCGACGAGTTGCGCCGCTATGCCGCCGCCCACGGTCTGGAAACCATTGATGATGAATATGATCACGCGGCCTGGCTGGCCTTTGTCAGCCGGTTGGAGACGGGTGTGGCCGCTGATGATTGTCCGGTCGCCCGAATCGCCGACATGCCGGAGCGCGGTCCCCGTTGCCTTGAGTGTTTCAAGTTCCGTCTCCTCCGTGCCGCACGCTATGCCTCTTCCAACGGCTATCGTATGCTGACAACCACCCTGGCCTCGTCCCGGTGGAAGGATCTCGCCCAGGTTGACGCCGCCGGTCGCTGGGCCTGCGATCGGGTGAACGGTACCGGTGGTGATGGATGCGCCATTGGTCATGGGGCGGAGACAAACGCAGAAACCCATCCGTCCGTCCGCCATGAGGTCTTGTGGTGGAACCAGAACTGGCGCCGCGGCGGTCTTCAGGAACGGCGCTGCGCCCTGATCAAGGAATGGGAAATGTACAACCAGACCTTCTGTGGCTGCGAATTCTCGGAACGGCATTGAGCCAAGAGTCCCTTTTGATTTTGTTTGTGGTTTTTCTCCACGAAGAGTATTTCAAACACCCAAAATCAGCGTCTCTGGTGCGCGGGAGCGGCGCTTTTGCTCACGAGGCTGGTTGTGGACTGTCTTTGGTGCGCGAGAGCGGTGCTTTTGCTCACGGTTATTTCTTGTAGAGGGCGAAGAGGGCGGAGCCGGAGCCGGACATGGAGGCGTAGGTGGCGCCGGAGTCGTAGAGGGACTGCTTGATGGCGGCCAACTCGGGGTGTGCTTTGAAGACTGTGGCCTCGAAATCGTTGACCAGCAGGTCTTTCCATTCGGAGATTGGTTCTGCCAGCACGGATTTCAGGCCGGTTGTCTCTGCCGGCTTGCCAAGTCCGGTTGGTGAGCGATGACTAACCACTGGATTGCCAGGCTGCTCGCTGAACCTGTCGCAACGCTCTGGTGATCCAGTTGAGGCCTGCTCGCCGGATCCGTCGCGGCGCGTTTCCCGAGGAACGATCCCTTTGTAGGCCTCTGCGGTGGAGACCGAAACACCTTCCGGAATCAACACCTTTATCTCGTACTCTGAGAGATCAATGTCGTAAGGCTCAAGCACTTCTCCTCTTCCTGAGCCGATCATCGGACGGTTGAAAATGAAGAAGGCACAGTCGCTGCCAAGTCTGGAGGCATATTCAGAAAGCCTTTGCTCGGAAAGCCCGAGTCCGCAAAGCTCGTTCAGAGCCTTGAGGGTGAATGCCGCGTCCGCCGATCCGCCGCCGAGGCCGGCCCCGACAGGAGCGTTCTTTTCAAGGAATATCTTGACAGGAGGCAGGTCAAAATCCTGAGCCAGAACATTGTACGCCTTGGCGCACAAATCTTTCATCGGATTCCAGTCCACACCTTCCTTGCGGGCGATCGTGATCATCAACTTTCCGTCCTCGGATATTCCCTGTGCCAGATCTGCTTCGTTCTCCTTCTGGTCGCAGAACTTGCCGACGCACCCGTCCTGACCTCCATATTCAGCGAAAAGCGCCGCCGAGGTGCGGCTGTAGTCGTCACCGGCGATGATCTCAAGCGTGTCCCCGAAATCAAAGCACGGCACGAACAGCGTCTCGATGTCGTGGAACCCATCGGCACGCTTCCGCAGGACACTCAGCCCCAGATTCAGCTTGACATTCGTCTTGACAATCATGGTCTTTAAGTAAGCGTTAAAAAATAAGTTCAAGTTGTTTTTTAATGATTACTAAGCGAAGCTGCGGATGGCGTTCTCGACCTCGCCGGCGACGGCTGACCGGCACGGACTTCCGTCACTGGACTCTTCCGGGACGGCTTCCAGGACAGGAGCCACGAAGGAGATCATCTGAAGCACTTTGGCCTCATCCTCGGGGATGCCTCTGGAACGCATGTAGAACTGCTCGCCCTCGTTCAGTTTCCCGACCGTGGCGCCGTGCGAGCACTTCACGTCGTCGGCGTAGATCTCCAGCCTGGGCTTGGTGTTGACTCTTGCCGAATCCGAAAGCAGGATGTTGTGGTTCTCCTGGAACGCCTCGGTTTTCTGGGCGTCCGGCGCGATTACGATCTTGCCGAAGAATCCGCATTTGGCTTCACCGGCAGCCAACCCGTTGAAAATCTGTCGGGAACAGCAATCGCCAGTGCGGTGATGCATCGTGATGTCGAACGTCACCTCGTCGTGGCCGGAGCAAAGGTATATTCCAGAAAGCCTGACTTCGGAATGCGCTCCGGTCAGGTCAATCGTCAGCGGAATCCTTGCCGAGACTCCCGGCAGCACTACCACCGTAAGATCCAGCGCCGCGTCGGCCCCCACCTCGATGTTGGACGGAATACCATAAGGATCAGTCGCTTCGACAAACCTAGGGACCGGGGAGACAGCGACTCCTACGGCAGCGTCTGCTGAACCGAGTACAAAGACTTTACGAATATGCTCACCGTCAGCGACCTTCATTCCCGGCACGATGGGCGAAGGAATATAATTGCCGTGGTCTATGTTTTTAGAACTGTTCAAAGCCATTTTTCTCTATCTTGTCAATCAGTTCGTAACCGCCGCTGGCCACGATGCGGCCATCCTTCAGGACATGCACGACATCCGGCCTGACATATTCAAGAAGCTTCTGGTAGTGGGTGATGACGATCGCCGACTTTTCCGGGGTGTGCAGGGCGTTCACTCCGTCGGCCACGATCTTGAGCGCGTCCACGTCCAGTCCGCTGTCCGTCTCGTCGAGGATCGCGAGGGTCGGATCGAGCATCGCCATCTGGAAGATCTCGTTCCTCTTTTTCTCTCCGCCGGAGAAACCGACATTGACCTCGCGCTTGGCGAACTCCGGCTTCATCTGGACGAAGGCCATCTTCTGCTTCATAAGTTTCAGAAAATCACCGGCTTTCATCGGCTCCTTTCCTTGGGCCTTGAGCTTGGAGTTGATCGCGGTCTTCATGAAGTTCGTGATGGAGACTCCGGGGATCTCGATAGGGTACTGGAAGGACATGAACAGTCCGGCCCAGGCTCTTTCCTCCGGCTTCATCGTCAGCAGATCCTTGCCGTCGAACTCTATCGTGCCGGAAGTGACCTCGTAGTTCGGCTTTCCGGTCAGGACAGAGGACAGGGTACTTTTCCCAGCCCCGTTCGGACCCATCACGGCGTGAATCTCACCGCGGCGGATCTCAAGGTTGATGCCCTTGAGGATCTCATTGTCTGCGACACTGGCGTGCAGATCGGTTATTTTCAGTAATATGTCTGTCATGGTCATTAATATTTTGCGTGGAGGCCAAGCTCCTCGTTGTCAATTATTTCTCCTCTCTGTACAGTCGGTACCAAGTCCAGAGGGACCAGATGCCGTTTATGAGGTACAGGGCGCTGACGATCGGCATGAACACGAGTCCGGCGCTGATGTAGAGGGTGATGTTGGTGACGTTCACCACAAGCCACACGATCCAGCAGTCCCACTTCTTCTGGGCGGAAAGGAACTGCGCCAGAAGCGTCAGCATCAGCCCGAACGAATCCAGCCACGGATTCGGATCAGGTGTGAATATGTCCGTGAACCACGATGTCCCCAATTTGTGGAGGACGAATCCCCAGATCGCACCGGCAATCACCACGACGGTGAGCGCCGCACACCAGTCCCGCATCGATAGCCGTGTCACTTTCAGGGCGGAAGCGTCTTTCGAACTCTGCTCGGAAGGTCTCGGATGAGTCCACCTCCAGTGTCCGAAGGCGTTGATGCCGAAGGCTATCGGCTGGAGAAGCATGGCCGAGTACAGATGCCTCTGCCAGAACAGCGAGAACAACAGGATGTTGTACAGGTAGCCAACCCAGAAGTTGTACTTGTTGTTGCGCCCGGCCATCACCACGCAGGTAAGTCCCGCGATGACACCGAGCAGCTCCAGGAAGCTCACTCCCGTTCCGCCTAACGTGAACGCAATGTTTTCTATGTCAAAGAATCCCATAATTCATTCGTGAATATATTCATTAACCTACCGATCCTTCGAGGGAGACCTGAAGCAGTTTGGTGGCCTCGACGGCGAACTCCATCGGGAGGCGGGAAAGCACCTCGTGGGCGTAGCCGTTGACAATCAGACCGACAGCGTCCTCCGGGCCGAGTCCCCTCTGGTTGCAGTAGAAGAGCTGCTCGTCGCTGATCTTCGAGGTCGTGGCCTCATGCTCCACGATCGCCGTGGGATTCGCGCTCTGGATGTCCGGGAACGTGTGCGCCCCGCACTGCGAGCCGATCAGAAGGCTGTCGCACTGCGAGAAGTTCCGCGCCCCGGTCGCCCCGGCGTTCATCCGGACGAGACCGCGGTAGCTGTTCTGACTGTGACCCGCTGATATTCCCTTACTTACGATCCGGCTTCTGGTGCCGCGTCCGAGATGGATCATCTTCGTGCCGGTGTCCGCCTGCTGGTAGTTGTTCGTCACGGCCACGGAGTAGAACTCCGACGAGGAGTAGTCGCCCTTCAGGATCGTCGAAGGGTACTTCCAAGTGATCGCCGAGCCGGTCTCGACCTGAGTCCAGCTCAGGTGCGAACCGCTGCCCTTGCATATTCCTCTCTTAGTCACGAGGTTAAGGATGCCGCCGCGTCCTTGGGCATCTCCGGGGTACCAGTTCTGCACCGTTGAGTATTTCACATCGGCGTCCTTCTCGACCACGATCTCAACCACAGCGGCGTGCAGCTGGTTCTCGTCGCGCATCGGAGCCGTGCAGCCCTCCATGTAGCTCAGCTGCGAACCCTCGTCCGCCACGATGAGCGTCCTTTCGAACTGTCCCGTGCCGGCGGCGTTGATCCTGAAATAGCTGGAAAGCTCCATCGGGCACTTGACCCCTTTGGGAATATAGCAGAAACTACCGTCGCTGAAGACCGCCGAGTTGAGTGCCGCGAAGAAATTGTCTCCGACCGGAACGACGGAGGCGAGGTACTTCCTCACCAGATCCGGATGCTCCTTGACAGCCTCCGAGAAACTACAGAATATGATTCCTTTCTCCGCCAGCGAGGCTCTGAAGGTCGTGGCCACGGAGACCGAGTCGAAGACAGCATCCACGGCCACCACTCCGGCCAGAGCCTCGCGCTCACGCACCGGAATCCCCAGCTTCTCGAATGTCTCCTCCAGTTTCGGGTCTATCTCTTTCGGCCTGTCCACGTTCTTCTTCGGAGCGGCATAGTAGATAATGTCTTGAAAATCGATCTCCGGCATGTCCAAATGCCCCCACTGTGGCATCTCCATGCTCTGCCATTTGCGGAAAGCGTTCAGACGGAACTCCAGCATCCATTCCGGCTCTTCCTTAAGCCGTGAGATCGTGCGGATGATGTCCTCGTTCAGTCCCTTTGGGATGAAGTCCTGTCCGACCTCGGTGACGAAGCCCTCCTTGTACTCCTGTCTGGTGACCTCCTGTATGATCTTATCTTCTTCCTTGATGTCCATATAGTTCTTGTTTCTCCCTCACCGTCTCTTGACGCAAAAGCGAAGAGAGAGGATTGAATACTACAAAGATAGCGAAAGCACCTTTCAGTTGGAAATTTTACGCATTGTTTTTCAGGACTAGAAAAGAATAAAGTCCAGGGGCCGCAAAAGTCCGGAGAGCCTCTAACCTGAATTTCTTACGAGCAAAATCCGGGTTAGAGGCCCTCTGGGCTTTATCTTTGGACTGTGTGATTACTTGTTCAGCGCGTCGGCGGATTTGATGTACTTGGAGAGTTCGGCGTCGGAGACGTGGAAGTTCTGCATCTCGCCGGAGAGGTACTGGTCGTAGGAGCTCATGTCCACGAAACCGTGTCCGGACAGGTTGAAGAGGATGGTCTTTTTCTCGCCGGTTTCCTTGCACTTGAGGGCTTCGTTCACTGTGGCGGCGATGGCGTGGCAGGATTCCGGTGCAGGGATTATGCCCTCGGTCTGGGCGAAGAGGATTCCGGCCTTGAAGGCATCAAGCTGCTCGATGTCAACAGCTTCCATGTAGCCGTCCTTCATCAGCTGGGACAGGATCACACCCGCTCCGTGGTAGCGAAGGCCGCCGGCATGGATGGTTGCCGGCTTGAAATCGTGGCCGAGGGTGTACATCGGAAGCAGCGGAGTCATGCCGGCCTCGTCGCCGAAGTCATATTCAAACTTGCCTCTTGTGAGTTTCGGGCAGGAATATGGTTCAGCGGCGATGAAGCGGGTCTTCTTCCCTTCCTGAATATTATGCCTCATGAAAGGGTAGGCGATGCCGCTGAAGTTGGAGCCGCCGCCGAAGCAGGCCACCACGATGTCAGGATATTCCCCGGTCATCTCCATCTGCTTCTCCGCCTCCAGGCCGATGACGGTCTGATGCAGGCAGACATGGTTGAGGACGGAGCCGAGGGCATACTTGCAGTTCGGGGTGCTTACGGCAAGCTCGATGGCCTCGGAAATCGCGCATCCAAGTGATCCCTGGTCGTTGGGATTGGCGGTGATGATGTCTTTGCCCGCTCTGGTGGACATTGACGGTGAAGGAGTTATGGCTGCTCCGAAAGTCTGCATGATCGACCTTCTGTAAGGCTTCTGCTGGTAGCTGACCTTGACCATGTAGACGGCGCATTCGATGCCGAACTTCTTGGTGGCATAGGAGAGCGCGCCGCCCCACTGGCCGGCACCGGTCTCGGTGGTGATGTTGGTGATGCCCTGCTCCTTGGCGTAGTAGGCCTGGGCCAAGGCGGAGTTCAGTTTGTGGGAGCCGGCAGGGGAGACGCTCTCATTCTTGAAATAGATGTGGGCAGGAGTGCCGAGGGCGGCCTCAAGATCGTAGGCTCTCACAAGCGGAGTGCATCTGTAGCCGGCGTACTGCTCGCGTACCGGCTCGGGGATCGGGATCCACTCGTCAGTTGTGTTGAGTTCCTGGTCGGCGCAGGCCTTGCAGAAGATCGGGTAGAGATCCTCGGGCTTCAAGGCCTCGTGTGTGGCCGGATTGAGGATTGGCATAGGCTTGTTGGGCATGACTGCCTGCATGTTGAACCATGCTGTCGGGATTTCGCTCTCAGGGAGCAAGAATTTTTTCTGTCTCATTGTTGTTCGTTTTTGAATGATACTATTATTTGTAAATCAAGTTGTCTTTTTATATGGTCTCTTAGACAGGCTTGGCGGCCTGTGGAGGTAACACAAAAAAAAGGCGACCATCATCAGGTCGCCCTTGAAATTTCATTATGTCCTTGACTAGATCAAAGCGTTTGCCTGAAGGAATGCGTTGATACCAACAGCCGCAAAGCCAAGGAAGATCAGCGTGGCGACCACGATGCCGATCACTTTCAGTCTCTTGAACCAGGTCTGGTTGTTCCAGCCAACTGTCTGGAACATGCTCCAGAAGCCGTGGCAAAGGTGGAACCATACAGCCACGAACCAGGCGAGGTACAATGCCAGCACCCACCATCGTCCGAAAGTGAGGTTGAGAAGTTCGTAAGGGTTGCCCTCCTCGGCGCCGGTGAACATGGCGAGCTGCATCTTAGCCCAGAAGTGGGTAAGATGGAAAGCAAGTATGCCGAGAATGATGATACCGAGTACGAACATGTTCTTCGCTGACCAGGAGTCGGCAGCGGCTACGCTTGAGGCCTCGTAGCGCTTGTAGCCGCCGCGGGCCTTTACGTTCTGCCATGTGAGCCAGCATCCGTAGATGATGTGGATGATGAAACCGGCGGCAAGAACAGGAACCATGATGGTGACAATCGGGAGCGCCATAAAGTCGCAGCCTTTCTGGAAAAGACCGTCAAGCCCGTTGTAATTGCCTGTGAAAGAGTCAATGACGGAGAACAGGTTGATAGTCACATGAAGCAGCAGGAAGATTATGAGAAATGCTCCGCTGACAGCCTGGATGAACTTCCTTCCGATGGAATAGTGAAATGCGTTCGCCATTATCGTCTTAATTAGTTATGTTGCGTAGCGGGAGTGGGGCATGATCCCACGACCTCCGGATTATGAATCCGACGCTCTAACCAGCTGAGCTACCCCGCCATTCCTGGCAAAAGCCATAAAAAAACGGCCGAGGCCGGATTTTTAGTTGAGATAGAAGGATTCGAACCCTCACTGACAGAGCCAGAATCTGTAGTGCTACCATTACACCATATCTCAATGATGTGTTGCGCCTGTCTTCGCAACTGGACTGCAAAAATAGAGATTAATCCTGAATTGGCAAAATTAATTCGACTTTTTTCGCCGAATTAATAGACAAAGTCCCAAAAACGTGAACAAAGCGTTGAAAAGAAGCAGCTCATAGCTGAATTTGTAGCCTCCGAACCAGCGCTCGGAATTGCTCTGGAGGATGAGGCAGAGAACCGGCGCGATGACCGCTACCAGCGGCACCCATCTGTCGCGCACCTTTCTTTTCGTGAATATTCCGAAAGCGAACATTCCCAGGATCGGCCCGTAGGTGTAGCTCGCCAGCTTGTAGACCGCGTCAATGGCCGATTTCGTGTTCAGAAGATAGAAGACGAAAATCACGATTCCCATCAGCAGGGCCATCAGCAGATGCACTTTCTGCCTTGTGGCCTTCACCTGCTCCTCGCTCTTGCCCTTGGTGCCGATTATGTCAACGGTGAACGAGGTTGTCAGCGCCGTCAGCGCGGAACCGCCGGCGGCGAAGGCGCAGGACACAAGTCCGATGATGAACAGAACACCGACGATGGCGGGCAGATAGCCCCCCGTGGCCACGGCAGGGAACAGTGTGTCACCGATTTCCTGGATGCTCTTCTGCCCGGCGAACACGTACAGCAGCACACCGAGACAAAGGAACAGGAATATTACCGGAACCTGAAGCAAGCCACTGGTAATGAGGTTCTTCTGTGAATCTTTGGCGTTGCGGCTGCTCAGCGTCCGCTGCATCATGTCCTGGTCCAGACCGGTCATCGCTATTACGGTGAACACGCCTGCCAGGAACTGTTTCCAGAAATATTCAGGATGGTTCACGTCGTCGAAGAAGAACATCTTTGAACAGTCACTTTCACGCACCGTCTGCACCACGCCGGAGAAGCTCAGCCCCAGATCCTTGGCGATGAACACGATAGCCAGCACGATGGACACGATCATGCACACGGTCTTCAGCGTGTCCGTCCAGATCACGGACTTCACCCCTCCCCTGAACGTGTAGACCAGCACGATCCCCACGGAGACGATCACGTTCAGCACGAACGGCAGCCCCAGCGGTTCGAAGATCATCAGCTGGAGCGTCACACAGACGAGGAACAGTCTCACGGCGGCTCCCAGAATCTTGGAGATGAAGAAGAACCACGCTCCGGTCTTGTGCGAGGACACTCCGAACCGGTCGTCAAGGTACTGGTAGATCGACACCATGTTCATCTTGAAGAATATGGGCGTGAGGACAAACGCTATGATGATGTAGCCCACGAAGAAGCCCAGAACCATCTGCATGTAGCCCATAGCCGTGCCTCCTACGCCGACCATTCCCGGCACGGAGACGTAGGTCACCCCCGACATCGGCGCTCCGATCATCGCGATCGCCACGATCCACCAAGGCGCCTTGCGCCCTCCGTTGAAGAACCCGGCGTTGTCAGCGTTGCGAGAGGAGATCCAAGACACCGTGAACATCACGGCAAAGTACGCCAGAACTGTGATTATGACTGATAAAGGACTCATATTCAGAAAATTATTTTGACAACATCGTCGGTTTTGGTGCGGTCCGCTGAAGAAAGGTTGAAGATGACGGCTCCGCAGGCATATTCATAAAGGATTGGTTCGCCGGTTCTCAGGAGGGTGACGGACTTGGGCTTTTTGTTGGTGAGGACGCTGACCTGGCCTTTGAATGACGGCAGGAGGTGGGCGTACCAGACTCTCTTCCCCCTTGTGGTGAGCGGAACGTTGCTAAGGCGCGCGCCGGGAGTCGGCCCCGCTCCGTTCAGGGACTCCGCGCTGTGGGACATCCAGGCTTTCAGCGAATCGGTCTGGCGGTAGAAGTTCGGGTGCATATCCCCGTTGCCGTCGGGACTGGCGTTCGGCAGGAAATTGCCGCCCAAGGACCGCGAGGCGACATATTCATCAAAAAACCAGCTCATCGGACGGAAGGTGCCGGTCTTGTCGTAGCCCCAGCCTCCTCCTCCGCAGGTCCAGATGTGGCAATGCTCCCACCATTCCGACGGTGAATATGTCGGTTTCTGGCACTCGAAAGGCGTGGTGAAGTCCCCGACCCGCACACTGGTGCCATCCGGGTTGTCCGGATCCACGATGTTGTGCCATCTGTCGTTGACGACGATGTCGGGCTGGAGCGAGCGGATCCATGCGTAAATCTTGTCGTTGTGGTGATCCGTGACACCGATCATGTCCATACCGTCCAGCCAGAGGATGTCTATCTTGCCGTAGTTTGTCAGCAGTTCCTCGATCTGGGCCATCACGTAACCGAGCATCCTGACATATTCCTTCTCCCTGAGGACAGGATCCTTGATGCCTTCCACCTGGCTTCTGGTGTTGGCGTCGAAGTGCCTCTCGTCGTAGGTGCCGGGGTACAGCCAGTCACGAGGAGAGTAGTAGAGTCCCACCCTGAGACCGGCCCGGCGGCAGGCTTCCACATATTCCTTTATGAGGTCGCGTCCTCCCATGAACTGCTTCGTGCCGATACCGTACTTCGACGGCCACAGGCAGTAGCCGTCGTGGTGGCGGGTTGTGAGTACGGCGTAGTTGAAACCGGCCTCTCTGGCCGCCGTAAGGTACTTGTCGGCAGGGAATTCCGGGTTGAACCCGAGTGCCTGGCCATAGTAGAGTTCCTTGGATTTGTAGCCGCCGTTGTAGCGGTAGTGGTTGATCATCGCCCAAGAGGGCTGCGCCCCGAGCATGCTGTGGATGCCCCAGTGCATGAACAGGCCAAGGCTTGCGTCCGGAAACCACCGCGCTCCCTTGCTGGGATTAGGGTACTTGACCGCCTTCTTGAGAGGCGTGTCCAGAAGGGCTTCCGCCCTGTCGATGTCGCACTGCCCGATGAGGTAGTGTTCCGTCGGGGGGAAGTTGATCTGTGCGCTCGCTTCGATGCCGAAGATCGCCGCAAGTGTTATTGCCAGGATTCTTTTCATGCTGCCTTACAGATGATTACGGTTGCCCAGACCTCGCAGCCTTCCTTTCTGCCGACGAAGCCGAGGCGCTCGGTGGTGGTGGCTTTGACGGAGATGTTGCCGGGGTCTGTCCCTATGACTTCCGCAAGTTTTGAACGCATGGAGTCTATGTGCGGGCGGAGCTTGGGAACCTGAAGGGCGATGGTGATGTCGGCGTTGCCGAGTTCGTAGCCCTTTGCTCTGACCATCCTCATCACCTCCTTCAGAAGCAGCTTGCTGTCAATGCCTTTCCATCTGTCGTCGCTGTCCGGGAAGTGAAGTCCGATGTCGCCCAGGGCCGCCGCTCCGAGAAGGGCGTCGCACAGTGCGTGAATGGCCACATCGCCGTCGGAGTGGGCCACAAATCCGGCCTCGCTCTCGATCCTGACGCCGCAAAGCCACATCGGAAGTCCTTCTCTCAGGGCATGGACATCGTAGCCGTTGCCTATTCTGTATCTTTCCATTGTACTGTCCTGTCTTTCCGCCATGTTGTCCGCGGGGAGATTCCTTACACCTGTTCTCCCGCGTCCGGCGCAATTTGGACAAAAGTAATCATTTTCTACGTTTTAAACCGCTAATTTTCTTATTTTTGCCTTCTCTTTATCGGACGATAAGGGACATCTTAGCGTAATTCTTTGAAGAGACCACGATGATAATGAAGAGATTAGTGTCCATGGCGATCCTGTCGCTGGCCGCGGTCCAGGCTTTTGCCGGATCATGGATCCGTGTCAACCAGATCGGCTACCTTCCTGAAGCGACGAAAGTGGCGGTGTTCATGAGTGATGAGACTGCGCAGATCAATGGTTTTGAGCTGGTTGACGCTTTCACCGGCGAGGTGGCTTTCAGTTCCTCCGCCGTGAGACCGACTGGTGTCCTGGGGCGCATGAAGACAACCTGCCGCCTGGATTTCAGCGGATTGAAGACCAGCGGCGCTTATTACATCAAGGTGCTGTCCTCGGGCGGCGAGACCCGCTCGGAGACCTTCCCTGTGGGGGCTGGTGTGTACGACGGCGCGGCTGATTTCGTGCTGAACTACATGCGTCAGCAGCGTTGCGGATGGAATCCGTTCTTCAAGGACAACTGCCACCGGAAGGACGGCATCATCGTCGGGCATCCGGATCCCCGGAAGGACAGCACGTTCCTTGACGTGACCGGAGGATGGCACGACGCGTCGGACTGCCTTCAGTACACAACCACCTCGGCGAACGCCATCTACCAGATGATGTTCGCTTACCAGAGCAACCCGGAGGCGTTCTCGGACAATCATCTTGCGGACGGAACTCCTGGACGCAACGGGATCCCTGACATCGTGGACGAGATCTACTGGGGACTCAAGTGGCTTGACAAGATGAATCCGGAGCCGGGGGAGATGTACAATCAGATCGCCGACGACCGTGACCATGTGGGGATGCGTGTCCCGAGCGACGACCAGGCCGACTACGGCTGGGGCAAGGGCGGGTTCAGACCGGTCTGGTACTGCTCCGGCGAGCCGCAGCAGAGAGGCCGTCGAGGGGACAGGAACAAGACTACCGGTGTGGCCAGCACAGCGGGCAAGTTCGCCTCCGATTTCGCTCTCGGCGCGGAGATCCTAAGGCCGTTCTACCCGGAGTTCGCCGAAAGAATCGGTGCGAAGGCGAAGGCCGCCTACGATGCCGGAGTGGCCAAGCCAGGAGTCTGCCAGACCGCCTCGGTGGTCTCTCCTTACATCTACGAGGAGGACAACTGGGTGGATGACATGGAGTTGGCCGCCTACGAAATGTTCCGCCGCACCGGTGACGGGAAGTACCGCACGGAGGCCATTGAATATGCCCGCCGCGAGCCGGTGACCCCTTGGATGGGAGCCGACAGCGCGCGCCACTACCAATGGTATCCTTTTATGAATATGGGGCATTACCGCATAGCGAGGAATTTCGGCGGCAAGGTGTCGGCGGAATTCATCAGGAACATGCGTTCGGGCATCCAGCGCGTCTATGAGCGCGGGAAGGATCATCCGTTCATGTTCGGCATTCCGGGAATATGGTGTTCCAACAACCTGACCACGGCGATGCTTACCCAGTGCATCCTTTACCGTGAGCTGACCGGTGACACGACCTATCAGGAGATGGAAGGCTCTCTGCGTGACTGGCTTCTGGGCTGCAACCCGTGGGGTGTCAGCATGATCGTGGAGCTGCCGAAAGGCGGAACATTCCCGACCCAGCCTCATTCTTTCATCATCAAGTACAAGATGGGCAACACGACCGGCGGCCTGGTTGACGGCCCGGTCTACTCGACCATATTCGGAGGCCTGCTTGGAATCCACACCGACGGCGGTGTCAACTACGAGGAGTTCCAGCCGGGCGACCTGGTCTACCACGACAGCACGCACGACTACTCCACCAACGAGCCGACGATGGACGGCACCGCCTCGCTGACATTCCCTCTCTCCTACTATCAGCGTGAAGGTAGGGAACTTCAGAATAAGGTGTCCGGCGCCGCCGTCCTCCCCGACAGAAACATCTACCGGGATGGCGGAATAATAAGGACCGACCCTTCTGTCAGGCACATTGACTTTGTGTTCACGGCGGCTGACAAGGCCGACGGGGCGGACAGGATCATCTCCACGCTCCGGAAGTACAACATCAAAGGCGGATTCTTCTTCACCGGAGAGTTCTTCGAGCTGTACCCCGATGTGGTGCGCAGGCTTGTGGCCGAGGGACACTACGTCGGAAGCCACTCCTACGGCCACCTTCTCTACGCCCCGTGGGGCAAGCGCGACTCCCTGCTGGTGACAAGGCAGGAGTTTGAGGAGGACATGTTCAAGAGCTATAAGGTGTTGCGGGAGTTCGGCATCACGGACGCACCGTATTTCATCCCGCCCTACGAGCACTACAACGCTACAATCTCCTCCTGGGCGCGCCAGCTCGGCCTTCAAGTGATCAACTACACTCCGGGAACCCTCACGAACGGCGACTACACCACTCCGGGAATGAGCCGCTACTTCAGCAGCAAGGAGATTCTCGGCAAGATCCGGGAATATGAAAGGACGGATCCCGACGGACTGAACGGCCACATCATGCTGATCCATTTCGGAACGGATCCGTCCAGGACGGACAAATTCTACGACAAGCTCCCCGGACTCATCAGGGAACTACGGCGGAAAGGATATTCATTCACACCACTTAAAGATAATGATCAGGCACATCTATAGGCATAAGGGAACCTTCGGGTTCGAGTCGGGCGGAAGCATTGACAATCTGGAGATAGTCTACCACACATCGCCTTCTGAATATTCCCGTGACCGGCAGGTGGTCTGGCTCTGCCACGCCCTGACCGCGGATTCCGACCCGGAAGGCAGCTGGTGGCCGAATCTTGTCGGCCCCGGCAAACTGATTGACACTCAGAAGTCTTTCGTCATCTGTGCCAATGTGTTAGGCTCAGCCTGCGGCTCGTCCGGTCCCGCGTCCACGAACCCGAAGACCGGCCGGCCCTACTATTTCGATTTTCCGAAAGTGACCGTCCGCGACACTGTGCGTGCCTTTGATCTACTGAGACAACATCTTGGCATAGAAAGGATTGACATTCTGATCGGAACATCCATGGGCGGCTTCATGTCCTTCGAGTGGGTCGAGATGTGTCCCGGTCTGTTCGGCAAGATATTCTTTATCGCCACCGGCGCGCGCGTGACCCCCTGGCTCGCAGGATTCAACGCCGCCAGCCGCCTCGCCCTTCTCGCCGACCCGACCTTCAAGGAGCATCGTGACCTTAAGGGCGGCATGGAGGGTCTGAAGGCCGCCAGAGCCATCGCGCTGCTGACCTACCGCTGCGAGGAAGGCCTTTTCAAGCAGAACGAGGACAGCGACGACACCGTGTTTGCCGGCAAGGTGGGATCCTACTATCGCCACCAGACCTCCAAGTTCGTCAAGGACTGGGACGCCTATTCCTATCTCTATGTCTGTGACGAGGTAGACAGCAACAACGTTGGCCGTGGCAGAGGAGGTGTCGCCAAGGCCCTCTCTCAGATCAAGGCCGACTGCACCTTTGTCTGCATGTCTTCCGACGAACTGTTCCCTCCAGAGGACATGCGTCCCCTCTCCGAGATGATACCCGGCTCCCGTTACCACCAGATCGAGACCCCCTACGGCCACGACGGTTTCCTGATCGAAACCGCCGCCATCGCCGACATCCTCCGTCCCGCCTTAGGGTAGACTCTGTGGTATTTGCGGGTGGAAGGCGGAAATATTCGAAAAATGTATGGCGGAAATTTGGTCAACTGAAAAAAGTGTCCTACCTTTGGCGGAACAAGATGCGACCCGTCGCGGTGGTTATATATTTTTCGGAATATTCCGAATAATGTGAAAGATTGTAGTCGCCGAGGGCTGATTTTGTTTGAGATTGACACATAATTATTAACACGCCCCTGAGGGTTCAGGGACACTAATGACTTTTTTATCGTACATTTCGCTATGGAAGTAAAGAACGCTGTAGCCGGAACGCTGGAGTCAGGTGACATCATGATCCAGATCGCCCCGGCTGAGACGAAAGGTCTGCACATCGACCTGGACAGTTCTGTGGCCGCCCAGTTCGGCAGACAGATCCGTCAGGTCATTGAGGAAACTCTTACCGAATTCGGACTGGAGGACGCTGACATCAAGGCGGTTGACAAGGGAGCCAGGGATTGCACCATCCGTGCCAGGGTGACCGCCGCCGCCGTGCGCGCCACAGGAAAAGATGTTTGGGCTTAGTTTAGGTTGAGGAATAAGTCGCGGCGCCAGGGACTGAAGGTGCGCGGGTTATTCCGATAATCAGTTACGATTATGGAAAGATTAAGAAGAACAATGATGTTCGTTCCGGGCAACAATCCCGGAATGATGCAGGATGCCTTCATCTACGGGCCGGACTCGATCATGCTCGACCTGGAGGACTCCGTGACAATGGCCGAGAAAGACGCTGCCCGTCTGCTCGTTTACAACGCTCTTAAATCAATAGACTACGGCGACACTGAGATGGTTGTCCGCATCAATCCGCTCAGCACCCCTTACGGCCACAAGGACGTGGAGGCTGTCGTGAAGGCCGGCGTGCAGGTGATCCGCATGCCGAAGACCGAGACCGCCGACGAGGTCCGCGAGCTGGAGGCGGAGATTGAGAAGGTCGAGAAGGAACTGGGATGCCTTGGCAGAACCCGCATGATGGCCGCCATCGAAAGCGCCGAGGGTATCTGCAACGCCTTCGCCATCGCCAAGGCCTCGAAGAGGATGATGGGCATCGCCCTCGGAGCCGAGGACTACTGCGCCAACCTCAAGACCCAGCGTACCCCGGGTGGAGCCGAGCTGCTCTATGCCCGCGAGACCATCGTGGTGGCCGCCAGGGCCGCAGGGATCGACGCTCTCGACACGGTATATTCAAACCTCGATGACATGGAGACATTCCGCAAGGAGGTCGAGCTCATCAAGACTCTCGGATTCGACGGCAAGTCCATCATCAACCCTCGTCAGATCCAGATCGTGAACGAGGTGTTCGCCCCGACCGAGAAGGCCATCGAGAAGGCTAAGAAGATTCTCGCCGCCATCAAGGAGGCTGAGAAACGCGGCTCGGGTGTCATCGCCGTCAACGGCAAGATGGTTGACCGTCCTGTTGTCATCAGGGCTCAGCGCACCATCGATCTCGCCATCGCTTCAGGCATATTAACAAAGGAGGAAGTTTATGAGTAATATAAGGGAAAGGGCGGCGCTTGTCGATAAGGTTGCCGCCGCAATGGGCAAGAAGGTGTACTCGGGTGAGACTCCGAAAAACACCACATTCCGCAAGGATCTTCAGAAGGTTCAGTCCAAGGTGGTTACACTTGAGGATGCCATCAGGCTCAGCGGCCTGAAAGACGGAATGACAATCTCCTTCCACCACCATTTCAGAGGCGGTGACAAGGTTGTGAATATGGTCGTTGGCAAACTGGCCGAGATGGGATTCAAGAATCTCCACCTCGCCGCGTCCAGCCTCTCAGACGTTCACGCTCCGCTGATCGACCACATCAAGAACGGAGTGATCACAAAGATCTCCACCTCCGGGCTCCGTGGCGAGCTTGCCAAGGAGATCTCACACGGTCTGATGAAGGAGCCTGTGGTGTTCCGCAGCCACGGAGGACGTGGAAGCGCCATCGCCAACGGTGACCTTCACATCGACGTGGCCTTCCTGGGCGCGTCTTCCAGCGACCCTGCCGGAAACGCCAGCGGTTACTCCCGTTCCGAGCACGCCAAGTCAATCTGTGGCTCCCTCGGCTACGCCAAGCCGGACGCGCAGTACGCTGACAAGGTCGTGATAATCACCGACGATCTCGTTGACTATCCGAACACACCGAACTCCATCTCCGAGCATGATGTGGACTACGTTGTACTCGTGGATTCGGTCGGAGACTCTTCCAAGATCTCTTCCGGAGCCATCCGTGACACCAAGAACCCTCGCGACATCCTGCTCGCGATGAACGCCGCCAAAGTCATTGTCAACAGCGGTTATTTCAAGGAAGGCTTCTCGATCCAGACCGGATCCGGCGGAGCCTCGCTGGCCGCTGTCAAATATATTCGTGAGGAAATGATCAAGCGAGGCATCCATTCCAGCTTCGCGCTTGGCGGCATCACCGCCCACATGGTCAAGATGCACGAGGAAGGCCTCATCGAGCGCCTGATCGACGTGCAGTCATTCGACAGGGTGGCAGCCGAATCAATCAAGAACGATCCTTTCCACAAGGGAGTCTCCGCCAATGAATATGCCAGCGCGGATGAACCTGGATCAGCCGTGCACTATCTCGACATTGTGATTCTCTCTGCTCTTGAGGTGGATGTCAACTTCAATGTCAACGTGCTTGTCGGCAGTGACGGAGTCATCAGAGGAGCCGTCGGAGGACACCCTGACACAGCCGCCGATTCAGCCCTCTCGATCATCGTCTGCCCACTGATGCGTGGACGCATCCCTTGCGTTGTGGACGAGGTCACGACTCTCATCACCCCTGGCTCGACAGTCGATGTCGTAGTCACTGAATATGGCATCGCGGTCAACCCGCGCCGTCCTGAGATCGCCGAGCGTCTGAGGGAGGCCGGACTGAAGATCGTGGACATCCATGACCTCAAGGAACTGGCTCTGAAGTCCATCGGAGTCCCTGATCCGCTTCCGTTCGGAGAGAAGGTCGTGGGAGTCGTGATGAACCGTGACGGCTCCGTGATGGATGTCATAATGAACATCGAGGACTAAGACTGTTTTTTATGGAGATTACGCTTGACCAATTGCTGGCAAGTCGTGAGGAACGGGCTTCTTTCCAGAAGGAACTTTTGAAAGGTTACCCTGGAAAGACCCTGGTCTGCCTCACGGTCATAATGCCGGGTAAGGTCAAGCGTAATCTGCAATCACTTGTGGTCGCCCAGGCCGCTGTCACGGCTCTGGTCTCGGCTTTCGGAGACTCGACGCTGAGTCTCCGGCTCCGTGACCTGCCTACCGGCTATGAAGCCTATCTTGTGACTCCGCTCTCCAACGAGGAGGCCAAACAGGAGACGTGCCGGATTGAGGACACGCATCCTCTTGGCCGTCTTTTTGACTTGGATGTGATTGATGCTGACGGAGTTCCTATGTCAAGGGAGTCGGTGGGCCTGAGTCCGAGAAAATGTCTTGTCTGTGACAATGAGGCTCGCTATTGTATGCGAAACCGTACCCACACTATGGCTGAGCTCACCGCGAAGATTGACGAAATGATTGAGTCCTATGTGCGATAACCGTCACTACATAAGCGAGGCTCCGCTGTCGTTGAACTCTGTCCGGAGACGGGTCGAGGCTTTCCTCGCCGCCAACGGGCTGAGACTGGCTCCGCTGGACCGTTATGTGGTGGTGACCCGTGACGAGGACGGGAACGAAATCCTTGCGGGAGGCGGGCTTGACGGCAATGTCATCAAGTGCGTCGCGGTGTCGGAATCCGCTCGCAGCGAGGGACTTATGAATATTCTCGTGTCTCGCCTCATCGCCATCGCCCGTGAGGAGGGCAGGGAATCGGTCAAGGCTTTCACCAAGCCGGAGAACGAAGGAATATTCAAAAGCCTCGGTTTCGCCTTGATTGCGTCCTCGCCGAACGCCATCCTGATGGAAAACGGCAGGGGAGGGCTTCCGGAGTACAGGAAGTACCTGGAGTCGCTCGCCCGTCCGGGACGGAACGGGGCCATCGTGATGAACGCCAATCCGTTCACTAAAGGACATCGCTATCTGGTTGAGCAGGCCGCATCGCAGGTTGACAATCTTTATGTGATTGTTGTTAAGGAAGATAGGTCGCGTTTCCCTTACGTCGAAAGAAAGGCTATGATCGAGGCCGGGTGCGCCGGACTTGACAATGTGGTTGTCTGCGAGGGGAGTGACTACGCCATCTCGGCGGCGACTTTCCCGACATATTTCCTGAAGAAGCTGGACGACGCGACGGACACTCAGATTGCCCTTGATCTGGATTTGTTCGTGAACCACATCGCCAAGCCTCTGGGCGTTACGGTACGTTTCGCCGGCAGTGAGCCGGAGGATGCCCTGACCCGTCGCTACAACGAACTGATGGCGGAGATATTGCCTAACTTCGTAGAGATTCCAAGACTTGAACAAAACGGCAATCCGATCAGTGCCACCTCATTAAGGCGTGCTCTTGACAAAGGCAACCTCAAGGAGGCGATGGAATATATTCCAGTATCCTCCACCCCTTACATGGTCGCCGACCTTGCCGAGCGTGCGTTGAGGTTGGAACTCGACACGACCCCCAAACCGGGACTCGTGGACAGGCAGGACAACGGTGCCCACAAAGACATGGACTATGCGCTGATGTCCAAAAGCATCTCGGCGTTAAGGCCTTACCTGACAAGATTGGCTGTGGAGTCCGCCAAAGACATTGACCCGGCAAAGATAAAGGAGATCGGCATCGAGGCCGAAAAAGCGATGCTGAAGGCCACCGGCGGAGTGAATACCCACAAAGGAGCCCTCTTCTGCATCGGCCTTTCCGTCGCCGCGGCCTCTTACCTCGCATCTACAACGGGATCTGTGGAATCATATTCATTCAAAGAACTCGTGTCCCGCGCCGCATCGGAGATCCCTTCCGCCCGAGGTACGCACGGAGCCGAGGCCAAGAGAAGTTTCAAGGCTGTCGGCGCTTTGGAGAACGCCCGCGCGGCCTATCCGGAACTATTCGCAGACTGGCTGCCGTACTATCGTTCGCTGGAAGGCGACCTTTTCCGCTGCCATAAGACGCTGCTTCACATAATGATGACCCTTGACGACACCAACATCCTCCACAGGAGGGGAGCGGAGGGCCTCGCCCACGCCGAAGCCGAGGCCGCAAGGCTTCTTGAGGACTTCAGCGAGAGCGGATTGTCGTCTCTGAACAAGGATTTCATCAGGGAGAACATCTCGCCCGGCGGAAGCGCCGACATGCTGTCCCTGACGATTTTTATAGAAAGCATAATTAACAATATTCATTAACACAAAACTAATTTACTATGGTTGAATTGATTCCTAATGGTGTTTATCTGAAGGGCGGCAAGACTCTCGTAAGTGATGCCGCGGGAATGCCATCTGCCGACGAGGCTCGTGAAAATACTATTGCCTACAGAATTCTCCGTGCCCACGATGTGGACGGAAGCAAAGGCAAGAAGATGCGCATCAAGTTCGATGCGATGGCTTCACACGACATCACTTATGTCGGAATTATCCAGACAGCCCGCGCCAGCGGACTTGACAAGTTCCCTATCCCTTACGCGATGACCAACTGCCACAACTCTCTGTGTGCTGTCGGCGGTACCATCAACGAGGACGACCATATCTTCGGTCTCTCCGCCGCGAAGAAGTACGGTGGTATCTATGTTCCTGCCAACCAGGCGGTTATTCATCAATATGTCCGCGAGGCTCTCGCCGGTTGCGGCCGCATGATCCTCGGCTCCGACAGCCACACGCGCTACGGCTCGCTGCATGGGTGTGGGCGAAGGTGGCGGTGAGCTTGTGAAGCAGCTCCTCCACAACACTTGGGACATCAACGCTCCAGAGGTTGTGCTGGTTTGGCTCGAAGGCAAGCCTAAGAAGGGTGTCGGCCCTCACGATGTGGCCATCTCCCTCGTCAAGGCCGTGTTCGAGAACGGTTTCGTGAAGAACAAGGTGCTTGAGTTCGCCGGCCCTGGCGTGGCTTCCCTCCCTACCGATTTCCGTAACGGAATCGACGTGATGACCACCGAGACCACCTGCCTCAGCTCGATCTGGGTTACCGACGAGAAGGTTGAGGAGTACTACAGGATGCACGAGCGTCCTGAGGCTTACAAAGAGCTCCAGCCGGGCGGGATCGCTTACTACGACGCGATGATCCGCATCGATCTCTCCAAGCAGGAGTCAATGATCGCCCTTCCGTTCCACCCATCCAACGCCTACACGATCCACGAGTTCCAGGCTGATCCGGAAGGAATCCTGAAGAAAGTGGAGGAGGATGCCAAGAAGCGTTTCGGCGACAAGATCACCATCGATCTTGAGAGCAAGGTGAAGGACGGCAAGGCGTTCGCCGACCAGGCCATCATCGCCGGCTGCTCCGGAGGTACCTACGACAACCTCAGCGAGGCCGCCGCGATCATGAAGGGCAAGACCATCGGCAACGACTACTTCACGATGTCCGCCTACCCTCAGTCAACCCCTGTCTATCTCGCGACCACCCGCAATCACATCGCCGAGGAGTTGCTTGAGGCCGGTGTTGTGATCAAGCCGGCGTTCTGCGGACCTTGCTTCGGAGCCGGTGACGTTCCTGCCAACAACGGACTCTCGATCCGTCACACTACACGTAACTTCCCTAACCGCGAGGGCTCGAAGCCTGGACAGGGACAGATCTCCCTTGTCTGCTTGATGGACGCGCGCTCTATCGCCGCCACGGCCGCCAACGGTGGAGTCATCACGGCAGCCACTGACATCCAGTACGAAGACACGCACAAGCCATATTCATTCGACGACCGCATCTACAAGAGCCGCATCTACTACGGATTCGGCAAGGCCGACCCTACCGTCGAGCTCCGCTACGGACCGAACATCAAGGACTGGCCTAAGATGTACCCGATGCAGGATAACATGCTCCTTGAACTCGCCGCTGTCATCCACGACCCTGTCACCACGACCGACGAGCTCATCCCTTCGGGCGAGACTTCCAGCTACCGTTCCAACCCGCTGAAACTCTCCGAGTTCGCTCTCTCTCGCCGTGTTCCTGAATATGTCGGGATCAGCAAGCGCATCCAGGCGGAGGATCTTGAGCGCCGCGCCGGCAAGGCTCCGCAGCACGTTCTCGACGCCCTTGCCAAGGTGGGCGCCAAACCGGAGGACACCTCGTTCGGCTCATGCGTGTTCGCCAACAAGCCTGGCGACGGCTCTGCCCGCGAGCAGGCCGCTTCCTGCCAGAAGGTGCTCGGCGGCGACGCCAACATCTGCTATGAATATGCCACCAAGCGTTACCGCAGCAACTGCATCAACTGGGGCATCGTTCCTTTCACCATCTCAAAGGAGACTCCTTTTGAATATGTAGCCGGCGATTTCGTCTATGTTCCCGGCATCCGTGAGGCCATCCTTTCGGGCAAGGAGGAGATTGACGCCAAGGTGATCAGCGCCGAAGGTGTGAAGGACATTCATCTCTACTTCCAGAATCTGACCGCTGACGAGAGGGAGATTCTCGCCGACGGTTGCCTGATGAACTTCTACGCCGCCCAGAAGAGCAAATAATCATAATCGCGCACTTTAGGCTTGCGTCCATTTTAGGGGCTTGCAAGCCTGAGGCGCCCAGGTAATCATATTCGTAAAACACTTTAATTTTTAATATTCAATTATGAAAAAAATTCAGATGGTCACTCCTCTCGTAGAGATGGATGGTGATGAAATGACAAGGATCCTGTGGAAGATGATTAAGGATGAGCTTATCATTCCATTTGTTGATCTGAAGACAGAATACTATGACCTCGGCCTCGTTCATCGTGACGAGACCGGCGATCAGGTGACAATCGACTCCGCCAACGCCACCAAGAAGTACGGTGTTGCCGTGAAGTGCGCCACCATCACTCCTAACGCCAAGCGTATGACCGAGTACAACCTGCATCAGATGTGGAAGAGCCCGAACGGAACGATCCGTTCGATGCTGGACGGAACGGTGTTCCGCACGCCGATCACCATCCCTTCCATCTCTCCGGCAGTGAAGTTCTGGAAGAAGCCTATCACCATCGCCCGTCACGCCTACGGTGATGTTTACAAGAGTGTTGACATCCGCGTTGAGGAGCCGGGAGTCGCCAAGCTCATCTTCGAAGGCGAGAGCGGCAAAAGGGAGGAGCAGATAGTCCACACCTTCAAGGGTCCCGGCGTTCTCCAGGGAATGCACAACACCGACGCTTCCATCCGTTCTTTCGCCCACGCTTGCTTCAAGTACGCCCTTGACCTCAAGCAGAGCATCTGGTTCGCCACCAAGGACACCATCGCCAAGAAGTACGACGGACGTTTCCGTGAGATTTTCGAGGAGGTGTTCGCAGAGTACAAGGACGCTTTCGAGGCCGCCGGCATCGAGTACTTCTACACCCTTATTGATGACGCGGTCGCACGTGTGATGCGCAGCGAGGGTGGTTTCATCTGGGCCTGCAAGAACTACGACGGTGACGTGATGAGCGACATGGTCTCCACGGCCTTCGGTTCCCTTGCCATGATGACCTCTGTTCTTGTCAGCCCTGACGGCAAGTACGAGTACGAGGCCGCCCACGGCACCGTGACCCGTCATTACTACAAGCACCTCCAAGGCGAGGAGACCTCCACGAACCCGATCGCGACGATCTTCGCGTGGAGCGGCGCGTTCCGCAAGAGAGGCGAGATGGACAACATTCCAGAGCTTGTCAACTATGCCGACCAGCTTGAGGCCGCCTGCTTCGACACCCTCAACGCCGGCATCGTGACCAAGGATCTCGCCAACCTCATGGAAGGCGTGACCCCTCAGGTAAAGAACTCCGCCGACTTCATCGCCGCCATCCGCAAGCGTCTCGAAAAGCGTCTCGCGTAAGGCTGCCCCCGTTCAGTCGCCGGTCTTTAGGCCGCTGAGCCGGTCACAGGATTGGTTGTTGGGCTGACTTTAGGACTGGTCGCCGAGCCTGTCGAAGCGACCACCCACCCACGAACTGATTAACGTCACGAGTATAGTGGCGGCAGCAAAAAAGAATTTCCAAATTTTGCACGTTACCAAAATTTGGAAATTCTTTTTTGCTGCCTTGTTCCGCCGTTTCTTTACGCTGCACTTGCCCTACCCCCCCCCCTACACACACCACCTGAGTTCGAGATCCTGAGTACTGTTGACTCGGACTCTGGGACACGTGGTTGCATCATTCCAGAACGGAATGATGTACAGTCACTCGTCAATTCTAATCCGTCCATAAAGAAGGTTTTGTTCAATGGCGGAAAGGCTTACAAGAAGGCTTTGGATTATGGTTGTTTGAATGTGGAAATGCCAAGTACTAGTTCGGCAAACACTCATCTTACTCAAGAAGAGCTGTTTTCTATATGGGTTAAGGAAATCAAAGAAAAGTGATGCGCAAGGATCCGGAGGAGACATATTCATTGAAAGAGAAGTTGGCGGTGACGGCGGTGCTGCTTCTGCCGGTGGCGTTGGCGGTGGTGGCGATGATTGGGGAGAAGAGGCGTTTGAGAGAGGTGGAAGCGATGAAGAGTAGGCCGATGCGGTACTATGAATATGACATCCGGCCGGTGGATACGGTTCTGAACCATCCGGTAGGTCTGCGGGGAAGGTCGTTGTTTGATGGTGGCGGACGGGGAGATGGTGTGGTGCTGAATTCCGGTGGAAGGAGCATCGTAACCGGTCTTTCCTCGGAGGAGATTCTGGAGCAGCTCAACCTTGACTATCAGGATGTCTATGACTATTACGGCGGCGCCGAGGAACTTTGGTGAATAGGAATGTTGGGGGTATTTCTTTTTCGCTGTCTCCTGTGTTGCCGGAAAACCGTTGGTACGCCAGAGGGCTCTATCCTGTACCGGTCGTGGGTTTAAGTCCCTTTGGTACGCCAGACAACTGTTTTACGTACAGGGAGCCTGTTTGCCTGCTATTTTTGAACTATGCTTTGGAGGGAATATTCCCAGAGATTCGTCCGCTCAGAATCGTTCTCATATCCTTTAGGGTATCGCCCTTCCGGACGTTCAGGATAGATCTTCTTTATGAACAGGATGCAGTACTTTCTGTTTGAGTACTCTGAGTTACAAGGAATCACCATGCTCCTGAGATTCGTTGAAGTGTAAACATCGATTCTTTTTTCTTCTCCGGAAATCATGAATTTTTTGGAGATGATATTCCAGAACCTCGCTTTCCAGATTCTTCCCGTCATACGCTTTCATTTCACCGGACGGGAAGGTGATCTGCACTCTGATGTCAGTGACCGTCTTGACGTTATTCTCACATTTGATTGTGACCGGCACCTGTGCGCCTGACTCCAATGGCCTTATAAAAAACAATAAAGCAAATCCGATTGTAAGTAGCAGCTTTCTTAACATATTTCTTGTTTTTTGTCTAGTTAGCGGAGTCTGAAGGTATCTATTTCAATATTGCTTTTTGTCAATGGTAGTTTATCATTATAAACATACCTTTTAGTGTTGTTGTCAAAGAAGATGTTCTCTGAAATACGAATCTTATTTTCAGGAACCATCTCTGTTATTGTGGGCGTGCAACAAATTAGTGCATAAACAAATCAAAAATAGTCTCTAAACGGCTGGCATAAGAGAATCCTCCGCCGCAAAACAGATTCGCGAAATCCGGGAACTGTAAAGTTTCTTTACACATAGTGTTAAATTTCTTTACACTTCCGGAAATATTCAAATGTGCTAAATTATTGAATGATAGTGTGGTTAATTATTTGGCACGCCAAATGCTTGTGACTTTTACCGAATTGGAAATAAATGGTGAAGAACATGAAAAAGTCACAAACAATATTCATTATGCTGACGGTTTTGCTTAGTGCCGTTCCGGCGCTTGCCGCACCTGTGGCCGAGGGGACGATCCCTGGGAATGGGGAGCCGCTTCCGACTCCGATGACGCTGAAGGAGTGCATGGAATATGCGATCAGCAACAGCACCAAGGTGAGGATTCAGCAGGCGGCCAACGATGACGCCCGGCTTGCAAGAAGGGACGCGATCTTCGATGCCTTCACTCCGGAGATCAGCGGAAGCGGCTCGGCCTACTACAATTTCGGACGTGCCGTTGACCCTAAGACCAACACTTACGTCACCACAACATCTTTCCACAACAGCTATGGTGTCAGCGCCGGCATCACTCTCTTCAACGGATTCAAGGCCGTTAACAACCTGAGGATCTCCAAGACTTCGATCGCTCTTGGCAACTCGCAGGAAGACCAGATCGAGGCTGACATCTGTCTCGCCACGATGGAAGCCTACTGCAACGTGCTTTATTACAGCCAGTTGGCTGATATTTACAAGTCTCAGGTCGAGGTCGCCGAGGAATCCCTCGCCAAGGCTCGCCGTCAAGAGGAACTCGGACAGAAAGGCCATGCCGATGTCGTCGAGATGGATTCCAACCTTGCAGACAAGCAGTACCAACTCGTTGAGGCCAACAACAAGCTCAACGATGCGAAGATTACCCTTGAGGACGTGATGTTCTGGTCTGAGCCACAGGAACTTGTCATCGACACGACCCTTCCGGCTACCATTGACGGCGAGCGGGTTCTGACCGATTCCCTTGCGATGGAAGACATGGTGGACTTTGCGCAAAGCAATAATCCGGCAGCCCGTGTCGCAAGGTTCAACCTCATGAATGCAAAACGGGAACTTAACACCGCCAGATGGCAGTTGCTCCCGTCGCTCAGTGCCTATGCCGGATGGTCTACGACCTATTTCACTTACCCTGGAAGCGGCACGGCTTCGGATCCGTTCCAGACCCAATTCAAGAACAACGGAGGTGAATATGTCCAGTTGTCCCTGAATATTCCGATCTTCTCGGGACTCCAGCGCCACAGCAACATCGCCAGGAAGAAGAACGCCGTCGCCAAGGCGTCCGCCGAGTACGACCAGAAGATGAGGGACATCTCAGCCGAGGTGCGCAGGGCTGTCCAGGATCGCGACGGAGCGTCTGCCGCCTATATTCTGGCACAAAGGAAGTCCGATGTGCAGGAGGAGGCATATTCATTGAATATGAAGAAGTTGGAGCAGGGGCTGATCTCGCCGATCGAGTTCCAGACAGCTTCGAACAACTACCTTGAGGCGAACGCCCAGCGGCTGAACTCGCTCCTGACCTACTTCATCAAGCGCAGCGTGGTCAACTACTACAACGGGGTGGATTATATTGATCAATGAATATGACAGCGTCGGTCGCCGTTGTTCGGCAGACTTGCCAACCGTTGAAGCGCCGAAAGGACAAAAACATCACGGTCGCCGAGTGTGTCGAAGAGCCGCTAAAGACGAATTAAAGCAAACGGAAATAACAACAATTATGGACAAGATAATCGAAAAGAAAAAAGGTTGGAGATCAGCCTTCACAAAAAAGGCGATGCCTTACTGGCTTGGAGCCATCGTGGTAGTGTTCGTGCTCTACCTCGTGTTCAGAGACAATTCCAAGACCCTCAGGGTTGACAAGGACACGATCACGGTCAGCCAGGTGACTGACGGACAGTTCAACGACTATATCCGTGTGAGCGGTCAGGTACAGCCAATGGTCACAATCCAGATCAGCCCGCTCGAAGGCGGTACCGTCCAGAAGATCATCGTCGAGGAGGGATCCACAGTGAAGGCCGGGGAACCGATTCTTGTGCTGTCCAATGATAACCTTGACCTTCAGATACTTAACGCCGAGGCTGAGCTTGCGGAAAAGGAGAACATCCTTCGTAACACGATGATCTCGATGGAGCAGCAGAAACTCTCCCATGAGCAGAACCGTCTCCGCTACGCCTCCGAGGCCAGGCGTAACAAGAGGGCATTCGAGCAGAACCAGCAGCTTTACAAGGAGAAGCTCATCTCAAAGGAGGATTACCTCAAGGCCCAGGAGGATTATGAGCTTTCGCAGCAGAACCTTGACCTGACTCTCAAGAGCATGGAGCAGGACAGTCTCTACCGTTCGACCCAACTCCTGAGTCTGCGCGAGAGTCTTGACAATATGAAGATGAACATGCAACTCATACGCCGCCGCAAGGAGAGCCTTACGATCAAGGCTCCGATCGACGGGGTTCTCGGACTTCTGGATGCGAACCTTGGCCAATACATAGGTGCCGGCACCAAGATCGGCCAGATCAACTCCGAGGGTAGCTACAAGATTGAGGCTAAGATAGATGAACACTATATTGACCGTGTGGTTCCGGGACTCGACGCCACATTTGAGCGTCAGAGCGAGAAGTACGACGCGCAGGTGCGCAAGGTCTATCCGGAGGTGCGTGACGGCAAGTTCCAGGCGGACTTCAAGTTCGAGGGCCAGCAGCCCGACAACATCAGGACCGGCCAGACATATTACCTGAACCTTCAGCTCGGTCAGCCGGAGCGGGCGGTCCTCATCCCTCGCGGGACATTCTACCAGAAGACGGGAGGCAAGTGGATCTATGTGGTCAGCAAGGATGGAGGCAAGGCTGTCAAGCGCGAGATCCGCATCGGTCGTCAGAACCCTCAGTTCTATGAGGTGCTTGAAGGGCTGGAGCCTGGCGAGAAGGTCATCACCTCCTCCTACGACAACTACGGCGACAGCGATGTGCTTGTCTTCTAATTGATTAATGAATATAAACAATAACAAATAAAAATTTTCAAAGCTATGATTAAAGTCAACAATCTGTCCAAGGTCTTCAGAACAGAGGAGATCGAGACAACAGCCCTCAATGGAGTTTCATTCGAAATCGCTGACGGAGAATTCGTCGCCATCATGGGTCCTTCCGGTTGCGGTAAGTCAACCCTTCTGAACATCCTCGGCCTTCTTGACAACCCTACCGGAGGCTCCTACGAACTTCTCGGCACGGAGGTCAGCCAGCTCAAGGAAAAGGAGCGCACCAAGTTCCGTAAGGGCAACATCGGATTCGTGTTCCAGAGCTTCAACCTGATCGATGAACTGAATGTCTATGAGAACATCGAGCTTCCGTTGAGGTACCTGAACATCTCCGCGGCCGAGCGTAAGCAGAAGGTCACCGAGATTATGAAGAGAATGGCCATCAGCCACAGAGCCCAGCACTTCCCTCAGCAGCTTTCCGGAGGTCAGCAGCAGAGAGTGGCCATCGCCCGTGCCGTGGTCGCAGGTCCGAAACTGATCCTCGCCGATGAGCCTACAGGTAACCTGGACTCCAAGAACGGTAAGGAGGTCATGGATCTCCTCAGCGAGCTCAACAAGGAAGGTACGACCATTGTTATGGTGACTCACTCCCAGAGAGACGCCGCCGTGGCACAGCGCACCATCGACCTGTTCGACGGCCAGATCGTCTCCGACGTGAAGAACGAGCTTTAGCGTTGAATCTTGCTCGTGAGGGACGGCTGATTACTTGACGAGAGCTGATGAATCGTCACTACGGACTTGACAGTAGATAATGTAATTATACCACCCATAAGCGCCGCCCCTCACGTTTAAGATATTATTGGCGGAAGGTTGCCTGAATCTCATAGTCAAACTCCTTAATACTTTGTCTCGGTTCATCCAGAAGGTTGCCACAGCAAACCTTGGCCACCCGCGGCCATAAGCGGGAGGGGCCCAGCCGTCAGGCTGGGAGGGACGGAGCGCGAAGCGCGGAGGGTTCGTCGGGGCAACCTTCCGGACGCTAAGGAGTTTTACTTGAATATCAGCGTGAAAACAGTCGCTTCGGAGTCCGAGCGGGTGAGGCGGAGGGTGCCGCCGTGCATCCTCATGATCTGACGGGAAAGGCTCAGTCCGATTCCGCTGCCCTCAGGCTTGGTCGTGAAGAACGGAATGAATATCTCCTCCTGGCTTGCCGCGCTGATCGGAGGGCCGTCATTGCTGACGTTGATGACGGCGTTGTCACGCTTGTCCAGCTCGGCGGAGATCTCTATGTGTCTCGCACCGGCCTGTGCAGCGTTCTTCACAAGGTTGATCAGGATCTGGGAGATCTGGCTCTCGTCAGCGTACAAGAGCACGTCCTCGGTCTTTTCCACAAATCCAGCGGTAGCCCCGGCGGCGGTCAACACCGGTTGGCTCAGATCGATGACCTTGGCCGCGAGGTCGCGAGCGAAAAACGCCTTCCTGACCGGCACGGCCACGTGGGTCAGATCCCTGTACGAATTGACAAACTTTATAAGACCACGGGACGAACTGGCGATGGTCTCCAGACCTGCCTTGAGATCCGGCCCGTCTGATGGCGGAGTGATCGTCCCGGCATATTCGGAAAGAGCCTCGGAAAGGGAGGCGATCGGTGTGACGGTGTTCATTATCTCGTGGGTCAGCACCCTGATGAGCCTTGTCCAGGACTCCGACTCGTTCTCCTCGATGGCCTCAGAGATGTCGTTTACCGCGATGATTTTCACGTCCTTACGCCCGATGTGCGCCGATGTGGCGGACAGGGAAATGTTCGTCTGCGAGCTTTCCGAATAGATGGACGCTTTCTGGTCCAGACCCTCCTCGACTTTCTCGAAAGCCACTCTCAAGGAAGGGCTTATGATGTCCAGCTGGCGAAGGGTGCTAAGCGACGACACGCTCAGAAGGAGCCGCGCCTGCTTGTTGGTGTAGAGCACAGAATCGGTGCCGGACTCCAGCACGACGATGCCCGTCTTCGCCTTGTCAAGCATCTGCCCGTAATATTCTTCCTGCTCACGTATGTCGGCGGTCTCTTTCTGGAATATGGTGCGGATACGGTTCAATGTGTGGTTGATCTTCCGGCTGCCCAGCCCCCTCTCGTCGAAACGGAAGTTGGTCTCCTTGTCCTCCAGTGCGTCAAGCATATAGGTGACCTTCTTGAGGATGCGGTACCGTGTTGCCAGCACCGCGGCCAAAGCCACCGCCACGATGGCTCCCGCAAGAATCGCTATTTCAGGCCACGGAAGCATATTCCTAAATTCCGTACTTCTTGAGTTTGCTGTAGAGGGTCGGGCGGCTGACATTCAACGCCTTGGCCACCAGCGACATGTTTCCTGAATATTTCTCCACCGCCGCCCGGATCGCTCTCTCCTCGACCTCCTCCAAGGTCTCGACCGGCTGATCGCTTCCTTCGACAAGCGCCTCGGTAGGCAGCTGCAACTCCTTATCTGTCAGCTCGCTGCCCTCGGAGAGAATCACCGCCTTCTCGATGCAATTCTGTAATTCACGAATATTCCCACTCCAATGGCAGTCTTTCAAAGCGGCCTTCGCCTCCGATGCGATGCCCTCCACCTCGCGATGGTACTTCTCGTCGAACCTTTTTATGAATATCTCCGCGAGCGGAACGATGTCTTCCCGGCGCTCCCTCAGAGCCGGCAGATGGATGCTCATCGTGTTGATCCTGTAGAAGAGATCCTCCCGGAAAGAGCCTTCCTGCACCTTCTGGCGCAGATCCATGTTCGTGGCGCAGACGAGGCGGATGTTCACATTGCGCGGCTTGGTGTCGCCCACCCGGGTGATCGTCCTGTTCTGAAGAACCCTCAAAAGCTTCGCCTGAAGGTGCAGGGGAATATTCCCGATCTCGTCCAGGAAAAGGGTTCCGCCCTCTGCCAGTTCGACCTTTCCGGCCTTGTCGGCGTAGGCGTCCGTGAACGCGCCCTTGACGTGGCCGAATAGCTCGCTCTCGAAAAGGGTCTCCGGGATCGCTCCGGCATCGACGCTTACCATCGGGCCGTTCCTCCTCTCGGAATGGTTGTGTATCTCTTTGGCCAGAAGATCCTTACCGGTTCCGTTCTCGCCCGTGATCAGCACCGTGGCATCCGTCGGGCCGATCTTCTCGATCGTCTTCTTGATCTCGGCCATCGCCGATGACGTGCCCCAGTACATGCCGGTCGGTCCGGTGGAATATTCATCAGACTTCCTGCTGTCCTTGCGGTTCTCCGCCACCGCCCTTTCCAGCGTAGCGAGAAGCCTCTCGTTCTCCCAAGGCTTCACGATGAAGTCGAACGCCCCTCTTTTCATGCCTTCAACAGCCAGGGAGATGTCGGCGTAGGCGGTGAACAGGATTACTTTCTGATTCGGGTTGTTGCTGCGTAACTCGCTGAGCCAGAAGAGACCTTCGTTGCCGGTGTTGATGTCCGTGTTGAAATTCATGTCCAGCAGGATCACGTCAGGCTGAAAGGAGTTGACGGTGCTTATCAGTTGCGAGGGCGACGGCAGGATCTCCACAGCCTCGAACCGCAGAGGCAGCAGAATCTTCAACGCGGACCGGATCCCCGCGTTGTCGTCCACAACAAGCACTTTTCCGACTTTCTTCATAATGCCTCTCCTATGTTAATCCGATGAGGATTCGGTGATGGAGATGTTCTCGGCTCCGGCGGCCTTCAGGGCGGCGACAAGGGCATCCACCTGCGACTTGTCCTCGAACGGGCCGGCGGTGAACACCACAGCTCCGGCCTCGACGCTCTTGATGAGATCCTTGTCCGAATGCTCGTGGATCGCCGCGATGGCCTCCTCGGACAGAGACTGCCCGTTTTCCGGGTAGATTCTGACCATCATCAAAGTCCTGACCTTCGACTCAAGATCCCTGGCCTTCGACACGCCGATGATCTGGCCATTCTGGAACGCGTCGATCTGCGCGTCGCGGAACCCTCTCTTCTTCACCTTGTTAAGGTTGGAAAGAGCATCCTTGTAGGACTTGAAAAGCCCGACGGAATAGGCGTGCTTACCGGTTGTCGTGGTCCTCTCGAACACAGGACTCAGGCCGTTGAGGTCGGAGACAGAGGCTTTTCTGCTGAGGGTAAATATTCTTATCTGATAGACAATGCCTTCCGGCAGGGTGTTGTTCTCGGCGAAACGTCCTTCCGGGAGGATCATGAACGAATAGTCGAACGAAGGTTTCGGCTTGAGGAGCTCCAGATGAAGATCCGGGCCGTAACTGTTTTTGGAGAATGTGTAGCCGGAGGCTGTCCCGACAATCTCCTTGTCGGCCTCGGCCTGGAGCCGCCGCGTGTCGATCACGATTCCGTTGGCAAGGAAATCCATCTCGATGTTCTGAAGCTCCTTCACGGCGGCGTTCAGGTTGCCGTTAAGGGTCGGAAGCATCATCTCCTTCTCTGTGATCTCGGCGGTGAGCCTGGCCTTTTCCTCGTCGGAGGCGGTGGCGAAGCCCGATCTCAGCTTGTCCAGATTTTTGCTGAATCTTGTCACCGAGTCTCGCAACGCCCTGACCTCCCGCATTTTGTCCATGTACCGTTTGGTTCCTTCGTCCTGCTGGGCATTGTCGGAGGAGGTCGATCCGTTGTTGATTCTGGACGGGTCGCCTGCCGGATCAAGGGCAGCCAGCGCCCTCAGCTCGCCCACATCGGAGACCGCCTTGCGGACAGGCATGCTGTCATATTCAAGAACATAGACCGTGACACTGTCGCGTCCGCACTCGCGGTTGGACGCGAAGATCGAGTACTTGCCGTCGTCGGTGTTGGCGAACAGGAAGTCGTCATAGGGCGATGAATATGGAAAGCCCATGTTCACCGGCACGTCCCAGTCGTTAGTCTCCTTGTTCCAGTTCGAGACGTAGAGGTCATAGCCGCCCATGCCGTAGAGTCCCTTGGACGCGAAGTAAAGCGATTGCCCGTCAGGGGACAGCATAGGGTAGATCTCATCTGAGGAACTGGTCATCTGTTCGTTGATCAGGGCAGGTACAGACCAGAGCGAGTCCCCAAGGTGGGTTCTGTAGATGTTTCTGATCCCTTCCTCGTCCTTGGCTGAATAGTAGATGTCCCTCGTTCCCTCTGGAACATAGATGGCGCGGGACAGGTCATCACCTCCGAGCGAGTCGAGTTGGTTGGGTGCCTTTCTCCAGCTGAAATCCTTCAAAGGGTAGAACAGGAAAAAGTCCCTGAGTTGGAAAGTCTTCTTGGCCACCACTGTCGGCTGGCTACAGAACTCCATCATATTCAGACCATTGCGAGCCATCAGAAGTAGATCTTCCGCCTTTGCCGACGCCGTCGAGTCCAATGCTTCGACAGCACCCTCGCCGTACTGGACCGCCTCCGCGAAATTGTAGGCCAGCCTGCAGGAGTCAGCCTTGATCATAAGTTTTGTGGGGGAGACTTGGGCTGAAGCCTCCGGAAGGGACGCGATCTGGACGATCAATGCGAATATGCCGATGAATATTTTGTCCTTCATTCTGAAAAATCTCGGTGATTGCGTCTGCAAAAATAAGAAATACTTGGCAGATAATTTCTTTCTAAGAAAAAAATGCTAAATTTGTACCCCTATTTTTATGCGAAAAAATTAAAACAATAAAATAAAGGTAAAAATTATGCAAAGTAAAGGTTGGATTAGGCTTGTCGCCATTCTGCTTGCGATCGCTTCCATTTGGCAGCTTTCCTTCACTGCGGTGACATCCATCCAGGAAAAGAAAGCGGAGAAATTCGCTGAGAAGGCAGCCGTTGCCGCCCAGAATTCAGCGTCTTTCGCACAGGTTCCTGAAAATGACCAGGCTTACTATCTGGACTCCATCAGGAAAGAACAGAACAGAGTGTTCATTGACTCCATCTCTTCCCAGAAGGTTTTCCTCTGGAACACCTACAAGGAGTGCAAGGCAAAGGAGATAAATCTCGGTCTGGACCTCAAGGGCGGTATGAACGTTATGCTTCAGGTTCAGCTCCAGGATCTTGTAAGAGCCATCTCCGGCAACAGCATGAACCCTGAGTTCCAGAAGGCTCTCGCCCTTGCAAAGGATCGCAGCGTCAACTCAAGGGAGGACTTCATCACCCTTTTCGCCGATGCTTGGAAAGAGGTGGCCAACGGCCAGACCCTCGCCCAGATCTTCGGTACCTACGAGATGAAGGACAAGATCACCCCGGCCTCCACTGACGCCGAGGTCATCAGCGTCATCCGCAGCGAGGCAGAAAGTGCTGTGGCCAACTCCTTCAACGTGCTCAGAAGCCGTATCGACCGTTTCGGTGTGACCCAGCCTTCCATCCAGAAGCTTGGCAACAGCGGACGTATCCTTGTCGAGCTTCCTGGCGTGAAGGAGCCTGAGCGTGTGAGAAAGCTCCTCCAGGGAACAGCTTCCCTTGAGTTCTGGGAGACCTACACCAACCAGGAACTTTCAGGCTATCTTGCCGAGGCCAATGCGAAACTCGCGGAGATCCTCGCCGGTGAGTCTGACTCCACAGAGGTCACCGGGCAGCCGGAGGCTGTAGTCGAGCCACAGGATGGCGCAGACTCTCTCATCACTTCAGAGATCGCACAGAACCAGAACACCTCAGCGGAGCTTGACGCCTACAAGAAGGCCAACCCTCTCTTCGCTGTGCTGAACCCTTCCGGCTCCAACAACGCCTGCATCGGTTTCGCTTCCGCGATTGACACCGCCAAGGTCAACAGGTACCTTTCTATGCCTCAGATCGCCGAGATCTTCCCTGCCGAGTTCAAGCCGATGTGGTCTGTGAAACCTTCCGAGTATGTCCAGGGAGACAACATCTTCGAACTTGTCGCCATCAAGGCCACCTCAAGGGACGGCAAGGCTAAGCTTGACGGAGGTGTGATCACCGACGCCCGCGTCGTCTACGACCACGGTTCAAACGGTGAGCCTTCAGTCTCAATGAGCATGAACGCCGAGGGCGCCAATATCTGGGCCCGCATGACCAGCGACAACGTCGGCAAGCAGATTGCCATCGTTCTCGACAACATGGTATATTCCTACCCTAACGTCCAGAACGCCATCACGGGCGGAAGCTCCTCCATCACCGGTCACTTCACACCGGACGAGGCGACCGACCTTGTGAACGTCCTCAAGTCAGGTAAGCTTCCTGCGCCTGCCACCATCATCCAGGAGCAGGTAGTAGGTCCTTCCCTCGGTGCCAAGTCAATCAACGCCGGTATGATCTCGTTCCTTATCGCGTTCATCCTGGTGCTTGTCTACATGATCTTCTTCTATCAGGGCGCCGGTGTCGCCGCTGACCTCGCCCTCCTCTGCAACGTGCTTCTCCTCTTCGGAGTCCTCGTTTCATTCGGAGCCGTCCTGACTCTCCCTGGTATCGCCGGTCTCGTCCTGACAATGGGTATGGCCGTTGACGCCAACGTGATCATCTACGAGCGTATCAAAGAGGAACTCGCCGCCGGAAAGGGCTTGGGCAAGGCTGTGGCCGACGGTTACAAGAACGCCTACTCCGCCATCATCGACGGTCAGGTGACAACCCTCCTTACCGGTATCGTCCTCTTCGTGTTCGGCTCCGGTCCTGTCCAGGGCTTCGCCACCACGTTGATCATCGGTATCATCACCTCTGTCCTCACCTCGATCTTCATCACCAGACTTATCTTCGATGACCGTATCTCGAAGGGCAAGAGCATCGCGTTCGAGAATGATCTTACCAAGAACTTCCTCAAGAACACACACTTTGACTTCATCGCCGGCCGCAAGTGGTCTTACATCATTTCCGGCACCTTGATCGTCATCTCCATCGTCTCCGTCTTCACCAAGGGCTTCACCTACGGTGTTGACTTCACCGGTGGCCGTACCTATGTTGTACGTTTCGACCAGCCAGTCACAGCCGAGCAGATCCGCAGCGCCGCCGAGGTTGAGTTCGACGGTGCCGTCGAGGTAAAGCAGTTCGGTGGTGAGAGCCAGATGAAGATCACGACCCAGTACAAGATCGAGCAGGAGTCCACAGACGTTGACGCCGAGGTTGAGTCTATGCTTTATCATGCCTTGAAGCCGTTCTTCGCCGAGAAGGACATCACTCTCGAACAGTTCAAGTCTACCGTAGATAATCCTAACGGTATCATCTCGTCCGACAAGGTCGGCCCTACGATCGCCAACGACATGAAGAGGGACGCTATCATCGCCGTCATCCTCTCCCTGCTGGTGATCTTCGCCTACATCGCGTTCCGTTTCAAGGGATGGACATGGGGTCTTGGTGGAGTTGTCTCACTCGCCCACACCGCCATCATCGTGATCGGCTTCTTCTCCCTGTTCTCGGGAATCCTGCCGTTCAACCTTGACGTTGACCAGACGTTCATCGCAGCCATCCTTACGATCATCGGTTACGCCATCAACGACAACGTGGTTATCTTCGACCGTATCCGTGAGTACAGAGTTCTGCATCCTAACGTTGACGTGAGGACGAACACCAACCAGGCCATCAACGCCACGTTGACCCGTACCGTCAACACCTCTGTCTCCACTCTCGTAACCATGCTCGCCATCGCGATCTTCGGCGGAGAGTCCATCAGAGGTCTCGCGGTTGCCCTCATCCTTGGTATCTGCATCGGTACTTACGCTTCCATCTTCATCGGTACACCTGTGATGTACGATGCCACAATATGGAACCAGAAGCGCCTCGCCGCCAAGAATGGCACCGCCAAGCCATCCAAGTCTTCGAAGAAGTAATCTTTGATTAATGAATACTAAAAGCGCCGACCCGTCCGGGCCGGCGCTTTTAGTATGTATATATGTGTGGAAGAAGCTATCCGATCATATTCTTTGGATCCAGGGCCTTGTCTAGCTCCTCTTTGCTGAGGATGCCTCTTTCGAGGACGATGTCGTAGACGGAGCGGTTGGTCTCAAGAGCCTCCTTGGCGACCTTGGTGCTGGCCTTGTAGCCGATGATAGGGTTGAGGGCGGTCACGATGCCGATGCTGTTCTTCACCATCTCGTAGCAACGCTCCTTGTTGACGGTGATGCCTTCAATGCACTTCTCGCGCAGGGTGTTCATCGCGTTCGTCAGCCAGGTGATGCTCTCCATGATGGATTCTGCGATCACAGGCTCCATGACATTCAGCTGGAGTTGTCCGGCCTCGGCAGCGAATGAGACGGTCATGTCGTTGCCGATCACCTTGAAGCAAACCTGATTGGTGACCTCCGGGATGACAGGATTGACCTTGCCAGGCATGATTGACGAGCCTGGAGCCATAGGCGGAAGATTGATCTCCTTCAGACCGCAGCGAGGACCGGAGGCCATGAGCCTGAGGTCGTTGCAAATCTTGGAAAGCTTGACTGCCAGTCTCTTGAGGGCACCAGAGTAGCTGACATAGGCGCCAGTGTCAGGAGTGGCCTCCACGAGATCCGGAGCAGCGATGAACTTCTCGCCTGTGAGTTCGGTCATCTTCTTGGCGCAAAGCTCTGCGAAACCAGGCTTGGCATTGAGGCCGGTACCGATTGCGGTCCCTCCCATGTTGATCTCATAGAGAAGATTCACGTTTCTCTCAAGGTTCAGAACCTCTTCCTCAAGGTTGGTGGCATAGGCGTGGAACTCCTGGCCGGAGGTCATAGGAACCGCGTCCTGAAGCTGTGTACGGCCCATCTTGATAACGTCCTTGAATTCCTCACCCTTCTCCTTGAACGCGTCGATGAGATCCTTGAGGCTCTTCTCCAGTTTTCTGTTCATCCTGATGAAAGCGTAGCGGAAGGCAGAAGGATAGGCGTCGTTGGTAGACTGGGCGCAGTTCACATGGTCGTTAGGTGAGCAGAACTGGTACTCCCCCTTTGCATGTCCCATGATCTCAAGAGCCCTGTTGGCGATCACCTCGTTGGCGTTCATGTTCACGGATGTTCCCGCGCCTCCCTGCATCATGTCCACAGGGAACTGGTCGTGGAACTTTCCGTCGATGATCTCGCGGCATGCCTCCACGATCGCGTCGGCGATCTTCGGATCCATAGCTCCGAGTTCCTTGTTCGTCTGTGCCGCGGCAAGCTTGATGCAGGCCATGGCGATGACGTACTCAGGGTAGTCGCACATCCTGGTGTTGGAGATCTTGTAGTTGTTGAGGGCTCTCTGTGTCTGGACACCGTAGTAGGCCTCAGCCGGAACCTGAAGTTCTCCAAGAAGGTCAGATTCGATTCTGAATTTCTCTTCGCTCATAATTGATAAGAATTATCTGTTTATAAAATGTTTTACTTTTGTTCGGCAAAGGTAAGCCCAAAAAAGATTATAAGCAAAATTGCGACAATAAATTTCGATTTATTATTTGACCGCCCGCAAATTAGCCGCTTCGGCAAGCCCGGCAACCGGGAAGCTCCGACCGATGATTGGCCAGCCGCTGATCCGTCGGTCACTGTGTCTGTCGAAGCGCGGGTCTGCCAGGACATACCTATCACCGGAGCGACTGAATATTCCAAAGAATATTACTACATTTGCGCCCGTTTATATTCAATGACACAATGAGAGCGATAGGAACTGTTCTGCTGTTGGTCCTTTCCAACATATTCATGACATTCGCCTGGTACGGCCACCTGAAGCTTCAGGATATGAAGGTCTCCACCAGCTGGCCGCTGATTCTGGTCATCCTCTTTTCATGGGGACTGGCTTTCTTTGAATATTGCGCCCAGGTTCCCGCCAACCGCTTGGGCTTCAACGGCAACGGCGGCCCGTTCAGCCTAATGCAACTAAAAGTCATTCAAGAAGTTGTCTCGCTGATCGTCTTCACTCTCATTGTCACCCTCCTCTTCAAGGGTGAATCCCTTCATTGGAACCACCTCGCCGCCTTCGTGTGCCTGGTTCTCGCAGTCTTCTTCGTGTTTCTGAAGTAGCGTCTTCCCCAAAGGTGTTCGGTGGAAAAGACCGGAAACAGAATTGCACAGGGAGTGCCGCCCGTGTCCTTTCTGCATGGTTTCCGGCAGCAATTCTGTCTTGAGGCAAGGGTTGGTGAGAGGGGCAATAGCACAAGAGGGACGGCGGAAGCCGTCCCTCTTGTGCCTCAGGCGGGAATCGAAGAGCTGAACGGGTCTAAAATGGGTTGAACGGATTTGACATTGGCGACAGCTTATTATAGATTGATTATCAATAAATTATATGTGATTTTGAGCCTGTTTCGATTCTAGTACGGGACTACGAATAATCATTATTTTTCAGCTAAGTCGCCAAAATGTCGCCAAAAATTTATTACCTTTGTGGCAATCTAAATGGTTGATTTATGGCGACTATTGAATATTCTCTGTCCAGTAAGAAGGACAAAACAACGGGAAAACAGGAGATTTTGGTCAGATTTTTCCATGGAAGGTTCAATCAGAGGGGAAAAACGAACCTATACGGACATTCTGACGATTGGGATCAGGACCGGCAACGGTTCGTGATTCCCAAGGTCCGTATGATGACCGAAGAGAAGCGGAAGGAGATCCAGGAGCTCCAGAATCTGAACTCCGAATTGGATGCGATATCCAGATTCCTGCTCGATGCCTTTGTCGCAGCAGGATCTGGAAAGGTTCCCCTACCCAATAAATGGGTAGCAGATAAGTTGCTCGATCGGACAATTGAGGAACTGGACATTCCAGCAGCAGAAGAGAACGACGAGGACGTTCCCGAAGAAGAGAAGCGTAATCTTCAGAAGGAGTTCTTCGATACGTTCGAGCATTTCGTATCCATCCAGAAGATTTCCATCTCCCGGATCCGTCACTACAATGTCATTATCCGTGCTTTGAAGCGCTTCGCCATCTATAGCGCCCAGGAGGTGAGCTTTACTACGCTGTCCTCGGATCTGCTCCGGAAGTTCTCCAAGTTCCTGGAGAATGAACACAAGTTTGTTGTGGAAGGCAAGGACGGAAAACCCAGCATCAAGGATCCCCTCTATAAAAAAGCCTACAAATCGGTCCCGGAATGCAGATTCCCAAAGCAGCGGGGCCAGAATTCCATCATCGGAACGATGTCCCGTCTCCACACTTTCGTCCGCTGGTCGATCAAGAGAGGCTACATGAACCGGGACCCCTACGATGATTATGTCATCGGCACGGCCATCTATGGCACTCCCTTCTATCTCACAAAGGAAGAACGGAACCAACTGTACCAGGCCAAATTCCCGGATAACCCCGGGCTGGATGTCCAGCGCGACATCTTCATCTTCCAGTGCTTTATCGGATGCCGCGTCGGCGACCTGATGAAGATGACTAAGGCCAATGTCATCAACGGCGCCATTGAATACGTTCCTAGGAAGACAAAGGAGGGCCGTCCCTATACGGTCCGAGTCCCTCTATCCCCAACAGCATTGGAAATTCTGGAGAGCTACAAGGACCAGCCCGACGGACGTCTTCTTCCCTTTATTTGTGAGCAGGACTACAATCGCGACATCAAGAAGATGATCAAGCTCGCCGGTATCGACCGCGTGGTGACGACGCTAAATACCATCACCCGCGAGGAGGAGAAACACCCCATCTGGGAAGTCGCCTCCTCCCACATGGCCCGCCGCGTCCTGGTTGGCAATTTATACAAAGAGGTCAAAGACCCCAATCTTATCGCCAAGATCTCCGGCCACGTCGAGAACTCCCGTGCCTTCAGTCGCTACCGCGACATCGACGAAGAGATGGCCAAGGAGGTTATCTTGAAGTTGGAATAGTTTCATTATCCAAAACCCTTAATAGCCGTGAATAAAATACTTATTGCGAGATCTAAACCTATTCTTCTTGATCTGGATAACTATTCAGAAGGGAAGTCAACAATAAAGGGGTATTTGATTAAAGACACCTATTCTTTCCCCAAAACAAAGGTCGACCATGGACAATATCAGATTATCGTTGAGAGCCCCATTATTCGCGACGACTCTGATCTTAGTCGGCATCAAAATGCTATAAAAAGGATTGCACAACGATTAACAATTCTTTCGAAGTGTATCATCGGAGAAGCCCTTAATACTTCTCCATGGGAGACAGATGTCTTTACAAAAAAGATAGAGTTGATTGGTCAGATGCCCCTTGGATGGGAGTCAAACTATGATCTAGTTCAAAAAGAGTTGGATAAAAAGAAGCGGCTAACGATGCATGTTGAGGTGGAACCCCATCATTTTTGTAATCTCCCCGCGTCCCCTTTCAAAGATTATCTAGCTGCCTTTAAGGCTTTCCATCGCCTTAAAACAATTGAAAGAGATCTTCTACAAATACTAAATGATGCTGACCTCGTGTCTTTTACTGGTAGATACATGTTGCTGGGCAAAGCAATCGAAATGGTTGATTCAATGTTCCCATTTACAAATGGCGAGGATGATAGAATTCAGACAATCTTACCCGAATTAAGTGAACAGTTTAAAGGGGTTACAATTAAAAAGCTAAGGGGACTAGCAAATACTAGAAGAGAAACGAGACACTATGTTCAACAATCAAACAAATCGTTAAGTCATCCAACGATGTCAGAAGAAGAACTGAAACTGTTCTATTCTATGACCAATCAATTATGTCTGAATATCCTCCGACGTTCATTGGGGCTCGGTTTAGTAAACTTCAGTACAGATTAAGCTTGTTCGCAATCCGTATCTTGCAGATTGGCAAATTATAGACGGTAAAGGCCCATTTCAAGGTATGGCAGAATCGTCGAAATGACTCTCATTCGTTTAGCATAGTCCATGAGCAGAGAGATGTTTCGTTCTCTTCGATGAAGGTAGTTGCTTAGGATTTCGACAGCTACGTCTATCCCTATTTTATTCCGGAACTTAATGGCATCACACACGCACTTCTCGATGCAGAATATCTTTACTTTATGGTTGGCGATTACGACCTCTTCAACGCCCATTGAGCAGTATTTTTCTTCCCAATAACAGAGAATGATGTCCGTTATTTTGGGTGCTACGATCTTCCTATGTTTTTCGATGGCGATATAGAATCCGTTGGGGATCTGTGTCGTCAGGTTATAGTAGTTCCAAGCAGAATACAGACAGATCACACCTCCTGGAACAATCCGTTCTATGTCCATCATCATTGTTGTCTGTTCTTCTGGAAGAATATACACACCATTTTTAATCCTGATGATATTGCCGGAGTTTAGCTCTTTATTGATCCCATAGTACCCTCGGGGCACGCTCAGCTCACGCGTCCGTATCGTTCCTCCACGTGCAGAGATATCTTGTAGAAGATTTGTCACAGGGTGTATTGTTCGCAACAAATATACGGCTAATTATTGAAATAGCCGTAGTTTTTTATAATACGAGGAGTAAAGAAGCGCCTTGAACGTTCAACCCCCACTACTACATTAACGAAGAGATGGTCACGGATGTGGCCCTGCTATTAGAATAATCTATCTTCCTCGTTTATTTGAAGCAGAAAAAACCTAACTTTGTGGAAAATAGTTTTGTATGAGAACGATTGAAGAGCAATATGAACTCCTTGAGGGCCTCCTCGCGATTGCAAAGCGAGGAGGCGAGAATGGTGAATTAGATTGGCTGGAGTTCAAAACTAACATTGCAGAACAGAGTGCAAGTATTACCTAAGAAGGTGTTGGAAAATACATCTCTGGCATGGCTAATATTGCTTGTGTCAAGTACAAGGATTATGCTTATCTGGTTTTAGGAATCGAAAATGCAACCTGGAATCCAGTAGGGACAAATCTTCGGATGCAGGATCAGAAAATCAACAATCAGGATTACCAGCTATGGCTGAGAAAGCTAGTTGAACCGCATATTCGTTTTGAATTTGAGGAGTTTGATTATAAAGGCAAGCATATCGTCATTTTCGAAATCCCGGCGGCAGTTGGAGAACCTGTCACATTCAAGGGTGAGGCGTACATTCGAATCAATAGCAACTTGACCAAGTTGAAGGATTTCACAGACTATACGCGTCAGATTTACTCTTCTCAACAAGATTGGAGTGCTCAGATCGTAAAAGATGCAACACTTGATGATCTGGATCCAAGGGCTATCGCCCGAGCCCGAGAACTATATATAGATAAGCATCAGCACCTTGCAAGTGATGTCGCTTCTTGGGATGACAAGACATTTTTGAATAAGGCCAAGATTACTAGGAATGGTAGGATTACAAATACCGCAATAATTCTTCTCGGAAAGGAAGAAAGTGAGGTATTGATTTCACCTGCGGTTTCCAAAATACGTTGGATTCTTAAAGGAACCGATGGTGTAGAACGAGACTATCGAATCCTATCCTGCACGATGGTATTGGCCATCGATGAAGTATTCCACTTAGTTCGTAACTTGAAGTATCGGTATATCAATCCAAATCTAAGAACCCTGTTCCCTGAAGAGATTGACACATACGAACCATATGTGATTCGAGAGGCGCTCAATAATGCAGTTGCTCACCAGGATTACTCAAAGAGCGGTGTCGTGAATGTCGTCGAATTCGATGATAGGCTACTGTTCACTAATCTGGGCAGTTTTATCCCAGGGTCCATCCAAGCCGTATTGCAAGCTGACTCACCATGGGAGAAGAATCGCAACCGATTCCTTGCAAATGCCATGGTTGAACTTAAAATGGTTGATACTATCGGTAGCGGCATTAAGAAAATGTTTCGCTTACAGAAAGGCCGCCTTTTCCCGATGCCAGATTATGATTTCAGAGATGGTCGCGTGACTTTGACTGTTTTTGGAAGAATAATCGACATGAATTATACAAACATTCTCATGCAGAATGCGGACATTTCGTTAGAAGAAGCAGAAATGCTTAATCGGGTGCAGCTAGGCAAGCCGTTGACTGACTTTGAAATTTCCCATTTGAGAAAGAGACACCTTGTTGAAGGCCGTAAGAATGCCCTCGTTCTCGCCAAACCTCTCGCACAAGCGACGGGAAAGAAGGTGGAATATTCGAAACATAAAGGATTAACAGACAAGGCCTGCGAGTCTCTCATTATGACGGCCTTACGGGATCATGGAGAATTATCAAGAAAAGAAATCAATGAATTGTTAAGTAATTCATTGTCCGATATTCTAACAGACAAGCAGAGATATGATAAAATCTCAAATATCTTACGCCGGATGAGGCTGAATGGTCTTATTACAAATAGAGGAGCAGGGAATGTCTCTTTCTGGCGAATGGTGAATCATTCGTAAAGTGCGTCAATTACAAATGACTTACAAATAGTTTTACGAAAAGGATTGTTTGTAAAAGACTGATAATCTTAATGTTAGCCCTTTTGTAAGTTCGGGCATTTCTTGGGGTTTTACAAATGGAGTCTAAAAAAGACCGATATGAAAGATCGGGTTAAAGCGAAGAGAATTGCGAGGTACTATGACCAATGCAGGTTGCCGATGTGGGCAAATGTGTTGGGCATAGTATTATTGGTCTTCGGTCTCGTGGCGGCTGGCATAACGGCCATCTTCCATGATAAGTATTCGTCGATCTTTGGCGCATGGGAATCTGCCCTAACAAATGTCTGGTTCATAGCTTTTATCGCATTGGTGGGCGTCGGCGCTTTGATCTCGCTTGGATATCCACTCTTGACGTTGATTGGCGCCTGGATCTGGACATTATTCGCAAAGCCGGAGCCGGATGTTGCCGAGGAACAGCCAGCTCCTGAAACGTCTGTGATCAAGGGGGTGGCTCCTACTGTTGAAGAGAACGCTCCCGCAACCGAACAGCCAGAGCGAGTCATCATAAACGAGGCCCGCCTTCGTACCATCTTTAACTCGGACTTTATGACTAGCTGGTCAGCCGAGCCTGGTAAGATGGTTTTATTCTAAAGGAAGACAAGCTTAAAGAATACCCGGTATTTTATTCTCGCTCTTTTTCACTACGAGAAAGTGTTTCTCATTGATGGGCAACGCCAGCTAAAGTCGGCAAAAACGGCCCCAAGTCGCCAAAATGTCGCCAAAAATTGAGACACAAAAAGAGCTAACCACTGAAAATCAGCAAGTTAGCTCTTTCTATGGTGCCTCAGGCGGGAATCGAACCCGCACGGACATTTCTGTCCAAGGGATTTTAAGTCCCTCGTGTCTACCATTTCACCACCAAGGCGGTGTGGGCTGCAAATTTACTAAAAAAATGTCATTGATTGTGTAAAGCCCCTTAAGAAGTTTAAAAAGTAGTGATGTTAGGAAGATCGGCTAATAGTACTTCTTCTCTTGGCGATACAGGGCTATGAAGATGAAAATCAGGACGGTGAATGCCCACAGCGATGAGCCGCCGTAACTTAGTAACGGCAACGGGATGCCGATCACGGGCATGAGGCCGATGGTCATCCCGATGTTGATGAAAAGGTGCATGAATATGCAGGAGGCGACACAGTAGCCGTAGATGCGGGTAAACGCCTCCCGGCTTTTCTCGGCATCAGAGATGATCCTCAGGATCAGGAAAACATAGAGGGCTATCACAACAAAGCAGCCAATGAAGCCCCACTCCTCACCTACCGTGCAGAAGATGAAGTCTGTGCTTTGCTCCGGCACAAAACCGAACGTGGTCTGCGTGCCGCCGAGGAATCCTTTCCCGGTCAGACCGCCCGATCCGATCGCGATCATGCTCTGGTTGACATTGTAGCCCACACCGGCGGGATCCTCTTTCATGCCAAGGAGAACCTCTATCCTTTTTCGCTGATGGTCTTGGAGTATGTTATTGAAAATAAATTCGGTGGAGAAGACCAAGGCAACCCCGGCGACCAGACCGAGAGCGGACATCGACAGGAATCTCCGGCGTGACTTGTAGCCCTTGATGATCATGAATGGAACGGCGCAGACGCACATGCCGATCAGTATGTACAGCGGCTTGATCTTCCCGGCGATGCCCTCCGGATTGAACTTGCCAAGGATCCATGGCAGGAGGCACATCAGCAGGAACAGTCCCGCGCCGACCCAGAACATGGCGTTGAACTTGCCAGACTCCATCAGGTTGCAAAGAAGGATGATCCCTGCCAGCACGAGCAGCGACACGTACGGCGACACCGTCAGCGTCAGTATGAAAAGCAGAGCCGCCGCGCCGATGCAGAATATCCACCAACCTGAGAATCCTTCCCGGTACATCACGAATATGAAGCCGACGTAGACGAGAGCTGATCCAGTCTCGCTCTCCGCCAGGATGACAAGCATCGGGACTCCGAGAATCAACGCGGTGAGCATGAAGTCCTTGAACTTGGTGATCTTGAAGTTGACCTGGCTCATCAGCGTGGCCAGGAGCAGGGATGTCGTGATCTTTGAGACTTCGGCGGGCTGGAACCTGACAGGGCCGAACTCGAACCAGGAACGGGATCCTTTGACCTCCACACCAAGGAATATCACGCTCACAAGCAGGCACATGACAAACAGGTACAGCGGCACCGAGGCGCTTTCCCAGAACTGCGCGTTGATCACAAACAGAATCAGAGCCGCAAGTCCGAGCGCCGTGAGTATCCAGACGAACTGTTTGCCGGAGCGGAAATTATAGTCGAATATGGTGACGGGGCCGTCGGAATGGATGGAGGCGTAGATGTTGACCCAGCCGATGAGGATGAGCAGCAGGTAGGTGACCACCAGCGCCCAGTCAACACTCTTCTTGATGCCTCTGTCCGAAAAGTTCTCCATTCCCCGATCTATTTATAAGCCTTTACCTTTGACATCAGATTCCCCTGAAGAACCCTGTCCTCCAGAGGCCGGCGCTTGTCGCTGATCTCTCCGTTGAGATATTTCTCGACCAGCAGGGATGCGATCGGTGCGGCCCAGGTGGCGCCGAATCCGGCGTTCTCGATGTAGGCGGCCACGGCGATCTTCGGATCGTCCTTAGGGGCGAAGCAGATGAACACGGAGTTGTCCGCGCCGCGCGGATTCTGTGCCGTACCGGTCTTTCCGCAGATGTCCAGCCCCGGAACCGCGGCGATGGATGCCGTTCCTCCCGATCCGAATCCACTGTTGACCGCCCTCCACATGCCTTGCGTCACTTTTTTGAAATTCGTCGTGTCAACCATCGTGTACTGCCTCTCGTAATATTTCGGATCAATCTCTACCCCTTCCGACGCTTTCACGATGTGCGGTATCTTGTACCACCCTCTGTTGGCGACGGTCGCCGCGAGGTTGGCGATCTGCATAGGCGTGGCTCCGACCTCGCCCTGGCCGATGGAGATGGAGATGATCGTGGTGAATTTCCATCCTCCCTTGCCGTAGATCTTGTTGTACGTCTTTGATGTCGGCAGAGTTCCGCCCAGCTCGGCGGGGAAGTCCGTGCCCAGCTTGTGTCCGAAGCCGAAACTTTGGACATATTCGTTCCATTTGTCGAGCGCCTCGCCGATGTCGCGGTATTTCTTGTTTTCAAGAATATTCCTGAGCACGTAGCAGAAATAGCCGTTGCAGGACATCATGATTGCTTCCTCCAGGGTGAGCGGGGATTTGTGGACGTGGCATCCGAGCTTGCGGTTGCCGAAATGGTAGCCTTGGCTGCAAGGGTAGGCCATCTCGGTGGTGAGGGTACCTTCCTGAAGCCCGATCAGCCCGTTCACAAGCTTGAACACCGATCCCGGAGGGTACGGAGCCTGTACTGCCCTGTTGAACATCGGCTTGTGTGGATTCTTGATGATCTCGTCGTAGTGCTGGCCGATGTCTGCCAGCATGCTCACATCGACTCCAGGGCTGGAGACAAGCGTCAGGATCTCACCGGTCTTCGGCTCTATGGCTACAAGGCTGCCGACCTTGTTCTTCATCAGATCCTGACCGTACTGCTGGAGATCCGCGTCGATCGTCGTGTGGATGTCGTGTCCAGGGACGGCCTCCTTGTCCATCTCTCCGTCCTTGTAGCGCTGCTCTATCTGGTTGCGGGAGTTGCGCAGGTAGATGTGATAGCCTTTCTCACCTCGGAGTTCCTTCTCCCTGGCGGCCTCTATGCCGGTCTTTCCGGCGTAGTCTCCGGGACGATATTCACCGGGATGCCTCTCGATGTAGTTGGCGTCCACCTCGGAGACGTAGCCGAGCAGGTTGCCACCGGCGTTGACCGGATAGTCGCGTATGCTTCGGGCCTGCCCCCGGAATCCCGGGAAGTTGTACTGAAGCTCGGCGAACCGCATGTAGGTCTCCGGCTTTATCTGCTTGAGCATTACCACGCTCTGGTAGCCTATGCGGCGACGGTTCCTGGCATATTCCTTCATCTTGTCCCTGATGAAGTCGGGCGTGACGTTGAGTGCGCCGGCCAGCATCAGGGTGTCGAATTGCTTGACCTCCCTTGGGGTGACGAGGATGTCGTAGGTGACTTTGTTGCTGACGATGATCTTGTCGTTGCGGTCGTAGATGATGCCTCTGGTCGGGTAGATGATGTCGTAGACCATCGAGTTGTTGGACGCGTTGATCTTGTACTTGTCATCGATGATCTGGATGTAGAACAGCTTCCCGAGGATGATGGACGCCACAACCAGAAGACCGATGACCAACGACTTGCCTCTACCTTCTGTCTTCATAGGCCAGAAGGTTGATGATGCAGATCGAGGCCAGGTAGCCGGCGGCGGTGGAGAGTCCGACCTTTGTGGCTATGAACCAGAACGGTCTTGTGCCGGCGCAGTCGGCCAATGTGTAGATTGTCAGGAAAAGCATGGTCATCAGCATGACGGCCATGGAGACCCTGGCGAAGCCATATTTCCTGACGGAGATGTTCTCTTTCTGCTCGAAGGGCTCGCTGCCGAAGAACAGCTCGATGACAGGCTTCCGGAGCAGGGCGACCGGTACGAGGGAAAGCGCGTTGATGCCGAGGGTTCCCTCAGCGAAGAAATCCACTGCAAGTCCGGTGACGAAAGCGATCAGCATGGCCTTGACCGTGCCGGTCTTGGTCGGTATGCAGAGTACCATTGCCGGAAGGATGGTCAGCATGACGTAGGGCGTGAAATGAAAATAGTTGCTCAGGATCATCTGGCCAACCGTCAGCAGAATGTATGTCAACGTAAAGCTGTTTCTCATTTCCCTGATTGTTCTTGTTCCTCGATTTCCTCTATCTCTTCCGCCCTGGTGTTCGAGACGATGGTGACATATTTCAGAGCCTTGTGGTTCTGGAAGAGATCCACCCGGATCTCATTGGTCGCTCCGTTGATGATCTTTGACTCACCGGCCACTCCGATCGGGATGTCGGGAGGAAAGATCGTGGAATAGCCGCTCGTGTAGACCGTGTCTCCCGGAGCGAACTTGAACTGGAGCGGAATTTCCTTGAGTATGGCTCTGTCCGAGCTTGTGCCGTCCCATCCCAGGGGTCCGACGGCTCCTGAGTTCCCGAGCCTCGCGCTGATGAAGAATTCCGTGTTGAGGAAGGAGATCGCATAGGAATAGTGGCCGCTGACCGCATCCACGATGCCGATGATGCCTTTCGAGGTGATGACGCCCGAGTTGCGGGTCACACCGTCCTCGCTTCCCTTGTCGATGATCAGGTAGTTGTGCTGGGAGTTCGTGCTTGACTTGACGATGGTCGCCGGGATGTAGTTGAACCCATTGTCCATCATGACCGGCCTGAAATCCGGGTCGGCTGCCTTGGCCGCCAGCTCGTAGCCGAGAACCTTTTTCCGCAGCATGTCGTTCTCCAGGGCGAGCTCGTCGTTCTGCCTCTTAAGGGAGAAATAGTTGGAGACTGCCTGCGTTGTCCCCCAGGTCTTGGCCATGAACCCATGTGAGATCCTGGCGATCCAGAGACGCTGCAACTCGTTGTTGTTGGACAGCATGAGAACAGCCGCGGCTTCCAGAATGATGAAGACCGCGACTGCGATGATACTCTGGACTACGGATCTCTCCTTCGGCATTATCTCATCAGGAATGAGTAGTTGGATGTCTTCTTGAGAGCGATGCAGGTTCCTCTCGCCACGGCCCGTAGCGGATCCTCGGCGACATGGAACTGGATGTTGACCTTTTCGGTGAATCTCTTGGCGAGGCCTCTGAGCAGGGCACCGCCGCCGGAAAGGAAGATGCCATTCTCCACGATGTCTGAATATAGCTCCGGAGGAGTCATCTCAAGCACGTGAAGGATCGAGGACTCCAGTTTCGCGATGGATTTGTCAAGGCAGTGCGCGATCTCCTGGTAGGTGATTGTCGCCTCGACAGGGTGCGCGGTCATCAGATTAGGACCGTTCACAACGTATGGCTCCGGCTCCTCGTCCAGATCCGGAATCACCGCACCCACGGCGATCTTGATCTTCTCCGCGGTCGTCTCGCCGATCTTGATGTTGTGCTGCTGGCGCATGTAGTACTGGATGTCGCTGTTGAACACGTCGCCGGCTGTCGGGATGCTTTCCTGCTGCACGATGCCGCCGAGCGAGATCACGGCGATCTCCGCTGTTCCTCCTCCTATGTCTACAACCATGTTACCCTTTGGCGCCTCCACGTCAAGACCGATACCGAGCGCGGCGGCCATCGGCTCATAGATCAGGTAGACATCGCGTCCTCCGGCGTGTTCGCAGGAGTCGCGCACGGCCCTGATCTCCACCTGGGTGCTTCCGGACGGAATGCCGACCACGATCTTGAGGTTGGGGGAGAAGAGAGACTTCTTCTTGCTGTTGACCTGTTTGATGAAGCCTTTGATCATCATCTCGGCCGCGTTGAAGTCAGCGATCACGCCATTCCTCAGAGGCCTGATGGTCTTGATCCCCGGGTTTGTGTGCTCGTGCATGAGCTTGGCCTGTCTGCCGATAGCGATGCATTTGCCGGAGTTGTTGTCAATCGCGACAATGCTCGGCGCATCCATGACAATCTCGTCATTCCTGAAAATGACGGTGTTGGCTGTTCCGAGATCCATTGCGATCTCTTGAGTCAGAAATGAAAGTGCCATAACAGTTATGTCTGATTCTATTATTATCTTTTATTCAACACAAAGTGTACTATACAACTTGTAAATATACGAAAAAAGTTATATTTGTAAGAATTTATTATGAATAGAAATAAAATATTAATCGTCATGGCCGCCGGAAGCGGTGTCAGAATGGGTGCGACAGTCCCGAAACAGTTCCTGGATCTGGGAGGTGTTCCCATTCTTCGCAGGACCATCGAAGCGTTCGTCTCGGCGGTTCCGGACATCAAGGTGGTCACCGTTCTTCCGGAGGATCATATTCCTTTCTGGAAGGAATATTGCCTGTCTTCGGGATTCAATTGTCCTCAGACATTGGTTTCCGGAGGCTTCACACGCTTCCATTCCGTAAGAAATGCGTTGAAGAAGGTTCCGGACGGAGCGATTGTCGCCATTCACGACGGAGTGCGGCCGCTTCTCTCGGCGGAATTGATAAGGAATATGTTCGCGCGGATGGATTCAGGTGGTGTCAGGGCCCTCATTCCGGTAATCCCTTCCGTGGACACCCTGAAGGTCATCGACCGGGTGAAGGATCAGGACGGGAACGAGGTTATGGTCTCCCCTGAGGGAGAGGTGGTGGACAGAAGCCGGATTTTCGGAGCCCAGACCCCGCAGATGTTTCTGTCAGAGGACATCAAGTCGGCATATTCACAAGCCTTTGACACCGCTTTCACTGACGATGCCTCTGTGGCGCGTAAAAAAGGGATACCCCTCTCCTTCTGTGACGGAGAGAGGTATAATTTCAAACTGACATCTCCCGAGGATCTGTCCCTCGCGAGGCTGATTATTTCGTCTTCTTCGAGAACTCGGCAGGCTGGTAGGTAGTCCGTTTGTAGTCCTTCACCCAGACCTGACGCTCGATGGCCTGGTCGAGTGAGATCATGGTCTCGGTCGACTGGATGTAAGGAATGTTCTGTATCGTGTTGATAAGGATCTCCATAAGGTGATCATTGTCAAAGCAGTAGGCCTTAAGAAGAAGGGCGGCCTTGCCAGTCACGAAATGACATTCCACAATCTCGGCGATCTTCTTGAGGTTGGCCACGACCTCCGGATACTTGTCGGCTTCCGAAAGGGTGACACTGATGAAGGCGCACACGTTAAGTCCTAGGGCCTGAGGCTTTACAAGCAGTCTGGATCCGGTGATGACACCGTTGTTCTCCAGTCTTTTCACTCTCTGATGAATAGCGGCTCCCGAAACACCGCACTCGCGGGCGATTTCCAGGAAAGGCATCCTGGCGTTGTTAACCAAGAAAGAGAGGATCTTCTGGTCAATCTGATCGATGTGATAAGTTGCCATTACTTTCAATTTCTAACTAAACAGCCGCTAATTTATGTAAAATAACTTAAAAAATCAAGATTTTTTGTATCGTCTTCTACCTTTTTCGGTTGGTTTTGAATTATTGATGATCTCCAGACACGCCTCTTCCGTGAGTCTGGCCGCATCGGTGCCTTTCGGAATCTTGTAGTTCGAGCCGGCGTGCTTGATGTAGGGGCCGTAGCGCCCGTTGATGACCTGGATGTCGCTGTCTTTATATTCAGCCATCACAGGATTAGCAGCGCTTTTGTTCAGCCCTTCCTCGATGATACCGGAGCACTCCTCCAAGGTGATTGTCAGAGGGTCTTTGCCGCGAGGGATGGAGAAGTTCTTGTCACCGTACTTGATGAACGGGCCGAACATTCCTTTCAGGGCGACCACATTGACATCCTTGTACTTGCCGACCGTCCGAGGCAGCTGGAACAGCTTCAACGCGTCTTCCAGAGTGAGATCCTCGATGAGCTGGCCTTTGCCGAGCGAGGCGTACTGCACGTTCTCGCCCTCTCCTTTCTGGATGTACGGGCCGAACTTGCCGAATTTGGCGACGAATCGGTTGCCATCCCCGTCAGTCCCGAGATCCTTGGAGACATGGCTGTAGTTGCCGTCGTTGAGGACTTCTTCGACCTTCTTGTGGAAAGGCGAGTAGAATCCCGCGATGACCTCGTTCCAGACAAGGTTTCCGCCGGCGATCTGGTCGAAATCCTTTTCTACGTTTGCCGTGAAGTCGTAGTCCACGATGTCGGTGAAGTACTTCTCAAGGTAGTCGGTCACGATCATGCCGATCTCCTGAGGGAGCAGTTTCCCTCTCTCGGCTCCGATGCTTTCGGTTCTCGTGACATCCTTGACGGTTCCGTCCTTTAGCTCCAAGTCGTTGACGACCACCTTCTTACCATCCTTGTCTCCTTTGACGATGTAGCCGCGGCCGGTAGTCAGCGTGGCGATGGTCGGCGCATAGGTGGAAGGTCTTCCGATGCCAAGCTCCTCAAGTTTCTTGACCAAGGTGGCCTCTGAATATCTTTGAGGGGCGGCTGTGAACTTGCACTCCGCCAATATTCCCTTATCCGTCATCCTTGTGCCGGTCTGAAGATCCGGGAGCATGACCTCGTCTTCCTCCGACTCCTGGTTGTCGGTGCCTTCCATGTAGATTTTGAGGAATCCGTCGAACAGAACCTGGGTCGCCTGCGCATTGAACTTCTCCGGCCTCTTGTCCGAAGCAATCTTGAGCGTTGTGTTAAGTACCTTGGCATCAGCCATCTGCGAGGCGACAGTCCTTTTCCAGATGAGGTTGTAGAGCTTCTGCTCCTGGGCGGTTCCCTCGATCTCCGTGTTCTCTATGAATGTAGGGCGGATGGCCTCGTGAGCCTCCTGCGCCCCCTTGCTGTGGGTCTTGAACTGGCGTGTCTTTGAATATTCCTCACCGAAGTTCTCGATTATGAACTTCCTGGCGGTGCCGAGCGCCAGGGAGGACAGGTTGGTGGAGTCGGTTCTCATGTAGGTGATGAGACCGCGCTCGTAGAGACTCTGCGCGACCCTCATCGTCGTGCTCACAGGAAAACGGAGCTTCCTTGCGGCCTCCTGCTGGAGAGTCGAGGTCGTGAACGGGGCGGCGGGGAAGCGGTTGGCTTCCTTCTTCTCCACGTCTGAGACCGTGAAAGCCGCTCCGATGCAGTCCTGGAGGAATCCGCGGGCCTCGTCGATGGTCTTGAACCTCGTGTCAAGGATGGCCTTGACCTTCACGGATTCCGCATAGCCGTCGGGATGGAAGACGGCCTCCACTTTGTAGTAGGCCTCGTTGCGGAAAGCCATGATCTCCTTTTCCCTCTCGACCACAAGCCTCAGCGCCACGGACTGCACGCGGCCCGCCGAAAGCTTCGGCTGGATCTTTCTCCAGAGTATAGGGGAAAGCTCGAAGCCCACAAGCCTGTCAAGGACTCTGCGCGCCTGCTGTGCGTTGACAAGGTTCATGTCGATGGAGCGCGGATTACGCACCGCGTTCACGATCGCATCCTTTGTGATCTCGTGGAAAACGATTCTTCTGGTTTGCTCCTTCTTAAGTCCGAGAGTCTCGAAGAGGTGCCATGAGATTGCTTCTCCCTCCCGGTCCTCATCGGACGCGAGCCACACTGTAGAGGCTTTTTCCGCCGCCTTCCTGAGTTCCCCCACCACTTTCTTCTTGTCGGCGGGAACCACGTATTCAGGAGTGAAGCCCTTCTCCACATCCACACTCAATTTCTTGTCCTGAAGATCCCGGATGTGACCGAAACTGGATTTCACCTCGTACCCGTCGCCCAGGAATTTCTGTATAGTCTTGGCTTTGGCCGGAGACTCGACGATAACTAGATTGTCTGCCATAGTGTACTATTTTACAAGCATTTCATAGATAGTTTGCCATTTCAATCTGCAAAGTAAGCCACAAACTGGGCAATTTTCCAAATTTTGTTTTAAATTTGTCCTTGTTATGACCGATGCGACACGAAAGAAAATCACCAAGTGGTTCTGGATTCTGATCACGTTTCCGGTACTGCTCCTTTTCCTTATGATATTCCTTGTCTGGGCCTTCGCCGACATTCCTTCCTTCAAGGATCTGGAGAACCCTGACAACAAACTGGCGACCCAGGTGATCGCTGCGGACGGTGAGATTCTCACCACCTTCCACATCGAGAACAGAACCCATGTCTCCTACGAAGAGATCTCTCCGAATCTCGTCCATGCCGCGGTGGCCACCGAGGATGTGCGTTTCTACAAGCATTCCGGCATTGACTTCAAGGGACTTGGTCGTGTTCTGTTCAAGACCATCCTGATGCGTAACTCCAGTCAGGGAGGAGGAAGCACGATCACCCAGCAGCTTGCGAAGACCCTCTACCCAAGGGCGGATGTGGGACGCAAGGTTCCAGGTGTGTACCATGCCAGGATGGTGTGGGTCAAGCTTAAGGAATGGATAACCGCCGTCAAGCTGGAGAGGGACTACACCAAGGACGAGATCATGACGATGTACCTCAACTCCATATTCTTCGGCAGCGGGGCCTATGGCGTGCGTTCCGCTTCGGAGACTTTCTTCGGCAAGCTGCCGTCGGAACTTTCCGTGGAGGAAAGCGCGATGCTGGTGGGCATGGTCAACAAGCCGACCCGCTACAATCCGGCCATCAATCCGGACAAGGCGCTGAACAGGAGGAATTTCGTGATCGGCCAGATGGAGAAGGCCGGCTATCTGGACAAGGCGCAGAGGGACTCCATCAGGCTGATTCCTATAGCGCTCAACTACGAGGTGCAGGATCACAACGCCGGTCTGGCTCCTTATTTCAGGGACATGGTCCGCCGCGTGATGAACGCGAAGAAGCCACGCAGGTCGGACTACTACACCATCGAGGACTACTCCGCCGACTCTCTGGCATGGGCCGCGGACGACCTTTACGGTTGGCTGGACAAGAACAAGAAGGCGGACGGGTCGAGGTACGACCTTGACCGCGACGGGCTAAGGATCTACACGACCATCAACTACAAGATGCAGAAATATGCCGAGGAGGCTGTCGCCGAGAGGATCCGTGACCTTCAGGCTGATTTCCGCCGGGATTTGAAAAGCAAGACCAACAAGCCTTTCTCGAATGACATCGACGCGGAGACCAGGGATCGTGTGATGCGTCAGGCGAGGCGCTGGAGCGACCGCTACCGTGTCCTGAAGAAGGAAGGGAAGAGCGAGGCGCAGATCCTCAAGACTTTCTCCCAGCCGACAAAGATGCGTGTGTTCGCCTACAATAGTAAAGGCTATGCCGACACGACCATGACTCCGGACGACTCGATCCGCTACTACAAGTCGATACTTCGTACGGCATTCGTGGCGATGGAGCCTGGGACCGGTCACGTCAAGGCCTATGTCGGCGGACCTAACTATCGCTATTTCAAGTACGACAATGTCCGTCAGGGCAAGCGTCAGGTCGGTTCGACGATCAAGCCGTTCCTCTACACCCTGGCGATGCAGGAGGGCATGACCCCTTGCGACAAGGTGGTGAACCTGCCGCAGACCTTCGTGCTTCCGGACGGCAACACCTGGACACCTCGAAGCACGGACAAGGAGCAATGGATAGGAAAGACCGTCACTTTGAAATGGGGCCTGACGAACAGCTCCAACAACATCTCGGCCTACCTGATGAAGCAGTTCGGGCCGGAGGCGATGGCGGACATGATGCGCAGGATGGGCATCCGGAGCCACATCGACGAGGTTCCAGCGCTTTGCGTAGGGCCGGCTGACCTCTCGCTGTGGGAGATGGTGGCCGCCTACAACACCTTCCCGTCAAGGGGAGTCTACATCGAGCCTCTGTTCGTGACCAGAATCGAGGACAACCAGGGCAATGTCATCAGCGAGTTCACCAACCGCAAGCGCGAGGCGATAGGTGAGAACACCGCTTTCCTGATGGTCAATCTGATGGAGGGCGTTGTGCAGGGCGGAACCGCCAGCAGGCTCCGCTACCGCTACAAGCTGATGGGCGAGATCGCCGGAAAGACCGGCACCACCAACGACAACGCCGACGGATGGTTCATCGGCTACACGCCGACTCTTGTGGCGGGAATATGGACCGGAGCGGAAGACCGACAGGTGCATTTCCAGTCCATAACCTATGGCCAGGGCGCGCACATGTCCCTTCCGACCTGGGGAATATTCATGCGTAAGGTCATCGCCGACGGCACTCTCGGAGTCTCTGAGAACGACCGCTTCATCGCTCCTGCCGGCGTGACATTGGATCTGAACTGCACCGGTGGTGACGATGATGCCGTCGCGGACGTTCAGCAGAAAACGGAAGACTATTATTTTGAATAAAAAGGAAGCGGCGTAGGAATATCTTGCCGCGGATTATGTAACTATTACCAATATGGGCAAGTACCAGAGGATAGCAGTGATTTATGGAAGTGACTCTTCGGAATGGGAGGTCGCTTGCCGCAGCGGGGAGTTCGTGGCTTCCCGCATAGACGGGACGAAGTACGATGTCTATGAGATTTTCGCCCGGTTCGGAAAATGGCAGTTGGTCTCGATGAAGAAACGAGACGCCATGAGGATTCCTTTTGCCGAGGGAGCCAGGCCGGAGATCGACAAGACGGACTTTTCCGTCAAGGTCTACGGGGAGAAGATTAATTTTGACTATGCCTACATAGTGCAGCACGGCACGCCGGGTGAGAATGGCCTGCTCCAGGGCTATCTTGAGATGCTTGGGATCCCGTTCAGCAGCTGTAGCGCTTTTGTTTCCGCGATAGCTTTCGACAAGTTCGCCTGCAAGGGCTATCTGCGTGAGGCTGATTTCGTTAAATGTGCGCCGGATGTCTTCGTGCGTAACGGAATGGACATCGACGCCGTCTGCGCCAAGGCGGCGGAGAAACTGAAGTTCCCTGTTTTCGTGAAGCCGACCGACGGCGGATCCAGCTTCGGAATCACCAAGGTACGCAAGGCCGAGGATCTCCCGGAGGCCATCAGGTTTGCCTTCACTGAAGGGCCGTCAGTGATTGTCGAGCAAGGAATACAAGGCAGGGAATTCACCTGCGCCGCCTATGCGGATGCCGAAGGGGTCAAGTCACTTCCTGTCATTCAAGTGGTTACGGAGAATGACTACTTCGACTATGACGCGAAGTACAACGGCCACAGCCAGGAGATCTGTCCTGCACCGATCAGTGAGGAGCTGAGCGGACATATTCAGGAAGTAAGTAAAAGAATATACTCGCGGCTCGGCTGCGCCGGTGTTGTGCGGATGGACTACATCCTTGCCGAGGACGGGCTTTATTTCCTGGAAGTCAACACTATCCCTGGCATGACAAGCGCTTCTCTCGTTCCTAAGATGGTTCGTACGGCGGGGATTGACATCACCGACTTCCTGACGGGGATCATTGAGTGTTCATAAACAATTCTTACAAATATTTTTAAGAGCTTATGCTATTGAAAGATTTCCTTAATGAAGGAGTCGCGCGGCTGGAACCTCTCTATCCGACCAAGGAGGCAAGGAATATAATGCTGATGCTTTGTGAGAGCCGCATCGGAACCAAAAGCTACACTCACATCGTGGAGCCTGGGTACCAGATCAAGGACAAGTCGCTGGATGGTCTGAATTCGGATTTGGACAGACTGGCCTTGGGTGAGCCGGTGCAGTATGTGATAGGGTTCGCTGATTTTTGCGGCCTCCGGTTCAAGGTGACACCGGACGTGCTGATTCCCCGCCCGGAGACCGAACTTCTTTGCCGCGAGGCCATCAAGGTCGGATCCCGCATACAGAGGATGAGAAAGGCCTATGGCAAGTCCGCCAGACCTGTCAGGATCCTTGATCTCTGCACCGGTTCCGGCTGCATCGCCTGGACGGTGGCCCTGAGCATCCCGGGAGCGGAAGTTGTGGGCGTGGACATCTCCGAAAAGGCTGTTGACGTGGCTTCCGGTCAGGACTTCGCGTCTGCCCTCAAGGAGTCGGACGCTGTCGCCCCGCGCTTTGTCGTGGCGGATGTCCTGGCAGAGCATCAGCCTTTCGCTGAAGGTGAATTCGATCTCGTGCTGAGCAATCCTCCTTACATCATGGAGTCGGAGAAGGAGCGGATGCGTGCGAATGTCCTCAACTATGAGCCGTCAACGGCTCTGTTCGTCACGGACGGGGATCCGTTGGTCTTCTACCGTGCCATTGCCTCCATTTCCCGCGAATGTCTTTCCGCTGAGGGAAAGGGACTTACGGAGATCAACGAGCTTTTGGGGCCAGAAACGGCGAAGATTTTCGCCGACGCCGGTTTCTCCAAAACAGAGGTCGTGAATGATTTTTATGACAAAAACCGCTTCGTTTTCTATTCTAAATAGGGCATAGGGAGCGTTACAGACCAGATTTTTAGCATTAGCCGTGGAATTATTGTGTCCACGGCTATTTTTGTGTCACTTTGTGCCGTGAACAACTTTAAACTCATGTAAGATGAAGAATTTCAGCACAAAGAAAAGGTTGCTTGCGCCGGTGGCGCAGGCCCTTGCGTTGACGACAATCCTGTTTTCCACAGCCTGCGAGCAGACTGAGCAGCCTTCGCGCGTCCCGGCTGTCCCTGTGCCGGAGAATTGCCGCGATGTGTCGGATCTGTCTCCGGAAGGCATCGCAAGGATACTGTCCGAGCTTCCCATCACCTCCGGTCAAGTCCGTGAGGTGTACGATGCCGTCACAGCGTCTTCCTCCAACGGCTATGACGAGGAATACCCTTTCTCCAACCTCTTTTCCTGTCCCGGCTCAGGAGTCGGCGACGAATTGCTCAAGACCAGATCCGCCGTTGAATATTCCGCCCCGCTGGCCGGTCTTCTCGCCTCGGCATCTCCTCAGACGAGGTCGGGCTCTTTTCAGGATGCCCTTTCAGCCTCCGGACTACAGATCTACTGGCCATATTCGGAGGACTGGGACGGCGTGTCGATGCCTGTGATCACATTCAATCCTGAGATCTCGCGGAAAAGCTCATTGGTCTCCGAGGCTGCTGACACTAATGTCGGTTTCCTCAGGGAGCAGCTTCCTGACGGCTCCTGGATTCTCAAGGAAGTCGTTGTGGATGAGGAATATGCCCGTTCGCATCCCGTGTGGGTCATAAACCGGAACGAGGATGCCGCCTACCTCACGCCTCGGATGGTGGAGGCACTTTACCCGGAGCGCACCGCCTCCGCGCAGACCAGATCCTACTGTGATTATGATTTCAAGACTTTGGTCCTCAAGGAGTTCAAGGCGCATAGAAACTACGACTCCTGGTTTGCCGGCGGGTCGGAATTCTTCATCAAGTGCGGCTCCTTGAACGGCTTCACCGCCCAGACGGAAGAGGAACTGAAACTCTACTATCCTTCGGTCACGGACCTGATGGTCAACGTGAGACGCAAGCAGGTGGGAAAGACGCTCCGGTTCAACACCGTGCTTGTCTCCGAGTGGACTCCTCAGCTGGAGGAATGTGTCTTTCTGATGATCGAGGATGACGGCGGCAAGCAGACCTCCTGGAAGGCCAGCGGTGTCGTGAAGATCAAGTCCAGATCCTACGGCTTCGAGGTGGAGCTTCCTTTCCGCCGCAATGACGACCTTGTGTGGCGCGGCAAGCTTTCCAGCAACTATTTCGAGAAGTACAACGGCAAGCCGAACCGCTTCGGCGATGTCAGCGTCACCTTCAGTTTCCTGTAGCCACTGATAGTTTGACCATTTCACAACCCCGACGCTTCGGCAAGGTACGGTCGCTGAGACTGTCGAGGCGCCGGGTTATGTTTTGCACGGAATATTGTGGAATCAAAAATAATACCTATATTTGTATGCCGGTAATTTTAAGACTGTTCGGTTTCACGTTTTACTTTTTTAGCAGGGAACACGAACCGATCCACGTGCACATTGAAGGCGCTGATGGCTATGCTGTCTATGACTTGAGAAAAGATAGGTTTGTTCAAAGGACAGTAAGTAATATCAAGGCGGGAGATCTGAAAAAGATCGAGATGGTATTGGATGAGAACAAAGAGATGATCATTCGAACTTGGAATAGTTATTTTGATAACATAAGGCGATGAAAATAAGAAAAATATGGTTTGATGAGCGGTTCCTGTACGGAGAGGATGAATCCGGGAGTGTCTTCCGTCAGTCTTTGTTGTGGTATCGTGCCCTGCGGAATGCCGATGAAAAGCAACGAGAGCATTACCGGATTGGCTTTGAGGGCATTCATTGGCCGGATCTGAATGTGGATGTCAGTTTTGAAAGCTTTACATACAAAGACGCTATGCCGACACCGTTTCAGGAATTCTTCCTGAAACACAATGAAATCAATATTTCCGGATTCTCTGAATATGCCGGCATAAATCCCACCCTGTTCCGGAACTACATTAATGGCTTCAAGCGTCCTTCCGCCGCGAGGCTTCAGCAGATACAACAAGCACTTAAGGCATTGGCGGAATCCTATTCCAGTGTTCATTTTGCCGAATAACATAGGATTGTCGAAGGCGAGGGGTGCAAGATGCTGATCCTTGGCTTGGTAAGCGTTATTGCCTGCTGATGGGAACTACATTGAGGCAGTCCGGCTACTTTTGTTCGGCGTTGTCCAGGTAAGCCACGGACGGCTTGTCAGAAATACTCATTGCCGGGAAGAGAACATGAATGGATTTAAGATGTTCCGTAAATAGGGATTTTTCACTTAAAAAATTTTTGTTTACGGAATATTTGTGTAATTTTGTATTAATTAACGCTATATGAGAATCGTTTCGCATAGAAAACTGAAGGAATTCTACGAGCAAGCCGGGCATGAGGATGCGAGGATACCACTTGAGCGTTGGTACCATACCGTTGAGGAGGCAAAGTGGCATTCTTTCGCGGAAATGAGGATGTTCTTTGGAACGGTTGACTATGTTGGGAACCAACATTATGTTTTTAACATCGGCGGCAACAAGTATAGGTTGATTGTGGTTGTTAAGTTTGTGATGGGTTATGTTTTCATACGTTTCGTCGGCACTCATCAGGATTATGACAAAGTTGATGCTTCAATTATATAGGAGGGTATGACTATGAGGATAATCACAGAAGACCAGTATAGATTAGCTCAGAAAAGAGTGGAGGATCTGCTTCCTCTGGTTGATGACAGCACACCATTGGATGATCCCAAGGCCATTGAGCTGATGATGATGTCAGACATTGTCATTGATTATGAGAGTGAGCATTTCCCTATAGCGAAGCCAAGCGTCGCTGAGCTTATCGCGGACGGCCTTAAAGAGAATCATATTACCCAGAAGCAACTTGCGGAAGAGCTGGGAATCAGCACGACGCGCGTGAACGATTTCGTGTCGGGAAAATCAGAGCCGAATCTGAAAACAGCCGGACACATCTGCCGTTTTCTGAAGATACGTCCCGCCGCGATGCTGATGCTCTGATCGGCGGCGGCAAAAATGCGAACCCGTAGGCGCTTGTCAGATCGTGCACCAGAAGGTTACGACGAAAGGGATGGAGAACTCCAGGACGAAGCCGTGGAAGAGGGAGACCACGGAATATTCCTTGCCGGAGGTGGCCATTATGATCGGGAGGGTGGTGTCCATCGAGGTGACTCCGCCGGCGGAGATCGGGGCGAGCGGGCCGCAGAACCTGGCGAGGAGCGGAGCCAGAAGCAGCGTGGCCATCTCCCTTATGATGTTCGACAGCAGGGCGATGGTGCCGAGTTCGGCACCCCGGTAGCCGGTTATGAATATGCTGGAGAGGGAGTAGTAGCCGAATCCGGATCCGACTGCGAGACAGTCTGTGGCCGACCTGGATGACAGGATCAGCGAGGCGGCCAGCGCGCCGGCAAAGGTGCCGATTATGGTGCCGACCGGAAGCAGGGCCATCCTGACATCCAGGGATTTGAACTTGGAGACTATGCTCTTGTCGCTCCCGACGCCAAGGCCCACGAAAAAGAGCAGCGCGCAGAGGGCGTAGAATGTCAGATCGCCCCCGACGAATCTTTCCGGCACTATGCCGGACAGGCCGGCGAGGATGCCGAGGAGAAAAAAGCCCACGATCACAAGACTACCTTTCATGACTCTTTCTTGCAGGATTTAATGTAACGCCACAGAACCCAGGCCAGCAGGCAGCTGCCGACCGTTGACAAAACCGCAATGACAAGAGCGTCCAGCCCGAGCGACGGAAGCGCCGAGATGATCTTCCTGTTGCCGCCGACCTCGACTCCCAGAAGAAACAGAAGCGCCCAGATCAGGACGGTTACAGTTTTCGAAGCCCATCCGCAATCGCGGTTCCTCAGCAGCCATCCGACCGCTATCCCCGCGAACATACACAGCAGTACTGTAAACATACCCCATACTCAAATGATGCGCAAAGATAGCAAATATTCCTTCCAAAACAGCCTATGGGAAGACGGCTGCAAGGTCTCTGCTACCTGGAGGCGAGGATGTTCGTGGCGGCGTAGGAGAGGGCGGCGTAGAAATCCTCGCCGAAGACGGCGGTGAGGGGTTCACGGAGAAATTCGTAGACGCGGATTCCTTCCCGGCGGCCTTTCTCATAGGCATCCTTGCATATTCCCCAACGATGGAGATTGAGCGCCTTGCCGCCGCCGGTGAGTCTGGTGACGCGTACCGGGTAGAGCCAGCAGGACTGAGGCTTGCGGAACTTGCAGGTTCCCTGGAAGAAACACCTCTCGATGGAGCAGAAGCAGTTCCCGTCCTCGTCGAATGTGGTGTAGGCGCACTCCTCGGTCTGATCCACGACGGGCGTCACGATGTCTCCGTCACGGTCGATGGAGAAGAAACCCTCCCTGTCGATCTGCGCGCGGCCCTGCGGCCTCATGAGTTTTGAATATACAGGATAACCCTCTTCCAAAGGCTCCAGCTCTGACTCCTCCAACGGGGCTCCGCTGTCCCCGATGATGCAGCAGCAACCTTTGCACACTGCGTAGTCGCAGGCGAAATGTTCAGTGACAACATCTTCTGACACAAGGACATCACCAATCTGGATGATGGTCCCGAACTTATTGTTTGACGACATATTCGATTCTCATTCCTTCGGACAACGCTCCGAAGATTTCCTTTACCTTGTCGGCGGAGACACTGCCGATCCTGCCGGCATAGCCCGTCAGCACGTCCTTACCTCCGGAATAGCGCATCAGGACCGCGTCGATGTAGTTGTCCGGATCGGCGAGATAGGTCGAGTAGCTGTTGGTCAGCAATGACTTGCATGCCGCAAGCTCGGCGGGAGCTATCGGATTTGAAAGCACGTTCTCGATTACCTTGCGGGCCTCCACGAGGGAACGCATCGGCTGATCCGAACCGCTTTTCACGCCGTAGGGGAGGCCACACTCCGGCACCGGAGTGCAGGTGAAGATCAGCTCCAGAGCCTCCTGAGGCCAGATGCTGAAACGATCGGACATCCTCACGCTGAATCCATGTTCGGCCATCACTCCGGTCAGACGACGCTGGAGCGCAAGACCGGCGACCTTGAATGCCATGTAGTTCTCTGTCGTGAACGGTTCGGCGCACGCCAAGGCCACGCTGAGGCTGACAGGGGAATCCTCTCTTGTGTAGGTCGTGGATCCGCTGCGAAGCTTGTAGGGGTTGAACTGGCGGACAGACTGGGTCTTGCTCACCCTGAAACCACCCAGGTACTGGCATAGAGTCTTCTGGACGGATTCGGCGGACAGATCCCCGAGCAGGACAAGCACGCCGTCATTAGCCCTTATGAACTGGTCGTCGAAGAATGCCGAGGCGACATCCAGCGTGCGCGCCGTAAGGCCGGTCGGAGTCTTCACCGAGGAATAGTTGTAGTCCTGGTACATGAGACTGTCCAGATAGGCAGGCTTAAGGGATGCGAGTTCCATCCTACGCCACGAATCGAAGGCCTGCACCGAAGGTCTCCTCAGATTGGCGGCAGAGAGCAAAGCCTTGAGAGTCAAGACAAATCTGTTGGATTGCGCCGACCCGTAGAGTCTCGTGTCTGATGTCGAGACAGCGCAGTTCATCTCCACTCCGTTGGCTCTGAGGAGCTTGTCGAAATCTCTTCCGGACATGCCCGCGATGTTGCACAGGCCGAACATGTCCGAGAAGAAGGCTCCCTCGCCGCGGCGCAGATCGCGCACGGTGGAGAAGCCACCCTTGATCATGAAAGAGTAGCTGAACCTTCCGGATGTAGGCATCTTCTTGTAAATCACCTTCATGCCGTTGGAGAAAGTCCACATCTCTCCTCCGGAGACCGGTTCCGGAGACACGGACTTCATCTTGACCTTGTTTTTCTCGTTCCACAGGGCGGACGTGTCCTTGATGGCCGTCCTCCATTTGTAGGAAGGCTTGTCCAGCAGAGAGACGCAGTCGGTGGCCGAGGCGAAAACCACAGGCCAGAACCATTCGTCGTAGTCCTCCTCGTCGCCTGTCCAGGTCACCTTAGGTGTCTTCATGTCCGAAAGCAGCGCCGCCGCATAGCTGTTGAACAGATCCGTCTCGGCCTCGGCGGACATATTCCTTGAGGAATAGAATGTCGCCTTGGTGGCCGGGGCGGCCAGGTCAGAGCCATAGAGATAGGAAGAGACACACCTTTGGACAAGCGCGTCGTTGGTCTGAGGCTTGTAATAGCCGCTCAGCACGGAGTTGCGTGCGACGAGATATTCATTCACCTCGACCCCTTTCGAACAGATCTCCGACAGGACGGAAGCCACCGCCAAGGATGCCGGCATAAGCTGGCTCCGTGTGGTACGCACGCCCACGCTGAACATCTCGTCGCCTGAGCCAGAGGCACTTCCGAAATAATCCACCGTCAACTCCCGGGCAGGAATATCCCGCGTCATGAGGGACTCCCGCAGACGGACTCCGACAATCCCCCGGAGGGACTCGGAGAAAAGCTCGGAGATGAACGGCTGGATCGTGTTCATCTGGTCGTCCGGCGTCCTCGGGGAACGGAACGCAACCGTCAGCGAAGACTCCTTGGACGGGATGAATGAATATTCCGCCTCCTCCGAAGGTCTCCAGACATATTCCTTCTTCTTGTAGAAGGGAGTCCGGGAAGGCACCATCAAGGAGAAGACGTTCATTCTCTCGATGATGGCGGCAGGGTTGATGTCGCCCGCGATGATGACCGCGTGCGGACAAGGCTGGACCGAGATTAGGTCGAACAGCATCAGCAGAGTGGTGTCCGAGGCGGCCTGGTCGAAGACGGGGACATCGTCGAATCTGAATATGCTCGCTTCGTCCCTGAAGGAGACATAACCCTCCGGACGGCAGCCTATTCCTTTGCGGGACAGGAACTTGTAGGGAATCGTCTTGTTGAAGTGGGGCAGGGACGAGAGTTCTTTCCTCGCCGCCAGTGAGTCAATCCTTCCTTTTCCGACGAGGGCGAAATCGGCCACACCCTTCATCGAAGGGTTCGTCACAAGGTAGTAAGTGATTCCGTTTGTAAGATTGCCGGTGGTGACCGCTCCGTCCTTAGGAAAAACGGGCAGAGTCTGCGCTGGCATCATAATTGAAAAACCAAGCAGGGCAAAGCAAATAATTATTTTGACCGTATGACGCATCATTTCACCTCCTGTTAAAGCAAAAATAACCAATAATGTGCATTTGACACAAATTTTTATTACATTTGTGATTACTGCCATCATTATGGAATATAGTTAAACATAAATTTTTAATACAATGAAAAAGTTTATTCTCGCGATCGCGGCCGCGTTTATGGCCGCAAGCATGGTGTCCGCCCAGGACATGGCTCAGGCTACCGAACTCTACAATAATGGAGCCACAGCCATCTCGATGAAGAATTGGACCGAGGCTCTCGACTATTTCCAGAAGGCTCTCGAAATGGGTAAGACGATTGGCGCCGACGCCGATGAGCTCGTGACGAACTGCAAGAACGCCATCCCTGGTGTGGCTCTTGAGATCGCCAAGGATCTGATCAAGGACAAGAAGTACGAGGAGGCTGAGACGAAGCTTGCGGAGGTCGAGAAGATCGCCACTGAATATGAGAATGCCGAGGTTGCCGAAAGGGCGAAGGAACTCGTTCCGCAGATGTGGATGCAGAAGGGCGTGGACGCTCTCAAGCTGAAGGACTTCGCGACTGCGGCTGACGGATTCGCAAAATCCTACGCCATCGACACGACCGCCGGCAGGACCGCTCTTCTTCTGGGCCAGGCTCTCGGCGCCCAGGGCAAGACCGAGGAGGCCATCGAGGCTTTCCAGCACGCCGCTTGGAACGGAGAGGAGGCTGAGGCCAAGGAGCAGATGTCCAATATCTATGTAAGGCAGGCCAACGCCGCCCTCAAGGGACAGAAGTTCGCCGACGCCGTGAAGGCCGCTGATAAGGCCAACAGCTATTCCGAGAACGCCACCGCCTACCTCATCGCAGGTCAGAGCTCACAGAAACTCAGCAAGAACGCTGACGCCATCAAGTACTTCGAGAAGTATCTTGAGATGAAACCGGACGCCAAGAACGCTCCTGCCATCACCTTCACCGTAGCCGCTCTCTACCAGGGCGCGAAGAACAACGCCAAGGCTCTTGAGTTCTACAAGAAGGTTCAGGATGATCCTAAGTTCGGCGACCAGGCCAAGCAGATGATTACTTCCCTCAGCAAGTAATCAATGGAATTTCTCGAATTGCTTGCTCCGGCAAGGAATGCTGACATCGGCATCGCGGCGATTGACTGCGGTGCCGATGCCGTGTATATCGCCGGGCCTGCGTTCGGGGCAAGACAAGCCGCCGGCAACTCCATGGAGGACATCCGGAGGCTCACTGAGTATGCCCATCGCTTCGGCGCACGCATATTCTTGACTCTCAACACGATTCTGTTTGACGATGAACTTGCCGAGGCGGAAAGGCTTCTTGCCGAGGCCAAGGATGCGGGAGTTGACGCGATCATCGCCCAGGATCTAGCCGTCTGGCAAATGACGGATCTTCCAGTCCACGCGTCCACGCAATGTGCGGTCAGAACACCGGAGAAAGCCGGATTCTATGAAGGTCTCGGCGCCTCCAGGATTGTTCTGGAGAGGGAAATGTCGCTTGAACAGATCCGGAGCGTAAGGTCTGCTGTCGGCTGCGAACTGGAGTTTTTCGTCCACGGCGCGCTTTGCGTCTGCTACAGCGGCCAGTGCTACATGTCCGAACGGATCTGCGGGCGGAGCGCCAACAGAGGGGAATGCATCCAGGCCTGCCGGTCTCTCTACGACCTCGTGGACGATTCGGGCAGGGTGCTGGCGCGGAACAAGGCCCTGCTGTCGCTGAAGGACTACAACCTGGTGGACAGGCTTGCCGATCTGGCGGATGCGGGAATATGCTCGTTCAAGATCGAGGGGCGGCTGAAGAGCGTTTCCTATGTGCGGAATGTCGTGCGGGCATATTCATCGGCATTGGACAAATTGGTCGCCGCGAATCCGGAAAAATACCGTAGGGTGTCGTTCGGGCGCTGCGAGGGTGGATTCGCGCCGGATCTGGGCAAGACATTCAACCGTGGCTACACGCTGTTGTTCCTTGACGGGAAACGTTCAGGCCGATGGTCTTCGATGGATGCGCCGAAATCGATCGGCGAGGAGGTCGGGACGGTGGTCTCCGTCGCTCCGGCGAGTGGTTCCGCGCGGGGTTTTAAGAGTGGTTCCCCGGCCATGGGCCGCCGTGAGGCCATGGGGGACATCATCGTCACCGTCAGGCTAAGGGATCAAAGTGTGCGTCTGCAGAACGGAGACGGTTTCTCGTTCATGGCCAAAGGCCGCGGAGAGATTGTCGGTTTCCGGGGTGATGTCTGCCAGGGGAGCCGCATAATCTGCCGCAATGTCCAAGGTCTTTATTCCGGTGCGAGGCTGTACCGTAACCTCAGCGCCGCCTTCGAGAGGGAGTTGGAGTCCAACCTGCCGTCCAGGACGATTCCGGTCGAGGTGGACGTGGCTGTGCGGTCGGATAAACAAATATATTCATTGAAAATCAAGGCCCAAAGTCAAGATGGACGAGTCGTGGAGCTGGAGCGTGAGGCCGGAACGCAGGTGGCGGAGAATGCGGAGAGGATGCGGTCGTTGTTCTCGGCCCAGATCTCCAAGGCTTCGGGAATATATTCATTCATTCTTCGCTCCCTTGACACCCCCGGCGGCGCACTGCCTTTCCTTCCCGCGTCGGCTCTGAACGCCATCAGGCGCGATGTGGCCGCCGCCCTTGAAGGAATCCCGTGCAAGGCCGTCCCCCTGCCGGCAAATCCCGGCAGAAGGATGTCGGATGCTTCCAAAGTTCTTGATATTCAAGATAATTCATCGGATGACGTACGCCTGACGTACAAGGCCAACGTTGCCAACCACCTCGCCCGTGAGACCTATCTCTCCCTAGGCGCGGCTTCGGTGGACAATGCCTTCGAGCTCTCCCACCGCCCCGATGCCGAGCTGATGCGCACCAAGTACTGCATCCGCCATGAACTCGGCCTCTGCCCGGTACATCCAAACGCCAGAGAGCTCCGCCCGGCATCCAGATTGGCAACCTCGCCGGCAACCACCTCGCCCGAACCCTCTTCCGCCGCCCGTCTGTTCCTGACCAACAACGGCAAACGTTACCCCCTATCCTTCGACTGCTCCCGCTGCGAGATGATCGTCAAGGCGGACCGTAAGTAAGCCGGCATCTTCGATAACGGTCTTTAGGCCTTGTCGTTCTGGGCCAGCAGAGCCATCGCCGCGTCGTAGTCGGCGGCGTTCACCTTGACCTCCACGGGATCAACATAGTTCAGTGAGACGTAGGAGGAATTCTCCCCGAACACTGCGGCAGGGATGCCGTTCTCGTTGAGCATGCCCGCTGTGATGTGGGCGCTCATCGCGTCGCTGAATTTGGCGACAGTCTTGAGTTCTTCTGCCATAGTCTTTGAATATTAAAGGTTTATAGTTATGTGCTTGTGACGCTCATGCGCCACGTTGACATATTCATAGCTCATCTTTCCTCGCTTGCGGAGGGGTCTCAGTCCTCGTCGGCCGCGCGGAACTTGTACTCCAGGCCGCCGACAATCCGCACCACCTCCTTGGTGAGTCCCTCGACCTCGAAGCCACCCATCTCGCGGGTCATCGTGATCCTGTCCTCCATCATCTTGACCAGGGCGCTGAACTTCGAGCGGAGTCGGAAGGTCATGTTCTCGCCGTTCTCGCTTTCGAGACGGTAGCCGCGCGCTTCCATATATTCAATAATCCCGCCACGGATGTCGGAGAACTCGCCGTTGATTATTGCGGATCTTTTGATGAACCCGAACCGAGGGTAGAATGCCGACACGAATGCGAACAGCAACGCAATATGCCACAGTGACTTGTAGCCGTCCCTGAACATCAGGCTGACATCCGGCTTGACTACTCCGATAAGCACCAGGGCCGCCATGATGACCACGAACAGGAAGGTGAAATAGAAAAAGTATTTGACGGATCTTACAAAGTATTTCATAAATAGTCCGATTTTTGCTAACCAAACAAAGATATGAAATAGTTTTGTTATTTTTGTGTCGTTAAACATTAAATCGGAAGATTATGGCAGAAATAGATCCTATCCAGGAGCGCCGTGAGCGCGAAGAGCAGGAAAGAAAGAATGAAAGCCTCAAGAAAACTATGTGGGCTCTTGTGGCTGTGGCGGTGCTGCTCGCCACGGGACTTGCTTACATTTGGTTCTCAAAGTCCAGCCTTGTCAAGGACCTTAACGCTGAGAAGGAGGACCTTACCCAGCAGATGATCGCCCTCAAGGGAGACTACGACAGCCTTTCATCTGACTATGCATCGATCAACAGCCAGCTGGACTCCTCCAAGGAAGAGGTCAACCAGTTGATAGAGAGGATCCAGAAGACCGAGGCCACGAACCGTCGCAAGATGCGTCAGTACGAGAAGGAACTCGGAACCCTTCGCAGCATCATGAGAAACTACATAGTGCAGATTGACTCGCTCAACACATTGAACCACAAGCTGACAGCCGATGCCGCCGCCGCGCGCCGCGAGGCCGCGGAGAGCCGTGCGGAGAACGCTGACCTCAAGGGACAGGTCGAGAACCTTTCCGGTCAGGTGGCCGCCGGTTCCGTGATCAAGTCAAGGGGACTGAGCGTCGCCGCCTACAACGGTTCCGACAAGGTTACTGACCGCAGCAGCAGGGTGGTAAGGCTCTTGGCCTCACTGAGTCTGGTCGAGAACGATCTGGCTCCGAGGGGTCCGGTGAGAGTCTACCTGCGCGTGAAGGATCCGGACGGGATTCTCCTGACCAACAGCAACCAGACATCGTTCACGTTCAACGGACAGACGATGGTCGCATCCGCATCCCGTCAGGTGGACTACGAAGGAAAGGAGGTCGAGCTGAGCATCTACCTGAACGACATCCCTTCCTATCAGGCTGGCATCTACACGGTTGAGGCCTACACGACCCAGGCTTTCCTCGGCAAGACCGAACTCTTGCTCCGCTAACCCGTGATCTACCTCCATGTCCCTTTCTGCGGAAGTTTCTGCACCTATTGCGACTTCTATTCGGAAATCTGTCGCGGCGGGCGGGCTTTCAATGAATATGCTGACGCGGTCCTGAAGGAAGTCAACGATCGAAGGGAGGAAATTTGCATGAATATGTCCGCTCCCGGAGCGGTCAACACTCTCTACATAGGAGGAGGCACCCCATCGGTGCTTCCTCTTGATGTTTTGTCACGGATTGTCGGTGCGGTTTCCCAGACTGAACGGCTTTCTTTGGTCACTGAGCCTGTCGAAGTGACCACCCCGACAGAACTCTTCGATGAGTTTACCGTTGAAGTGAATCCCGAAGATATAGTGGAAAAAGGCCGTGAATATGTCCGCGGACTTCTTGCCTTGGGTGTGAGCAGGGTCAGCATGGGGATCCAGTCATTCAACGATGACATTCTCCGTTGGATGAACCGCCGCCACGATGCAGGGAATGCCGTCAAGGCTTTCCATATCCTTCGCGAAAGCGGAGTCCGGAACATCAGCATTGACCTGATCTTTGGCATATCCCAACTGACGGACGAGACCTGGAAAGACACGATCGAAAAGGCCTTGGAACTTTCTCCAGAGCATATTTCGGCCTACCAACTGTCAATAGAGGAAGGAAGCGCCCTTGCCAAGATGGTAGCCGACGGGCGTTACGTTGAGGCTTCCGAGGAACAATGTCGCCGGCAGTACGACATCCTGTGCAGATGTCTTGGGCGGTCCGGCTACCATCATTACGAAATCTCCAATTTCGCAAAGCCCGGCTTCGAAGCCGTCCACAACAGCGCCTATTGGCGCCGGGCACCGTACATCGGCCTCGGCCCAGGCGCCCATTCACTGACCGGCGACATCCGCTCCTGGAACAGTCAGGAACTTCCGCACAGAAGTACGGACGGTTCCCCGGCGACATATTCAAGAACCTCCGAGACCCTTTCGCCCGAGAACATCAGAGTAGAGAGGATCATGCTCTCCCTCCGCACCGACAAAGGCTTGGAAGCCGCGGAACTATATTCATTGGCCGACCGCGCGGTCATTAATTCCCTTTTGAGTGAAGGTGCCCTTGAGAAGCAAGGCGGCAGCATCCGCATCCCCGAATCCCGCCTCTTCACCTCCGACGAGATAATCCGCGAACTGATTTAGAAGCGTTCTTGGTTTGTTGGAATATCCTCTGGGCCGAAAAAATCTTCTGGCAAAAGTCCCAAGTTCTTTGAACCAATTATGGAAAACCTCTTGAATATCAATGCAAAATCACCTTGCCTTTAGCCGGATCAATCTATGGGCACTTCTTTAATGTATTGAATATCAGCACTTAACTCTCCACTCGTCTCACGTATCTTTGCCCCGGAGCTGCCCCAAGGGCTCTTGGGGTTCTTGAAGACCCACAGCTACGCTTTCGAGAGGCGAAGGCGTGGTATCTTCGGGGGTATCACCGAAAATATTTCTGTTTTTTATGAATTCTATATGTTTCTTTCTGTTTCCTTTCATTTGGAATGCCTAACTTGCGGTCGTGTTCCGGGAGGAATCGCGGGACATTTTGACAAACAGACATGATTCACTTCAACTATGAGGACTTCAGAGAGAAAATGTGCCGTCAGGCGGAAGGCCGATGACCAGACTACCATTAACCAAGAGACCATTGAACATGAGGGTGTTAACCAAGAGACCGTGGATGGGCAGGAAGCCGCTGACTGCCCGGACGCGGCATCGGAGGAGGAGCAGTACCTTAAACGCTACCGCCACTGCCGTAGACTGATTGAGAACGACGGGCGGTTCATCGGGATGACCGACGAGGAGAAGGATGCCTACGCACAGCGGCTCGCCACGCCGGAGTATCTTGACCTGACCTGCGACTGGGCGTTCAAGTATCTGTTCCAGAACCACCCTGAATTGCTTGTCCGTCTCCTCAATGATATCCTTCAGGAGGACATCATGTCGGTTGAGTTCCGGAACACGGAACTGACGGAGATATCTCCGCAGGACAAGAGGATACTCTTCGACCTTCTTTGCCGGACACCGGGCGGGACGATTCTGGTCGAGATGCAGAGGACGTCGCGTTTCGACCAGCGCGACCGTCTGCTCTTTTATGGTTCAAGACTGGTGACCAGACAGGTGAAGCGCGGGGATGAGGAATATGTCCTTGCGCCCGTCAAGGTCATTTGTATTATGAACTACGAGGACGAGCATCCGAACTCGCCGGAGGGAAAGATCCTGTACCATTACAGACTGCGTGAGATTGAGACGGCCGAGCCGTTCGGAGACCGTATGTCGTTCTATCTGTTGGAGTTGCCGAGGATAATGCGCTACACTGATGAATATGACAGGCCTGTGGCAGCATGGTGCCGGATATTCAGAAATTTCGCTATATTTGCGAAGTCGAGGTCGGAGAAAGACGCTGAGTTTGAGAGGTTGGAACGGGCGATGCGTGTCAGCGGCCTTGACGACCAGGAGATTGACAACTATTTCAGCGATATGATGACAGAAAAAGAGATGCACCCGTACATCAAAGGTGCCGAGCAGCAGGGCTACCGCAAAGGCTTTAAGGCCGGTGTCGAGCAAGGCACGGCGGAAGGCGTAGAGAAGGGTATAGAGAAAGTTGCTAAGTCTATGCTGTCGTTAGGCATTCCGGTTGAACAGATTGGGATTGCCACAGGGCTGTCTCCGGAGAGGATTGAGACTTTGAGACAGGACTAAGAAATGTTTTTGATTTGTTTGAAAGTCTTTCAGTCTACCTGATCGATCCGGCGACGATGTTGGCGACAAGGGCGCGGAGGCGGCCTACGCTGCCTTTGTCTTCGGGATGTACGCGGTGGGTCAGCAGGATTATGGCTGTCTTGGTCTCGGTGTCGATCACGATGGATGTGCCGGTGTAGCCTGTGTGCATGATAGTGGTTTCAGGGTTGAAAAGGTCGCCGCGCGGACCGCTGTGCGAACTCTTCTTGTCCCAGCCTAAGGCCCGGCCCACTGAAGGATCGTTCTGTGGAGGGATTGTGGCCATCAGTCTGACTGTCAGAGGGCTGAGTATTCTTGTGGATTTTAGGGTCCTGCCCTTTTTGTCCACGAGGACACCACCGTTCATGACGGCGGCGCAGACCACAGACAGATCCTCGGCGTTGGAGAACACGCCGGCGTTGCCGGAGTTCCCGCCCATTATCCTGCGCGCCATCGGGTCGTGGACCTGGGCGATGAGCGGCTTCCCGTCAGCCTGGACCTCGGTCGGGGCGCAGAGCCTCGCCAGTCCGGCGGAGTCGCCGACAGCAGGATCGTAGATCAAAGGGAAATAGCACGTGTGCCTCAGTCCGAGAACATCGAAGACGTGTCTTTGGGCATATTCATAAAGCCTCTCTCCCGTGACTCTTTCGAGGATTCTTTGTAAGGTAATGAAATTCAGGCAGCTGTACATGAAGTCGCTTCCTGGGCGGAAGTTTCTCTTGACCTTCGTGGCGATGAATTCCTCCAGTCTGTCGGGGGTGTTCCCGCCATATTCATTGACAAAGGAGTTCGTGTTGATGTAGGGAGTCAGACCGGAGGTGTGGGTCAGTAGGTCGCGTATCGTGATGCTGACGGTCTCGCCGCTCTCGGGATCCGTCCATGGCCTGAAGCCGGGAATGTACCTGTCCACGTTGTCGGTGAGCCTGACCAACCCGTTCTCTATCAGTTGCATGAATGAGAGAGTTGTGCCGACGCACTTGCTGACGGAGGCGAGGTCGAACATCGTTTCGGTCGTCATCGGCTCCACCGTCGGCACCACGGACTTGTTGCCGTAGGCCTTCAGATAAACGATGTCGTTCCCCCTGACGACAGAGAGCACGGCTCCCGGAATCTCCTTGGCCGCGATGGCGTCATTGATGACCCTGTCAACCTGCGCCAGCTTCTCCGAATCCATGCCGTGACTTTCCGGAGTCGCCTGCCTCAAGGTACCCTGAGCAAGGGCGGAAACAGCCAGAGCGGCAGCCAATGCGCTCACAATCAATCTTTTCATGACAAAATTTTATGAATATTCTTACTTCCCCTTCACGGGCTTTGAACCTAGAAGAACAAGGTGGCCTTGATCGGATAATGGTCGGAGACGTAGGCCCTGTTCATGTAAGGCTTTGTGATGGTTTCGTACTCCGTGCAGCTGCTGAATCCCTTGAACCAGATGTAGTCGATGATCTCGTCGTCGGCAGCCTTGCCCCAATCGTTGAATGTTCCGTGGTGGTCTGTCTTGAACGCCACCTCACGCGCGTTCCGCATGACTTTCTTGAGGTCGTCGAACTCAGGACGCTCGATTCTCATGTTGAAGTCGCCAGTCAGGATCATCGGGTAGTTCTCCGGGTTGATCTCGGCGATTCTGTCAACGATCAGCTTAAGTCCGTTCTTGCGGGCCTCCCAGCCGACATGGTCAAGATGGGTGTTGACGTAGTAGAACTTCCTGCCGCTGGCCTTGTCCTTCATCAGCGCCCAGGTCGCGGAACGGAAGCAGGCCGCGTCCCAACCTTTCGAAGGCTTCTCCGGTGTCTCGGAGAGCCAGAAAGTCCCCCATTTGATCAGCTTGATGGTCTTCTTGTTGTAGAAGATGGCCATAATCTCGCCCTCCTTCCGACCGTCCTCACGGCCTACGCCGATTCCTTTGTAGCCAGGGCAGTACTCCTCAAGGTACTTGAACTGGAAATCAAGAGCTTCCTGAAGACCGAATATGTCCGGCTTCTGATCCATGATCATCATCGCCGAGGCCGGGTAGCGGTATTGCCAGGAATTGGTGCCGTCGTTGGCCTTGCCGACCCGTATGTTGTAGGAAATCACATTGATGTCAGCCGGCTTGCCGCTCTTCGCCGCAGCGTTGAAAGGCAGCGCCAGCAATGCTGTCATAAGGACAAGAAATACTCTTTTCATAACAATATATGTTTAATTATTAATTCGTAGTCATCATGTAGACTACAAATTTAATAATTTGTGCCAATATAGCCTTGTATTATTTCAGATATCGCTAGCGGATCCAGGCATCCGGAGGCACGCATCCGGAAGGAAGAGGGTGATAGGGTTGAGAGGGTTGGTAGGCTTGATAGGTGTAACTTTTGCAGGTAGACAGTCCTTTTTCCGGCCTTTGTCACAAGAGTGCCCACAACGCCGTTCCCCAGCCCTTGTCCCAAGACAGAATTGCGCCCGAACCCCTCACCGGAAGGCTTCTGGCAGCGTATTCTGTGTAATTTTTTTACGTCCGATTGGAGCAGCACGGGGTGGATGCAAAAGGTCAGATTAGATTATTTTTTGTCCAAAATGGTAGTTTTTCTGTGATTTTCCTTTATCTTTACGAATGATAGCACGTATGATTATGAACCGGTCGGAAAGGAACCTGACGGCTGAAAGGAATATGTGAAAAAGCAGCACTATAAAAATGCAAAAATGTAGCAATATAGCAATGTGGCAATGTGGCAATATAGCAATCTAACAACCGGCGCGGCAGGCAAGGCGTGACATCAATCCATAAACATAAACATGTTAAACATGTTAAACATATGATGCAAACCATCACCTATCTAATTCAAAAACAGTATGAACAAAAGTCTAACTAAACCTCTCATTCGGCCGCTCGGCGGCCGATGGGCAAGAGTGTGTCTGACGGCGCTGCTCACCACGGTCGTCACCGTCGGCGCACAGGCGCAGGCTGCCGGCGAAAGCGGTACGCTGACGCAGACGCAGACGTGTGCTGCCGGCTGGGGAGGCGCACAGGCGCAGACGATGACGCAGGCGCAGGCGTGTGCTGCCGGCCGGGGAGGCGCACAGGATCTGGCCGCGGGCGGCGAGATCGTCCTTACGCCGCCGCGGGATCTGAACAGCGAGCTGCGCCATCGCACGTGGAGCTTCTACACGCAGGGCGGGCTGTCCTGGGCCACCGGCGTGTGGTACCGGAACCTCGACGCGAAGAGGAGCTACAGGCAGTCGGCGGCGGCCGGCGGCGGAGTCGACCTCACCATCCGCCCATGGGTGCGCGTGGGAGCCGAGTACATCTGGTCGCGCTACCGCCGCGAGCAGCGCCTCTCGGCGCTCGACGCCGAGACCATGCCCGTGAAGGCCTACGGCAACTACATGATGAACCTCCACAACGCCAAGCTCGGCGTGGGCCTCAACCTCATGGAGATATGGCCGGAGCGCCGGGCGCAGTGGCTCAACATCTGGGCCGGGACGGGCGCGGGCTACACCTTCGGGCGCGGCAACGAGTACGGCATCCATTTCAGCAACACCCTGACGCAGGGCGGCCAGACAACCCCGCTCACCGGCGGCGCGTCCATCAGCAACGACGACGCGATAACGATCACGGGCAACGTCCGCACGACGAACCGCCACGAGAGGTTCAACGCATTCTACATCCCCGCCTCGCTCCACGTCGAGGCCGACCTATGCCGCCGCCTCACCGTCGGGCTGAAGGGGGAGATGGACTGGCTCCTCAACCGCGGGGACATAGCCCCGAAGGGGTACGCCTTCGCCCTTGTCACCCTGCGCTACAACCTCGTGCCAAGCCGCGCCAGGGTGCAGCGCGCCTACTACGAGGGCGAGATATCCGCGCTTGGCGCCCGACTGGACGCCCTGCGTCTTGAGGCCGACCGGTCCAGGGCGCGCGCCGACGAGGCCGAGGAGGCGCTCCGCCTGGCGGAGACGCAGAACGCCGACCTCCAGGGCCTCCTCTCCGACTGCGAGGAGTGCAGGGCCAGGGCCGAGGCCGTGGCCTCCGCCGCCCCTGCGTCGCACTTCGTGCAGTTCGACCACAACAGCACCCATGTGGGCGGCGCCGAGGCCGACCGCCTGAGGGCCTTCGCCCGGAGCGTCCGCGGCGAGAGGCTCGCCCTCGTGGCCGAGGCCAGCACGCCGGGCGGCGAGGACTACAACGTCCGCCTCTCCGAGCGCCGCCTCCGCCGCGTGGTCGAGATCCTCGTCGGCGAGGGACTCTCCGCCGGCGACCTGCGGCCCGCGACCGCCATCGGGGCGAGGAACGGCAAGCCGTCGGCAGAGGGCCGCAGAGTGACAATCACCGTGGTCAAAGAGTAAGAAGTAACGCAATAACAACACGAACGCCCGCGCCCCGGCAGCGTTCCCTCCCCGCTCGGAGGGTCAAGGAGGGGCCAAAGACTTATGAAACGGATAAAACTCATTCCGCTCGCCGTCACCATGCTGTTGGCGGCACCCGCGTTCCTCACCTCATGCCAGGAGGACGCGCCAGAGATCAACTACACGATGAGCGTGTCGGTGACCAACGACTTCACCAAGGTGGTGGAGGCCATCGACAGGGGCTCCCTCAAGAACGAGGAGGCCATCGCGAAACTCGCGGCCGCCATCGACAGGATGAACTCCGACCAGCAGGCCAAGCTCCAGGCCATCCGCGATGTCCTCAGCTCGGTCAACACCACACTCGAGACCAAGCTCGTCGCCATCGAGGCGGCGCTCAAGGCGCAGACCCTCTCGATGGAGGGGAAGCTGGATCTGATCAGGGGCGTCCTCGCCGACCAGAAGGTCACCCTCGACACCAGGCTGGCGGCCATCGAGGCCGCGATGAGGGCGCAGACGCTGTCACTGGAGGGCAAGCTGGACCTGCTCACCGCCGCGGTCGACAACCAGACCCTCAAGCAGGAGGAGCTGGCGGAGAAGCTTGTCACCGCCATCGACAACCTCGGCGAGGGCCTTGGGGAGAAGCTGGACCAGATCAAGGGCGTCCTCGACGACCAGAACACCACCCTCAAGACCAAGCTGGAGGCCATCGAGGCCGCGGTCAAGGCGCAGACGCTGTCACTGGAGGAGAAGCTTGGCCTCCTGGAGGATGCCGTCAAGGCCCTGCCGGACTACAGCTCACAGCTCGAAGCCATCAGCACGGCCATCGACAACCTGCCTGACTACGGCGACAAGCTCTCCGCCATCGTGGCGTCCCTCAATGCGATCAAGGACCAGGCCGAGGCTCTCGGCACCGGCCAGACCTCCATCGCCTCGAAGATAGCCGGCGTGACCGACGCCATCAACGACCTCGTCGCCGAAGTGAACAGCGGCAACACCAGCGCCGCCGCGGCCCTCGCGCAGATCATCCAGAAGATCGAGGACCTCAAGGGCAGCATCGGCGGAGGCGGCACGACCCCTTCCCCTGTCGAATATGTGGACCTCGGCCTTCCGAGCGGCCTGAAGTGGGCCAAGTGCAACCTCGGCGCGTCGAAGCCGTCGGACTACGGCGACTACTACGCATGGGGCGAGACCGCACCTAAAAAAATATACAATTGGGTGACCTACAAGTGGATGAAGGCCGGCCAGTCCGATGAGAAGTACATAACGAAATACACCATCGCCGACGGCCAGACCGAGGCCATCTGGTATGACTCCGCCCGCAAATTCATCGGCGACAACAAGACCGTTCTAGACGCAGCCGACGACGCCGCCACCCAGCAGCTCGGCTCGCCGTGGCGCATGCCGACAAAGGTCGATATCAAGGAACTTAAAGACAACTGCATCTGGACAAGGATTGAACAGGACGGCGTAAGCGGCTATCAGGTGGAAGGCCCGAACGGCAACGTCATCTTCCTGCCTGCCGCCGGCGCCCGCAAAGGTTCCGGGCTCCAATCTGCCGGCACCTATGGCAACTACTGGTCAAGTTCGCTCGACACGGCCTACAGCTACCTCGCCCGCTACCTCAGCTTCGATTCGGGCGCGCACGACTGGGTCAGCTACCAATACCGTTACTACGGGTACTCGGTTCGTCCCGTTCGCCCATAAATTTGCCCTGCCCCCGCGGGCATGACGCAATAGAATCAATATGACTCCCTTCCCGCCAGCCCCGCCGCTGGCGGGATTTATTCATTGGATTATTTTCGCTATATTTCCTCTAAAAAACTGTTTCTTTCTTATGTGACAGGCGTAAAAATCGTAGATTTTTATGTAAGTTTGCTGAATCGAGGTCGGAGAAGGATGCGGGATTCTGCAGGCTGGAGAGAGCGATGCGTGTCAGCGGCCTTGACGACAAGGAGATGGATAACTATTTCATCGCTATGATGACAGGAAAAGAGATGCGTCCGTCCATAGAAGGATCCGGGCAGCAAGGCTACCACGAGGGCATCAAGGCTGGATCCGGGCAAAGCCGGGCCGAGGGGCTTAAGCAAGGGTTGGAGAAAGGACTTGGGCAAATCGGGATTGCCGCAGGTCTGTCGTTGGAAAAGATTGAGTCCATCAGGCATAGATAGACAATCGTCTCGATTCTACTGATAAAGTAATGCAATTATGGCAGCGAACACATTTGATGACTATGGCAAAGTGCAGGCGATCGACCTGCTTTTCAAGGACAGCGGTTTCAGGCGGGAGGATGGGAACGGATTCGAACCGGCGGCAGGAAGCCTTGTGCGTATGGCGTCGAGGGTCTTTGTGGAGGGGATAGACTTCGACCTGACATATTTCCCGCTCAAGCATCTCGGCTACAAGTCGGTGGTCGCGGTGGCGGGGGAGAACTATGCCGGGATGGCTCATCCGAGGCTTCTGAGCGTCAGGCTGGGTGTCTCCGCCAAACTGGATTTCAGCCACATCAAGGATCTTTGGACGGGCGTGGTGACCGCCGCTAAGGAGCATGGATTCAAATCATTGGATTTGGATCTCGTCCCGTCTCCCAACGGACTGGTCATCAGTGTCACTGCAGCGGGGGAGGAGCTGAAACTGACCCGCGGACGGACGGTGAAGCCTCGGAGCATGGATCTCGTCTGTGTGTCCGGGAGTCTGGGAGCGGCCTTCCTGGGTCAGCAGATTCTTGAGCGGGGCAAGCGTGATTTCGACAGGAATGATGCCGCGCAGCCGGACTTGGAGAAGTACAAGATGCTGATCGGCAGCTATCTCAAGCCGGAGCTGAATGCTTCGGTGGTCTCCCGGCTGGAGGAGGCGCAGATCTATCCGTCCAATGGCTACCTTGTCTCGCATGGCCTTTCTGACGCGGTGAAAAGGCTCGCCAGAGAGTCCGGTCTCGGGGTGAAGATCTATGCCGACAAGATTCCGTTCGAGGGCAACAGCTTTTCCTCCGGCAAGGAACTGGACATCGACCCGATCTCCGCCGCCATGAACGGAGGCGATGATTTCCGGCTACTGTTCACGATCCCGATCCTTTCCGCCGAGAAGTTCCGCCGTGATTTCCAGACATTTGACATCATCGGCCACCTTGCCCAGCCGGAAGTCGGCACCGTCCTTGTGGCCCCGGACGGTCTGGAGCATCCTATCCTCGCCCAGGGATGGAAGGACGTGGAGTAGGCCGATGAAAACAACCAACATCACAGTCATTGCCGCGGCGCTATTGCTGATCCTGTCCTCTTGCGACACGGATCTGTTCAGGCAGATGGACAGGGCGCTGGACGAGGTGGAGAACGGGATGGGCTATGTCAACACCTTGGAGACCAGGGATGTGCGGAAGATGGCGGACTGGTTCGAGAGGCGGGGTGATGACTCCCGGAAGGGGAGGGCGCTCTACTGCCTCGGGCGCAACCAGTTCAATGACGGGGATTTCCCGGCAGCCATCGTCACCTACACGAAGGCTCTGGAGCATTCTGTCAAGGCGGCGGACACCTTGCGGGTGGCAAGAATATGTCAGGACATGGCCCGCACGTGCAACGCCTCCGGGAACTCCACCGACGAAATGATGTACCTTGCCCGCGCCGCGGAGGCCTACAAGGTGGTCGGATTCCAGCGGGAATCCCAGCAGGCCTTGTTGGAGATAGGTCAGGCGGAATCCGGATTAGGAAGGTACGATGCCGCCGAGAGCATATTCAAAAGCGTCCTTTTCGATGCCCACGAGATGCGGGACACCCTTCTGGAGGCTCGCTGCCTTGAGTCGTACGCCGCCCTTGCGATGAGCAGGGACACGCTGGATCCGGCGCTTGCCATCGACCTTCTCGGACGAGCCGCCTGCGAGCTGTCTTTCCCGCTCAGCTGCGCCGACAAGGGTATTCTGGCCTACGCCTATGCGGTGGCTGGCAGGCCGGGCGAGTCCCGGAAGTGGCTTTCGGAAGCCCGTTCCGCCGCCGAGACTGCCGCCGAGACCGCCGACGTGAACTTCAGGGAGTACCAGATCGCAGCCCGTTCCGGCGACTCCGCTAAAGCCCTGGCGGCCTTGGAGAAGGTCTTGGAATATGCCAACAGAACGCAGTCGGAGGCTCTTTCGGAGACCGTGGCCGCAAGCCAGCGCGACTATATTCAAGGACAGGCCGAGGCTGGCATGGTGAGGCTTCGGGCCGCCCGTCTGAAGCTTTGGGTGCTGGCTCTCGGAGCGTTGCTCGCCCTTGCCGCCGCTGCCGCCGTCTACTTTGTCCGTAAGGCGGAGGCAAAACGGAAGCTTGAGGCGGAAAGGCTTGAGACAGAGAAATTCATGAATATCGCCGAAGACCTTCAGTCCCGTCTCTCCAGGCCGGTCTCCAAGTCTGGCCATAGGGAGATGGACCGCTTCAATGTCCTTGAGCGCCTCTGCGAGCAGTACTATGTCCACGAAGGCACGGACAACCTCCAGCCGAAGATCCTCAAGGAGGTCAAATCCATCGTAGAGGGGTTCCGCAGTGACAAAAAAGTTCAGAAGGGTCTTGAGAATATGCTCGATCAGGTGATGGATGGCGTGATGACCCGCCTCCGCGCTGAGTTCCCGTCGTGGAAAGAAGATGATTTCCTGCTTTTCTGCTTCACCGCCGCCGGGTTCTCCAGTACGACAATCTCGGCCTTGATGGGCAAGGACAAGAGCGTGATCTACAACCGTGTCTGGCGCCTAAAAGGCCGCATCTCGGCTTCGGACTCTCCGCAGAAAGAGTTCTTCCTCAGCGCCTTGGACAAGAAATAATAATCCTTATGAATATGAAAGTTTTGAAAACAGTAGCGGTGATTGCCGCGATCGTTGTGTCGGCGGGCTGCTCCAGGCAGGCAGTAGGAGTGGATGAGTATCTTATCAAAGGAGTGGTCAGGAATATTCCCGACAGCACGGTCATTAGTCTTATGAGGAGCGATGGCCGGTTGGCGGTCCGCGTGGCCCAGGACACGGTCATCGGCGGTCGTTTCGAATTCCGGGACACGATCTCAGGCGGAGCTGTTCAGTTCGGGCTGTGCTCGTTCGGCAAGGGCTTCCCTAATAATATACTTCCGGTCTGGGTGAAGCCGGGCGTGAAGGTCACGGTCACGGGTGAAGACAACCTGCTGCTGACATGGAGGGTAAAGAGCCGTCTTCCGGAGCAGAAGGTCGAGAATGATTTTCTGGCAGTCCAGTTTCCGGAAAAGAGGGAGTCTCAGGTCTACGCCGTTGAAGAGGCTGACATGTTGAGGGAACTCAGGGGTCTCAGCGGTGAGGAAAGACGGACCGCATGGAGGAAAGTGGATTCACTCAGAAGGCTTTGCAAGCCGCTGGACAGCATCGCCAACCATAAGGTTCTTGAATATATGAGGACGGCTCCTGTCACGACGAAATGGCTTGATGAGCTGGCTTTGCATGCCATGATGCTAAGTGGCGGCTACGGCAAGGCGGATTCGGCCTTGGTCTACGAGCTTTATTCCAGACTTACTCCGGAAGATCTGAAGACAAGGCAGGGAGAGGTGATCTCCGCGACCTTGAGTCCGAGGAAGGTTGTCGGGGTAGGTGACGATCTCGTGGACGGCGACCTTTATGACACGGACGGCAATGTGCATCATCTGTCCGAGTTTTCCGGCAAGTACATCCTTCTGGATTTCTGGAGTGTGGGCTGCGGGCCGTGTATGGAATCCATTCCGGAGGGTAATGAGCTTGCAAGGGAGTTCGCTGACAGGCTGGCGTTTGTCCGACTGAGTGTGGATGGCGAGAAAACCTGGAAAATAGTCTTGAAGAAAGTCTTGAAGGAGGAAAAGTCGGATTGTGTCGAGTGGAATGAATTCAAGCCTATGGGCGCGGGCCTTTCCGCCTCCTATCAGGTAAACGGCATCCCGCATTTCGTCCTGATCTCCCCGGAAGCCAAGGTCATCGACATCTGGACCGGCTACGGCAAAGGCTCCCTCCGCTCCAGGCTCCTCCGCCATCTCGGCTCAGAATAACACCGGCGACAGTTTTAGGCGTTATTGTTCCCCAAGGGTGCCGATGTACACTCTGTGGCGACAGTTTTAAGCGTTATTGTTCCCGGAGGTGACGGGGCTATAAATGCTGTAAATTGAACAGGCTCAGTGACCAGAGGAATTCCGGTCGCTGAGCCTGTCGAGGTGGTTGGGTGACGGGCCTAGTCGTTGTTCATCTGCGTGATGTCCGGCTTCCAGCGCTCGGAGTCGCCGATCAGCCACTCGGCGTAGTAGTCGGCCATGCGCCAGAAGAAATATTCATTCATGTCGCCGAAGCCGTGGCGCTGGCCCGGGAGGATGAGCATGTCGAAACGCTTGTTGGCGCGGATCAGGGCGTTGACCACGCGGATGGTGTTGGCCGGGTGGACGTTGTTGTCGATGTCGCCGTGCACCAGCATCAGATGGCCTTTCAGGTTGGATGCGATCTCCGGATTGGTCTGGATGCTGTAGACGAAGGTCGTGTCGCCCTTGTCGATCTTCTCCAGGACACCGTGATGCTGCTCGCTCCACCAGCGGTTGTAGATGCTGTTGTCGTGGTTGCCGGCGCAGGAGACAGCCGCCTTGAAGAAATCAGGATATTTCAGAATGGCCGCCGTGCTCATGAATCCGCCGCCCGAATGGCCGTGGATGCCTACCCTGTCAAGATCGATGAACGGATGTCTCGCACCGAGCTGCTGGATGGCATATTTCTGATCCTCAAGACCATAGTCGCGCAGGTTGCCGTAGCCGTAGTTGTGGTACCACTTCGAGCGGTTCGGGTGTCCGCCGCGGTTGCCGACCGTGATCACGATCATTCCGATCTGGGCGAGTCTGTCGGTGCGGGTGAAGCCCCTGCTCCAGGAGATGTTGTTCGCCTCCACCTGAGGGCCCGGATAAACATAGTCGCAGATCGGATAGACCTTCGTGGAGTCAAAGTCGTAAGGCTTGTACATCGCTCCGTAGAGGTCGGTGACACCGTCGGCGGCCTTCACCTTGAATCTTTCCGGGAACTTGTAGCCGGCCTCGAACAGCAGGCTGAGGTCGGCGGTCTCCAGATCGGCGATCCGCTTGCCCGTCGCCGAGAACAGGGCCACGGCAGGTGTCCAGTCCACTCTCGAATAGTTGGCCACAAAGAACTTGGCGTCGTCGCTCGCCGTCGAGAGAACGTCCATGTCGTTCATGTCCAGCTGCTGGAGAGCGCCGCCCGTGAGCGGAACCCTGAACGTGTGCATCTGGTAAGGATTCTCGTCCTTGTTGACTCCGCATGCGCTCAGCAGGATGTAGCCCTCCTTCTCGTTCACCCCGAGGATGTCCTCTACATGGAACGCCCCTTCGGTCAGATTCCTGACCAGCGTGCCGTCGCTGTTGTAGAGGTAGATGTTCGCCCATCCGTTGCGCTCGGACCAGTGGAGGATCTGCTTTCCGCCACCGATCAGGAACGGAGCGCGGTACTCCACGTAGGTCCTTTCCCTTTCGGAGATGATGGTCTTGGTGGAGTCGGAGTCAACGTCCACCCGGCAGAGATCAAGCCTCTTGAGGTCACGGCTCTGGCGCACCATGTAGAACCCGGTGTTGTCGCCAAGCCACTCGTTCTTCCAGTAGTCCAGGTAGTTGTCCTTGGCCGTTCTCCTCGCGCCTTGCAGTGACACCTCCTGATCCTTGAACGCCTGGCTCTTTATCTCCTTGAAGGAGGCTCCATCGCGCGAGCCGTTCATCGTGAACAGGTAAAGGTAGCCCTTCGGTCCCGGCTCCCCTGGCATCTGGTACTTGTAGGTCTCCAGTTTAGGGCGCTTGTCACTTACAGAATTGATGACCCACAGATCATCGAGTTTCCTTGTGTCCCACTTCATCGTGGCGAAACGCTTCGAGTCCGGAGACCAGACAAGCTCGCCCGGATAGTGCCTCTTGGTGGAGTCGGCCTCGGTGTCGCCGGAGTAGTTGCCGTAGCCGTAGCCGAACTGGCGGATGCCGTCCGTGGTCAGACGATGCTCCACGATGGTGCTGTCCTTCTCGTCCTTGGCCGCCTTGCGAAGGCTTGTGGAGTCCATCACCCAAAGGTTGGAACCCTTGGCGAAGACTCCGAACTCACCGTTAGGGGCGACGGAGGCCCAGCGAGGGTACTTGTCCTTCTCCCTGGCCACGGTGTCAAGCCTGGCGGTGGCGATCTCGTAGCGGAAACAGGTCGTGTCCCTGTCGTTCTTGAGGCCGGAGATGATGCTGAAAGTGAACTCCTTGTCATCCTTCAACCTTAAATCTCTGATAGGAATATGCTTGGCCTCGAACGGGTAGCGGACGAACTCGGTCACCTGCATCGCGAGCCTGTCCATGTCGAACACCTCGGTCCTGGTGCCCTTGACAGGATCCACAATGTAGTAGCGGGTTCCCTGTGGAGTCCTCCAACTGTACCAGAATTTGTCGCTGTCCCTGAACCAGTTAGGGGTAATCTGCGTGGAGAACACCATCTGATTTACCTTCTTGGCCGAGAATCTCTCGGCGAGGGCGTAGTTGGCTTTCTGCGTCTGCGCGAAACCCGGCGCGCAAAGGAGCAGCGCCGCGCAGGCAAGTACGAAATTTTTCCTCATAAATATTAATGAATATGTTTGTTCAGTCACAATTCTGTCTCTCCCGCCTCAAGTCCCTCGCTCTCGGCTCTCAGGATGACGGTTCCGGTGCCCGTGCGCTTTACGATGACGCTCGCCAGGCCGCCGAAAGCCTTGATCTCATCGGAGCGGAACGGCGTGTGGCAGGTCGCGTCGCCGGCGTCCACGGCCACGATCTCACCCGGGCCGGAGACGCTGAACCTCAGCCTGTCGGACGCTGTCGGTACCATATTCCCGTCCCTGTCCGCGACCTTTACGTCCACGAAGACAATGTCTTCCGATGAATATGTCCGTGAACGTGCCGGAGCGCAGTCGCCGCCGAACTCCGTTGAAGGTCCGCTGCCATATTCACGAGCCATCAGGATCTTCGCCGGGTTTCCGCTTGTGGCGACGGCGCTCTCGATGGTCTTCCCGTCCGCGGTCCTGCCGACAACCCTCACGGTGCCAGGCTCATAGACCACATTGTCCCAGAGGAAGCGATACTCGTTGACCCCCTTGGCCTTTCTGCCGTAGGACTTCCCGTTGACGAAGAGTTCCGCCTCGGCGCAGTTCGTGTAGGCCTGCACCGGGGTGACCTTCCCCTCGCGTCCCGGCCAGTTCCAGTGCGGCATCAGGTGCAGGACGGGTTCTGACGACCAGCGGGACTTGTAGAGCCAGTACCTGTCCTTCGGGAAGCCGGCGAGGTCGATGATTCCGAAGTACGAGCTTCTGGAAGGAGTCGCGATCGCTCCTTTCTCCTTCAGCTCCTTCTCCGCCCTGGCCTTGGCCTCCTCGTCGTGGAAGTTTGTCAGGATTGTGAGGTCGGCGTTGAAAGGTGTCGGCTCGCCGAGATAGTCGAATCCGGTCCAGACGAACTCTCCGAGGCAGGAAGGGTTCCTGTCCTCCTCCGCCCACTCCTGGTCAGGCAGCTGCCCCCACGGAACGGTGAACATGTCGAACGAGCACACCTGGAAATTGTCCAAGGCGCCATCTTCCTTGTCGCTTGGCGGGAATATGTACACACCTCTTGAGCTGACGGTCGATGCGGTCTCGCTTCCTAGGAACGGTTTGCCCGGATTGGCCGCGTGGAACTTGCCGTAGAGATGCGGCTTGTAGTTGAATCCGTAGATGTCCATCGTGTTGCGGAAATCCTGTCCGCTGGCCCACGGATTGTCGCTGCCGAAACTTGTAAGTCTTGTGGAATCCTCATTATGACACACTTCCGTGAGGTGGTAGGCGATTCCGTATTTCTCCGGATAGCCTTGCTCGCCGGTCTCGTTGCCGATGCTCCAGATGATGACTGACGGATGGTTGCGGTCCCTGTGGATCATGGCCTTCAGGTCTTTGTCCGCCCACTCATCGAACAGTCTGGCGTAGCCGTTCTCTTTCTTCGGGATTGTCCAAGTGTCTGTCAGCTCGTCCATCACGAGGAATCCCATCCGGTCGCAGAGGTCGAGGAGTTCCGGCGCCGGAGGATTGTGGGATGTGCGGATGGCGTTGCAGCCCATTTGTCTGAGCATGTTCAGCCTTCTCACCCACGCCGTTTCGTTCCAGACGGCTCCGAGCGCCCCGGAGTCGTGGTGCAGGCAGACTCCCTTGATGAATGTCCTTTGCCCGTTGACGTACAGCCCGTCGGCCTTGTACTCCAGGTCTCTGAGTCCGAATGTGGTCAGGTAAACGTCCTTCCCTCCGCCTCTTGTGGTGACGGTGGTGACGGCTTGGTAGAGTTCAGGTACCTCTGGACTCCAGTACCGCGCGTCTTTCAGTGTGAACTTTTGGATGACCTCGCCGCCGTCCGTGACAGCGTCCAGTTTGGTCACTATGGCTTTCCTTGCTTTGCCGTCCACAATCACCTCGACCGGCCCGGTGACCGAAGAACCCGGATTGATGACCCTGACGATCTCCGTGCTCACTGTTCCTCCCACAGCCTTCCCGGCGTTGCGGAGCGTGATCCCGATGCTGACATCATTTCCTTTCGTCGAGACGAACGTCCCCCACTGCGCCACGCCGGCGGGGCCGGCTTTCGTCAGGTACACGTTCCGGTAGATTCCTCCTCCGGGATACCATCTGCTGGACTCCCCGGGATTGTCCAGCGTGACCTTGACCAGATTGTCCCCCTCCTTGACGAACGGAGTCAGATCCGCGCGGAACGAGGCGTACCCGTACGGCCATTCGGTGACGGCCTTCCCGTTGCAGAAGACCTTGGCATAGGACATCGCTCCGCCGAAATCGAGGAGAAACCGCTTTCCCGACCTCAGGTCTTTCGCCGTCACGGAAAGAATCTTTGAATATTCCGCCTTGCCCCACCAGGCCAGTTTTCCGGTCTCCCCGGGGTACTCCTGCACGAACGGCCCGTCCACACCCCAGTCATGAGGCAGGTCAAGGACACGGCTTTCCCCGTCCTTGGTGAACGTCCATCCGTCGTTCCAGAGGGTTCTTTGGGCCGGCTGAGCGGTCATATTCATAGAAACAGCCGCCAGGACGGCGGCGATGGTGATGATGTGCTTTCTCTTATTCATAAGGTAAAGATAGCCATTTTTTGAGAATTGCAACGTTTTTGAAAATATTTCAGGAATATCTTTGATTGTTTGAGAAACAACACTATCTTTGCTGTGTTAACAGCCATGTTAAACAATATTGTTAATCCAAAGGCAATGTCGAAAAAAGAAAACAAGGAACAGGACATCCTGAAGGCGGCGGAGATGCTGTTCGCCGAGAAAGGATTCAAAGGCGCCACCACGACGCTGATAGCGGCGCAGGCCGGTGTCACCCATGCCATGCTGCACTACTATTTCAGGACGAAGGATCAGATATTCCTGAAGGTGTTTGATGCCTATTTGGAGGAGATCCTGCAGAGTCTCAAGTCGATAATGGTGACGGACATGTTCCAGCCCGACCTTATCAGGAAGACGACGGAGATCTGCTTCGACTTCTTCAGCGCCCACAGCGGGCAACTGTCGCTGCTGCTTGAGGTCGCGAAGGAACGCCCTGACCTGATGGAAAGTTACGTGTCGAAGATCGGAAACTACATGTCATCCGCCTTGGACACCCACAAGAAAAGAACGGAGTCGGAAGTCGTGAACGGGAGGATCCGGAACATCACGTTCGAGGAACTGATCGGCGACATCGTGAGTGTGTGTGCGGCTCCGTTCTTCTTTGATCCGCTCGTCAGCAATGTGCTGGGAGTGGAAGGCACTCTCAGGGCGGAGTACCTGGAGGCGCGCAAAAAGGAAGCTGTGGAACTGATTGTCTGCCGCCTGTTCAAGTGATAATGTGACAATCCTATGAATATGAAGAAGTTAAAATGGAAAACACTCGCTCTGGCGTTGCTGGTCTGCGTACAGGCGTATTCACAGACCACTCTTGACCAATGTGTCAGGATGGCCTACGAGAACTATCCTCAGATCAAGGAGAAGGGGCTGATCGACGCCTGTCAGGGCTATGATCTTAAGAACGCCTCGCTTGCCTGGGTGCCGCGGCTGAACATTTCCGCCAAGGCGACCTGGCAGTCCGATGTGGTCGAGATGCCTTTTGACATGCCGGGCTTCGAGTTTGACATTCCGCATGACCAGTACGGAGTGACCGCCGACCTCACCCAGCAGATCTGGGACGGAGGAGCAACCGCTGCCAAAGGCCGTCAGATCAAGGCAGGAGCCGAGGTAAAGCGTAGGCAATTGGAGGTCAACATGTACTCCATCCGTTCGAAGGTGCAGTCGATCTACCTTGGCATCATCTTGCTGGACAAGCAGATAGAGCTGAACAACGTGCTGGTGTCCAACCTCTCCCGCAATCAGAAAGAGGTACAGACATTGGTGGACGGCGGCATGGCCGGGCCATCGGATCTCGACCAGATCCGGGTGAACATCCTTACCTGCGAGCAGCAGCAGGCCGCCCTGGAGACGGACCGGAAGGCCTATCTGCGGATGCTGGGTCTGCTTACCGGGCAGGACATGACGGGGCTGACCCTTGTCGAGCCGGAGCCGGAAAGCAACCTGGCGATGGAGATCAAGCGTCCGGAGCTTGCCCTCTATGATGCCCAGGCGGTGCAGCTGCAGGCGCAGAAGGATCTGCTCAACACTTCTTTGTGGCCGCGTCTGAACCTCAACCTGCAGGCAGGCTATGGCCGTCCGGGACTGAACATGCTCTCCGGCAGTTTCGATCCGTACTTCGTGGCCGGTGTCAGGCTCCAATGGGATTTCGGTGCGCTCTACACACTCAGGAACGACCGGCGCAAGTCGGACTCGGATCTTCGCAGGCTTGAGCTGACACGCGAGTCCTTCATCCTTAACACCTCGATGGAGGCTGTCCAGAAACGGAGCCAGGTGGAGAAGGACGAGGATGTCCTCAGGCGCGACGAGGAGATAATCTCCCTCCGCGGCAGCATCAGGGAGACGGGCGAGAGGCAGTACAAGGAGGGTGTGATCGCAGTCAACGACTATCTTTCCCTGCTGGATGAGGAGTTCAAGGCGCGCCTTAGCTACAATGTCCACAAGGTGACCTACATCATGGACTTGCTTGACCTGCGGCAAACACTTGGAGTACAATGACAAAGAACATGACAATGATTGTGAATATGAAAAGCGGACTTGTTTTCGCGGCGTTGGCCCTGGTCGCCGCCGGATGTGGAAAGAACATTGAATATGACGCATGCGGTCAGGTTGACGCCACTCAGGTGACCGTGTCCGCCGAGAATGCCGGACGTGTCCTGTCCATGGCTGTGGAGGAAGGCGAGGAGGTGACGGCGGGGCAGCTCCTCGGAGCCTTGGACTCTGTCCAGACCTACCTTCAGATAATGGAGCTGCGCGAGCGCATCGCCGGATCGTCGTCCAGACTGGTGGACATCAAGAAGCAAGGACAGCCGAACCTCAGCCAGCTGGAAAACCTTCAGAATGAGTACGAAAGGTACTCCAAACTGTTGGAAGGCAACGCCACCACCCGCAAGCAGGTGGATGACCTCACGGACAAGATCGCCGTCCTCAAGGCGCAGATCGCCGCACAGACCCAGAGCTGGGAGCGTGGCAACGCTTCCGTGAGATCCGAGGTCCAGGGCTATGAGATCCAGCTCGCCAGGCTTGAGGATCAGCTTGCGAAATGCCGCATCGTCGCTCCGGTCTCCGGGACTGTGCTGACACGCTACGCCGAGACCGGTGAGTTCGTCACCCTTGGCAAGCCGCTCTTCAAGGTCGCCGACCTGGACCAGATGTACGTCAGGGCGTATTTCTCCTCGGCGCAGCTGTCCGGCTTGAAGCTGAACGACACGGTGACCGTGATTCCGGATGACGGGAGCGCTTCTCCGAAGCGCATCCAGGGACGTGTGATCTGGATCTCCGAACAGTCGGAGTTCACCCCTAAGAACATCCAGACCCGTGACGAGCGGGCGGATCTGGTCTATGCCGTCAAAGTGGCCGTGCCGAATGACGGAACCCTTCGTCTTGGAATGTACGCCTATGTGAGGAGGTAGCCATGGACAGAGACACTGCGATAGAGATTAAAGATGTAAGCAAGTCCTACAAGTCGGTCAAAGCCTTGAGGGACATAAGCTTCAACATCCGGAAAGGTGAGCTGTTCGGCCTCATCGGCCCTGACGGAGCAGGGAAGACCACCCTGTTCAGAATCCTGACCACCCTGACCCTCCCTGACTCCGGTTCCGCGACGGTGATCGGGCTGGACGTGGTGCGTGACTATCGCGAGATAAGGGGAAGGATCGGCTATATGCCAGGGCATTTTGCCTTGTATCAGGATCTTACCGTCGAGGAGAACCTGAAGTTCCACGCCACGATGTTCGGTACGACCATCGAGGAGAACTACGAGACCATCAAGGGAATATATTCACATATCGAGATGTTCAAGGACCGCAAGGCGAGCGCTCTTTCCGGAGGAATGAAGCAGAAGCTGGCGCTTTGCTGCGCCCTTGTCCACGATCCCGAGGTGCTGTTCCTTGACGAGCCGACCACCGGTGTCGATGCCGTGAGCCGCAAGGAGTTCTGGGCTATGCTCAAAAAGATCAAGGACAGGGGCGTGACGATAGTGGTCTCGACTCCTTACATGGACGAGGCCAGTCTTTGTGACCGCATCGCCATGATTCTTGACGGCAGCGTCATCGGACTCGGCAGTCCGGCGGAGATCATTTCCCGATTCCCGAACCGGATATATTCAGTGAGCGGCGGCAACATGTTCCAGACGCTCGGCGCGCTGCGCGGTGTGAGGGGAGTGCTGGATTGCAGTTCGTTCGGCAGCGCGTGCCACGTGTCTGTCACCGACGACGGGCCGGATGAGACCGGACTCGCCGAGGCTCTTCGGAGTGCCGGAATCGAAGGTTGCGACGTGCGGAGGATGACTCCGGGAATCGAGGACTGCTTCATCAGGCTTTCCTCTTCCGCCGCGGAAGGCTCCTTCGGTGCGGAATAATGCGTTTGACAGGAAGTTTTTTGAATGTTCCTAAATTGCTTGACGTTATGGACAAGGACATAAAGACTGTGCGTATCTCCCATCTGGTCAAAAAGTTCGGGGATTTCACCGCGGTGGATGACATCTCCTTTGAAGTGTGCAAAGGGGAGATATTCGGTTTTCTGGGTGCGAACGGAGCCGGCAAGACCACGGCGATGCGCATTCTCTGCGGATTGAGCCGTCCGACATCCGGACAGGGCGATGTCGCGGGGTACAGCATAGTCAACGAGCAGGAGAAGATCAAGCGGCACATCGGCTACATGAGCCAGAAGTTCTCCCTCTATCCCGACCTGAAGGTGTGGGAGAACATCGAGCTTTTCGCTGGCATCTATGGGCTTGACAACAAGCGGATCGCTCAGAAGACAGACCAGATGCTGAAGGCTCTGTCGATGGAGAATGTCCGTAACTCTTTCGTTAGGGACATGCCGCTCGGATGGAAGCAGAAGCTCGCTTTCAGCATAGCGATGGTGCATGATCCCGAGATAGTGTTTCTTGACGAGCCGACGGGCGGTGTGGATCCCGTGACGAGAAGGAACTTCTGGGAAATGATCTACAAGGCAGCCTCCAAGGGTGTCACCGTCTTTGTCACGACGCACTACATGGATGAGGCTGAATACTGTGACAGAGTCTCCGTGATGGTGGACGGGCGCATCGAGGCGCTGGATTCCCCGGCAGCCCTGAAGGAGCGTTACGGGGCCAAGGACATGGATGAGGTGTTCACAAAAATCGCCGGAAAGGCCGAGAGAGAGGCATGAGGGAGGCATGAGAGAGATAATAGCGTTCATACAGAAAGAGTTCAGACACATATTCAGGGATCTCCGGACCACCCTGATCGTTCTGGTGATGCCGGTTGTGCAGATCATCCTGTTCGGCTTCGCGATAAGCACGGATATCAGCAACGCCGTCGTCGATGTGGTCGGGGATGCCTGTGACCCTTTGGCACGCAGTGTCATAAGCAGGATCGAGGGCAACAAGTACCTCGCCGTCGGCGAGATCCACGGATCTTTCGCTCCGGCCCGGGACAGGATCCGCAAAGGCAAGGCTGCCGCGGCGCTCTGCTTCGGGACGAACTTTGACGGCAAGGCCGGCTCGGAAGGTAAGGCCTGCGTCCGCATTGTGAGCGACGGCTCCGATCCGAACACCGCCCAGGTGGTCACCAGCTACATCAAGGGAGTGCTTCAAAGCGAGGAACTGGCATTGTCTGAGAGCCTTGCCGGGAAGCCTAAGGCTTCGATGAGGCCGAATGTCCAGCTGATGTACAATCCGGCCATGAACTCGTCCTACAATTTCGTGCCGGGAGTCATGGGCTTGATCCTGATGCTGATCTGCTCGATGATGACGGCGGTGTCCATCGTGAAGGAGAAGGAGACCGGCACGCTTGAGCTGCTCCTTGTGTCTCCGGTCAAGCCGTTCTGGATCATCCTTTCCAAGATGATTCCGTACCTTGCCCTGTCGGTCGTCAATTTCGTCAGCGTCCTGCTTCTGGCCCACTTTGTCATGGGGGTGCCGATCCATGGCAGCCTGACGCTCCTGTCCCTGGTGTCGCTCGTTTTCGTCGGTTCGTCACTGGGACTCGGACTGCTTGTGTCGGTCATCTCCAAGACACAGCAGACAGCGATGCTGCTGTGCGGTATGGGACTGACAATGCCGACCATGATGCTGTCCGGCATCATATTCCCGTGCGAGAGCATGCCGGTCGCTCTTCAGATGCTCTCCGACATCATCCCTGCCAAGTGGTTCATCATCATGGTGAAGAAGATAATGATCCAGGGAGCCGGCCTTGAGGCGGTCGCCAAGGAGTTCGCCGTCCTGACCGGCATGATGGTCTTTCTGTTGGTGGTAAGTATCAAGAATTTCAAGACAAGGTTGTGAGATGAAAGTTTGGAAGTATCTGTTGAAGAAGGAGTTCAAGCAATTCCTAAGGGATCCTGGAATGCCGAGGATGGTTCTCTGTTTCCCGTTTTTGATCATCCTGGTCTTTCCTTTCGCGGCGAACATGGAGGTGCGGAACCTTAGTCTGGTGATCGTGGACAGCGACCAGTCTGACCAGTCGGCCTTGCTTACGGAGAAATGCGCCTCGTCCGGCTATTTCAAGATCCGGGAGGTAACCGAGTCTCCGTCAGACGCGCAGGCTGTCATGGACCGCGGCGGCGCTGACGCCATCCTGACCATCTCCTCCGGATTCGCCCGCTACCTTGAGTCGGACAAAGGCACCGACGACCCGCTTCCCGTCGGGATCAAGGTCAACACCGTCAACGGCACCAGGGGAAGCATCGGATCCCAGTACCTCAACGCCTTTGTCACTGAATATGTCGCCGCGGTTTCGGGGGCGGAATCCCAGGGCGGTGCTGCCGGAACCCGTTTCGACACCCGGGAAAACTATCTCTACAACCCGTCCCTGGACTACAAGACTTTCATGATTCCGGCGCTTATCGTGATCGCCATCACGATGATGTGCGGCTTCCTTCCTGCCTTGAACATCGTCTCGGAGAAGGAACGCGGCACCATCGAGCAGATCAACGTGACCCCGGTGAGCAAGACCGCCTTCATCCTCTGCAAGATGATCCCTTATGTGGCCGTGGCGTTCTTCATGGTCTTCTCCTGTCTTGGCCTGTCGTATGCCGTGTTCGGCTATGGCTGCCGGGGAAGCCTGCTGGACATCGTGATCTTCACATTCGCCCACATCGTGGTCATGGCTTCTTTCGGTCTGCTGATCTCCAACTACAGCGACAATGCCCGCCAGGCCATGTTCGTCATCTGGTTCTTCAGTATGGTGTTCATGCTGATGAGCGGAATATTCACACCCATCCAGTCGATGCCGGGATGGGCGCGGGCGATCACCTATGCCAATCCGCTGCGCTACTTCGCCGACGCGATGCGCTCGATTGTCCTGAAGGGCTGCACGCTGGCGGACACGTGGCCGGACTTGCTGAGCCTTGCCGGTCTGGGCGCGTTCACGACCTCCTGGGCTGTCCTGAGCTACCGCAAGACCGCCTGAACCAGGCCGCTGTGTTAGCGATTTGGGGTCTTTTTTTTTGAGGGGGGTGACGTTGTAGCAGACAAGCGCTTTTGGAGCCGGATGGTCAAGGGACTTCGGCCCGGTACGCACCTGTCGGTGCTATCCCTCCCACGCCTTCGGCGCGGGCCCCTCCCGTTCACGAAGCCACGGGCGGCTACGCCGTCCGAAGTCCCTTGACCATCCGGCTCTACTGCAAGTGGCTTTCTGTGTCATCGATGCAAGACAAAAAACCTGAAAAGATTATCCCATTTAAACGTATTGTTTCAAAACAATTCGTATCTTGCGAGCGGTAAATTAACCATGCATATATAACCCCAAAAAACCGAAGTCATGAAAAAAGCCATTCCCGTCATAGCCGTGCTGCTGGCACTTGTCAGCCTGCCGCTCCATGCGCAGCTGCCGGAGCTTGAGTGTCCAAACGTGATCCCCCCTTCCCCCGAGGCTTCGAAGCTGGCCACATACATCAGCTACCCGGTGAATCTGAGCAACGGCCTCGTGCAGACGAGCATCCCGCTCTACGAGATAGTGGACGGCGACATCCGGATCCCGATAACGCTGAGCTACCATGCGTCGGGACTCAAGCCGAACATGCGTTCGAGCCATTGGCTGGGTGACGGCTGGAGCCTCACGACGGGTCCGTCGCTGTCGCGGACGATCAACGGGGTGGCGGACGAGATCAACTACAACGCGTCGATCGCTCTTTCCGGCTCACCGACCTACGAGCAGCTGAACGCCATCTACACACAGGCGGTTGACGTTGATCTGGACGAGTTCAGCTACGCTCTTCCGGGCGGGGGCGGCAGGATGTACCTCCGGCGCGGAACCGACGGGTCGGTCACTCCCGTGACAATTCCACGCGACAACGTCAAGGTGACGCCGACGGGCGGCAGTGCCATGACCGGGTTCAGGATCACCGACGGACAAGGGACCGCCTACAGTTTCGGAGGCCCGGAACGTTCCTTCGGCGACTATGTCACGCACATGTTCGGCGGCTCCGCTCTTGACGTGAGGACATCGTGGAAGATACGCGAGATCCGCTCGGCCACGACCGGCAGGGCCGTGACCTTCGAGTACGGCTCAAACGTGACGGAGGTGTTCTGCTCCAGGTTCGCGGACGCCCTGACAATCCTTGACAATTACACCGGACATTCCGCCTGCACCATCCCGCTTGTCAACGTGTCCACGCACCAGAGCTTCGACAGCAAGATCTACCGGTACGACAGCGCCGAAGGCGGCCTTGTCGAGGCGGACCTTGGAACGGTCATGTACCCAACGGGCTACACCTTCCCGATGCCGGCCAGGCAGGACATGACGCAGTACAACTCGTACGTCAGGAGGATCAACTTCAGTGCCGGCCACGTGTTGTTCAACATGAACTCCGAGATGGACAAGGGGCTGGAATCCATCGAGATCTATGATTTGTCCGGAGGTCTGGTCAGAAGGATCATATTCAATCAGACCTACATGAGGGACTTCTTCTCCCTCAGGCTTGAGTCGGTTAGGATCGAGTCCCCCGACGGCGGGGAGGCGGAGACATATTCCTTCACCTACAACGGCGCTCCCCCGCCGAGGGACACCCGCTCCGTAGACCGATGGGGGTACTATAACGCCAAGGACAACGCCACATTGGTGCCCACGGTGAGGACAGACGTGACGGTGAACAACTTCCCCTCCGCCAGCCAGACGGTGACACTCACCATCCCCGGCGGAGACCGCAGCCCTGACGAGGAGGCGATGCAGGCCGGAATCCTGACATCGGTGACCTATCCGACCGGAGGGCGGACCGAGTTCAGCTATGAGGCGCACCGCTACATCGATGACGACGGGGCTCCGCGCATGGCCGGCGGCCTGCGGATAAGGCAGATCCGCGACATGGCCGGTGACGGGAGGGTTATGTACCGCAACTTCCGCTACAGCACCTATCCGTCCATCGTTAATGGAGGAGGAGTCCGCACAGTCATCCCTCAGGAGTCATCTTATCCACCTGACACGACCTCCCTCTATTACCGAGAGACGAACTGTGCCGAGTTCGGCGGCTCACTCCCAAGCGTTTTGGCAACCTATAAGGAAAGGGTTTGGACGGACAACACAATGGTAAGCCTGATCTCCGATGCGGGATCCAGCGTGAGCTATCCGTATGTCTTTGAGACAAGATCCAGTGATGCGGCGGGTAATCATACAACGGGTGTGACAGTTCACGCTTATGACATTGTGCCGGACCGCCCGATGCAGGTCAAGGGCACAAATCTTTTCTATGACAGTAGACAGGAGTGGATGAGCGGTACAAAGACTGGGGAAACATCGTATGTACAGAAACCGGACGGAACGCTTCAGATGGTGTCTGAAATACGATATGACTATGATAATGATTATGACTTTGGATCCGACAGTACTACCATCAAGCAGAGGTATGTTTATCGAAAATGGAGACCGTATGGACTCGATGATTTCTACGTGCCAGAACAGTTCAAGGAGATAAGTTATATAACCACCACGCTCAGCCAGGGGCGGCGGCTTCTGTCGTCCGCGACGGAGAGGACCGTTGAGACCAACGGCACGCTGACCAAGACCACGTCGTACACCTACGACACCTATGGCAACGTGGTCACGAAGACCGAGGATGTAGGGCTTCCCGGCCTCGACAGGAAAGTGACCGCCTACTCCTACCCGCAGGACAAGGCCGGCGGTGCCTGTCCGGCGATGGCGTCCGCTGGAATGACCGGGATTCCGGTCGAGACGAATGTCTATAAGAACTCGGCCGATGGCGCAAACCTGCTTACAACCCTTTCCACAAGCTATGGATCCTATCCTTGCGCATCGGGGACGTTCTTCGCCCCCTCGGCCAGGTCCCTTACGATCCGCGGCGCAGGCACCTCCGAGCGGAGGATCCTTTTCAATGAATATGACCGCAGGGGGAATCCTCTTGAGACAGAGGACACTGACGGCAGGAAGACGGTCTATCTGTGGGGATACAATGGGTATTACCCTGTGGCCATGGTGGAGGGCAGTGACTGGGACAGTGTCAAGGATAAGGTTGACACGTCCGGCCTCAATGGCGGCGACTTTACGCAGATCCGAAAGAAGCTGGTCTCGTTCAGGTTGCAATGCCGGCGGCTGCCAAAGCCGCATATTTCGACCTACATGTACAAGCCATTGGTCGGTCTGTCTTATCATCAGGATCAGTCAGGAAGGATATTTGATTACGAATATGACGGCCTCGGCAGACTCTGCCGGACATTTGTGAGGAACGGAACAACGCACGGGAAGGAACTGCTCTCATCCTGTTCCTACAGCTACGGATCATCAGCCGGCGGCAACCGCATCCGGGCAAGAGACTACCTAAGCGCCGATGCGGCATCCTTCAAGGAGACCAACACCTATCACGATCTCCTTGGCCGGCCGGTTGAGACGGTGATGACAGCGGCTTCCCCTGCCGGCAAGGACATAGTCCTTTTGAGCGAATATGATGATTTCGGCAGGCCGTACAGAAAGTTCTGTCAGGTTCCGATGACGACATCGACAGGAGCCTATGCAGACCCGTCGGCGGCCAAGTCGGCCAACGCCATCTACGGCTGGGATCCGTACGCATTTTCCAAGACGCTATACGAGGCCTCGCCCCTTGACCGCGTGACCGAGGAGTACGGCCCCGGCTCCCCATGGCACACGAGAGGGAAGTCGGTGAGGACCTCGTATCTGGTGAACGATGGCTCGGGACTTCTCTCGTGTTCGGGGTATCTTGTGGAATCAGACACATCCTTGACCTGCGTCGGGACCCTGCCTTCCGGAAACCTCAGGGTTGAGAAAAAGACCGATGAGGACGGAAACGTCACGTTGACGTTCACTGACAGGCTCGGACGTAAGACTCTGGAGAGGACGGTTGATGGAGAACGGTACCAGGACACCTATTACGTGTATGATGACCTTGGATTGCTCAGGTATGTACTAACACCGGAGGCTTCAACCGTGATGTCTTCATCAGGGACATTCGGTGATTCCTCGTCTCCGTTGTCTGCGCAGGCCTATGTCTACAAGTATGACGGCAAAGGCCGGTGCGTCAGCAAGAGGCTGCCTGGCTGTGCTCCCATCCTTTACAGGTACGACAAGGGCGATGTGCCTATATTTTCTCAAGACGGAGAGATGAGGAAGAGAGGAAAGTGGATGTTCTCGTTCCGTGACGCCCTGGGCCGTGACGCGGTAAGCGGTGTCTGGCCTTCGGCTCTGGCCCCGTCTCCTGCCGTGCCGGTTGTGGCCACGTATGACGGAGCCTCCCCGCTCGGCGGATATTCGGTCAACACCCCAGTTCCGTCCGACTGCAAACCCCTGTCCGTCAGCTATTATGACGACCACTCGTTCATGGACGACCTCGTCCCGTCTGACGCAAGGCGCGTCCTGGCGTGTGACACGCTGTCCAACTACGGGACACCTGTCGTCGGATCTGACAGGTGCAAAGGGCTTCTGACAGGCACCGCCGTCTATTCTCTGGCCGACCCGATGTCCAAGACGGTATCGTCATTCTATTACGACTACCAAGGCCGCCTGATCCAGAGCCACCGCAAGGAGGCGCTTGGCGGAGACGGACATATTCATCAGTCCCTTACTTTCACGGGCAAGCCGTCTAGGACAAGGGAAACGGTCGCGCTTCCAGATGGCCGCATTGATTCGCTGGTCACAGTGAGGTCTTATGACGGACAGGAGAGACTGGTCTCGGAGACGACATCGCTGAACGGCAGGTCGCAGTCCGTGTCCTATGGGTATGATGAGACAGGACGGATGACAGGGCGGATATATGGCACAGAGGCTAATCCGTCAACATTGACTGAGACCCTGTCCTATAATATTCGTGACCAGTTGACCGGATTGAGTTCCAGTGTGTTCAGCATGACTCTCCGGTATCAGGAGCCTACACTTGGATCCGTCCCGAAGTATAATGGGGGCATTTCCGAGTGGGAATGGAATCACGGTGCGGGAACTGAGACAAACGCCTGGTCGTTGTCATACGATGGCGTTGGCCGTCTGACGGACGCGCGGAGATTTGTCGGTGGCGCGCAAACTAACTCATTCAGTGAAAGGTCCATCACTTATGACAGGAACAGTAATGCCTTGACCTTGACCAGATACGGGGAGAACGCGGCGACCCCGGAGGAGATGTTGGCGTATTCGTACGACGGCAACCTGTTGAGTGGCATCTCCAACACCGGCGCGTCCGGTGGCGGAGGCCAGTACACTCACGACGCGAACGGCAACATGACCCATGAAGGTCTCTCCGGGCTCGACATCGTGTACAATGAGCAGAACCTGACAAGGCGCATCTCATCCGGCGGGACGACGCTGGCTGAGTATGAGTATCTTGCTGACGGTTCAAAACTGCGTGCGTTGGACGGCGGCGGCAACGGCTACCAGTACAGAGGCTCCCTAATATACACTCAGACCGCAGGTCAATCAGACTCTCCGGTTATAACCCTTGACTGCGCCCTGACCTCCGCCGGCAGGATAGCCCGTGAGACCTCCGCCGCCGGCACGGTCTCCTACAGGCCGCTCATCCACCTCCGTGACCACCTTGGCAGCCTCCGCTCCGTCATCGACGGCGACACCGGTACGGTCGTCGAGACGAATGATTATTACCCGTTCGGCAAGCGGATTCAGGTAACTGCTCCGGTCTCCGAACCCGTTGGAGGGTCACAACATGCCGCGGAGCCAGCAGTCACCGCGGTAGCCCCGGCAACCTCGGTGGCCTCCACATCCTCCCCGAACCGCTGGCACTTCTCCGGCAAGGAGGATCAGTCGTTCCTGAACGCCAGCATCCCTCTCCTCGACTTCGGCGCCAGGATGTACAACCCGTCCATAGCCCGCTGGACCACCGCCGACCCGCTGTCCGAGAAGTATTACGGCATCAGTCCGTATGTCTATTGCCTAAACAATCCGACAAACAGCTTTGACCCTGATGGAAAGGCGGTTTGGTTTATTCCGCTTATCAAAGGTGTTGTAGGAGCCGCGGTGGATGCCGGAGCGCAAGTTACCGTTTCCTTATCGGCAGGAAAGACCTTCATGGAGTCTTTGAAATCTGTGGATCTGACAAGTGTGGGAACATCATTCATTACATCTGCCGTCATCTCTCCGGGAGCATCTAAAGGATTGAAGGCGGCGGTTGTTGGTGCGAACCTGCTTGACGCCGGGGTCGATTATTCGATAGATGATGGCACAAAAACTGTATTCGATGAAAAAAATATTGGAAAAGCCACAGTTGAGTTTACGTTGGGGATTGCTTCTGGATTAGCCTCGAATGGTGTTCAAAAGGCTTTTGAAAAAGACACCAATGCCAAGCTGGCTCCATCAGCTGCAGCTCCATTAACAAAAGCTGAAAGGGCATCATTGAGGTCGCGTAGAGATTTTGTGAAAAGTGAAAAATTCCAAATAATATTGGACGAAACCTTTTCTTTCACATTTGGAATGACTGGCAATACGATAGTCGAATTTATTCCACCTCCTAAAGATGTCAAAGATGAAAAAGAAGAACAATAATAATTAGGTATAGGTTATGAACTCAATCAAAAGTGTTGTTTACTTATATGTCATAGGTTTATTTTTTATGTATTCAGTTGTATTCATATACAATCGGATATATTATCATAATATGATGAATCATGCAGCGGTAACAGAAGCGGTGCTTACTGAAAGATTCAAGCTGGGGAGATGTTATTATTATGAATATTCATACAGGGCCAAATCAGATGAATATATAGGATCAATGGCGGTAACAAAAAGTGTGTCGGTTGGTGATACAATTATGATAGTATATGACCAACATAAAAACATGAAGAGTAAAGCCATTAAGTTACGTAAAGGTAAAGCTATCTTTTCAAATGAATGTAAAGAATGTGTGATAGTGAACAATAAGACTGAGGACGAAAAGAAAGAGATTGCTGATAAACTAATGTCAGAGCTGAAAGAACGATATCATGTGAACGAATGAATTACTTATAGAGATGGATCGTTATTCGCATAAAATGAGATACTGTACGACAAGTAGCGGCACGGTCTCCTACAGGCCGCTCATCCACCTCCGCGACCACCTCGGCGGCGTCCGCGCCGTCATCGACGGCGACACCGGTACGGTCGTCGAGACGAATGATTATTACCCGTTCGGCAAGCGGATTCAGGTAACTGCTCCGGTCTCCGAACCCGTTGGAGGGTCACAACATGCCGCGGAGCCAGCAGTCACCGCGGTAGCCCCGGCAACCTCGGTGGCCTCCACATCCTCCCCGAACCGCTGGCACTTCTCCGGCAAGGAGGATTAGTCGTTCCTCGGCACGGGCATCCCGCTCCTCGACTTCGGCGCCAGGATGTACAACCCGGCCATCGCCCGCTGGACCGCCGCCGACCCGCTGTCCGAGAAGTACTACGGCATCAGCCCGTATGTCTATTGCCTCGGGAATCCAATTGTAAATATAGATGTTAAAGGCGATTCTGTCAGGGTGTACATTGAAACTGTAGGGTTAGGACATACTTGGATAAGTGCAGGTGAGGGCGATGAAATGGTGGTATATACTTATGGAAGATATGACCATACATATAAAGGAAATGCATTATCAGATGGTCCTGGTGTACTTGTTCGTTTATCGGGAGATAAGGCCAAAGAATTCAATGACTACAAGCAATCAGAAGGAAAGATGTCTATTTTTACTTTGACGGATGTAAAGGATAATGACATAATGAATATTGCAAATGAGTCGTTTGATAGTTCCGGGCAACTTCCTAGTGAAAGGAGCAAACGATATGCGAATGATACAGATGCGCATATCATTGACGAATATAGTCTGCTTAATAACAATTGTACGACATTTGTATCGGATTTGATTAAAATGAGTGGTTCGAAAGTACTCAACTACCAGCGCGTGATATATGCAAGTCCAATTGGGAGTCCGATAACCATACCATCTACACATAGGTTTGTTAACCCGCGTTCAATGAAATCGTATCTAAGTAACAAATTGAGGAAATAGCTATGAGAAAATGGATTAAAATCATATGGCTAATAATATCAGTAATAGCGTTTATATTGGTGATATTAATGATAATAAATACTTTGGTAAGTTATAAATATGAGATATCAGAAAGAATGATTCTGGGAAATATGATGCGTGGTTTTGATTCTGTACCTATAGAGGTCGCTGCAGGGTATCTGAATGGGACACTTCTTGTTTTAAAAGGTTTTGTACTATACGTAGGGATCAATATCTTATTTATTACCATCACATTATTTGTCAAAAACGATAGGAAATAATAATGTTTTACGATAAGTGGCAGCCGGAACTAATTGATTATATGACTAATGCTAGAAATGGCCATAAATATGACTTTAAAGTCAGCAATGGGGAGTCTACGTCTATCCTCGGATCCAAACCAGATCCTTATCGTGGTATGCCGATAGGCAAAGGCTCTGATGAGAAAAACATATACGCTTCTGCAAGAGATATCGGTAATATTGCCGCTGGCTATGTCGCCGGGGCTAATGGAATAGGATGGATATCCGCAAGAGCAGCTTTTGATGGCTACCAAATACTGTCCAATATACTCAGTTTAAGTATTTCAGACAACATAAAGACAGGTTTTCGACGGGAAAGCCTATCGACAAGAGTTCCTGAATATTATGGATGGACAAGAGGGTATCTTAATTATAACCATAAACGCAGAATTAACTGGTATTTATATGACAAATAGCGTGACACACGTGATACCAAAGATAGCAAGAATATGTGGTTACTGCATAAGCGCCTTGACCGTTGCGTTTCTACTTGAGATGGTCTTTGAGATCATGTATGAGAATCTCTGTAAAACGGTCGAATATAACGGAGTCTATTACTTACCAAGCATTGACACATATATGGAGATATGTTATGGCGCGAAGGACACTTGTGCTTTAATCTATTTTGAGCGCGGAACCATGCCTGGACATTCAAGTTGCCCAGACATCCTGCAAATCAACAAGAGTAGAAGCGGACTGTCGAAGAATCAGAAAGGCTATTGTGATCTTCAACTTTTTTTCACACAATCCAATACTTGTTACATCTCGTGCAACGAACCATGGCGGGGGGAATCATTGTCTTTGATTTCTAATGGACATGACAAAAGGAAGGTATCCAATAATAAAGTATCCTTTATTCTTAAACACCCTGATTTATATGAAGTACAAAGCCATTTCAGAGATTCATGCAAGGTGGCTGTTTTCTTGAGCAATGAACTCCAGACGGCCAATGTCGCTTATAAAGGCAGCCTATATGGGGAGAATCTTTCAACAGTTAAAGAACGAAAAGTATCACGATTTGGGTTCTTTCTGTCAAGCATGGCGCAAGTTGTTGATTAAGGGAATATTAGCATATTGATCATAATGAAAAAGAGCGGAATAGCCAAATTGTTGGTTTTCATTATCGCAGTCCTATATTTATTTAATAGTTGGGGCGGGAGAGAATGCATGTACTATATCCCTTCGGAGAAGTTATACATAAGCGTTTGCTTATCACCTATTTCCAACAACTATTATCTTTTGTTCAACAAAGATCACATCTCGGGTCCAACTACTGCGACCAATTGGATAAGATGCAAGAATTATGGCAGGAATCAGTTCCTTACATTACAGTTTGTCCCGACTGCTCCTGGCTATGTCTATAATTGGATGCATAGGAGTTTTCCCGCTCAAGGGTTCAGCAAAAAGCCAAATGGTTCGAATATCATCTATATTCAAGGCGGAGTGGATGCGATAACAAAAGTTCATAGTGAATCGTTAAGATTTATGCTGTTTCATTCTGTTGAGAATTGGTCAGGTCCACGAGAGTTCCCTGAATATAATATAGGGGATTATCCTAAATACAATAATCCGGATTTCGAGTTACTAATGTACGATGACAGGTCGCCATATAACACTATCAATATTATCAAATTGACACCGATATGGAGTAAAAGGTTATCAAAAACAGGTTGGATCCGTAAAGTTTTTCGAAATGAATGGAATCATCGTAAATAACGATCATAGTGGAAGAAATTGTGCCAACAAGACGATGATCCTTTCGGCAGGCAACGGGCTGAGCGCCTCCAACACGGTAAGTTATGCGTATGACAGTATCGGCAGGCTTGGCTTGAACCCCAGTTACAATCATCTGAACCTTGCAGGTGAGATCGGTGCCGCTTCCGGAGACCAGCTTCACTACACGCACGTCTATGACGGCACGAAGCTGCGCTCCGTCATCGACGGCGACACCGGTGCGGTCGTAGAGGCCAGCGACTATTACCCGTTCGGCAAGCGGATTCAGGTAACTGCTCCGGTCTCCGAACCCGTTGGAGGGTCACTATATGCCGCGGAGCCAGCCGTCGCCCCGGTAGCCCCGGCAACCTCGGTGGCCTCCACATCCTCCCCGAATCGCTGGCTCTTCTCCGGCAAGGAGTCCCAGTCCTTCCTATATGCAAACATACCGTTACTCGACTTCGGTGCCAGGATGTACAACCCGACTATTGCTCGCTGGACAACCTCCGACCCTATGTCCGAGAAGTATTACGGCATCAGCCCGTATGGCTATTGTGCTATCACAACGGTTGTTGGATTCATACGTTTGCTGACAAGTGATTTCTGTGTTGTCAGGGTATGCCATTCATAAATTTGGCAAATCTGTTTGCTGGATGCTTTGTAAATTGAAGAATTATCCGTAAATTTGCAGCCCCAAATGTTTGGGGGAAACATAAATATTAGATTTACAATCATTTATGCCTACAATTCAACAATTAGTTCGCAAAGGACGCGTTGACATTGTCTATCAGAGCAAGTCACGCGCGTTGGAAGCTTGTCCTCAGAAGAGGGGCGTATGTCTTCGTGTCTACACGACGACCCCTAAGAAGCCTAACTCAGCGATGAGAAAGGTTGCCAGGGTACGCCTTACCAACTCTAAAGAGGTCAATGCCTACATTCCAGGCGAGGGACACAACCTTCAGGAGCACAGCATCGTGCTGGTCCGCGGAGGTCGTGTGAAGGATCTCCCTGGTGTGCGTTACCACATCCTTAGAGGAGCTTTGGACACCGCTGGCGTGGAAGGAAGGACACAGTCCCGTTCCCTCTACGGAGCCAAGAGGCCGAAGAAATCTAAGAAGTAGTCCGTTTCATTAATCTTTATCACCTTTAATTTTTACTCACAATGAGAAAATCGAAGCCTAAAAAGAGGATTCTACTTCCTGATCCTAAGTTTCACGATGTCGAGGTAACCCGTTTCGTGAACAATCTTATGTTGCAGGGGAAGAAGAGTATCGCGTATTCAATTTTTTACGATGCCATTGACATGGTAGGCGAGAAGATGAAGGATTCTGACAAGGCTCCTCTAGATATCTGGAGGAAGGCACTCGAAAACGTTACCC
>OHJK01000080.1_pt1 | contig 67617 bp, 55 predicted proteins | sample 1568541 | NCBI WGS metagenome assembly OHJK01 (sample SAMEA3879535, study PRJEB24766) | human gut metagenome | biome: human-associated habitat; feature: feces | place: USA | collected 1985/1987
CGGTGTTGTGGGTGCGGATATGGATAAGGGGGTCTTTCTCGTCAAACCAAATATCGGTGGTCTTTTCCTGCTTCGTAAGCCCTGTTCTCATAAACTCTCCTTTCTGCGCCCCTGTTACGCAATAGGGGCATTTTTCGGGTGTTTTTCCCGGCTCTTGACTTGGGGAAAATAAGGACAAGGCGGACAACCCGGACAGCAGCCCGGCGACACACCGCCCGACGGCGATCCGCGCCAAAACGGTTCGTGACAGATGTTGAGCGGTTTGAGAAGATGTAAAAAACAAATGAACCGTATATAAAAACCGAGCGGCCGCAGCAGTTTGCTGCGGCTGTTGTTTGTAAATACAGCACAGGGACAGGCAATGAAGAATAAAATATCCGAAAACAAAATATTTATTGCAACGCCGCTCATACTCGGCGCACTCTCATTATTCGCATTTGCGATTTATTTTTACAGCGCAAATCACGCGCCATACACATATACCGATGTTATAATTGCGGGACCGATACTCTCATTTATCGGCGTAATTATTTCTTTTATCACGCGAGAAAGCAGAAAAACATATTCGACATTATGGATATGCGGGCTTGCCGCCTGCACGTTCGGCTTTATAATATGTGTTATGGTTATTTTGATATTTGTGATGTTTGTTGCGGCGAGGGTCAGTGAATCGTGATGTTGATAATTGGAGTTTGAGGGTATAAAAATTTTTGCACTTATTTATCGCAAGCGTAAAGCCCCGTCGGATAACCGGCGGGGCTTTGCTGTATTTGCTATATTTTATTTGCCTTCGTTTTGGAGCTTCTGCATATCTGCGGCGCGGATGGCGGTTCTCATTATCTTGCCGCTGCTGGTCTTGGGCAGCTCTCTGACGAACTCGACAACGCGGGGATATTTATACGGGGCGGTCGCGTGCTTGACATGGTTCTGTATCTCCTTGACAAGCTCGTCGCTCGGCTCATAGCCCTTGGCGAGGACAATGGTCGCCTTGACGACCTGACCTCTGTCAGGATGCGGCAGAGCGGTGACTGCGCACTCGAGCACGGACGGATGCTCCATCAGTGCACTTTCGACCTCGAACGGTCCGATGCGGTAGCCGGAGCACTTGATAACATCGTCGTTTCTGCCGACGAACCAGTAGTAGCCGTCGCCGTCGCGCCATGCGGTGTCGCCGGTGTTATAATATCCGAACTTGAAGCTCTTCTCCATCGCGGCATCGTCTTTCCAGTAGTCGCGGAAAAGTCCGGTCGGATGACCCTGATCGACCCGGATGCAGATAGAACCGACCATACCGTCCTCGCACTCCTCGCCGTTTTCGTCGAGCAGAGCGATATCATAGCCGGGTGCGGGCTTGCCCATTGAACCGGGCTTTATCTCGACCCACGGATAGTTTGCGAGCAGGACGGAAGATTCACTCTGGCCGAAGCCCTCGTATATTCTCATGCCCGTCAGTCTCTCTATCTGATGGAAAACCTCGGGGTTGAGCGGCTCGCCCGCGAGGCAGGCGTGCTCAATGTAGCTGAAATCGTATTTTGAAAGATCCTCTTTTATCAGGAAGCGGTATATTGTCGCGGGGGCGCAGAAGGTGCTCGGGCGGATACGCTCCATAGCCTCGATCATATCGATCGGGTGGAACTTCTCGGTGTCATATGCGCCGACAGCCGCGCCGCAGATCCACTGGCCGTAGATTTTGCCCCATGCGAACTTCGCCCAACCGGAGTCGGTCTGGGTCATATGTATTTTGTTCTCCTTGACGCACTGCCAATATCTCGCGGTCGTTATCTGACCGAGAGCGGAGGAGAAATCGTGACGCACCATCTTGGGCATTCCGCTCGTGCCGGAGGAGAAATAGAGCAGAGCAGTATCGGTGACAACGGTTCTCTTCTCAGGATCGGTCGGGCGCTCAAACTCGGTCGAATAGCCGCAGATAACGGAGCGGTAATCTATTGCGCCGTCAACGGGCTTGTCGCCGACGGTGACATAATATTCGAGGTTCGGGCACTCGGGCAGGGAGTCGCGGACATGCTGAACAACATCGTCGTCGCCGACGGTTATGAGCATTTTGACGCCCGCCGCATTGATGCGGTAGACATAGTCTTTCTTCATCAGCTGGAACGATGCGGGAATAACTATCGCGCCGATTTTGTGGAGCGCGGTTATGATAAACCAGACTTCTGGGCGCTGCTTCAAAACGAGCATGACTATGTCGCCTTTCTTTATGCCCTTGTCAAGCAGAAAGTTGACAGCCCTGTTGCTGTTGTCTTTTACATCTTTGAAAGTGTAGCGCGCCATATCGCCGGCATCGTTCGTCCAGACGAGGGCGAGCTTCTCGGGCTCGATATCCGCCCACGCATCAACAACATCGAAACCGAAGTTGAAATCATCGGGCACATTTATTTTGAAATTCTGCTTCATATCCTCATAGCTGTCAAAGTCATAGCGGGGACAGAAGCGCTTGATTATATCATCCATTTTTTCTTTTTCCTTTCGGGGGGTGTCGCAGTTTTATTCGTTGATAACGGTCAGGAATCTTGTTCTTCCGTCTACCGCCGCCTGGCCGTGCGGGAGGTTCGGATCGAAGTAGATAGCGTCGCCCTCATTGAGGATAAACGAATTCTTGCCGACCGTTACCTTGACCTTGCCCTCAAGGACGAGGTTGAACTCCTGGCCAGAGTGCATAACGAGCGCGGGCTCGGTCTCCTGCTCTTCGAGCGTGACGAGCATCGGCTCCATCTGGCGGTTCTTGAAGTTAAAAGCAAGGCTCTCGATATAATAGCCCGAATATCTGTCAACTCGAACTCCGTCGCCGCGTCTGACGATAGTGTAGCTGTCCATTCTCGGGGATTCACCGGTCATGAGCACGGTGCAGTCCGTGCCGAGTGCCGCCGCTATGGCGTAGAGCGCGCTGACGGGGATATCTTTTTCGCCCGACTCGTATTTTTCATATTCATCATGGGAGATATTCAGCTTCTCCGCCATTTCGGTTATCGATATTTCAAGGATCTCTCGCAGTTCCTTAATTCGCTTGGGTATCTGTAAAAGCTCGTCGTTCATTCTGTGCCTTCCTTTCCGTATATATGCGGTCTTGATGCGAACTATATTCTATTATTTTACTCTACATATATGTTTTTTTCAAGTGTACAGAACAAATATAGACTCAAAAATAATTGCGGTTTTGTTGTTTTTACAATAGAAACGCGGGCGTTTATATGCTATAATATAACACTGAAAACGAAGTGAGGAGGCTCGGTATGACAAACATCACCGAAGATATCAAATATATCGGAGTAAACGACCGCGAAATCGACCTGTTTGAGGGTCAATACGAAGTGCCCAACGGCATGGCTTATAACTCATATGTCATTCTCGACAAAAAGGTTGCCGTCATGGACACGGTGGACAGGCACTTCACCGCCGAATGGCTCAAAAATCTTGAATCGGCGCTCGCCGGCAGGCAGCCCGATTATCTCATAGTTCAGCACATGGAGCCCGACCACTCGGCGGGCATCGCGGAATTTTCCGCAGCTTATCCCGACGCCGTGATAGTCGGCAACGACAAGACTTTCACGATGATAAAAAATTTCTACGGCGGGGATTTCATTAAGAATTCGCTTCCTGTCAAAAACGGCGACACGCTCTCGCTCGGCGAGCATGAGCTGAATTTCGTCTTTGCGCCGATGGTTCACTGGCCGGAGGTCATGATGACTTACGACGCAAAGGACAAGGTGTTCTTCTCGGCGGACGCGTTCGGCAAGTTCGGCGCGCTCGACGCGGACGAGGACTGGGCGTGCGAAGCGAGAAGATACTATTTCGGCATCGTCGGAAAATACGGCGGACCCGTGCAGACGCTGCTCAAGAAAGCCGCCGGGCTCGACATCGCGGTCATATGCCCGCTCCACGGACCTGTTCTCAGCGAGAATCTCGGATATTATCTGAATCTCTATGACATCTGGTCATCCTACGGCGTCGAGAGCGAGGGAGTCTGCATCGCCTACACTTCTGTATACGGCAACACGAAAAAGGCTGTCGGGTATCTCGCCGAACAGCTCAGGGCTGACGGCTGCGCAAAGGTCGCGGTCAACGACCTTGCCCGCTGCGACATGGCGGAGGCTGTTGAGGACGCGTTCCGCTACGGAAAACTCGTGCTCGCGACGACCACCTACAACGGAAGCATATTCCCGTTCATGCGCGACTTCATCGACCACCTGACCGAGCGAGGATATCAGAAGCGCACAGTTGCGTTTATCGAGAACGGCTCATGGGCGCCGACCGCCGCGAGGAACATGGCGAAGATGTTTGAAAACAGCAAGGATATCGAGCAAGTCGGTACGGTCACTATTCGTTCCGCAATGACCGACGAGAACAAAGCGCAGCTCGACGCGCTTGCGAAAGAGCTTGCATAAAAGAATAAGCAAAACTGCCGAACCCGTAAAAAGATTCGGCAGTTTTTTATTTTAGTATAAATTCAAGCTTCCGGAACACATCCTTGCTCTCCGGCAGGAACGGAAGAAGCTGAAAGTCATGGAAAAGTCCGTCGTATTTATAGAGCTTCGCATCGACGCCTGCGCTGAGCGCATTGGCGAAAGCCGTGTCGCTGTCGCTCTCCCCCACCTCTGCCGTACCGCAGAAAAAGACTGTCGGCGGAAAGCCCGAAAAATCGGCAAACGACACCGAGAGATACGGGTCGAGGAGGTCATGCTCCCCGGCATATTTCGGGCGGCGTCTGAAATACGCTTCGTGATCTTTGAATTTTTCTTTCCTCGCAATACCGTAAAACGGGTCACTGTGGCAGTTTCGCTCATATGACTCTCCACAGGCTGTCATATCGCCCCAGAGCGAAAAGCAGATGAGCTTTTTGGGCATCGGTCTGCCGGAATCCCGGAGCTTCTGCGCGAGGGCGAGCACCAGATTTGCGCCGCTGCTGTCCCCGAGGACTACAATATTCTCGGGCTTTATGCCCTTTGCCGTCAGCATATCCCATGCGCACATGACATCATCGAGCTGCGAGGGGAAGATATATTCTGGCATGGTTCTGTAATCGACGCTGAAAACGGCTGCTCCGCCTGCGGCGCGGCTATATTTCAGCGCGAGGCGGCGATAAAGATCTATAAGCTTCACTTTGAAGCTCCCGCCGTGAATGTGAAAAATCACTGTGTCCGTTCCTGACTTTTCGGGAATGAGACTTTCGACAAAGCACTCGCCGCAGGGAGTTCGGGTCAGAGTATAATTTTTCGGCGGCTTATATCTGCTGACTTTATTTTCTACCGCTGCACCCGCATTCGTGCTCATATTCTCGTTTTTTACAAATCGTGAGTGGAACACGGCGCTGAGCAATGCGCTTGTTATTCTTGCTAACACGGAAGCCATAGTTATACTCCCCTGCCGAGCACGGCGTTCATATTTTTGACCAGCGGATTCATGATGAACGGAATGAGCGTGCCCGCTTTTATGAAGCAGTAGACCTCATTCCACAAGGCGTAAAATGCAAGCTTCTGCTCCGCTTTTTCGCTCGCGCCGTATTTTTTGAGATATGTGTCACAGAGGAAGAAACGTTTACCGGTCAGGTTATTGAACTGGAACAGATCATATTCGCGGTCGGCATACATGGAGTTGAGCGGATCGATGAACCCGGTTATCCTGAGCCCCTTGCCGACCATTATGTTGCCGACATTCAAATCGCCGTGGATAAGGCAGGCGTCGGAGACGGGCTGAGAGAAGATATTCTGAAATTTGTCTCTCGCGCAGCTCATGGCCGAGACTATCTCGTGCGACAGCTGTCCGTCCTCCGAGAGCTGTTTTGCAGCCGAATATACCTCATTCATAAACGGCTCATAGCACTCGAGCCAAGACGAGAACTGCGGGTTCATTGTGTCGCCGAATTTGTCGCACCGACACTCGTGGATGCCGTGGAGAGCATCGGTCACTTTATCGGCGAAAGCCAGCTTCGCGCTCTTCGGATAAAGCAGCTTGCCGAATGACATAAAGAGCGTGCTGCCCTCGATTTTGTCCATAACATAGCAGTCGAGCGGTATGCTGCCGCCAGCATTGCGGAAATAGAGAACCTTTGGCATACGCACGCCGCAGTTTTCGGATAAAAGCTGTAAATCGTGAGTCTCTTTTTCGAGCATTCCGTCGGCGCGCAGGAATTTGACAACCGCCTCACTACCGTCGCCGAAGGTCACGCCGACCGCCGTACCGAACGATCCGCCGCCGAGATTTTTTGTTTTAACGCCGCTTTTGCCGAGTCCCTCTTCGCAGACGGCAAGCGCATATTCCGCCGCCTTTTCGGATTCGAGAGATTTCGGGGTCACTTTTTCCACATTCATAGCACCGCTCCGTTTCGTGTTTGTTCAATACAAATTCTATCAAATTCCGCAGAAATATAAAATATCCCGGGGACGCTTTTTTCTATCCCCGGGAAACTTTATTCTGTCATTTTTCTGTATGCGCTCGGCGTCATGCCATAAGATGCGAAGAACTGCTTATATAATCCGGACGGGTTGTTATACCCCGCCTCGCGGGCAATTTCTTCTATCGGAAGATCGGTGCCCGCCATGAGCTGAGCCACTTTTTGCAGCTTGTAGGACAGCAGCAATTCTGAAAAGCTCGCGCCGAGATGTTCTTTTATCATGCGCCCGACGTATTTTTCGCTGTAGCCAAGCGTTGACGCGAAGCCGTGAAGAGACGCGGAGCCGATATTCTCGGCGAAATAGAGATTCAGCTCATCTGTAAGATGCCCGTCTCTATCGCGCTCGCCGCGCAGAAGTTCAATAAACAAAAGTGAGAGATAATTTTCAACAGCGCGTTCGGAATAGTCCGCGCCGCCGTAATATTCGCTGAGCAGACGCATGACGATGAAATTGACCTGCTCGGAAGTTTTATCAAACACGGTCATTTCAGTGCCGATTTTCAAATTACCGGCGCATTTTTCAAATAGCTCCGTCGGAATGACGGTTTTTATTATATTATCGCCCTTGCGGCTCTTTTCGAGAGAATGCACCGTCCCCGGAGGAAGAATGCACGCCTGACCTTTTTTGAGCGTCAATTTTCGCTCGGGATTCCTGAAGTGCTGGGTACACTCGCCGGACAGGACATAGATAAATTCATAGAACGAGTGACCGTGATAATATGGCTGCTGGCAGGCGGTATGCTTTCGCATATGAAATTTGTCGGACTTTCTTGTCGGGATAAACGGCTGACCGTTTGCGTCGAGCGTCTTGAGCGTTTCTTTATCGAAGCCCGCAGATATTATTTTATCCGCCTCTTCAAACTCTTCGGATATCATCTGCCTTATAGCAACTTCCGATAATGTGGCGTTATAATCCTCGCGTTCGTGGCGGTCAAAAAGCTGAAAAAAGCCGCTGTTCGTCATAGCATTGTGCCTCAATCGTTCGCTTCTTCGGGTTCTGCCGCCGTTGCGGGCTCTGCCGCGGGGGATGTAGTATCATATGCCGCCGGAGCTTCGGTCGGCTGAGTTTCAACTCCACTTGTCTGCGCGGGCGCGGTATGGCTGCTCTGCGTGCGTGTGCCGGAGGCGGTAGAGCCGCCGAGGGTCGGGACGAGTCCCTGATTATACAGATCTATCGCCGAGACATGGTCGCTGCCGATATTAATATTCGTCTTGCCGTATAGCGCCAGTTGAAGCTCGCGCGCGGCGACGGGATAGTCGATGACCCAAGTGTCGAGCTGCATCCTTGCCACACGCCCGTAATAAGTATAGAGCCTCGCCGCAACATAGTTGCCCTCCGAGGGCATGACCATCTGCGCTATATCGTAGTTCATCCACTTCTGGGCGAACGCCTGAGTTAAAAGCGAGATTATCTCTCCCTTGCCATAGTTCGTGTGCACGTTCGGCAGGACGATATCCATAGCGTTGTTGAGCTGACCCAGAGACGCACCCTGCGCGCTCTTTATAAGCGCGGTTATTATCGTGCGCTGTCTCGCAGTTCTGCCGAGGTCACCCGCCGCATCGACATGGCGGATACGGGTATAGACAAGCGCCTGCGCACCGTTGAGCTTCACTGCATCGCCGGACTGAATCTTATCTATCTGAGTGGTCGTGCGGTTGATATACTCCGCCTCATACGGCTCAATTTTCAACGTCACGCCGCCGAGCGCATCGATAAGCTTCGGGAAGCTCTTGAAATCGACGCTGATATAGTGATCGATTTCTATCTTGTAGTCGTTTTCGAGCGTTTCGATAAGAACGGGATAGCCGCCCCATCTATATGAATGGTTGAGCTTGCAGCAGCGCTCGGGATTTCTCGCCGCGCCGGGGATATTCATATATGTATAGCTGTCGCGCAGGAAAGAGACGAGGGTTATCTTCTTCGTGCGCTTGTTGAGTGAGAGCAGAATGAGGGCATCCGAGCGGCCGGTGTTGCTCTCGGCATCGTCAACGCCGATAAGCAGGACATTTATAACATTCTTGCTCGAATATTTTTCGCCGCCGTTCTTCGCCCACGCCGTTATGAGTGCGTCGAGACCGGAAGTGTCCGTCGCATCATACATATTGTCGAACTCATCTTCGGGCGCGAGAGTATAATCCGGGTCGACCTTTCCGTCCTTATCTATATTGATAAGCCCGACTTTTGCAAAAACATAAATGCCCATAGTCACAGCTGCCAGCACTAATATTGCAACCACAACAATTATAAATATCTTCAGATTTTTCTTGTTGTTGTCCATGAAGAACTCTTTTGCGCTTCGTTTCTTTTCGCTCATAGGACATTCTCCTTCGTTCGCGCATATACGCGTTTTCTGCTTTTATCTTACCATACATTGGAAGCAATTTCCACCATCTTATATATTTTCGGCAGAATACACATAAAAAGAGCAGCCCATAAGGACTGCTCTCTTAGCTTTATTTCGATTTCTGGGACTCGTTTTTAGAATTGCTCTTGGTATTCTTTGCGGTCTTTGTGCTCTCCGCTCCGTGGACATAAGCATAGGTGTAATTATACTTATACTTGCCGCGGTAGTAATATCCGCCATGCTCATCATCGACACAGTTGAGGACAAAGCCGACTATCTTCGCATCGGCAAACTCAAGCTGGCTGACGACGTTGACAAGCTCCTCTTTCTTTGTCGAGCCGGGGCGGACGACTATAACAGCGCCGTTGGTATACTTCGAGATGACCGCCGCATCGATAACCGCAGAAACGGGCGGAGTGTCAATGAATATATAATCATATCTCTCTTTGAGCGTCTCCATGAGCTCGGCAAGAGCCTCGCTGCTCAAAAGCTCACTGGGGTTGGGCGGAAGATAGCCCGAGAATATGACATCGAGATTGTAATCGTCTATTCTGACTATGGCATCTTCAAGAGCGCAGGCGTTGACAAGCACATTCGTAAGACCGGGCGACGACTTGCGCGCAAGAAGCCTGTTGATATTCGGGCGGCGCAGATCGCAGTCTATAAGCAGGACTTTTACATTGGTCTCGGCAAAGGTTATCGCGGTGTTGAGCACATTTATGCTCTTGCCGTCGCTCATGCCGCAGCTTGTGAATTCGACGACCTTGCAGCCCTTGCCGGGCATCGAGAAAATGATGTTGCTTCGCAGGGTGTTGTATGCTTCGTCGACGACGAAGCTGGTGTTGTCGCCGAGGATATATTTACGCTCGGACGGAGAATGGTGGCTGCTTACTTTATTCTTTCTTCTGATAAGCTTCATTTAGACGCGCCCCCTTTCTTCGAAAAGAAGCCTTTCTTTCTTTCGCCGTTGTCGTCATAGAGAGTGAAATTCGGTATCTTGCCGACGACGGGAGCATCGAAGAGCTTGGCTATATCATCCTCGTCCTCAATATAGGAATTGAAGAGAACGAGCAAAACGATTATTGCAAGAGTGAGTCCCACGCCTATAACGCAGCCGATAAGGGTGAGTTTCTTGTAGGAGGGATATGCTATTCCTTCGGGCACGCGCGCAAGGTCGACGACCTTGACCGAGCTTCCCTCAACAAGATTCATTATGGCGTCCGGGGCAACTTTGGCTATCTCATTGACTATCTTAGCCGCCTCTTCGGGGTCGTTGTTGTTGACGGATATTTTAAGTATGGGTGTGTCCTCAACAGCCTCGGCGGTAAACGATGCGCGTATAGCATCGACATTGTAGTTCTCTCCGAGCTTTTCCTTGACTCTGTTGAGAACATTATCGCTCGTAAGCAGTCCCTGATATGTAGTAACCAGGTTCTGGGACGCGCTGAGGTCGGACGAGTATATTTTTTCGTCGTTCTCGCCCGTGTAGTTCTGAATATAAATAGTTGCGGTCGCTTTATACTGCGGGGTTATAAAGAACTTGGCATAAAGGAACACGCCGGAACCGCAGACAATGCCGACAAGCAATATCAGCCAGAGCCTTTTGAGAATTTCAAAGAAAAGGCGTTTAAGGTCAACATCAAATGTTTTAAGTTTTTCCATAAGCAATCCCCTCTCGGTGTCGTGGATATACAACACTATAATTATACATACAGCGACACGGTTTATCAAGTTATTTTTACTTTTTCTTACTTTACACCAAAACGGCGCATCATTTCCTTATAATTTTTGACAGCCTCGCCGTCTGCATCCTTCACTCCGCGCATCCACGCACGAAGCTCGCGGAACTGAGTGAATATTATTTTAACCGCCCTGACGGCATAGGCTATCGGCAAAAATATCGGGAATTTGTCAACTATCCTGCTGCGGCGGCGCATCTCGGACGAAGAGATAAACAGCTTTCGCTTGAGCGCTGCGGAGAATGTGTTGCTGCCGTCCTCATTCGCGAGGTACATCACCATATTCGCAGCCTTGCCGTAGCTTCCGGATTCAAAGACATATTCGCCCATCTCGTCGAGCAGCCCGCTCTCCGGCTCATCGCCGAACCAATGGAGTGAGAGCGCCTTGAGATTATTCATAACCTCGTCCAAATTATAGCGTTCAAAGACGGAGTTTATCTTCACCCAATCGAGCTCGTCTTTATATTTTTTCATATAGAGCGCCATATCGGCAAAGAATCTGACGCCGACTCCGCCCTGATGGAAATGACCGAACAGATGACCCATAAGAAAAATATAATTGTCGCTCGGGTCGAAATTATATTCAAATCCGTTTCCGTCGGTGAGCTGCCACGGCGGCGCAAAGTATGTATCAAGCCCGGTCTCGCGCTGATGGTCGAGCACGGATTCGTGAACCTCGACCGAGATGAACGGGTCGCGGTGGAAAACATCGTGGTGTCCCTTATGTCCCTCGAAGCTGTACCCCGCCTGCGTGAGAACTTCTTTTATCTTCTCGTGGCTGTCGAGATCGGCGTAGACATCTATATCCGCCATCTCGCGCATATCCTCGGACGGATAGAGCTGGGCGACATCCGCGCCCTTGAGAAAGATATGCTTTATCCCCGCAGACGAAAACAGGTTTTCGAGCTCGCCGCGCGTCATCTTCTGATTTGCACACTTGAACATGAGCATATTATGGCTGCCCTGGAGTTCCGTGACGATATTCGTCGGGACATTCCTGTTTTTGCGCAGGGCGTACCACAATATATTTGTCATATTATGCTCGCGGGCAAGCTCCAGCAGCTTTTCAAAATCGCCGCTGAAATCATCCGCACGGCCGCCTTCGAGCACGGTGCGCACAAGAAAAATATAATCTTCGTAAAGCTTCTTCACTTATATCCTCCGCTTTCAGCCGTTGAGAACAGCCGAAGTTATCTTCCTGACTATTTTATCATCCTGAACGATGCTGAATTTTCTGGCAAAGAGACAGCCGGAATTCATCAGCTCGTCATAATCCTCTGATTTAAATATGTACGGGTGACCGCGCGTCCAGTCGATATAGCGCAGGCACGCTTCGTGGTCATCGTCGAACTTCTTGCTGTGCAGATTATCTGCAAAGCTTGAATTTATAATCACCGTCTGAACAAAGAATTCATCCGGAATATATGTGTGCTTAAACTGCTTGAACACAAATGATTTTTGCGAAATAAGATATTTTGCAAACTCGCCGGTCACGCTGAACCACTGCGAGCCGCGCTGTATCTTCTTGCCCTTTATTCTGTTTATCCCGAATATACGCCCGAGAACAGTCTCCGCTTTGGTGACAAGGCGGTTAAAGAAATTTCTTCTGCCGGAGGCAAAATGATAATACCTGACGCGCTCAAGCTCTTTTTCCGTAGGCTCGGGTGCGCCGAAATGAACGAACTCTTCGCCTTTATGTTCATCGAAATAGCGGTATATCTCATCCTGATTTTTCAGCGGCAGATCCGCGCCGGAGATGAGATGGACATAGTCATATTCTCGTCCGCTCTCGAACGCAGCTTCGAGCAGCTCATACTCGCATCTGACCATGTCGAATCCGCCCCATCTTATATGGATACGCGGGACGAACTCAACGCGGGAGTTTTGCAGAACGCTTTGGATCCTGCTGATATCGAGCTTTGAATGGGAATCGATGTGTATATAAATGTCGTTACGCTCGTCGTCGATACATTTGAGAAGACTTTCGAGCAGGTCGAACTGATCGTGGGCTATTATCAGATATGCGTGCATGGTGCACCTCCAATCAGCAATTATATACTATTTTATTTTTAACTTTATTTTCTACGCGACGGGACGGAATACAGCGGCCACGCGAAGGCGAAAATTATCGCTTTTATCTTTCGCTTTGCCGAAGCACCGCACCCGAGAAACGCCGCAAGGGCGCCGCGCATTTTTTTTATGACCTCGCACTTGAACCATGGCTCGCGGTCGATGCCGGAATGCAGACTCTCCTCCGCGCAGAACATGAGCACGCGCATACGGATATCCGCCGTTTCTTTGCGCCCGAGCGACTTTCCGCACTCGCTGCCGCAGATATATTCGAGAACAGATATGCGGTCGATTATTTTTTTGTCGTTGAGCCGGCTCATGAGGCTGTCCGGTGCGGATTCATAATGATAGAGCCGTTTATTGGTATCCGCCTGCACCGAGACATTCTTGCTCACTTCGTAGTTGAAGAGCCAGTCCTCGGCGATGACAAGGCTTTCGTCGAAACGAATCTTCCCTATCGCCTTTTTGGAATAGACGGAGCGCCAGACGTTGTTGTGCTTGCCGCAGGCGGAATAGGCAATTATAGAGTTTTCGTCGCTGAGCACTGTTATTTTGCCATCAGTCGAAATTTCATCCGGTCGGGAAGAATCGAAATAACCGCAGCCGGAGCGATCGGCGTTGTTCTCAAGCGCATTCCGCATTAGGGTTTCATACATATCAGATTCTATAAAATCATCGGCATCGACAAAGCCGACATATTCGCCCGACGCCATATCGAGTCCGGCGTTTCGCGCGGAAGACGCGCCGTTGTTCTTCTTATGTATCACCCTGACGCGCCAATCGCGCTTTGCCCATGAATCGCACATCGCGGGGCAGGCATCCGGCGAGCCGTCGTCGACCAGGACAAGTTCTATATTCCCATATGTCTGCGAAAGTATACTTTCGACACATCTGTCAAGATGCTTTTCCGCCTTGTAGACGGGAACAATGATGCTCAGAAGTTTATCCACCGAATTCACCTCTTAACGCCCTTGAGTCTGAGCAGAAGTTTTGAAAAAAGATTGAACGGATACGCCGCAAAAAACAGGCGGACAGCCGACCTGCCCGTATCCCCTGAGCAAAGGCGGCATATTGATTTATAAAATCTCAGCGCGGTTTTGAATCTTTCATCCGTCACGCCGATACGGTTGGCGAGAAGAGTATTGACCGCCGCATCATAGGCATATCGGCGCACAGCCTCCACCGTTTTATCAAAGCCGCGATCCGAAAAGAACTTCGCCTGAGCGGCAAAGGCTTCGAGAACATCGAGTCTGCGCGGCGTATATTCAGACATGATACTCCCCTGCCGGCTGAGATAAAAATACACAGCATCCTTTCTGACGGAAATGCAACTGCATCTGTCAAAAAGGCGATAATATGTAAATTCATCCTCGTTGAGTCTGCCCTCGGGAAAAGATATGCTGTCAAACAAATTGCGGCGGTAAAGCTTGCCACATGAAACGACATAAGCAGACGAGCCTTTTTGGGCTATGCGTTCAAACACATCATCTTTCGAAAGAAGCATGTTCGAATCAAAGGTCGAAGCCTTTATTTGTTCACCGTTCTCGTCTATTCTGGCGACATTCGCGATACAGATATCGCTGTTGTCGCGCCGCACGGCATCGGCGAGCAATTCAATGCAGTTCGCAGATATTGTATCGTCGCTGTCGAGGAAGAAAACATATTCACCCGACGCCGCGGCAAGTCCTGCATTGCGCGCGGACGAGAGACCGCCGTTCGGTTTGTGAATAACTTTTATTCTCCCATCTTTTTCAGCCCATGCATCGCACATGGCGGAGCAACCGTCCGGCGAGCCGTCATCGACAAGGATTATCTCAAGGTCAGAATACGTCTGCCCAACAACGCTTTCGACGCACTTATCGAGATATTTTTCAACTTTGTAAACCGGGATTATTACGCTTATCATTCTGCTTTCACCTAGCCTTTTTGGAATAGACGGAGCGCCAGACATTGTTGTGCTTACCGCAGGCGGAATAAGCAATTATAGAGTTTTTGTCGCTGAGCACTGTTATTTTGCCATCAGCCGAAATTTCATCCGGTCGGGAAGAATCGAAATAACCGCAGCCGGAGCGATCGGCGTTGTTCTCAAGCGCATTCCGCATTAGGGTTTCATACATATCAGATTCTATAAAATCATCGGCATCGACAAAGCCGACATATTCGCCCGACGCCATATCGAGTCCGGCGTTTCGCGCGGAAGACGCGCCGTTGTTCTTCTTATGTATCACCCTGACGCGCCAATCGCGCTTTGCCCATGAATCGCACATCGCGGGGCAGGCATCCGGCGAGCCGTCGTCGACCAGGACAAGTTCTATATTCCCATATGTCTGCGAAAGTATACTTTCGACACATCTGTCAAGATGCTTTTCCGCCTTGTAGACGGGAACAATGATGCTCAGAAGCGGTTGTCTGTCCACTCGCTCACCTCCAACGGTTACTTGATTATTTTTCTGACTGCACGCTATAATGTGCTTCTTTTTGCAAAAGGACACAGAAAATACAATTGATTGACATCAAATCCATGGCATTAAATTAACTGCGTTTATTTTCTATTACCAATGGCTAATATATTTTCCCTGATCACAAGTAATTATTTCGCCACTTATGCATTTTGAGGCATCGCTCAGAAGAAAATTCACAACTTCGGCAACTTCCTCAGGCAAAAATATTCGCTTACCCGCCTGAAAGTCCGCATATAAATTACCGTCACGCGAAAATCCGGTCATATCCGAAGCAGTAACGCCAGGGCCGACTCCATTTATACGAATTCCTTCTTCTACAACTTTAGAAGCAAAACACTGAATAAAGCTCGATGTCGCAACTTTTGTGAGTCCATAAGGAATATCGTCAGAACGCTTTGCGCGTTCCGATGTCATAACCACAATATTGCCGCTTGGATCGTCATGACTTTCAAGATACTGAATAAACTTACTTACCAGAAAATAGTTACCTTTTAGGTTAGTGTCCATTTGCGTGTCCCAGCCGTCTTCGGTAACATTTCTGAAATTTCCCTCATGAAGAGACACGCCCGCGTTGCTAACAAGAGAATCTATCTTTTCACCATCGAAAAGTTCTGAGGCTCTGAGAATAAACGCATCTATATCGGCGACATTACGCACATCAAACACAGTATATTTCACGTTGCTTCCCAACTTGTCCGCAGCGGATTTCAACGTTGACTCTTCTCTTCCCGTAATAATAACCTTTGCGCCCTCTGCAACGCACCTTTGCGCTATATAATATCCGAGTCCGCGCCCGCCACCGGTAACAATAATATTTCTGTTCCTAAGCAAATTTCTGGGTTCAATTGTCTGAATGGTTACAGTGAGCTTATTTTCAGGCACGCCTTTAAGTACATAATTTATTCCACGCTTCAAATATGTCTTAAACCCCAACAAGATCACTTCCTTCCCGCTATTTTTTTAATGGCATTCACGCCGCTCTGACCGATTATTCCTTTTATCATTCCTTTTACTTTTTTTCTTCTCTCCCAGTCAACATCGACCATTATATTGCGAATAATCTCGAGTGCGTCGCTTTCATCCTTCCAGTCAAGAAAGATTTCAAAAACCATCGGTTTGTCCGTATAACCAACATCAACAAATTTTTTCAGATTTTCTTCGAAGCTGCTCTTGTCGCATGAGGATAAATATTCAAAACCGAGATCCGTGGCATAATGTTGCACAAGATCTTTCGACTTCGCACCATAATGATCCGCAGCCGCAATAAACTCATCAGCGTCGTCTCCAAACATCGCTCCCGGATGATTATAATTTCTGAATTCCGTTCCGCGTCCATTGTTCAAGAGCATAATTCGTATATTATGTGAAACATTGTGATTTCCGAGCGAATTTATATCATAAAAGAATGCTAAGTCTCCAATTACACAAAAGACAAGTTTTTCCCTGTTTCCAAGTGATGCACCTATGGCAGAGGACATTATTCCATCAATTCCAAATCCTCCGGTATTGCTCGCGACTTCGACAGATTCTGGAGTTTCAAAGAAATTCCATGAACGCAAAGTGTTTAATATACCGAGATGCAATATCGAATTTTCAGGTATGCACTCGGACATTTTCTTCGCAATATATATATTCGAAAACGGCAAATCACCTATAGCAGAATACATATTATTATATTCTTTTTCCCATTCACAAAGCAAATTTTCTTTAGGGTCAGTGCTTATCTCCGATTTAGAATATTTTTCAAAGAATGTCTCTTCGTTCATCTCGAACACATATTTGAGATGGTTAAATGTGTCGCGTATTTCTCCGTCAGGATTAACTCTCCATTCTTCACGCGAATTGAAGTATGGATATGAGCCGGATATATCGCCTATATGTATAATTAAATCAAAGTTATTGCACTTTGCGCAATACCTATCCTGACTTGTCACGAGGCTGAATAAAACTCTGTATTTTCCGCGATAATTACTTGTCTGATCACATAAAACAATGGCATTATGTGCGGCACAAAAAGCATCAACGGCATTTGTCAAAGCACTACTCCATTTTCTATGTGCACCTACAAATATGCCTATCCGACCATCGGGTAGACTAGGGAAAGCATCACTATACCCAATTCTGAATATCGGTCTTGCTTCAGGCAACTTTTCGACAGAGAAATTCGAGCTATAAGTGGTTTCCAAATTTATATGCACCGGTCCGCCACCCGCACGGGTAAGTTCAAGTATCGCTCGGTTAATTTGAACATTTGCAGCCCATTCATCTTCATCTGTATGGCACGTAGGTATCTGGACGCTAAGGCGTACCGTATCATTCATCTGCACAGATCGGTCAATAACCTGCGCAATATTTTGACCCACGCGTCCGAGATGCTGAGTAGACGTTATTGCCAAGACAGGCAGTTTTCTGTAAAAGGCTTCCGTGAGTCCGGGGACATAGTTCCTTGATGCAGTAGCTCCCGTGCATGTAAGCACAACAGGCTCTCCGCTCTCATATGCAAGTCCGCACGCTATATATGCGGCGGAACGCTCATCGGCAGCCGAATACATCTCAAAAAACGGATCCTGCTGCATGCTGGCAACAAGCCTTATGTTGGTTGTTCCAGGGCTCGCTATTACTTTCTTTATACCGTGCGCCTTTAATAAGGCCATTGTTATCAATGTGTTTTTTTCGTCGGTATAATGAGTATTCATAAAATCATCTCCAAATGTCATATTATAAAAATCGTAATAATTTCAAACGCTCTTCCTGTTGTAATCAGCAGCACTACATCAAAAGCAATGTGAGAAACGGTAAACCTGCACATACAGATTTTTCAGAATTATCATTGCGCACTTCACATGAATTTTCTGAGGAGTTTTATTTTTCCTTTGGTCAGCGAATCCGCAATAACAACCGCAGACTTGAATTCACTGCTTTTGAAGAACACGGCAAAGAAAATCAAATTCGAGATAACCGTGCATATAACAAGGCGAAGCGCAAGAGTGAGAATAAGCGAGCCGAAAGTTGCAAAGTGGCTTATTCCGATGCATATGGCGCACGAAACGGCGGTCACTCCGCCATAGAGCAAGAGTTTTTTGAGCAGTTCTTTGCACCCGCTGCGGAAAACCGTAGTAAACAGGTTATGAAGCAACCACGGCATACCGACGATGAGCATACTGAGCACCGTCGAAAGCAGGATGCCGTAAAGCCCCCAGAACTGAACCATTATGAGGTTCATAACAAGGTTGGCTCCGGCTGTCACAAGGGGTCTGAATCTGTCCTCGTGCCAGATTCCCGAAGCATCTTTATACAGATTGAGCAGAGAATTTATCTGCTTAACGAAGAAATAAACACAGAACAGTATGACCATGCCATAAGATAGCAGGTTCTCTTTCTTGACCCAGAGTTCGATAAACGGCTGATACATACACGCGAGACAGCACACACAGAAGCTTGACATCCACGAAATTATAAAAGCAAATTTTTTCAGATCGTTGAAATTCTTTTCGCTGCTCTCCGTCACGATGCTGTTGCCTATTCCCGCAAGGGCGGAATTTGTAACAAGCGACACGAAGCCGAACACGGAAGAAAGAATAAAGAAATAATTCTGATACTGTGCGAGGGCGGTCAATCCGAGGAATGCCGAGATAACAATTGTATCCGCCGAATCAACGACTATCGCGCCTATTCTCGATGTGAACAGATCGCGCACGCGGCGGTTGATTATCTGAACCTGTTCTTTCGGAAGCTTTCCTTTAGCCTTATACTGCGGATACAGCTTGTCGGACACTATGGCGATCACAATATTTGAAACAATGCCTAGCAGCAGCGCTACTATGATATATGCATAGTAGTTTTTGAACGCCACGAGCACAACCACCTGCAGTCCGTATTTAACCGTATTGACAACAAGTCCTATTTTATCGCCGATATCGTTGCGCTGATGGGCATAGAGGATGCAGTTCTTATAAGCAAACAGCCAGTATGTCAAGACGGTTGTCATAAGGTTTATTGCATAGAGAACATATATATTGATATCCGCCGGGACATCCTTTTTGACAAAGAACGGCAGCGCGGGAGTTATCACCGCGCCGGCAATAAGGATAACCAGACCTATGACGCGGTAATATATCTTATAAAGGCGCATAAGCGCGCAGACCGATGCCGTGTCATCCTCCGCTATCGGCTTATACATACTGAATATCATTGCCGAGCCAACGCCGAGTTCGGCGAGGTTCAGCACGGACAGAATGGAGGTAAACAGACTGTTGAGTCCGGTATACGCCATGCCGAGCGTGTATATCAGCAGCGTGCGCATAACAAACGGTATCGCAAGATTATATATCTTTGCCACGGTACCGAATATCAGATTGCGCACGGTATTTTTTGATCTGTCAAGCTTCATTTTATGTTCAATGCACCTTTCAGATAGTCGTTTGCAAAAGTTTTTTCTGCTTCTATTATATCATTGACGCCCGTATAGTCCTTATAGAACACATGATCTAAGCTTTCGTTTATATCACCGATGCACCAATCGGAGATATTGAGCTTGCCGAACAAAGTATCCATGCGGCTGCTCATATCGGCAGCCTTTCCGCCTCTTCTGAAGCAGCGGAACGGGACTTTGTTTATTATCGAAAACACGCAGCCGTGGAACGAATCCGTCATCAGCAGCTGACAATGGTCTATAAGCCACACAAACTCACCCGGATCGGCAACAAACCATTTTTTGTTTTCGATTTCGGGCTTTGAAAGGAACTCATTATAAAGATCTATAACTTTAAGCCCGTTTGCCCGGGCAACGCCTTCTATATAATCGCGCACCTCTTCGGAGCAGCCGCCGAGAAAATAAGTGAGCAGATATCTGTCATTCTCACCGACAAAAGAGGGCTTTTTCTCGATTTTTCTCCACTCATCGCGGCTGAGAAGGAGCGTCGGATCAACTGTAACGGGAACATCGCGGTCGGTCAGTTCTTTTATTATTTCGCGCCCGCGCTCCTCGCGCACGGATATCGCTTTCATCCCGTTTATTCCATCAATGAAGTCCTGCCTGCTATCCTCACGAATATCATTGGCGCCGATACTTGCAGAAAAAGCTACCCTTTTTTCGGGCTCGACAAATTTTGCAAAAAAGGGCACAGTATGTTCTCTCACATACGGAAAATCAAAATTCCATATCTGATCCGAGCCGCAAACAACATAGTCCAGCTTGTCATGCAGGTCATATATCTTCGATTCTTCCACACGGATGATATTAAAATATTTATTATTGAAACGGCGAAAGGCGGCGTTGCGCTTTTTCCTGATAAAAGGAAGTGCTTTACGGCGACCTATAAGAACTTTCACAAAGTTCTTAAGCGATCTTATAAATGGCGTCTTATAAAAAAGTGTCGCTGACTCGATACCGAGTTTTTTCAAAACAGATTGAACTGCATAATTCTGAAGTCGGTTGCCGTAATTTGAATCTACCGTTATAGTTGTTATTCCTGTCATGCTTTCACCTCTAAATAATCATGCATGCTTTTTCTTTATATATCGAACATAAAGCGGATGTGCAAAAACATACATCACGACTTTGATTTTGACTATCCGTGACATATCCGAACGCAAAATAAACATCAACTTGCCGTTCAACTCTTTTTTTACCTTTTTCTTATACCATTTTTCCTTATAAACGTTTTCTCTTATACACTCATCAACACCGTAGAAAAAAGCCGGAACATATTCGCCGGCGAGCTGCGGCAAATGCTTTTCCCTGCTATATTCGCTGTTCCATATATACTCAAGAACCGAAATGCGGTCGCTGATTTTTTTCTCGTTTATTCCGTGCATTGCGCTCTCAATATTATCTTCATAATGATAAAGCGGAGTATTAACTATAACCTCAGATGACATTTTCAAGCAGACCTGATAATTGAAAAGCCAGTCCTCCGCCACTTTCAGAGACTCATCAAAACGAATATCTCCCACTACGCTGCGGGAATATATCGCACACCAAACGGCATTGTGCTCGCCACTGACTATACGCAGGCGTATTTCATCGGAGCTTTGCAGCACCCTGCAAGTCTCCGCCGGAGCGCAGACGGCCTGTTGACCGTAATAAATATATCCGCACGATGATTTGTCCGCACTATATCTTTTGGCGTTGCCTATGAGCACCTCGTACATATCGGGTTCCATCCAGTCATCTGCATCGGCAAAACCTATATAATCCCCCGTGCAAGCATCAAGCCCCGCATTTCTCGCAGAAGACACACCGCCGTTCTTTTTATGTATTACTCTGATCCGGCTATCTTTTTTCGCCCACGCGTCGCATATTGCCGGGCTGTTATCCGTCGAACCGTCATCAACAAGTATGATTTCAAGATTTTTATATGTTTGCGCAACTATACTTTCAACGCATCGATCCAGATACTTTTCGGCATTGTAAACCGGAACTATAACGCTAATCGTTTCTGCAATCACAAAAACACCTCACTCAAAATCAATTTTAAATATTCTTTCCGGCAATGGCATTAAACGGATAAGCACAGATAATTTTTTGAATTATCGACTTCACGATAAGTTTTCTGTTAACGCAGCCTGCCTTGACTGAGAGTGCGCATATTCGTCGATAGAATCGCATGGCATTTTTAAAACGACTATCCGTAATTCTTATTTTGTTATTCTTCAGTATTTCGGCAAACCAATATGACGATACGCCGCGCACGCGATTAAGGGCATCCGTATATCCCCTGCCGAAAAAATATTCTGACTGATAACAGTAAGCCTCTATACAATCAAGTCGCTCCGGTCTGTTGTTTGCCATAATACTGCTGCCATGCTGAACATAAAAATACAACATATCAGGCAACACTGATACGGCTTTGCACAAATCTATTACTTTATAGAATGTGAACTCATCTTCATGCAACTTGTTTTCCGGAAATCGTATATTTGAAAACAGTTTGGCTTTATACAACTTACCGCAAGCGACAACAAATATAACGGAAGATCCATTTCCGTATGCACTGAAAATATCCTCCGGCGTGAGAACTCTCTGCTTAGGGCAGATATATGAATCCACAAAATTTCCGGATTCATCGACCGACATCAAATTTCCTATACACATATCACTGCCGTCGGAAACGATTGCATTGAACAGCATTTCGATACAATTATCTGCAATGTAATCGTCACTGTCCAGAAAATAGATATAATCCCCCGTGCAGGCATCGAGTCCCGCATTTCTCGCCGACGAGAGTCCGCCGTTTTCTTTATGTATAACTTTTATGCGGCTGTCCTTTTGCGCCCATTCGTCGCACATGGCGGAACAATTATCAGGCGAGCCATCGTCAACGAGGATTATCTCGAGATTCTTATATGTCTGTTCAACAATGCTTTCAACGCACTTGTCGAGATACTTCTCGACTTTATAAACCGGGACGATAATGCTGATAAGCTCAGGCTGATTCATATTATTCGCTTCCCTTTCTTTTCGACGCCGCGCCGTATACTTTTGCATACAGCTTCGGACTCGCGGAAATAATCAAAAGCATCAATTTCAAGCGCATGCCGCCGCTTCCGCGAAGTATATTCTTTTTATACTTCAAAACGCATTTCGCGGCTTTTTTGTATTCCTCGCAGTGTATGTCGCCCGCCGATATCATATGGTTCATGGCGGTCAGCGCCGTTGTTGTATATCCGAAAGCGAGCTGCTCCGCAGTCTGCGCGTCTCCGTTTTCCTGCTCCTCAAAAAAGCTTATCGTTTTGAGCATGTCCATATTTCCGCTGCGGCTGTAGCTCTTTGTTGCATTATCGCTGTGCATTACATAGTGATATTTGCAGATATCGTCATAAACGACCTTTTGGCTTCTTCTCAGTAGTATATAGTTGATATACCAATCCTCTGTTATCTTCATGCTCTCATCTATCCTGAGGGAATCGAAGAGAGACGCTCTGTAAACTTTGTTCCAAAGCGCAGAGGTTCCGTGATAAGTGGCGAGCATTTCGCGGCGAGCCTCAACATCATCCGGCAGATTTATTTTTTTCTCCGTTGAGCCGACATACGATGTATGATCCGACCAGTCCACGAAATATCCGCATCGCGATATATCGGCGTTGTATTCCAATGCGTTTTTCACGAGGCAGTCGTACATATCCGGCTCGAGCCAGTCATCGGAATCGACAAAGCCGATAAACTCGCCCTGCGCCGCATCTATTCCGACATTGCGCGCAGAAGAGACACCGCCGTTTTGCTTATGTATGACTTTTATGCGGCTGTCCCGCTCTGCCCACTTGTCGCACATGGCGGGGCAATTATCCGGCGAGCCGTCATCAACGAGAATTATTTCAAGATTTTTATATGTCTGACCGACTATGCTTTCGACGCACTTATCGAGATATTTCCCGACCTTATAGACCGGTACTATCACACTGACAAGAGGCTCGTTCATAAAATCACCCTTTACGCTCCGCGAACTTTTCTGATTGTCTTATTATACAGTTTGGGGCTGCACCACAAAAGCATGAGCTTAAATTTATACTTAAACGGATATCGCTTTTCGAAAAGTATCTGCTTTTTGAATCCGAGAAGTCCGTTGCGCAGTTCATCATATCTGTCAAGGCATTTCTGATTCGTTATAACGCCGCTGAGAACAGTGAACGCGGCGGTGGCGTAGCCGTTGACAGCAGTGTCGAAAAGCTCCTCGTCATACGAATATTCTGCCAAAAAGCTGTTCATTGCTCTTATTATCGAAAATGAACCGTATCCGAAATCGGATATCGTGATTGAATTTTTTCTTCTGAAATAGTGATATTTTGGAACATCGTAGAACACGGCGCATTTTATATTTTTGGATATTCTGTTGTTGAACATAATATCCTCAGACACTCCGTCTTCGGCACAGAAGCGTTTGTCCCCTATCGCCGCGGTTCTGTAGATTTTATTGCAGCATATTCCCTGAACATATCCGCCGCCGATTATCGAATTGATATATCCCTTGTTATCCACAACGACCGGGGTTTCATACTGAACCTCCTGATCGTGGCAGCTGTCATCATCCTCATAATCCAGATACAGTCCGCAGCGGGATATATCCGCATTCTCTTTCAGGGCATTGGTTATCAGGAATTCAAAGAAATCCTTTTCAATCCAGTCGTCCGAATCGATAAATCCGAAATACTCGCCCGTCACCACATCGAGTCCGGCATTTCTTGCCGAGGACAAGCCGCCGTTTTCCTTATGTACTACTTTGATGCGGCTGTCTTTTTCAGCCCAACTGTCGCATATTGCGGGGCAGTTATCCGGCGAGCCGTCGTCAACCAAGATTATCTCCAGGTTTTCATAAGTCTGTCCCACAACGCTTCCGATACATTTGTCCAAAAATTTCTCAGCCTTATAAATCGGAATTATAACGCTGATTTTTGTGTTACCCTCCAAAAGATTAACCTCCTATATAAATCCTCAAAAAATCAACATATTTTTCGGTCATAAACACAGAGCCGCGTTTGAGCGCCGATGCGAGAAGCTTCGTGTGCGCAGGCAATTTTCCCATATCGACTGCTGCCACCGCAGAGCGAATATCTTCATCTGCGCAGATATTTTCAATAACCTTTCTGCGTTCCTGTTTCGAATGGGAATTGGCTTTTTTTGCTTCGTTTCGAAGCAGGAAATTGACCATATACAAAAGATAATAATCGAGCTGAGATGATATATCAAAATCAGAAGCCGCATTTTTCTCTTTGAGCCGCTTATACGGCAGGAGAATAATATCTTTAAGTTTTTCGTCATATGCCGTCGACATCGACTGCCCGGTTATTCTGTAATGATAAGTCGGCGTTTTTAAGCATGATATGCTCTGCGAATCAAGCAAGCACGGATATATGAACGCTGCGTCCTCGCCCATTCGGATGCGCTCATCAACGGGCAAAAGATTTTTTTCGATCAGCTCTCTTCTGACGAGCTTGCTCCAGCAGTTCGGATTGACACCGAAGCTGTAGAACCGTCCATCAAAAAGCATTCTCGGAAATATCTCTTTTTCAAGGCGTTCGCGACCGTAGAAACCTTCCTCAAAGCACTGGCTGCTCGGTTCGGCGCGATCTCCGTAATCGCAGAGGAAGTCGCTGAGCACCATATCGGGCGAATGCTCGCATACTGCTTTGTACATATTCAGGAATGTTTCCGGCTCGACCCAGTCGTCGCCGTCGACAAAGCCGATATAATCGCCGCACGAAGCCGCGAGACCCGCTTTTCTTGCGCTGAGCAGACCGCCGTTTTTCTTATGCACGACCTTCATGCGCGCATCTTTCGCCGCATATTCGTCGCATATAGCCGGGCATCCGTCCGGCGAACCGTCATCGACTATGATTATTTCAATATCGTCGAGCGTCTGCGCCGCAAGGCTGTCAAGGCACTGGCGAAGATATTTTTCAACTTTATAAACCGGCACTATAACGCTTATCATATGCCCGTCTCCTAATCCTAAAATTTAGCTGAAATGGAGCCATATCAGGCTCGTTCCGTTGCAGGCGTACCACATATGAACAAGCAGATAACCCACCATGCAAAAATTGATGACAAGCTCGTTCGAGGACAGCGTCATGCCGGATTTTATTACCGACTTGTTCTTTCTGCCGGTGAGCATCTCAATTTTTGCGTTTGAGTTTGCCTGCATACCGACCATAAAGACTACCGAAATGACCGCGGGAATCACCCAACGGGCAAAGCGGATAAAGGTCAGAGTGAAAGTAATTGAACCCAGCATGAAAAAGACTATCAACTGAACAAAATTTATATAATCCGAAAAGCTATCGTACTTTTCCGTCTGTTTTTTGATAACATAAACCGCATAATAGAAGACGCATACGGAAACCACGAACACAGATACATTTACAAGATACTGTGTTCCGTTCACAAATCCGCTCGTCGCCGTGGCTCTCTCCGCCTTTTCGGAAATCAGCTGGAGATATTCTATATTGGTGATCTCTCCGAGACGGGGCACGACGGCTCCGCCGAGTATCATCGCAAAAAAGACGAGTACGGACATAAACTTGCTGTTTTTCTTGCCGGAAAGCAGCAGAGCTATGCGAATCATCATCATAAGTATGCCGCTCGAATGCATGAGGCACATCGCCAGATATCCGAGCCAGCATGCCGGTTTATATTTCTTTTCGACCAGCTCGACATACGCGAACAGGCAGAAGAGCGTGAATGTCAATCCGTTTCTGATTCCGCTGCAGATATCATAGAACCAGTATGTAGACAGAATGAAGAACGACGCGACAAACAGATACCACTTATTCACTTCGTATCTCTGCGAAGCTCTCCACAGCACCCAAAACATACTTCCGTAAGCCAAAAATATCGTAACGGCGGGAAGCATACCGTTATCCGGGAAAAGGCTGATAAGGTAGAAGTAAAATCCGCAGACGGGAAGCGAGTCCCAGTGATTATCACCGTTTTGAATGCATCTTCGCAGGGTACTGAATCCGCCCTTTCTGAGCATCGACACCTGATTAAAATAATTGCCGATATCGTCGGTCTCATAGGGCTTCATATAAAACGCCATAATTGACAGCGCAAGCACCAGAGCCAGGAACAGCCATCTTATATGTTTTCGCGGAACAATAGGATAAATAGCGCAGAACACCACCACTATCGCAAGATATACCAACATAGCTATCCCTCCTCTGTTATAAACTGTACAAATTCAAGAGCTTCTCTCTTACGCTTTCAGCCGAGTAACGGGCGCGCAGACCGGAGAGATCCATCGCCGCCCTGTCAAGTTTTGAAAATTCGCATATTTTCTCTATCCACAGCGAAACGGGCTCATCGAGAGAAATACGTTCAAATGCAGCGTTGACCTTTATCTCCTCTGGAACACCGAGAGAGGTCACGCACGGAAGCGACGCCGCCTGCGCCTCTATCGGCGCGATCGGAAGCGCCTCAAACCTTGACGGGAACACGAACACATCCATGGCGTTGAGCAAATCGGGAATATCATCCCGGCTGCCCGTAAAAATCACTTTATCGGACACGCCGAGCTTTTCAGCCAGAGCCCGTGTTTCTCCGTCGTCTCTCTCGTCGCCGACAAGCATAAGCCGCGAGTTAGGCTCAGTTTTAAGCAGCTCTGCGAGCAGCGAGACGAGGAATGTCTGATTTTTTATCCAATAGATCGAACCCACATGACCTATAATCAACTCATCCGACAGCCCGAGCTTTTCACGCGCAGCCGCTCTGCGCTGAGGGCTGAATTCATATTTCGCCGCATCGACATAGTTCGGCAGAACATAGCCGCGCTTTTCGAAGAGCTTCTCAGAGCACATGTATACTCCGGCTTTTTCGCTGCATCCGACGAGATCCGTGGCATATTTTTTGAGCCAGCGCTGCATGATGCGCTTATATATGTCCGTAGCAAATTTCTTAATGCGGCTTCTTGAGCGGTTGTCCTGCGTTGCGTGGCTCTGCGCTATGCGTTTTCTGACTCCCGCCTTGTATGCCGTGCGCATCACTATGCCGTTATAAAACAGCAAATGCGAGTGGACTATATCATATTTTCCGTCTTTCATCGTTTTCAGCAGGAAGAAGTAATCTTTGATATAGTTATCGGCTGCGGACGGCTTGGTTATTATCTCAGCGCCGATATCGGCTATTTCGCCGACCATCGATTCGTCCATATTTTCGCCCTTGCGCACAAGAAACGTACATTCGTAATCGTCGCTTTTGAGAAGCCTGCAAAATCTCAGCGCCGCTATCTCGATGCCGCCGCGCCTCAATGTATCGAGGACTATCAATACTTTCTTTCTGCCGTTCAAACCTGTTTTATTTGTCATAAAGTCCAAGTGCCCTTTTCAGCTTTTTGATATTGTCAGTGCCGATAACGGCTCTCAGTCTTCCCGCCAGATACCGCTTCGCCTTCCACATGGTGGTTCTGTTGAGGTTGCAGTTATCGCTCCATGTGCCCGCGGAATGGTGGATGGTGTAGCTCTTTCTCGAAGGCTTGTTGAAAATGCGTCCTATTGTGTTGGGGCAGAAATACACCGGCGGATAGAGCGTGAAGCCCTCGACGGTCTGTTTCTTTCCGTTCTGCTTGAGTCCGTGCTTCAGGCACGCTTCGGTTATCACGACGGTATTTGCAGTCATATCTATCGAGCCGTCTTCAAGAATAAGCTTTCTGTTATCATAATCGTGAAGCAGCTCGCCCATGAAGCGCTGACCTTTGACGGAAGCCATTATTGCGGTCGGAACCGTGTCTCTCGACTCGAAGCCCGAAAAAGCTTCGTTATCAAGAAACTCGTCTATAGGCTTGAGCACCTCAACATCGGAATCGAGATAAACGCCGCCGTAGTTATAGAGCGCATAGAGACGGACATAATCGGTAATGAACGCCCACTTTTTGTTTTCATATGCCTCTTTGACATACTGATTGCAATTGACATCAAAGTTCTCTTCGCTCCATTTGACTATCTCATATTCGGGAAGATACTTTTCCCACGATGCCATGCAGTTTTTAATGAGATCGGGATATTCGGCTCCGCCGAACCAGCAGAAATGTATTACCTTCGGTATTTTCGGCATTGTTTTCTCACCTTTCGTAAAATTCAACAAGTGTCTTTGCGCATTTATTTATGTCCCAACCGCAGTCTCTGACTTTTTCAAACGCGGAGGCGCGCAGATCGTCGGGCATTGTTTCGATTTCTTTCGCCCAGACCTTCGGGTCGGCGTCGATCGACAGGCGCTTTATATGATCTGTAATACAGACTTCATCTGTCACGGTGTCGGACATGAGCACCGGGAGCCCTGCCGCCTGCGCTTCGACGACCGAGACGGGCAAGCCCTCTCTGAACGACGGGAATATAAAAACATCCATTGCGCTGAGCAAATCGGGAATGTCCGAGCGTCTGCCGAGAAAATGCGCACTCCCGGATATTATGAGACCCTCGGCGAACTCTTTGAGTTCATCCGTCTCCTCTGCGCCCGCCATAAGAAGTACTGCATCCGGGTGTTCTTTCTTTATCTCGGCAAACACGCGCAAAAGATAAGGGTGATTCTTCAGCGGCGGACTCGTCACGCCGACATGACCGACAACAAGCGTGCTGTCACCTATTCCGAATTCATCGCGCGCCGCGCTGCGCTTTTCCGAGGAAAAGGCGTAGGAAGCACAGTCGATGGCATTCGGGAGAACTGTAAATCGACTGTCCTTGCCGTACCAGTAGTGCCCCGCTTCGCGGCCGCAGGCGAAAAGCTTGTCCGCGAGAAAGCGTGTCGGGACATTGAGCAGCTGATTTCTTCGCAGGTTATCGGGATTCAATGAAAACAGTGTTGAGTGGCAATGCGCCGCCACTTTTTTTATCCCGTGTTTTTTCGCTTTCGGAGCGATGAGACAAGTCATATACGGCGCATGGATATGTACCGCCGCATATTCGCCCTTATGCTCTTCAAAAAAGCCGTCAAGCTCGGACGAGACGAAGCTTTTTATTCCGGGCGTATTTATTCTGAACACGCGCCCGCCGAGTGCTTCTATCTCGGCGCGTCTGTCGCGCTCGCACTCCTTGAAATACATTATGTCAAATTTTATATCTTCCGGCATCGCGCGAAAATAGTTGAGCACAACGCTCATCACGCCGTTTGCGACGCCTATATCCGGCACAAAATGCAGTATTCTCATATTGCAGCCCCTATTCTCAGATGAGTCCGAGATTGCTGTAGATAGTCAGCATCTCGCGGTTGACATTCTCGGTCGAAAAATCCCTGACCATATCGAGACCGTTTTCGCCGAATGTGCGAAGCTTCTCGCGGTCGTTCATAAGCTCGAGTATTTTTTCCGCCATCATCCCGCTGTCGCCGACGGGAACGAGATATCCGTTGACTCCGTCCTCGACTGCGTCGTTGTTGCCGCGCACATCGGTGGCGACTATCGGATTGCCCATGGCCATAGCCTCGATAAGATTTATCGGCAGACCCTCCTGGAAGCTCGACGCGACCGACAGATCGCTCAGGCCCACGAGGTTATTTATATCGCGGCGATAGCCGAGAAAATCGACATTTTCGGCGATACCGCGCTCGGCGACCATCTGCTTATACTCTTCGAGCCTTATCGGCTGACCGGGCAGGAGCAGCTTCACGTTTTTGTTCTTCTGCACTATTTTTTGAAGCGCATCGAAGAGCATCGGCTGGTTCTTTCTGACCGAGAGATCGGCGGGATAGATCATAATAAATGTATCGTTGTCGTAGCCGTATTGGGCTCTGAGTCTCGCTTTTTCTTCGTCGTCGACCGCCTTAAATCGGTCAAGCTCAACACCGACGCCGTGAACCTGATATATCTTTCCGGCTCTGAACTTTTTCTCATGCGCGAGGGCATAATCCTCGCTGTTTATGGTTATAAGGCAGTCGGTGTATTTTGAAAGATACTTTTCAACAGGATAAAAGAACAGCCAATTCTTGAGCGGCGCGCCTTTGAAGAAATGAAAACCGTGCGCCGTATAAATTACTTTTGTTCCCTTTTTGCGAGCACCCTTTGCCGCCAGGCGGGCAATGACCGCGCCCATGGGAGTGTGGCAATGTATGGTGTCATAGTTGTTGCTGTCGATAACTTTTTTGAGCGTTTTATATGCCTTTATGTTATCGGGTCTCAGAGGCTGACGCTCGAACGGGACTTCAAATGTTTTGTCGATTGCCGACAGATCGAGTCCCGGCTTGTCCGCGGAATTGTCCTTGAACGCGGCATCGACTTGGGCTCCGTGGGCTTTGAGCTCGCGGATGAACGGCATATGAAACTGCCCGATATGGCTGCGCACCGTGGCGACGAATAAAACTTTCATCGGTTATTCTCCAATCGTTTTACTGCTGCATATTGCTGACTATTTCTTCAACGCGCTGTTTGAGAGCCGCGGAATTTTCCGAAAGCTCCTGTTCGCTCATGGCGGCGCACTTTTTTTCGTAATCGCGTATTGCGCTCACACCCTCGTCGAAGATGCGGCGTATCTCGTCGATATCGCCGACCTTTGATACATCGCAGAATGCGCGGGAAAGTATCGCGCAGTTCGAGCCGAGCCTGTAATGCTCGGGGATTATCATCTCTGCCGGCAGAAGCCCGCTTCCGAGCGAGGCTATTCCGCCGAAGCCGTAGTTCTTGATCCCGTCGGCTTTGAAGCGTTCAACGAGTCTGTCCACAGTGCCGTCCGCCAGTTCCTCAAAGAGGAACTTTTTGCCGTAGGAATGGGAGAGGTCGTTGAGACCGATATGTATTTCATCAATGCCGCCGACGGAGATTATATCGTCTATCTGCTCTGCGGCTCCCCTGGTTTCAAGCAAAAGCGAAGTGGTCGCTCTGCCGTCGACCGCTTTTATAAAAGTCTCGACCTCGCGGACGGTTTTGAAATACGGCAGCATGACAACATCGGGCTCGCAGGCGAGAACGCCTTCGAGCTCGTCCGAAAAGCCGTCAAAAATCGGGTCGGTGCGCACGAATATCTGCGCGTTTTTGACCGCCGATTTCACTTTCGGGATATCCGAAATGCTGTGCTTCGACTTCACGGAATCCCAGTTTTTCTGGCGCTTCTCTTTGCCGTACTGTTCGAGGTCGATGAATATTCTGTCAACGCCCGCTCCGTCCGCTATCGAAGCGACCTCGGGACTGTTTGTTATGTACATCAGCTTAAGCATCTTTGTTCTCCTTCGTCTGAGAAGTTTTGCCGACATTGTCGTTATCCTTCATCGTCAGGACATTCCAGACGGTTTGGAACAGAATTTTGCAATCGAGTCCGAGAGAGAGATTGTCGACATATTCGACATCGTACTTTATTCTGTCGTTCCAGTCTATCGCTTTTCTGCCGTGAACCTGCGCAAGACCCGTTATTCCCGGGCGCACTTCAAAGCGTCTGCGCTGAAAATCGGTATATTCTTCGAGCTTCCACGGATGATATGTGAGCGTCGGGCGCGGACCGATAAAGCTCATATCGCCCTTGAGAATATTTATGAACTGCGGCAGCTCATCAAGGCTGGTCGCTCTTATTATTTTTCCGACGCGAGTCACGCGGCTGTCGCCCTTATACGAATACTGACCCGTTCCCATATGCTCCGCACCGACGCACATCGAGCGGAACTTGTACATTTCAAAAACTTTTCCGTCTTTTCCGAGGCGCTCCTGCTTGAAAATCACGGGACCTTTTGAATCAAGCTTCACCGCCGCAGCGACGGCGAGAAGGATCGGCGAGGACACAGCCGTGCCTATGAGAGAAAATGTTACATCGAGAGCTCTTTTGACACCTTTATACAAAAATTATCCCTCCAGAAAGAATCCTGCGCCGTGCAGCACGAGGGCGCATTTACCTATCTTTAATTATACCAATATATATGAAAATTTTCAACAGTCTTTTGTGTTGAAAACAGATTTATATCAGTCATATAAAAAATAACGAAAAGTAAGCGTTTTTTTGAATATTCAAGCAACTTTTGCGCATAAAAAATCAGCAATACGGCAAAAAGTCGTACTGCTGATAACATTTTTATTCCACGGGCACGGCGACGCGCTCGCTCTCGAGCACCATCTCCTCCTCTTTCTTGAGGAAAGTGACGGCGGGAGTATCCTTGCCCGGCTCTTTGTATGTTTTGACTATTTTCTTGACGACCCTACGCACATCGGCATTGTCATCATACATTATCTCGCTGAGCTCCTCGAGACCCGCAAAAAAATCATCCTCATTTATATCAATGGGCTTTCCGATATGTATGAGATTATTCGCGGTCGCCTCAAGTCCCTCTTCGTCCATGAGCAGCTCTTCATAGAGCTTTTCACCCGGACGCAGACCAGTGAATTTTATATCAATGTCCTTATATGGCGTATAGCCCGAAAGTCTGATAATATTCTCCGCGAGATCGACTATCTTCACAGGCTCGCCCATATCGAGCACAAATACCTCGCCGCCCTTTGCGGAAGCGCCCGCCTGAAGAACAAGGGACACAGCCTCGGGGATGGTCATGAAATAACGGATGATATCCTTGTGAGTGACGGTTACAGGACCGCCGTTTGCTATCTGATCCTTGAAAAGCGGGATAACCGAGCCGTTCGAGCCGAGGACATTGCCGAATCTGACGGCGACAAACTCGGTATCCGAATGCTTGTTGTAGGTCTGGACTATCATCTCGCAGATACGCTTTGTCGCGCCCATGATATTCGTGGGGTTGACAGCCTTATCTGTTGAGATAAGCACAAAGCGTTCCGTGCCGAACTTGTCCGCCGCGCGAACGGTTTTGAGAGTGCCAAAAACATTGTTCTTGACAGCTTCGTTGGGGTTGTCCTCCATAAGGGGCACATGCTTATGCGCCGCGGCATGGTAGACGATATTCGGATGATATCTTGCAAACACGGATTCAAGACGTTTGCTGTCTCTGACGGAGCCTATGAGCACCTTGACATCGACTTCCGGATGAGTGCGCAGAAGCTCGTTCTGGATATTATAAGCGTTGTTCTCATAGATATCGAAAATTATGAGCTTGTGCGGCGAATGCTCCGCTATCTGACGGCAGAGCTCGCTGCCTATCGATCCGCCGCCGCCCGTGACGAGAACCGTCTTTCCACTGACATAGTCCATGACGGAATCGAGCTTTATTTTTATCGGCGGACGGCCGAGAAGATCTTCTATATTGATGGAACGGATATTTGAAAGTCCCATCTTCTTATCTATCATCTGCCCGATGCTCGGGAGCGTCTTGACAACGCAGCCCGTCTTTGAGCAGCGGCGAAGAATCTCACCCTTACGCGCCGGGGTCGCAGACGGAATGGCGAAGATTATGGTCTTGATATTATATTTTTCGGCAACTTCCTCTATCTTATCGCATTTGCCTATGACTTTAACACCGTATACAGTGCTGCGCTTTTTATCCGGCGAATCATCAAGAATACAAACCGGATAATATTCCATATCGGGACTTGTTTTTATCTCGTGGATCAATATATTTGCAGCGTCGCCCGCGCCGATTATCATGGTGTTGTTGCGGTTCGACTTGGGCGTAATGCCCTTCCACGGCTTGCGTCTGAGCGTTCTGAGCACCATTCTGACAGCCACCACGCCGGCGCCCGAAAGCAGTACCGCCATAATATATATGCTCGGCGCAAAATACGGAAATTTCAGCGCAGTGCGGATAAGAGCGAAAGCTATCGACGAGCTCATGGCACACACCGCAACTATGCACGCGTCGCGCATGGAGGCATACTCCCAGAGCACCTGATAGGTCCTCGACAACGTGAACACGCAGGCATATATAACGGCAAGCACGACCACACTCAGCCAAAAGCTGCCGCGGGTGATTTCTTTCGCAAGTGCTTCAACCCGAAATTCGTTTCGCATCCATATGGAAAACATGACCGAAAGTATCAGCACAGCCGTATCAAGAAAATACAAAAGCGTCACTATCAAATCGCGCTTTTTCAAAGTTGCCCCTCCGTTTCCCATCTTCTTATTATTGGTTTAATTATATGTTGATATATTCGAACTGTCAATACAGAACTTGAAATATAATTCGTGCATAAATTTGGTATTTTTGTATACTTACACAGTCAATTTGCCGAGCAATAAATTTCACGCAAAAACAAAAAGCACGAACCGAAAAATCATTCGATTCGCGCCTTGTTTTTTGTAATATCAGAAGTTTGAGCCGTTCCAGCCCCAGTGCTCAGCCTCTTCGTATTTGACATAGATATTGGCGGGAGCTATCCCCGTCTCCGCGGAGACTGCGTCGCAGATAGCCGCAGTCAGCTTATCATAGACCGCATCCGACGCGCCGCCGAAAAGGCTCAGCTCGATATAAGCCATGGGCTCATCGCCCTTGCCGCCGAAATACATCGAGATTTTATCGTCAAACGAGAGCATGAGCCAGCGCTCTGTCTTTCCGGGGACGAGAGAGATTATCCTGCCGTATTCTGCGGCAAGTGCATCCTGCTTTTCTTTTGCAAGTTCAATGTTTGTTTTAGTGCTGATATAGGGCATATTTACACTCCTTTTCTGTTATCAGTTGATTCTGATGAAGTCCCCTGCCGGGACGGTTATACCGCTGACGGTCACATCGGATTCTGTATAGTTGACATAAATCTTTGCGCCTGTGTCGTATTCCGTGCAGAACACACCGCTCATTATCTCGCTGTGCGAAGTCATGCGAGCAGCCTGAAGATCCTTGAGCGCCGCATCGGCGCGTTCATAGAGCTCGGAAGCCGAGGCTATCCAGTTTTCGTAATAGACTCCGACTGTATCTGTGCTGTCCTCGTCGGACTTATTCTTTTTGTCTGCATAGGTGTCCGAATACGTCCACTCATAAGCGGGGCTCGCACCGTATTCGACACAGCGCAGGAACGAGGTTTTGGCATTCTCGCTGAAGTTGAGCGGCTCGCCGGAATAGCCGACTATTCCGTGGAGAACGAGCTGCAAAAACGGCACGCTGACATATGCCGAGCGGCTCTGCGACGCGGAGGTCGGCAGATGCGAAATGAAGCTGACATTCTTTATGACGCGGAAGTTGCCCGTGTCGGTCATTAGCTTCATATTCGCAGTCAGCGACGGGAGCTGTTCGGATATCATTTCCGCGCTCTCCTGGCGGTTAAAGCCGTTCTTATAATCGGAATAGAGCAGACTGCCGACATCGTTGAGGCAGAAGCCCGTAAACTGGGAAAATCTTGTGTCTTTGAGTATCTCGATTATCGATTTTTCAACATACTTCATGCCGAGCATGCGCTTTGCGTATTTATCTTTTCCGAGCGGACTGTTATTTATTGCATTGTATTCCGCCTTTTTGCCGAAGATGCTGCCCGCAGTCCTGCCGGAAGAGAACGAGTCTCCCTTTGCCGCAGAGAGCAGATTGACATCGAGATACATCTCCATGTTCTGTGCGTTGACATATTCGACAAGATCTTTGAGGTCGGAGCGAGTGCCGAGGCGGGCGAGCAGAGACGCAGTCATTATGCTCGACTGATCCGTTCCGCCGCTCAGCGCGCCTTTGTAGCGCAGCTTTATTGAATTTATGCCTTTCGACTTCATTCGCGTGAGCATATCGAGAGCCTGCTCGAAGTCGGTGAAGGTCTTTTCTTTTTTGAGATTCAGACGCTTGAACGAGAACAGAGTGTCGTCCGAGACGCCGATAACGGTCAAATCAAGCGGCAGATACTCCTGCTCCTCGACCGTTCTTGTCGAGAGTATTCTCTCCCTTATCAGCTGTTCGCGAGCCGCAGCAGCCATGCCTGTATAGTCCGCGTTCGAGCCGCCGAGGAAGCGTATGCAAAGTCCGATATCGCCGTCATACGACTCGGAGCTCATATAGAACTTTCCTTTTGATTCGGTGCAGGGCGTGATATCGAACGACACGCCCGCTTCGTAAAAATCGTTGCCGCCTCTGACTCTGTCCGCGTTGACGGTGGCTATTGCATCGCCGCTGTCTATTATTGTGACAAAGGCGTTGTTCCCCTGCTTCATGCCGTATGCGGGAATAAGCGCGTTTGCGGTGCCGCTGTTTGCGTGACCGGATGCCGCATCGCCGCCGTAAATCGGGAAGCTCAGTTCGCTGTCAAACGAATCGTCTCTCGTGTCGGTCTTTATGAGCGCGCCGCTGCCGTCGGGGACGAAGATATAGTCGCCCTGCTGGGGTTCGGAATAAGCGCCGAAGAAATTGAGAAGGCTGAGCTTCGTGAGCTTTGCGTCGGAATCCGCAACGAGATTTTCATATTTTGCGCTGACATAGACGCTGCCGTCTTTTATCTGATAATTGACAACAAGCTTGAAAGCTATATCGCCTTTTTCATATTTTTCTTTGTGTGCAGTTGCAGTGTCGGGAGCTAGAATATAAGTAACGCTCAGAGCATCGTCGGCAAAGCTGCACTGGGCATTCTGGAACGACACACTGTTATCCTGAGTGTTGAGCTTATAGAGTGTGTCTCCGCTGACTATTTCAAGGGTCGCCGTTGCGGCGCCCGAATTCTCCTGAGTCGGGAGCGCAGACCAGAGCTTTTCGCTGTCGTCATGGGAAAGATCGGCGACGCAGACGGAATATGTGCTCTCGTCAAAGAGCAGCTCGATAAGTCCGGATTTGCCGACCTGTTGAAGATTGGCTTTATCGCCGACGGAATGGAGCAGAGTCGATTCCGCAGCACCCGCCTCGGTGGGCGTGCCTTTTATTTTCGTCACGGCGACGGGGTCGGAGCACGCGCTCAGGGAGCAGAGCATTGCCGCCGAAAGCAGCAGAGCCGATATCCTCGCCGTTATTCTTTTTTTCCTGTTTTTAATAGCCATAACAAGATCTCCCATATTTATAAAATCGCCGCTTTGCGTTGAACTCTTCATTTGATTATATCATCTTTGAGCCGTTTATTCAACCTCGCTCACTTATCCACATCGAACCAGAAGCGCACGCCGCCGTGTTCGTTGACAACGCCGCACTCCCTGCCGAGCCGCTTCTGGATGGCTTTGACTATCGGCAGACCGAGCCCGAAATGAAAATCCTCGTTCTTGCGCTTCTTTGAGGATTTGTAGAAGCTGTACCATATTTTGTCAAGCTCGTCCTCAGCTATCGGATCGCCGGAGTTATAGACGCTGACTCTGTATGTGTTCAGATTATCTTCAACCGTCAACTGAACTATCTTCTTGCCGCCAATATTCGACACGGCATTTGACAGAAAGTTCTGGAGCACGAGCAGTATAGTCCGCTCGTCGCTGTGGACGGTCAACCCGTCCGGGATACGGTCGATGAGCTTTATTCCGTTATCGTTGAACATCATCGAGAACGCCGCAAGCTGACCTTTTATCATCGCGCTCAGATCGAGCTTTTCGCACGTCGGGACATATGAGCCGCTCTCGAGCTTTTCGAGGTTCAGCAGCTCCATGACTATGCGGTTCATCTTGCCGGTCTCCTCGAGGATTATGTCGCAGTATTCCTCGCTGCCCTCGGGGTCGCTGTTTATGCCGAGCTTGAGTCCCTCGGCGTAGCCCTGAATAATGGCTATAGGAGTCTTGAGCTCATGCGAGACATTGGCGATGAAGCTCTTTCGCGACTCGTCGACAAGCGCGCTGTGCTCAAGCTCTTCGGTCAGTTTTTCGTTTTTATCCTGCAATTCGTCGAGCGTTTCGCTCAGGGATTCGGAGAGTATATTGATATTCTGCCCGAGATTCTGAACATCCGTCTGCGGATAGCTGACGCATTTCTTGGAGAAATCAAGCTTTGCCATGGACTCCGTTATCTCTGCCATCGCCGCAACGGGGCGCGAGAAACGCAGATTCGAATAAAGTATAATCGCGCACGCCACGGCGGCTGATATCAGCGCAAAGGCGGTCAGAAGGAATGACGCCGTATGGGCGTTTCGCTCGACCTGATAATATGGCAGCCACAGGCGCAGGGTATCACCGTTTTTGAGCTCGACGCGGTATCTGTAATATCCGCTCGCCTCGCTGTCCTGATATTCATATTCGTCAAAGCTTGCGCTGTCGTCAAAAAGATCGAACACGCGCACGCTGCGTCCGGTAGTGTACATGCTTTCGGCGGTTCGGTAATAGACGCTGTCACCGTCGCCGGAATACAAGAACTTTTCGCGATTTGAATAGACCGTGTTGCCGTCGGGGTCAAAGACCTCGATCATATAATAGTTGTTGTCGGAGACAGAGGCTAACTGCTGATAATATTCGTAAGACGCCGGATCCTCGTTGTCGAGCGACTCGCGGATGCTCTGCATATTCATTATCTCCGCAAAGGCATAGACAGAGTTGAGCAGCACGCCGGGGCGCAGTGCGACAAGTATTGCGGCAAGTACTATCAGGACGGTGATGAGCTCGAAAGCCATGCGCCGTCCCGATTTTCTGATTCTGTCATCTTTTCTTGCCGACCGACGGTTCAAACTCAGTTCACCTCTATCTTATATCCCGCGCCGTAGACCGTGCGCAGGTGGCAGCTGCCCCAATCGCCGAGCTTCGTGCGAAGGCGCGCAACATGGGAGTCGACCGTTCTCGAATCGCCGAGGAAGTCAAAGCCCCAGATATCATCGAGCAGCTGCTCGCGCGAGAACACCCGCTCGCGGTTTGAAGCGAGCTTATGAAGAATACCGTATTCTTTATGAGTCAGCTCGATTTCGTGACCGTCGCAGACGACGGAATGAGCCACGACATCGATAACGAGACCGTCTATAACTATCTTATCGGTTGGGTTGTCCGCGGTGCGCTTTAATCGCGCTTCGATACGCTTGACGAGCACAGTGGGGCTGAACGGCTTTGTTATGAAATCGTCCGCGCCGCACTCGAAGCACTCGAGCTCATCGAACTCCTCGCCGCGCGCAGTCAGGAAGATGACCGGGACATCGGAGGTTTCGCGAATCTTGCGGCAGACCTCCCAGCCGTTCATCTCCGGCATCATTATATCGAGCACAGCCAGGGCTATATCGCTGTTTTCCGAGAAAACGCGCAGAGCCTGCGCACCGTCCTCCGCCTCGACAGTTTCAAAGCCCTTGGCGGTGAGGAAATCCCTGATAATACGGCGTATCTTCGCCTCATCGTCCGCGATAAGTATCTTCTGCAAAAGTTACCCTCCTTCCGGGTCGTGCATCTCTGCGCACCCGGGATAAAAAATCAATTATTACTGATTTTATCACATATCGACAAATTTAACAAGGTGTCAGCACAGTGAGGGGCGCTATTTTCCAAAATTATATCGGCGCTATTGCAATCGGGAGGCAAAATAAGTATAATAGATAACATAAATTCAAAATTGGGGAGTTTGCGAACAAAGCAAATCTCGCCGAATATAGGGAGGGCATGACCTTTGTTAGGTAAATTCGTCAGAGTCAGAATAACAAACCCGGTCGGCTCCCTGAACCGTCAGTACGGATACAGATATTCTCTCAATTTCGGCTCTCTTGAAGGCAGGCGGCAGTTTGACAACCGCTTCGCAGGCGCCTATATCATGGGCATTCATCATCCCGTCAGACACTTTGATGGGCGCGCAATTGCCGTTTTATACAGAGAGGGAGAGCGCAAGGGCATACTTGTCGTTGCGCCGAAAAATATGCGTTTTATCGGCTATCAGATAGCCGATGCGCTCGCCTTTGCGGAGCTCGAGGGCACATACCGCCTCGAGTGTCTCTACGAGCGCTCGTGCGGTGCCGTCGTATGCCGCAGAATAAACGGTGAGATCAGACTTCTTCTCATCAAGAACAGCCGCAGCGCCCACTGGGGATTCCCCAAAGGTCACATGGAGCGCGGCGAAACGCCCGAGCAGACTGCACGGCGCGAGGTTCTTGAAGAGACCGGGATACACATCGACATCATTCCGGACTTCACCGCAAAATCCGACTACACGATTCAGGGCAAGGTCGAAAAGAGCGTAACCATCTTTTTGGCAAAGACCGAAGACACAGAGACGATAATTCAGCGCGAAGAGATAGATGACTACATCTGGCTCGGCTTCGACAAAGCGCTCGAAACGCTGAAATTTGAAAACGACAAGGCGATTTTGAAGAGCGCGCGTCGTTTTATGGACAAGCACGGAATTTTTGAAACCGATGACTGACGGCGCAAAAACGCCGAAAAGGAAAGGAAAAGAACATGACTGAAGAATTCGCTCAGGGTCTCGTTGACTTTTTTCAGAACAAGATCCCTAACGAACTGATAATCTTTCTCGTATCGCTGCTGCCGGTTCTCGAGCTGCGCGGCGGCATGATAGCGGCGAAGCTGCTGCACGTTGATTTTTGGCGTGCGTTCGCCATATGCTATCTCGGCAACATTCTGCCGATCCCGTTCATCCTGCTTTTCATACGCAAGATATTCCAATTTCTGCGCGACAAGCCGGTCTTTTCAAAGATCATCAAAAAGCTTGAGATACGCTCAATGCGAAACAGCGAAAAAGTCAAACGCTGGCGCGACTGGGGTCTGCTTTTATTCGTTGCCATTCCCCTGCCCGGAACGGGCGGTTGGACCGGAGCACTGATAGCTGCCCTGACCGACATGAGGATAAAGAAATCCTTCCCGATAATTGCCCTGGGCATTCTTATCGCGGGAATAATCATGTCCGTCATCACCTACCTTGTGCCCTCTTTCTTCGGATTTTAATGTTCGGCATATAAGGAGGAGCAAACATGAAAAAAGCGGTATCATTCATTCTTGCGGCAATTATGCTCATCATGCTGCCCGCAGGCGCATTTGCGGACAGCGCACAGTGCAGCTGCGACACGCCGCCTGTCGTTATGGTCAACGGCTTCGGCACCGAGCTCTATCACGACAACGGCGACGGCACACAGAGCGCTGTTTTCCCGATGGGCGCCGTTGAGATAGTCAGCGCCATTCCGAGCCTTGCGGGCGCATTTGCGGCTCTCGCCGCGGGCGAACACGAGCTGTTCCGCACGCTACTCTCAAGGGCTATGTTCAAGCTCATGGGAAACATGATGTGCAACACGGACGGCACGGCTAAGATATCGGCAAAGTCATATCAGACGCCGACCGACACGGATATTCACAAGAGGGATATCCACGGTCAGTATCAGGGCGAAAATGACGGCGGGCGCTACATCTTCGGCTACGACTGGAGACTCGACCCCGTCGAAAGTGCACGCGAGCTCGAAAAGTACATCGAGCAGGTCAAGAAAATCACCCGCCACGACAAGGTAGTGCTCTGCGCGCACAGCGAGGGCACCTGCGTTGCGGCGTCGTACATTTCGCTCTACGGCTCCGAGGATGTTGAAAAGGTAGTTTTCCTCAGCGGCGCGTTCCAGGGAATAACGCTTGTTGGCAACCTGTTCACGAAGAATCTCAACGTCAAAGGCAAGGCAGACGCATTTGAGCTGTTCATAGAAACCTTCCTCGGCGGAGACACGACGGGCGATTTCGTCAGCAGTCTCTTCTCCGTGCTCAAGGACGCGTTCATAGTCGATATGCTGCTGTGCCTCGTCAATAACATTCTCGAAGAGGATCTTGACGCGCTCTATGACGACTGCCTGACAGAGATAATAACCACCATGCCCGGAGTGTGGAGCTTCGTGCCCGACGCATACTATGAAAATGCGAAGAAAGCTCTCTATTCCGACACCGGAGACAAATATTCGGCTCTGACAAAGCTCACCGACAACTACCACTACAATGTTCAGGTCGGTCTCGGCGACAGGCTCAAAGCGGAGCAGAAGAACGGTCTTGCAGTCTGCGTGAGCATGGGATACGCAATAGCACCCATCCCGGTATATGACAACTGCGTTGACCAGACCGATATGCTCATCGACACAAAGTTCGGCTCGCTCGGCGCGACCTGCGCACCCATAGGCGAGACGCTCAAGGCGGACAGCACGAACAAACATCTTTCAAGCGATCTGCTCGTTGACGCCTCCACCTGCGCTTTCCCGGATTCGACATGGTTCGTCAGATATCAGGATCACAACGATTTCTGCGACGCCTACAACGACTTCGTATATTATCTGCTGACTGCCGATGGGCAGCCGACAGTCACATCGAACGCGGCGTTCCCGCAGTTCATGGCTTGCGACGGGCACAAAGTTCTTGTCCCCGCGGGCGCACTTCCCGAAGCCGACACCAGACCGAGCGTAATCAGACTCGGCGAGAACACATACAAGCTCATAAAAGAGTTGATTGAATCGAACAAAAAGTAAGATAAAAAATCGACCGTCCCGAAGCTTTTGCCGCGGGACGGTTTTGTTATGTCTTTTAATATGCCTCGAATCTCGCGATAGTCGCAAAGCAGCGGGTCTCCTCGATAACGAGTTTTATATACTGCATTCTCGCCTCTTCAAAGCGGCAGATGCGCTTAGAGCCGATGACGGTGCCGGCAAATATCTTTTTCCACTTGCCGTTTATCTGACCGTAGAGCGAGAATTTTTCTATCTGCTGACCTGTCGCGATATGCTCGGAGAGCACGATCTTGTCGATATCGTAATCGTCGCCGAGGTCGAGAGTCAGGGTCGCATGGTCGGGATCGAAGCCCGAGTGCCAATACTCGTCGGTGGTGTGGGTCAGAGCCATCTGACCGCGATGCTCCTCATCGAGATGGCAGGAGTCGGTCATTATCGAATCGTCCGCCAGATCCTCGTTGAAATCAATCTGAAGCTGCGCGCCCATGGCGAGCAGCGTCTCGACATCGCGCTGGGCAAACAGACCGTCCTTGTTCGGCGGGATATTGAGCAGCAAGCTCGCATTCGCACCGACGGAGTTATAATAGATCTCCATAAGCTTCGACAGGGGCTTTACCTCATAGTCCTCGTTGAGATGATAGAACCAGCCTTTTCTTATCGAGACATCGACCTCTGCGGGATACCAGATGAGCTTCGACACATTTTTTATAGCCTTGCGGCTGCCGAGGTCGAGCGTGGTAGCGCTTATCCTCTTCGGCGGCTTCTCAGCGGTCTGCTGAGACGCGGCAGCTATCAGCTCCTGATTGCTGTAATAATACGGCACGACATTCCACTCGCTCTTGCGGCAGACTCCCGCCTCGTTTCCGCACCAGCGGACATCCGGACCCGTGACGGAAATGACCGCCTCGGGCTGACACTCGCGGATAAGCTCGTAGTAGCCCTGCCAATCATATTCCTGCTTGCGGCCGTTCTTGCCCTCGCCGCATGCGCCGTCAAACCAGACGCAGAATATATCGCCGTAGTTCGTCAGCAGCTCGCGCAGCTGATTCTTGAAATATTTATTATACGCCTCGCCCTCGCCGTATCGGGGATCGTGCCTGTCCCACGGTGAAAGATAGACGCCGAACTTGAGACCGAATTTTTTGCACGCTTCAGCGCATTCGCGCACGACATCGCCCTGTCCGTCTTTCCATTTGCTTTTTTTGACGCTGTAGTCCGTATATTCGCTCGGCCACAGGCAGAAACCGTCATGGTGCTTGCAGGTCAGGATAATCGCTTTCATGCCCGCCGCGCGGACTGCCGCCGCCCACTGGTTCGCGTTGAGCTTCTCGGGATTGAAGAGCACCGGGTCGTCGTTACCGTTGCCCCACTCGGAGTTTGTGAATGTGTTCATGCCGAAGTGAATAAAGGCATAGAACTCGAGCTCATGCCACTTGAGCTGGCGCTCGCTCGGCACGACCGCCGCCGCGCGCTTTATGTAATCGTCATTCTTCTTCATATCTGCTTTCCTTTCGGATATATGATACATGATGTATATAAAGATAACATAAACTTCGCGCGAAGTAAACTTATCAGACAAAAAATCCGCAGCAAATTTTTCTTCGCTGCGGATTTTTATATTTATTCGACTGTTACGCTCTTCGCAAGATTTCGCGGTTTATCGACATCGCATCCGCGCTCGACCGCCGTGAAATAGGCTATAAGCTGGAGCGGAACGACATTGAGCGAGGGCATATATTCAGGCAGAGTACTCGGCACCTTTATGGCGACATCCGAAAACTCGCCTGCGTTCTCGCAGTCCTCACCGACGAGCGCTGCAACATATGCGCCTCGGCTCTTGACCTCGCGGATATTGCCGAGGGTCTTTTCAAAGAGATCGGGCTGAGTTGCAACGGCGAACACGGGAGTTCCCGGCTCTATGAGCGATATCGTGCCGTGCTTCAATTCGCCGGCGGCGTATGCCTCGGACTTGATATAGGATATCTCCTTGAGCTTCAATGAGCCTTCAAGCGAGATTGAATAATCGAGCCCGCGCCCGATGAAGAATATGCTCGAAGCCTTTGAGAACCGCTCGGCAACGGGCTTGAACAGCTCTTCATTTTCGAGTATCTGTTCAATCTGCTCGGGCAGGCGTAAAAGTGCTTCGCAATGCCGCTTTTCCTCCGATTCATCGAGCCTACCGACCGCCCTTGAAAGGCGCAGGGCAAGCAGATAGACGGCGGCGAGCTGAGCCGAAAACGCCTTTGTTGTGGCGACGGCTATCTCTGGTCCCGCCATGGTGTATATAACATCGTCGCTCTCTCTGGCAATCGTGCTCTCGACGACATTGACTATCGAGACCGTGTGTGCGCCCCTGCTCTTCGCTTCGCGGAGCGCCGCCAGGGTGTCCGCCGTTTCGCCCGACTGGCTGATAACAATGCAAAGATCGTTATCACGGACAACGGGGTGTCTGTAGCGGAATTCGCTCGCGAGGTCGCATTCGCAGAGTATTCCCGCCGAGCGCTCTATCAGATATTTGGCGGTCATTCCGACATGCCATGCGCTGCCGCAGGCGACGATATGAATTACGCCGATGTTTTTTATCTGCTCGTCGCTGAGGGTGAGCTCGGGGAGATTAACTTTTCCGTCAACTATTCTGCCGCCGAGCGTATCGCGCACGGCTTTCGGCTGCTCGGCTATTTCTTTTTTCATGAAATGCTTATAGCCGCCCTTTTCGGCACTGTCCGCATCCCAGGTTATATGCATGAGTTTTTTGTCTATCGGCTTGCCGTCGGAATCGAAAAATCCGACCGAAGTTTTGCCGACTATTGCAATCTCGCCGTCCTGCATGACAGCGCAGTCGCGGGTATATTTGAGCAGAGCCGGAATATCGGAAGCGAGATAGTTCTCCCCGCTGCCGATGCCGACTATCAGCGGGCTGTCTTTTTTGGCGGCGAGTATCTCATCCGGATGATCGCTCATCAGCACCGCGACGGCATAAGAGCCGCGAACGCGCTTTATGACTTTCAGCATAGTCTCAAGCGGATTTCCGTCATATAGACTGTCGAAAAGCTGAGCGAGAACCTCCGTGTCGGTCTGCGACTTAAACTGCCTGCCCTGCTTTTCAAGCTCGGCTTTGAGTTCAAGATAGTTTTCGATGATGCCGTTATGGACGAGGGTGACGCGCCCGCTCGAACCCGAATGAGGATGGGCATTTGCATCGGTCGGCGCGCCATGGGTCGCCCAGCGGGTATGACCTATACCCACGCTCCCCTGCGGGGTGCCGACTTCGTCGAGCTTCTGCTGAAGGTCGCTTATCCTGCCCTTCGTCTTGACAGTGGTTATCTTCCCGTTTCGGCATACGGCGATGCCCGCCGAATCGTAACCTCTGTACTCCAGCTTCTTCAAACCATCGATCAATATCGGAGACGCACTGTTATCTCCAACGTAACCAACAATTCCACACATATTCTGTTTTTCCTTTACAAAAATATTTGTGCATTGCTCTCCCCTCTGTCTGCGCGTCGCTGCGCTGTTTTATAAGAGAGCCTGTGTCCCCCGCACTTATGGGGCAAGAAGCATCCGCCGAAAATTTCGATGACTTCTTCCTCGTCATCTGCAAAGGCTCGCAGCCTTCAGTGCTTGCAGACCCGGCGCTATTTTTATGACCGAAAAATTTTAAAACGGTTTGACAAATTTCCTTTCTCGATATTACACAAACGGCACTGAAACGCAAATGCAGTCTTATTATATGCAAAACGCCGCCAAAAGTCAAGTCGACTGTCTCAAAAAGAAAAAAGACCGTTCTGCAAGGCATACAGATCGGTCTTTAGTATATGTTTTTTCGTGCGGTTTACTGCTTCGCTTCCTGCTTTTCTGCCTTTTCGCGCTCGCGGCGTTTTTCGGTCGGCGCGGGGTCGCAGAGCTTCATGAAATCGACCTTGCCCATCCGGGTGCGCGGCAGAGCGTCGAGAATGATAATCTTTGTCGGGCGCGAGAAGCGCGGCAGATTTTCGCTGCAGAATTCATTTATTTCTTCAATCTTTTTCTTCTTGTTCTCCGGCTCGCTGTCGAGCGCGACATAAAGCTTGACTATCGGCTTCGCCTCGATATAGCCCTGAACGGCGCAAGCCTCGGTTATCCCGGCGACGCCGATGACCTTTTCCTCGATATCGGACGGATAGACATTGTAGCCCGAGATAATAATAAGTCTCTTTTTGCGGCCGGTGAAGAACAGGAAGCCATCTTCATCGATATAGCCGAGGTCGCCCGTGAGCACCCAGCGCACGCCGCTGTCGTCGGTATAGACTCCGCTTGTCGGCTCGTTTAAATAGCCCTCCATAAGAGTCGAGCCGGAGACGGCTATCTCGCCGACGGTGTTTGCGGGCAGGCGTTTTTTGTCCTTATCCCATATCTCGACGCGCATACCGTAAAACGGCTTGCCGACGGAATTGCGCTTGAAATCGGCATATGTATTCGCGCAGCAGACGGAACTGACTTCGGTAAGTCCGTAGCCGCGGAAAAGTCTGCCCTTGCCGCCCCATTTGGCTATAGTCGAGTTAAACATATCAAGGAACTGCTCGGTCACGATATCGCCGCCGCTGAAGAGCAGCTCTAAATTCCGCAGATGCTTTCCCTCGAAGTTCTTCTGCTCGAACATCTTTTTATACATATTCGGCACGCCGACTATGAACGAAATTTTATATTCGCGCATAAGCTCGTTTGCCTTGCGCGGCTTGAAGCGCGCGACAGGGATACAGCAAAAGCCTTCGCACATGCTGAAATGCATCGACACGCCGAGTCCAAACGCATGGAAGAGCGGCAGGACTATCATCGAGCACTCGACACCGGGGGTGTTGTGATGCTCGACCTTTCCAGTCTTATAGGCGAGCTCGTTGAGCGCCTTTGAAGAGAGCTTTATGGTCTTGCTCTTTCCCGTTGTTCCGCCGCCGTGAAGATAGACGGCGATATCCGAGCCGTTGTTGTGGACTCCGTCCGAGGGCGGGCAGCGATGGATCGCCGCGCGGTAGCTCAGCGCATTTTTTATGCCCGACGACGCGTGCGCCGCGAACAGCTCATAGCCGCGAAAAGCCGGATGAGCCGCAGGCGAAACATAATCGGAATTCGAGCACACAACGCACGGGACATTGTGAAAATTGAGCATATCGACATAGGGCTTTGCGAGCAAATCCATGAGCATAACGCCCTTTGAGCCGACCGCGTCCATGGTCTCCTTGAGAAGCTCGGGCGGGGTCAGCGGATGCACGATATTCGCGATAACGCCTATTTTATTGAGCGCATAAAAGGCGACGAAGCTCTGCACGCAGGTCGGCAGGAACACGGTGTACACATCACCGCGCCGAAGCCCCGCGCTCTTGAAATACGCCGCGAGACGGTCGATATCGGAAATCAAGGCTGAACGCTTAATCCTGTGACCGAAATGAATCGCGGCATCATAGTCGCCGAACGCTGCAGTGTTGTTCTTGAAATACTCGTAGCAGTTGTAGCTTTCGGTTGGTATCATATTTATTTTCTCATCTCCCACAATATATTTTATATGCAAGGCAATAAAATGTCAAGACAAATGTCGCAGATAATGACCGTTATATATTTCCGTTAAAAAAACCGTTCCGAATAATTCGGAACGGTTTTGCTTTGTCTGTCAATAGCTGATAACAAGTTCATCCATGCGGACGAGGTCATCGTCCACGATTGAATATCCGTCGTCCTCGATAATCACCTGGAGCGATATCGTGACGGGGTCGAGATAGCCGATATTATCAAGATTCTTTTCAACCTCGGTGATTATTCCGTCCGCCCAGAGCTCCTCGCGCTCGGAGTCAGAGAGCTTATCGAACTCCCCTTTTCTCGCGCGTTCGCCATAGGACTTCTCGAAATCGTCGATGCCGTTTTCCTTCGCTTTTGATATGACATCTATCGGATAGACGGTCACGCTGACAAGGAATCTGTCGGAGCTTCGCGTTACCTCGCCGACCTTATACTTACAATGGGCATAGAGCGTTTCGAATATCTTAACCATGCGCTGATAAGTCGCGTCGGATACCTCGTCGATATTCATGCACATTTTGAAATATTCAACCTCGTCCCGGATATACTGCTGATACTGGGTTTCGCATTCTTCGGCAGTGCCGCCGACCGATTCCAGATACTCGTCGCTGTTCTCGTTGAGATAGACAGAGTCGAGCGTGCCGCAGACATATGCGCCGATCTGCGAGCGCGACGCCGTACACGAGCACAGCATGAATACGCACAGCAGAACCGCCGCAAGCGCGGAGATCCTCTTAACCATTATTCAACTACTCCTATATAACCGATCAAATTATCGGAAGCTAAAGAGAAGTCTATCACAGCAAAGACCGGGCGTCAACAATATTCCGTATAAACATACATTTTTTGCGGCTTTTCTGCAAATATTTTTGATAATTTATAAATGAATCCTAAAAATTACCGACACTCGAACCAATCGGGACCCGGGCGGTAGCCGTTATCCAGTCCGTGCTCGGCGCAGAACGGATGCGAGCGCAGGACGAAGCGCAGGGTATTCATCGCGCTGCGGAATATCTCCGCGCGGGTGATGCCGTCCGGCTTGCCGAGGCTCTCGAGCAGAGTCGGGTCATATTTTGCCTTGCGCGAGCCCGCTCCCGCGCCGGGCATGAGCACATCCACCTGTCCGCGCACGCGGTAAGCGTTATTGCGAAGCAGCGGAAAATCCGGGTCTTTGCTCGCGCGCATCCACCAGTCGGTCATGACGCAGCCGTCATATTCCCACTCGCCGCGCAGTATCTGCGTGCAGGTGCCGTAATGATAGTGTCCCCAGACGCCGTTTATCTTATTATAAGAAGTCATTATATTGAATGGGTGCGCGGTTTTGACGCATATCTCAAAGCCCTTGAGATAAATCTCGCGCAGAGCGCGCTCGGACACGCGCGAATCGTTATAGATACGCATGGTCTCCTGATTGTTGCAGGCGAAGTGCTTCGGGCAGGCGGAGACTCCCTGCGACTGGATGCCGCGCACGACCGCCGCACCCATGGTGCCGGCGAGCAGCGGATCTTCGGAGAAATATTCAAAGTTTCTGCCGCAGAGCGGATCTCTGTGGATATTCATACCGGGGGCGAGCAGGACATCGGAGCCCTTGCGCGCCATCTCGGCACCCTCGACAGCATACAGCTCGCGGACGAGCTGCTGATTCCATGTGCTCGCGAGCAGCGTGCCGATAGGCAGGAGCGAGGCATAGCAATGGAGTCTGATGCCGGAGGGGCCGTCCGTTGCGCTGACGGGCGGCACGCCTTTTTTGCGCAGAGATTTAAGTATTCCGCCGTAAACTGCGGCGTTGCCGGGAGTGCCGAGCTTGCTGTTCATGACATAATCGCCGCGGCAGAGAGCCTCAAGCTCAACATCCTCGAGCTGAGCCGTGAAGCCCGCAAGGGTCGCTCTGTTATTGGCGACATCTTCGAGTTTTATGCCCTTGTCGCCCGTGAAATCGGGGGCTTCGGGCAGATTTTTCTCTATCTCCTCGCGGCGCGAAACGGTGCTCAACGGGACAGATTCATATGCTTTTTCTATTTTTCCCTGTTCGTCGATCGCGGCGACAAGGCGGTCGAACGCCTCTTTCGGGGCGCAGTCCGCGCGGCTCGCAAGGCGCTCGGTGACGCGAAGTTCGGGCTCTGTGTGAACGCCTATCTGCTCGCAGGAGCGCACATCGGTGCCGGCATAGATGGGATAGTCCCCCGCTTCGAGCACATAGCAGAACGCCGCGCCGGATTTGCCGGAATCATCGAATGACGCCATATTGGCGCACGGGAACGACACGACCACTCTCTGCTCCTCACCCGGCAGAAGAGTGCGCGTTTTTTCATATGCGGCAAGGCTCTTTGCCGCCTTGCCGAGCTCGCCCTGCGGCGCGCCGTAATAGACTTCAATAACCTCTTTGCCCGCGGCACTGCCGACATTCATGACTTTTACGGAGACTATTATTCTGTCGTCAGCCTCCATGACGGTCTTGTCGGACAGCTCGAACGAAGTGTAGCTAAGACCAAAGCCGAACGGGAACATGACCTTTTCGGGCGCGAAGGTTTCAAAATATCTGTAGCCGACGAAGATATCCTCGGCGTAGTTGTTGTATGCCCTCTCGCCGAAATTTTCCGCCGCCGGATAGCTCTCATAGCAATCGGCAATGGTATCGGGCAGCTTGCCGCTCGGCGAAGCTTTGCCGGAGAGAACCTCGCCGATGGCGTTTCCGCTCTCCATTCCGCCCTGCCAGACATAGAGCACCGCGCCGAGCCTGTCGCCGTATTTATTCATCCACGACATATCTATAATATTGCCGCTGTTTATCAGCACGACGGTGTTTTTAAAATTCGCAGTCACCTTGTCGAGCAGCGCGGTTTCATCGTCTGTCAGATAATAGCTGCCCTTTTTGAGCGTGTTTTCCCTGTCCTCGCCCGCGGAGCGGCCTATAACTACGACGGCGCAACTGCTGCGCTTTGCCGCATCGGCGACGGTCTTTTCGTCTATCTTCATCTCATCGTGGTAGCGCGGCCATGCACCCCAGAAGCCGTCGTCCGCCGGGTTCTTCTTTATCCAATCCGAGTATATCTTTTCAATCTGTTCGTCGACTTTTATTCCCGCGTTTTTCATGCCGTCCACAAGATCGACGCAATAGGGCTTGTTGACATCGCCTCCGGAACCATAGCCGACGAAGAAATAGTCCCTCTGGATCCTGCCGAAGATGCAGACGTTCTCATCTTTTTCTATCGGCAGCACGCCATTGTTTTTGAGCATGACTATGCCCTCTTCGGCGGCAATTCTTGCAATCGACTTCATCTCCTCCGGAGTATCGGGCGAACCGAGCTCGCCTTTGCTCAGGCCCTGCGCGGTTGCGGACGTAATCAAATTGACTGCTTTTGAAAAAATTCTGCGTACTTTGTTGCTCATTGTATTATCTCCTATTCGGCTGTTATTTGCGTTTCATTGCGCGTATCTTCGCCTTGTCCTGCGGCGTGACGCGATAAGATTCGGTTATCTTCTGAAGCGATTTATTGAAAGTGAAATCGTCGAGACAATTATCTTCGAGATACTGCCATGTCTTTTCCGGCGCATGGACGAAGAACACGGAGACCGCCCACGCGACCGCCATCTTCACATAGTAGTCGTCGTTGGTTATCGCATCAAACTTCCCGAAAGCACGGGCGGCGTACTCATCGTCCGAGAAATAATTGAGCGCCGCGACGACCGCAAAGCGGATGTCATAGGGCTTATCGGAATCGAAATACGGCTGTAAAAACTCCCAGACACGCTCCCTGTCTTTTTTGAAAAACTTGAGGCTGTTCACGAAGCTGTCGCATACAGACCAATTATCTATCTCCGGCACAAAATCCGCCACCGCTTTCAGATGCTCTTCGAACGGCAGATCGGCACTTGCAATAACGAATCCGCGCACAAGCTTTTCTTCAAACATATCGCCCTGCGGGAGATCGGGCATAACGCCCTTGGGGCTTTCTTTTTTTATCCGCGCCGCGACCGCTCTCAGCTGCGGCAGGCGAACGCCGATCATCTTGCTCTTGTCGACATTCGGCAGGAGCGACAAGCCGAACTCCCTGTACTTTTCATCTCTGAGCTGTTCGAGCTCATTTCTTATATCCATATCGTCCTCCGTCGAGATACTTATATGATTTTAACATATATAACACGCTTTTTCCATATTCAAGACCAAAAATTAGGCAAATGCGCATAAAATTTTTGACTTTTGCGGCGCAATATTGTATAATGATTTCAACATTTTCTCGCATACGCAAAATGAAAGGAGTCATGAGATGAAGAAAACCAATTTCAAGCGTATTCTCTCGTTCTTCCTCGCCGCAGTGATGCTCTTCGGGATGCTTCCCGCAGTCTTCGCGCAGGACGCGGACACGAAGGACGTTGACTACGCGATAACAAACCCCTACGCCACGGTTGACTGGAAAAACTACGGTCAATACAAGGCGAGCCTGCACAACCACAGCATAGTTTCAGACGGCGACAACGATTTCAGATATGTCATCGAGACCTATTATTCAATGGGCTACGACATTCTCGCGATAACCGATCACGGCACCGTTGACAGGGGCTGGACAGAGCCGAACTATGTTCCCGCGCTCCAGCTCGCGCTCGGATTCAGACGCGAGAACGGCTTCGAGAAGCCGACGGGACTGACTCAGGAGCGCTACAATCAGATAACCTCCGGCAGCGACAGAGGCGGACGCGGAATGCTCCGCGTCCCCTACGGCATCGAGAACAACCCGACTTCGTTCAACAACTCGCATGTCAACTCCTGGTTCGTTGACTACGGCAACGGCGTTCTGGGCGGCACGAGCGACTACGAGACGCCGATAAAGAACGTTGAAGCGCTCGGCGGTCTTTCGGTCATCAACCACCCCGGCGAATACACGGGTGCGCGCAACGAAAAAGATTTCGACAAGGCATACAACGAAGACTACGACTACGACATAAATAAGTTCGCCCGCCTGCTCAAGATGTATCCCTCCTGCCTCGGCATCGATGTCAACTCCAAGGGCGACTACCGCACCCGCCACGACCGCAAGCTCTGGGATATCCTGCTCCAGAAGGTCATACCCTCTGGGCGCAACGTCTTTGCTTTTGCAAGCTCCGACGCGCATCGCCTCTCCGCCATGGACAACGGCTGGACGATAATGCTCATGCCCTCGAACACGGTAGACAACCTCAAGGAATGCATGAAGCAGGGCGCGTTCTTCGCGGGAAGCAGATATATAAAGAACACCCCCGAGCTCGAACAGTTCAGCAAGGAAGTCGGATATAATGTCGCGGACGAGAACGGCCAGTGGTACGCATCGCCCGATCTTGTTCAGCCGGTGATAACAAACATCGCCGTTGACGACAAGGAGGACACGATAGCGATAACCGCAGAGAACTATCTGACAATTCACTGGATAGCGGACGGCAAGGTCATTCATGTCGGCTCCAAGATAGACCTCGACGACTACTCGGACGAGATAGGCAGCTATGTCCGCGCCGAGGTTTTCGGTGAGGGCGGCATCCTCTACACCCAGGCGTTCACCCTCGACTACGACGGCGCACCAGAGGCGGAAAACAAGTTCTTCTTCGACTGGGGCAATGTAGTCAAGCTTTTCGCCGACACGATTCTCTACGTATGCGGAAAGAGCGAGCTGTTCTGCAAAATCTGGTTCGCACTGACCCACAACGACGCGTTCGCAAAGTAAGTTAATAAAAAGCGGCAGCAAGCCTTGAGTGGTTTGCCGCCGCTTTTTTGTTTGGTTATGACTCTTTTTCGTCTTTGTTTTTCATCTGCTTTTCAATCGACTCGCGCCATTTGCGTGTCTTTATCATCTGAGCGCGTCTGCTCCAGATGATATAAATGAGCACCGGAGCGATAATAGTCGCCGCCGCCTCATACTCGCTGTTATATCCGAAGATAAACAGGTACACCAAAGCCGCAGTTGCGATAACATCAAAAATAATGCCGATAACAAGATCCATAATTTTCCCCTTTTGCTGTAATTTTTATTTCATTTTATCATATTCCGTTTTTTGTCAAGCGCTTTTTCAATAGCGAACTTTATTTTGACAAAAAATAGCATTTTGCTCATTGCAAAATTTGGCAATATGCCGTATAATAACTTTGCAGAGTCCGTTTTTTGGTACACGAAATATTTTATAATATATCCGTAAATCAAATCGGAGGATACAAAAATGGCTAAAAAATCAAACCAGAAAATAAAGCTGCTCTATCTGATGAAGATCCTACTCGAAAACACGGACGACGAACACGGGATGACGCTCGCCGAGATATCGGATGCGCTGGGCGAATACGGCATCGACGCGGAGCGCAAGACGCTCTATGATGACATCGACGTTCTCTGCCTGTTCGGCCTCGACATCGAAAAGAGGAAAGGCAAAAGCGTGACTTATCATGTCATCAGCCGCGAATTTGAGCTGCCGGAGCTGAAGCTTCTTGTCGACGCGGTTCAGTCCTCGCGCTTTATCACGCACAAGAAGAGTAACGAGCTGATAAAGAAAATCGAGGGCTTTGCGAGCCGATATGAGGCGCAGGAGCTGCAGAGGCAGGTCTTTGTCTCGAACCGCATCAAGGCGATGAACGAGAGCATCTACTATGCCGTCGACTACATACACGACGCGATAAACCGCGACGCAAAGATAGCGTTTCAATATTTCACCTGGGACGAGCACAAGCAGAAGAAGCTGCGCCACGACGGCAAAATATATCGTATCAGCCCGTGGGCGCTGACCTGGGATGATGAAAATTATTACATGATAGGCTACGACTCGGACGAGAACAAGATAAAGCACTACCGGGTCGACAAAATGACAAAAATTCAGCCGACCGAAGAAAAGCGCGACGGCGCGGAGTTCTTCGCCGATTTCGATATGGCGCTCTATTCAAAGCAGACCTTCGGAATGTACGGCGGCCGCGAAGAGACGGTCACGCTCCGCTGCGAAAACAAGCTCGCAAATGTCATGATAGACAAATTCGGCTTCGACACTGCGTTTTCAAATATCACCGACACACATTTTGACATGCGCGTAAAAGTGTTTGTGAGCCCCGTGTTCCTGACATGGATAATGAACTTCGGCGCAGATGTGACAGCCCTTTCCCCCGAGAGTGTAAAAGACGAGCTCACCGCCCTCGCGTCGGATGTACTCGCACAGTATAAATAAACAGAACAAATAAAACAGCAAATCCTATCCACGGCTTTCGTGGGTAGGATTTTTTCATTTCGGCATGAGATAGGGATATGTTGATAAGTTGGAGGGCGCGGGTGTGGGTATAGGATATAGACAGTCGTATCAATATTGCGAATTATCACAATGATGTAAGAACAGATATCATCCGCCCACGGAGTTTGCACAATTTTATTGATAAGCACCTTGTAAGGTACGGCGACTCGACGCACCGCTGCCGCGACAGCGGCACGGGATCTTTGCAAAAACTTATTTTACGGATCATAGGCGGAACTTCGTTCGCCTGCTTTGAAAATCTATAATAGTGGCAAGTGACTAAAGGATTGCTTTACTTGCATCATCTCCAAAAAACACCGTGACGCTCACGCATCAAAGGGTCGTCGAGGTCGCCGACCCCTACAAGCCGCTCAACGAGGCCTCGAAATACATAACTCGCGACTCCCAGTCGGCGGCGCTTCGGTGATGTTGCCCGCCTTTCCCAGATAGATTTCGGATACTGCGGCGCGGCTATTGAAAGCTTGATTATAAAGCTTGATTATAAAGACCGGTTGGGTCGCTTGCTTTTACCTTGCTACAGCTAAATTAATAAGCCCCCCGATTTGCATCCCGTTTGTCACCGCCAAGAGACAAAGTCGGCGCGAATGCCGCCAATTACAAGGCTTTTGAGATTTACTGTCCGTTTTTTGACACACCTGCCGTGATAGAATAGAATCAGAAAATAAGGAACGGAGAGATACATATGAAATTCAAGATAGGTTTTACCGCTGAGAAAGAGACAGAGAAGAAAGCTCCCGAGACCGAGACAAAAGCTCCCGAAGAGGCTCCCGCGAGGGAATCGCTCGTAAGGGTCTATTTCCCGCAGCGCGGCTTCGACTGCACATATTACAACAATCTTTTCGACCTGCATGTCGGCGACCTCGTCTATGTTGACGGCAAGCTCGAGGGCAAGCGCGGCAAAGTTATCGATGTGTCATACACATTCAAGATAAAGCTGTCCGACTACAAAAGAGTAATCGCAAAAATCGACACGGATATCTCCGGCGAGTTCTGCTATGTCGGCGACGAACTGTTCTCTTTTGACAAAAATACCGTGCCGTTCGGAAAGATACTCCCCTACTTCAAAGCTCCCGCCAAGCCCGACGAGGAATACGCGAGCGCGAAAGAAAACAAGTTCTATAGCCTCGACGATCTCGAGGGCATGGGAGCATACGAGCACACGATAATGGTAGGCAAATCCGACTTCAACTGCGGCGAGGTCCTGTATCTCAGCGTTGAGGACGGCAAGGGACACGCGATAGTAGGCACAAACGAGCTGCACGAAGTTGAATTTGACTACAAGAACGGCATGATTGCAAACATCACCTGCGACTGCTGGGCGTGCGGCATCTGCAAGCACGGCGTGGCGGCTGTTTTCGCGCTGAAATCAGCGCTCGAAAAAATCGAGAAGCATTTCCCGGAAAAAATTGAAGCAAGCGGGTATTTTGCCGTTATGTCGAAGAACACGTTTATGAATGTCATCGCCTCGCTCGGTGACGACAGCGTCGGAAGTTTTGTTATAAAGAAGAACTAAAGTTTCCATTTTTACATCACTTTCGACAAAAATTGCATCGTTTTTGCAGTTAAGTTGACAATTTTCTCTAAAAAATGTATGGTGAAACAAACAAAATACGGGAAGTGAGACAATGGAGCCTATAGCTCACCTGCGGCTCGTCGAAAAATCCGAACCGCCGGAATATGACGAACAAACACTGAAAGCCCACAACGAAAACAGCGGGAAATATGCCGCAGAGGCGCTCCGATGTATCGGGTTAGACAAAGTCGGAAGCTTTTGCGGGAACATTCACGATTTAGGCAAGGCGACAAAAAAGTTCTTCGACTACATACAGCCCGGCAACACGCTCCGGCGCGGCGAAGTGAACCACACATTCGCGGCGGTCAGATATATTTTTGAGATGTCCGACGGCGTTGACAATGAAGTGCGCGAGCTTCTCGCCTATGCGGTCGGCGCGCATCACGGACAGTTTGACGCGGTGAATGACGACCACAAAAACGGCTTTGAACACAGGCTGACAAAAGACGGCATCGACTATGACGAGGCGAAGAAAAACTTCAACAAATACTGCTTCTCAGACGCCGAACTGAAATCGCAATTCAACAGCGCCGCAGAACAGCTTACTGAAATTATTGAAGGCATAAGAGAGCGCAATCCGAAGAGAAGCGCGCGACAAGCTGAAGAATATGAATTTCAGATAAGCCTGCTGGCTCGGCTTCTGCTCTCGGCTGTTATCGAGGGCGACAGGCGCGACACGGCGGAATTCATGGAAAACATGGAGTTCCCGCAAGTTGAAGCGGATTGGGGCGAGTGCCTCGGGCACATTGAAGAAAAGCTTGGCGAATTTTCAAACACAAGACCGATAGACGGGGCGAGAAAGCAGATATCCGACATCTGCCGCGCCGCCGCAGAAGAAGAGCTCGGCATATTCAGGCTCAATGTCCCAACCGGTGCAGGCAAGACTCTCTCGGGGCTGAGATTCGCCGTGGCTCACGCAAAAACACATCGGAAGAAGCGAATCATTTTCACCTCTCCCCTGCTGAGTATTCTCGACCAGAATGCGAAGATAATAAGAGAATTCATCGGAAACGACAGCATCATAACGGAGCACCATTCAAATGTCGCTCTCGACGAGGACAATGCGGACGAACTCAAACGCGCCCAGCTGTTAACGGAAAACTGGTCGTCGCCGGTGATAATAACCACCCTTGTTCAGCTGCTCGACACTTTGTTTGCAGGAAAGACCTCTTGCATACGCAGAATGCACGCACTGTGCGACAGCGTAATAGTCATAGACGAGGTTCAGACCGTGCCAAACGAAATGCTGTCACTTTTTAACACGGCGGTAAACTTTCTCTCGGAGGTCTGCGGCGCGACTATAGTCTTGTGCTCGGCGACTCAGCCGTGCCTTGAACAGACGGCGCACCCGATGACAGAAAATATAAAAGATATTGCGCCGTTTGACGAGGAGCTGTGGCGAGTGTTCAGGCGCACGCAGATAATCGACAAGGGCGGCATGCGGCTTGATGCAATTCCCGCATTTATCGCAGAACAGCTCGGCACAACAGACAGTCTGCTTGTCATATGCAATCTCAAAAAGCAGGCGGCGTATCTGTTCACCGAGATGAAATTGGAAAACACCGTGATCTTCCATCTTTCCGCCGGAATGTGCATGGCGCACAGAATGGCGGTAATATCCGAGATAAACAGCGCACTTGAAAGAAAGCGCACAAATCCAGACGCACCAAAAGTGGTTTGCATCTCAACGCAGGTCATCGAAGCGGGCGTTGACGTCTCGTTCGGCTGCGTGATAAGGCTCTGCGCGGGGCTCGACAGCGTGATACAGGCGGCGGGCAGATGCAACCGCAACGGCGAGCTCAACGGAGCCGCAGATGTGTTCATAATAAACTGCCGCGGCGAAGACCTCGGCATGCTCAGAAGCATAAAGGACGGCAAGATGGCGTGCATGTCACTGCTGTCAGACTACGAATATCATCCCGAGAAGTACCCGTCGGGGCTTACATCTGACGAGGCGGTATACGCCTACTACAAGAAGCTCTATATTCAATCCGACATCGGCGCGCAGGATATGCCGATAAAAATCGACGGTTCGCCGTTCACTCTCTTTGATCTTCTTTCGCTCGACAGGACATTCGCGAACGCGCCTTATTTAAAAGCAAACGGCGAAAAATATGCGCTGACTCAAGCGTTCAAGACCGCCGGGAACAGGTTCACCGTCTTCGGCAGCAGCACGACCGATGTTATCGTGCCATACGACGAGGGAAAAGAGATAATCGCCGAGTTCGGCTCAAAGCGAGCCGAAGATGATATAAAATATCTCAAAAAGCTCATCAAAAAAGCGCGGGCATACACCGTCTCGCTCTATGAAAATCAGCGCAGAGCTCTCGCGGACAGCGGCGCGCTCCATCCCATAGCAGACGGCATCGCGCTCGCACTGAGCGAGGAATTCTACAACGAGGATTTCGGGCTCAATCTTGACGGCGAAAGCCGCGAAGCAATCACATTATAAATAAACACAGGAGGTGTGCAGCATATGGAACATCCGAATATAGTGACATTTGGAGTATTCGGAGACTACGCGCTTTTCTCCGACCCGGTAATGCGCGTCGGCGGAGAAAAAGCAAGCTATCAAATCCCGACATACGAAGCTCTCAAGGGTATTCTCCACTCGATCTACTGGAAGCCCACTATCGTCTGGTATATCGACAAGGTCAGAGTGATGAATCCCATCCAAACTGAGGTCAAGGGCATCCGGCCGATAAAATACAACGGCGGGAACGACCTCTCGTTCTACACCTATCTCAAAGACTGCCGTTATCAGGTGCAGGCACATTTTGAGTGGAACGAGAACCGCCCGGAGCTCATCGGCGACCGCAACGAGAACAAGCATCACAACATAGCAAAGCGCATAATTGAAAAAGGCGGGCGCAGGGATATTTTCCTCGGCGCGCGCGAATGTCAGGGCTATGTTGAGCCATGCGAATTCGGGAGCGGCAAAGGCGCATATGACGAGACGCCGGAGCTCGCATTTGGGCTGATGTACCACGGGATAACCTACGCGGACGAAGCATATTCGGACGAGACAAAAAACCGAATGACCGTCCGATTCTGGTACCCGACGATGAAAAAGGGCGTTATCACATTCCCCCGACCCGAGGAGTGCACGATAACAAAAACGGTGCGCGAAAACATGGCGATAAAGCCGTTCGGCGAAGACCTCGGCAATTTCATCGGACTCAGAGAATTCGGGGAGGTGGAATAAATGAGCATATGGCAAAGAGCCGTTGAGACATATGACTGTCACAGCGATTCAGTTGGAAAAAGCTTCGACAACCATGTCACACTGATGCCGATATCTCACATCATCCAGAACGCGCAGATAGAAATACTTCTTGACGAATATGGAAAATTCAAAGAAGCTTTGGATGTTGCCAAGGATAAAAAGAACACTAAGACTATTATTCCGGCAACCGAACGCTCTGCCGGACGCGTTGGCGACACTCCATGCGCGCATCCTCTGAGCGATCAGCTGCGATACATTGCAACGTATATGCCGGAGAGACACGAGTCATATCTGAACCAGCTCAGGGCATGGGCTGAATCCGAATTCAGCCACCCGAAAGTGCGCGCGATACTCGCCTATGTCGAGAGCGGAACTATAGTTGACGACCTCGCCGACGAAAATATTATAGAGCTTGACGAGAGCGGAAAGCCACTGAGCAAGTATGATAAAAGCTTAATTCGCTGGCGCGTTATGAACACGGGCGACAATGATGCGTGTTATAAAGACACAAGCCTTTTTGACGCATTTATCGGATACTACAGTTCATTGCAGAATAAAGCCCCGAAAAAGCTCTGCATGATATCGGGCAAAGACGAACGCATAACCGAAAGTCATCCGAAAGGAACCGTTGCATCGGCATACGGCGCAAAGCTCATATCGGCAAACGACAGCTCAAATTTCACCTACAGAGGGCGTTTCACCGACTCACAGCAGGCGGCTACCATCGGATACGAGACCTCTCAGAAAGCGCACAACGCTCTCGCCTGGGTTGCGGCGAATCAGGGAATTATAATAGGCGGCAGAACTTTCGTCTGTTGGAATCCAAAGGGAGATACATCCTTGTTCAAGGACTCCGAAACATTGACGCCCAACTACAGCGACGAAGAAGAGAAAAAAGATTTTCCGGCTACTCCGACCGACTACAAAGCCGACCTGAAAAAGGCATTGAGCGGATGGCAGGACAAGCTTCCGGCGGAGGACGATATTGTTATAGCGTCGTTTGACGCCGCCACAACAGGCAGACTCTCCATAACATACTACAATGAGCTGAAAGGTTCGGATTTCCTGAACCGTCTCGCGTTCTGGAAGGAGCACTGTTACTGGTCAAGCGGAAAGTTCGGCTATCAGTCCCCGTCAATATGGGAAATAGTCAAGTGCGCCTTCGGCACAGAGCAGAACGGGAAACTCAGCGTCGACGACCGAGTGATGCGCGAGCAGGCGCAAAGGCTGCTCCACAGTGTTATCGACCAAGCGCCTATACCGCAGGACATCGTCCGCGCGCTGATGCACAGAGCATCGATGCCGCTCGCCTACGACACAGAATCAAACCGCATAAAAATTCTCTATAACGCTTGTGCGGTTATATATGCATACAGGACCGTTACTAAAAAGGAGGAATGGGAAATGGCCCTTGAAAAAGACAAGAAAGACAGAAGCTATCAGTTCGGGCGTCTGCTCGCGGTCATGGAAAAGGTCGAGCGCGACACCTATGACAGAGACGAGAAGAGAGAGCCGAACGCAATAAGGATGCAGTCGGTTTTCTGCGAAAGACCGATGTACGCCTCACGCATAATCCGCGACAGTCTCAATCCATATTTTGCAAAGCTCTCGCCCGGAATGAGAATATACTACAACAACCTCATCGGCGAGATTTTCGGTCATCTGAGCGAATTCGACGAGAAAGACCTCAACCGCCAGCTTGAGGACAGTTACCTTTTGGGCTATTACCTGCAGCGCAGTGAACTCTACACAAAGAAAGAAAGCACCAACGAGGAGGAAAATTAAAATGGCAGCTCTTAACAACAAAATCGATTTCGTAGTTCTTGTATCCGCAAACCAGGCAAATGTAAACGGCGATCCGCTCAACGGCAACCGCCCGCGCACCGATTACTCCGGCTACGGCGAGATGTCCGATGTCTGCATCAAGCGCAAAATACGCAACAGAATGCAGGATCTCGGCAACGACATATTCGTCCAGTCCGCAGACCGCAGCGACGACGGCTGCAAGAGCCTGAGCGAACGCGCGTCAAGCAACATAAAGACGAAAGACATAAACGAATACGCAAAAGAAGCCTGCGAAAAGTGGCTCGATGTCCGTTCATTCGGTCAGGTGTTCGCTTTCAAATCCAAGGACAGCAGCGGCGTATCGGTCGGCGTGCGCGGTCCGGTCAGCATACATCAAGGAGTCAGCGTATCGCCGATAGAGGTTCGCTCCATTCAGATAACCAAGAGCGTCAACGGCGAACCCGTCAAAGACGGCAAGGACGCCTCGGCGCGTTCCTCCGACACAATGGGACAGAAGCATTTCGTCCAGTTCGGTCTCTATGAGATAAAGGGCTCGATAAATGTTCAGCTCGCCGAAAAGACCGGATTTTCAGAAGAAGATGCGGATATTATAAAAGAATGCCTGCGCACGCTGTTCCTCAACGATGCTTCTTCGGCGCGCCCCGAGGGTTCAATGGAGGTTCTGCGCGTCTATTGGTGGAAACACAACTGCAAGGACGGTCAGTATTCGAGCAGCAAGGTACACCGCAGCATTCATGTTGAATTGAAGCCCGATGTCAACATCCCCTCAAGCGCGGATGACTATATTATATCTGTAGATGAGCTTCCCGGGCTTGAGCCCGAGATCATCGAGGGAGTATAATGACATACAGGGAGTGTGATTTTCTGCAAATAAGCGGAATACAGCACTTTGCTTTTTGCCGCAGACGTTGGGCTCTCATTCACATTGAGGGACTTTGGGCAGAAAATCTGCGCACTGTAAACGGTGAAATATTCCACGAACGGGCGCACGACCCGTCGCTCAGCGAAAAGCGCGGCGATCTGATAACAGTCCGGGCTCTGCGGGTATTCTCGTCAGAGCTCGGAATAAGCGGAGAATGCGACGTTGTCGAATTCAGACGCGATGACGAAAACGGCGCGAAACTGCGCGGGCGCGATGGCAGATGGATGCCGACGCCGATCGAATACAAAAGCGGATCTTCTAAAGCGGGCGATGCCGACAGGCTTCAGCTGTGCGCGCAGGCAATGTGCCTTGAAGAGATGCTCGGAGTCGAGATTGAACTCGGATATATGTTCTACGGCGAGACGCATCGGCGCGAAAAAGTTTATATAAACGCCGAACTGCGCCAAGCGGTGAAAGATGCAGTCAGCGAGATGCACAGCTACATGAGCCGCGGCTACACGCCCAAAGTCAAGACAGGCAAATTTTGCAACGCCTGTTCACTCAAGGAGCTCTGTCTCCCTGCCCTGTGCAAGAACAAAAGCGCGGCGGAATATATAGACTCCGCTATCGGCGAGGACGGTGACTTCGATTGAAAAAGCTTATGAACTCGCTCTATATTCTGACTCCCGACGCCTATCTGACGCTCGACGGAGAAAATGTTGTTGTCAAAAAGGACGGCGCGGAGATGGGCAGATTCCCTCTGCACAGTCTCGAACAGATAGTGACTTTTTCATACATGGGCGCGAGCCCGGCTCTCATGGGCAAATGTGCAGAGCAAAACAAGTCGCTGTCATTCTTCTCTCAAAGCGGACGGTTCCTCGCGAGAGTCGGCGGCGGAGTGCAGGGCAATGTGCTGCTGCGCAGGCAGCAATACCGCATCGCCGACAGTCCGAGTGAAAGCCTGCAGACAGCCAAAAATTTCATCACTGCAAAGATATTCAACTCCCGCTGGGTATTGGAGCGTTCATTGCGCGACCACCCGATGAGCATTGATGCAGGGAAAGTAAAAGACGCATCGGAAAAGCTGAAAGAATCCGTATACACGGCTCGCAGCTGCACGGACGACGGGTCGCTCCGCGGCATTGAGGGTGAAGCGGCAAGCACATATTTTTCGGTATTCGACGAGCTTATACTCAACCCCGACCCATGTTTCGGTTTCGAGACGCGAAACCGTCGTCCGCCGCTCGACTGCGTGAACGCGCTTCTCTCATTTGCCTACAGTCTGCTTGCAAACGACTGCGCGAACGCACTTGAAAGCGTAGGGCTTGACCCATATGTCGGCATGATGCACACTGACCGCTCGGGCAGGAAATCGCTCGCACTCGACCTTATGGAAGAGCTGCGTCCGTCGTTCGCCGACAGATTCGTGCTCAGCGGAATAAACAACCGCTCATTTCAGAGCAATATGTTTGCGAAGACAGACAGCGGTGCCGTACTCCTCACCGACGACGGTCGGCGATCGTTCTTCAAGCTTTGGAAGTCGAGGCGGGACGAAAACCTGACTCACCCATTCCTGAAAGAAAAGATACAATGGGGACTCGTGCCGTATGTTCAAGCGCTTCTGTTAGCGCGCTACATCCGCGGCGACATTGACGAATATCCCCCGTTCCTGTGGAAGTAGGTGCGTTATGCTCGTATTGATAACCTATGATGTCAACACCGAAGACGCCGGCGGCAGAAAGCGACTTCGGAAAGTTGCGAAAGAATGTGTGAATTACGGTCAGCGAGTTCAAAACAGCGTATTTGAATGTGTATTGGACGCCGCACAATACAGATTAGTAAAACACAAGCTCGAACAGCTCATCGACACCGAAAAGGACAGTCTGAGATTTTATAATCTCGGGAACAACTATCAGACAAAAATAGAGCATATCGGAGCCAAGGCCGGATATCAGCCGGAAGGACTCCTTATGCTTTAGTGCGAAGCGGCATCGATCATAAAAAGTGCCGTATGTTCGCACCGAAAAAACCGTGCTTTTACAACTGTTTAAGTCAAGTAAAAAGCACAGCTGTCGCAAAAATATATAATTTTATATACACTATGTACAAACGCAATATTGTATATTTGTATATTTTTGCAGTCGCCCTCCCCACGGAGGGCGTGGATTGAAATGCTGATATCACAGATTAACTCTCGGAGATTCGTGTCGCCCTCCCCACGGAGGGCGTGGATTGAAATGACTTGCCTCGCCTGACGCCTCACGCGACCAGGCACGTCGCCCTCCCCACGGAGGGCGTGGATTGAAATGTGAGTCAATACACGAAACTGTCAGTGTAAGGTCTCGTCGCCCTCCCCACGGAGGGCGTGGATTGAAATAAGCGCTTCAAGCCACCACTGCTGGTCGACCGTGTCGCCCTCCCCACGGAGGGCGTGGATTGAAATAAGGTACTTATTCAGTGCCTCGCGACCGTCGCGGAGTCGCCCTCCCCACGGAGGGCGTGGATTGAAATATCAAAGGTATAGACAAAATACGGCTTGCCGTCGTCGCCCTCCCCACGGAGGGCGTGGATTGAAATTGTCTATTTTGTGTGGAAAATCAAAGAAAAGAGACTTGTGTCGCCCTCCCCACGGAGGGCGTGGATTGAAATGTGGACGAATGGAGTTGTCAACCGCCGCGCGAAGAGTCGCCCTCCCCACGGAGGGCGTGGATTGAAATCCGGTGTCTTTTCGGCGTTCATTTTTGCAATACCGTCGCCCTCCCCACGGAGGGCGTGGATTGAAATTTTTGGATAGCCATCTACATAGCTTTCGCTAACGTCGCCCTCCCCACGGAGGGCGTGGATTGAAATAGTAAAGCTGTTATTTTTCCAATAAGCGGAGATACCGTCGCCCTCCCCACGGAGGGCGTGGATTGAAATAACGCCATTGATGATACCGATAATACTTTCATAATCGTCGCCCTCCCCACGGAGGGCGTGGATTGAAATTTAGCTGCCAATCCAAAAGCACCCTGTTCTGTCGTCGCCCTCCCCACGGAGGGCGTGGATTGAAATCTCTTGCGCGGCGTTGCTTGGGCTCAGTGGTTATAGCGTCGCCCTCCCCACGGAGGGCGTGGATTGAAATACTGGCACTTCAACTTGGAAGGTAACACTTCCCGTCGCCCTCCCCACGGAGGGCGTGGACTGAAATAACTGCAAGCGTCAGATATGCCCTGACCGCCGCCGAGTCGCCCTCCCCACGGAGGGCGTGGATTGAAATAAAAATCAGTGATAGTTTACACGATTTCTTAAAAGTCGCCCTCCCCACGGAGGGCGTGGATTGAAATAATTAGCGCGGGTAGTGACTCGCAAATACCACCGTCGCCCTCCCCACGGAGGGCGTGGATTGAAATAATGCGGCGCTGTAGGGCTTTGGTGAATCGTGCCACGTCGCCCTCCCCACGGAGGGCGTGGATTGAAATATTTCCTTTCACTTCCTAAGTAGTTTTTGCGCTTAGTGTCGCCCTCCCCACGGAGGGCGTGGATTGAAATATCTTCATCTGCCCATACTTCAACTTGGGTAATACCGTCGCCCTCCCCACGGAGGGCGTGGATTGAAATTTATATCAAGTCAAAACAAACTGGTGAATACACGTCGCCCTCCCCACGGAGGGCGTGGATTGAAATAGTTCATGGACAGAGACAGAAACCGAAATAGTCGTCGCCCTCCCCACGGAGGGCGTGGATTGAAATACCAAAGAATCTGTTTTGAACCGAGCGTCTGAGCGGGTCGCCCTCCCCACGGAGGGCGTGGATTGAAATAAGAAGTGCATGTCCTAGAACTTCATTCGGATCATTGTCGCCCTCCCCACGGAGGGCGTGGATTGAAATACCTTTACAGGAGTAGACGCAGAAACAGACGATGTCGCCCTCCCCACGGAGGGCGTGGATTGAAATCATTTTGTCTTTTCTGAAATGCCACCATTATACTCGTCGCCCTCCCCACGGAGGGCGTGGATTGAAATTTTGTTTTCGATGAATGGTAAGCTTGGGCGCAATGTCGCCCTCCCCACGGAGGGCGTGGATTGAAATAAGAACTGCTTGCTGACTTTCAAGGCGCGCGCTTGGTCGCCCTCCCCACGGAGGGCGTGGATTGAAATGTCAAAATAGTCAAAAGCCTGCTGAACCATCTTAGTCGCCCTCCCCACGGAGGGCGTGGATTGAAATGATAAGCATAATCCAGAACGGTTTACGCTTGAGGGTCGCCCTCCCCACGGAGGGCGTGGATTGAAATCGTCCTTGACGTCTACGGTGGCGAGTACGAGTTTGTCGCCCTCCCCACGGAGGGCGTGGATTGAAATTTCGCCAATGCCATACTCTTTCTGGAATGCCTTGGTCGCCCTCCCCACGGAGGGCGTGGATTGAAATGACGAGCTTGTTCCTAAATCCCACACCCACGCCGTCGCCCTCCCCACGGAGGGCGTGGATTGAAATGTCGGAATATATTTTGAGGAGGCAGAGTAAATGAATGTCGCCCTCCCCACGGAGGGCGTGGATTGAAATCGCAACATACATACCAATTCTGCCATCCGGTCCTAGTCGCCCTCCCCACGGAGGGCGTGGATTGAAATGATTGGTCTGACAGAATCGAACGCCTGAGCGCGTAGTCGCCCTCCCCACGGAGGGCGTGGATTGAAATAGTGAGCGCGCCGCCCATTCCAAGAGTTGTATAGGTCGCCCTCCCCACGGAGGGCGTGGATTGAAATTTTTGGATAGCCATCTACATAG
>OHJK01000135.1_pt1 | contig 52889 bp, 38 predicted proteins | sample 1568541 | NCBI WGS metagenome assembly OHJK01 (sample SAMEA3879535, study PRJEB24766) | human gut metagenome | biome: human-associated habitat; feature: feces | place: USA | collected 1985/1987
TCATTGACTATAAAGAAGTAGTACAAATACGCTCTTGAGTTCTCAAACCACCACCACTCACCCACCTCGTGCGTCCGGTGTCTTCCGGACCACTCGCTGAGCGGCAGCAAGGGATTAACTTACACGAACCCGTCCACTTGCGCAAATCGGCATTCCGCAAACCCCGTAAAAACCCCTGCGGCGCAACGCATTCATCGGCGTGTCGAAAACCGCCTATCACACGCCACATCATCGCAGAAATGCTTCAGACAAGCCTCAAAACGGCCTGAAATTCATCAGAAAAACCTGTCTACGGGCGTGTCGTGAGCCTGCAACGATTTCCAAATACGGTCGGAAAGCCGAAAAAGACGCATACGGAGGAAACCGCGCGGTGGTATGTATGGAGGTATGAGCAAAAAAATCGCAGTATTGACGGGCGCAGGCATCTCCACGTCCGCAGGCATCCCTGACTTCCGCGGCCCGGACGGCGTCTGGACCAAACATCCCGAGCAAATGAACGTGTACGACATCGACGCGTTCCTAGCCAATAAGGAAGACCGCGAGTATTCCTGGCGCTGGCAAAAGGAATCGCCAGTATGGAACGCACAGCCGGGCACCGCACACAAAGCGCTCGTCAAGCTGGAACAGGCAGGGCTGCTGACGCTGCTCGCCACGCAGAATTTCGACGCACTCCATGAAAAAGCAGGCAACAGCAGCAACGTCATCGTCAACCTGCACGGCACCATCGGCACTTCGCATTGCATGAAATGCCATGCGAAATACAACACGGCGGACATTATGGCGAATCTCGACAACGAGCCGGATCCGCACTGTCATCGCAAGCTGCCATACAGCGGCAATATGCCATGCAATGGGCTGATCAAAACCGACGTCGTCTACTTTGGCGAAGCGCTGCCGGATGGTGCGATTGAAAAGTCATACCGTCTGGCGGCGCAGGCCGACGAATTGTGGGTGATCGGCTCCACGCTGGAAGTGATGCCGGCGGCGAGCATTGTGCCGGTCGCGGCACAGGCGGGCGTGCCGATCACCATCATGAACATGGGACGCACGCAATACGATCGCTTGGCCACACGGCTTATCCGCGACGATATTGCGATTGCGCTGCCGCAGTTGGTCGACGAGACAATCGCCGCGGAACAGGGCAAATAACACCGAATGAACAAGCAAGGCTCCTCAACCTGATTGGGTTTGAGGAGCCTTCTTTGATGCGGAAGATATGCGAGAATCCGCGCTTATCCACCGTGGGAAATCAGTAGATGCGCTTGGGCCGGAAACCGGCCGCGCGCATCGCGTCAAGGATGCGGTCGATGTGCTCAGGGCCGTTGGTTTCAACGGTGACGCCCAAGGAAACCGAATCAGTGTAATGGCTGGAAGCCTTGAACTGGTCGTGATCGAGTGCGATGACGTTAGCGCGCTGCTCGGCCAGAATCGTGGCCACCTTGACAAGCTGGCCAGGGGTATCCGGAAGCTCAACCTCGAAGTTCATGATGCGGCCACGGGCAATCATGCCCTTCTGAATCACCGCGCTGATGGAGACAGTATCCTCATTGCCACCGGAAAGAATCGGCACCACCACATGCGGACCCTGTGCTTCGGCGAACTTGCGCGAGCGCAGATTCAGGTGCTCAAGCGCGGCCAGAGACACGGCACCGGCAGCTTCGACCACCAGCTTGTGCTTCTCCAGCATGAGCAGAATCATCTCGTTGATGTCACGCTCGGTGACGGTGACCAGATCGTCGAGGAACTCGTTGAGCAGCGCGAAGGTCAGGTCGCCCGGACGCTTCACGGCAACGCCTTCGGCGGAGGTGCGCACCTGGTCGGCTGCGACGACGCGACCGGCGGCCAACGAATTCTTCCATGCCGGGCTGCCTTCCGGAATGGCGCCGATTACGCGCACTTCCGGCTTGAACGTCTTGATGGCGAGCGCCACGCCCGCGCCCAGACCGCCGCCACCAAGCGGCACAACCACATCGGTGACGTTAGGCACGTCTTCGAGAATCTCAAGACCGATGGTGCCCTGTCCGCACAGCACTTCGTAATCGTCGAACGGCGGCACGTAAATCATGCCTTCGGTATCGCTGAGTTCCTGCGCGTGGGCGGCGGATTCATCGAACACCTCGCCGCACAGCACCACATCAGCGCCGTAAGCCTTGGTGGCGTCCACCTTCAACGGCGGCGTGATCTGCGGCATGCAGATGGTGGCCTTCGCGCCACGCTCACGGGCCGCGTATGCCACGCCTTGGGCATGGTTGCCTGCGGAAGCGGTGACGATGCCATGCGCAAGCTGCTCGTCGGACAACGATGCGATCTTGTTATACGCGCCACGAATCTTGAATGACCCAGTGACCTGGAGATTCTCCGGCTTGAGCAGAATCTCATGTCCGGTCATCTCGGACAGCACTGGGGACGGAATAATCTCCGTGTGGCGTGCGGTGCCCTTCAGTCGTTCGGCGGCCAGTTTCAATTCAGCGGCATGATCACGCCGCAATGCTTTGAGCACCTCGTTTTGTTCCATGGACGTTATTGTAAGCGCACGTCTGCCGAAAATGCCGTGCGATTGCCGAATCGCAATCGAATCCCGGCCGTGCCTCAGAATCGCACGGAAAAAGAAACGTCCGACAGGTTTCGTGATGAACCTGCCGGACGTTCCGCAGAGAGTTATAGGGAAAGATCGATCAGAGCTGAATCACGACTCCCTCCCAGCGAGCGAGCTCGCCACGAGCGATCGATTTAACACTATGCATAGCATCATAGGTGCTGAGCAGTACTTGCGGATCGGACACGCCGTCGGAAAGCAGCTCCGCCACGTCCGAAGGCAGCGCCGCGGACCTGTCGGTGAGGTTGACCACGACAAGAATCGTGTCGTCGCCATTGGTGCGCGTGAAAGCATACACCTGATCGCTGTCGGCGGCGAGCAGATGCCATTCGCCAGTGGAGATGGTGGCGCTGTTGTGCCGCATGGCGATGAGCTTCTTGTAGAACGTGTACACGGAATCCGGATCGTCGAATTCCTCGGCCGCGTTGATTTCCACATGATTCGGGTTGACGCTGATCCATGGTTCGACGGGCGCGTCTGGCGCGGTGAAGCCGGCGTATTTGGAGGCGTCCCACTGCATGGGGGTGCGCGCGTTGTCGCGGCCGATGAGGGCGAGGGCGGCCATCATGGATTCGGACGACTGGCACTTGGCTTCCTCCACGCGCTGGCGATAGCCATTGAGGGCCTCCAAATCGCGGTACTGTTCCAGCTTGGTGAAGTGGGCGTTGGTCATACCCAGCTCCTCGCCTTCGTAAATGTACGGAGTGCCACGATGCATGTGCAGCACCATGCCGAACGCCTTGGCGCTCAGCTCGCGCGAATCGCGGTCGGAGTCGTTGCCCCAACGGGAGACCACGCGCGGCTGGTCATGATTGCAGAAGAACAGGCTGGCCCAACCGGCCTTCCTCACGGCCTCCTGCTGCTCGGTCATACGGTCGCGCAGGTTTTTGACCTCGAACGGCACGGTATTCCACTTGGAGCCTTCCTGGTCGATGCCGACATGGTCGAACAGGAATAGCATGTCAAGTTCCTTGTTGGCCGGATCGGTGACGTGCTCGTTACGGGCCGGGGTGATGCCCGGAGCCTCGCCCACGTTGATGTAGCCTTCACGGCCTTCGAATACCTCACGGCGCATTTCGGCGAGGAACTCGTCGATGCGCGGACCGTCGGAACAGAACGGGAACGGGCTGGAATAGCCTTCCTCGCCGACCGGCAGATCGGCGATTTCGGAACCGTCCTCGCCCGGCAGCCTGCCGTTCTTGTCGACGGTCTTGGAGATCTGGGTGATCACGTCCATGCGGAAGCCGTCGATGCCGCGATCCATCCACCAATTCATCATCTTGTAGACGGCCTTGCGCACCTCGGGATTCTCCCAGTTGAGGTCGGGCTGCTTCTTGGAGTACTGGTGGAAGAAGTATTCGCCGCGCTTCGGGTCGTACTCCCATGCGGAGCCGCCGAAGTAGGAGCCCCACTGGTTCGGCTCGGCGCCCGGAGTGCCCGGCTCATGGCCCGGCTTGGCGGGACGCCACCAATACCAATCCGCATGAGGATCGTTCTTGTCGCGGGAAGCCTGGAACCAGGCGTGCTCGTCGGACGTGTGGTTCACGACCAGATCCATGATGACCTTCAGGCCGCGCTTGTGCGCTTCGGCAAGCAGCTCGTCCATATCGGCCATCGTGCCGAACAGCGGATCGATGTCCTGGTAGTCGGAGATGTCGTAGCCGTTGTCGTCCTGCGGGGACTTGAAGACCGGGGACAGCCACAGCACGTCCACGCCAAGGTCGGCAAGATAGTCGAGGCGGCTGGTGATGCCCTTCAGATCGCCGATGCCGTCGCCATTGGAATCCTGGAAGGAACGGGGATAGATCTGGTAGACCACCGCGTTGGCCCACCATGGATTCGGGGTGGCGCCATTCGAACGGACGGTGTCAGGAAGAGTGGAACGATTGAAATTCGTCATCGCGATTGAGCTCCTTTGCCTAAGTGGAATGGATGAACTTTGCTATATCCCATGGTACGTAAAGCGTTTTTTCTTTCTTGCCTGCGGCGCGTTTTGCAAAGCAGGAAATGAAAGATATATTGCAAGCGGGATGCGCCCTTCGGAATCACATCAATGCATACGAAAAGCAGGAATCCTCGAAAAAGGGGAAACGAGGATTCCCGCTCGGCGCTGTGAAGTTTTACTTCACAAGCAGACGGCCTACGGCCGCGTTGTTCCTGCCTTCGCTCGCCTATCGGCTCGCTCAGGAGGAACCTATGAACAGTCCACAGGACTGTTCACTTAACGGCTCCTCTCATCACACCACCGACGACCCACTTTTGGGCGAAGATGTAGACGATGAGGACCGGGGCCATGGCCATCAGGTAGGAGGCGAAGGCCATCGGGTAGTTCGACGTGAACTGGCTCTGGAACACGTACTGCGCCAGCGGAATCGTCTGATTGCTCTGGTCGGTCAGCGTAATCAGCGGCAGCAGGAAGTCGTTCCACGCCCACAGTGCGGTCAGGATGGCGATCGTGGCGTTGATCGGTCCCATCAGCGGGAAGATGATCGTCCAGAAGATGCGCCAGGTCGAAGCGCCGTCGATGCGCGCCGCCTCTTCCAACGAAATCGGAATCGAACGGATGAAGCCGATCGCGATGAACAGGTTCGTGCCGATGCCGAGAATCGTGTACAGAATGATCAGACCGAGCTGGTTGTCCAGGTGCAGGGTGCCCATTTCCTTGGCGATCGGCAGCATGACGACGGTGAACGGCACGAACATCATGGCCAGGAAGAAGTAGTACAGGAAGCGGAAGAACCGCTTATCCATGTTCCTTGCCACGGCGTACGCGACGAACGTGTTCGTCAGCAGCGTCAGCACCACAGCGCACACGGTGATGATCGCGGAATTGAGCGCGGCCTTCGGATAGTTCACCTTGTTCCACGCGTCCGCGAAATTATGCCATTCCCACGTGGTCGGCAGGCTGAACGTGCCCGCTTCGCCCGGCGTCTTCAGCGCGGTGACGACGGCGAAGTACAGCGGCACGAGCACCGTCAGGCTCAGCACGGCGACGGCCGCCGTCAGCCACCAGTTGATGCTGTGGTCCTTGCGGATCTTCTCCGGCTTCGCTTGCGATTGTCCGCTTTGCGCGGCGGCCGGCTTGGTTGCAACAGTTGCGCTAGTCATGATTTCTTCCCCTTACTCTCAGACCTTTTCCTTGCCGCTGAAGAACTTCAGCTGCACGAATGCGAGGATTGCCAGCACGATGAAGAACGTGACCGCGTTCGCCATCTGGTAGGAGTATTCGCCGTTGCCCAGGCCGTTCTGGAAGATCAGGTAGGAGACGGTTTCGGTCTTGGAATCCGGACCGCCCTTGGTCAATGCCATGATCTGGTCGAACGCGCCGAGCGAGTTCTTGAGGCTCAGCACCATGTTGATGGTGAAGAACGGGCCAATCAGCGGGAACGTGATCTGCCAGAAGTTCTGCCAGGCGTTCACGCCGTCGATGGACGCGGCCTCATAGATTTCGTTGTCGATGGTCTGCAGACCCGCCAAGTACAGCAGCGTGGAGTAGGCCACACCCTGCCAGATGGACAGGAACACGATCGGGAACCATGCCAGATCCGGATTGGAGATCATGGATGTGGACAGCCAATCGATGTGCAGCGCCTGGCCGAGGGCCGGCAGCGGGGTCATGAAGATGTACTTGAACACGTAGCCGATGACCAGCACCGACAGGGTGTACGGAATGAAGAAGATGGCTCGGAAGCCGTTCTTGAAGGCGATTTTGGAGTTCAGCAGCACCGCCAGGAACATGCCGAGGATGTTCGTGCCGAGCGTGATCAGAATCGCGATGAAAATCGTGAACAGATACGCGTGGCCGACGCGTGCGTCCTGGAACATCGCGATGTAGTTCTTGAAGCCGATGAACTTGTAATCGCCGTAACCCTGCGAATTGGTGAACGAGTACATCGCGCCCTGCAGGAACGGCAGGTACAGGAAGATGCACACGAGAATCATCGCGGGAATGGTCATCCAGTAGAACGCCGGATCGACCTTGCGCTTGGAGTATTTCGAAACCTTCTTCGGCTTCTTTGCGGCGGCCTTGTCAGCCTTGGCCGAGATATTGCCAGTCATTGTCGTTCCTCCCCTCACCTAAAGTTCCTGGCTTCGATCTTGTCGTATTCCGACTGCATGCTGTTCAGGAATCGTTTAGTATTGCCCGACTGCACCAACGTCTGCAGGAAACCGGCGAGGTTGATGCTTGCCGGCACGTAGTGGTCACAGAAATCAGCCAGCTTGCCGGCCTTGTAGAAGTCGAGCACGCCATTCAACGCTTCATCGCCGACGTACGTATCCTTGTACGGGGTGAACGCAGACTGCTGCTTGGAGTAGTCCTTCACGTTCTCCTCGCTCATCAGGAAGTCGACGAATTCACGAGCCTCGGTGTAATGCTTCGTATGTGCGCCGATCGTCAGCATCACGTCGTCGCCGGCGGTCAGCTGCTGTTCCTTGACGTTGTCGGTGGCCGGCATCTGCGCGAACCGCAGATTGGCGTCCTTGTTGATCAGACGGATCTGCGGAATCGCGTACGTGCCGAGCGGCAGAATCGCGGCCTTGCCGGAAGCGATGTCCTGCGTGGCCTGCTGGTAGGTGACGGCCGGATTCTTCTGCGTGTAGTTCTGGTAGATTTCGATCAGCTTGCCGCTGACGGGCGTCCACAAGTCGGAGAATTTCTTGCTTCCGTCCTTGAGATACGCGTATTCCGATTCCGGCACCAGCGTGGAATTCAGCGATGCGAGCGGCGCCTGCAACGTCCACGGATCGGCGGTGCTCGCCTCGATCGGCGTGACGCCCTTGGCCTTGAGTCGCTGGAGCAGCGCGATGAATTCGCTCCACGTCTGCGGCGGATTGTCCGGATCCTCGCCGGCCTGCTTCCACACATCGGCGTTGATGATGTAGCCGCTTGCGTTGCCCGCGTACGGAATACCGTACAGACGCTTCTTGGACTTGTCGGTGGTCTGCACGAGGCTCTTCGCGATGTTCACCATGCCCGGATTGAGCTCGTCGACGATCTCGTCGTCGGTGAAATCGTGGAAGACGCCCGCTTCGGCGAGCATGCCGTAATTGATGTCGCCGTTGATGGTGATGACGTCGGGTTCGCGGTTCTTCACCAGTCGCGTGCGCAGATCGGTGGTGGCGTCCGACGAATTGTTGACATTGACTTTGATGTTGGAATGGGTTTTCTCGAATTCACGCGCCTTGGCGGTGAACCAATCCGCCGCCTCGGACTTGAATTGGAAGAAATCCAAGGTGACCGTGCCGGCGGTGCTGTTGCCGCAGCCCGCGAGCCCAACCGTCAGCACAATCGCGCATGCAGCCGTAATAGCACGGCCCGCGATCCGCCTGAAGGTGCCTGTGTTGGCATTGGAATCAGGTTTCATTCTCTCGACTCCTTTGTATTTTCCTTTTTCACGGCAGGCCGGCTTCATTACCAGCCTCCGTTGCTTTTTAATTGTAGAATCGGCTTGTTTTCATTCCCAGTTTCCGCGCGCCCGCACTGTACGGAAATAAAAAACGGTTATTTTGTTATTCTTGGAAAGAAAATAGACGGTAAGGACGGTCCGATATGGCGATTTCCCCGATTCCACACTGGTTTGAAGGCTCGGAGTACACGCATAAGGTTGCGGCCTGCATTATGAAGTACGGTCCGATTTCGCGCATCACGCTGGCACAGATCCTTGGCCTTTCGCAAGGCGCGGTATCGCGCATCACCAGTGATTTGATTTACGCTGGCGTGATCGAAGAGACGCCAATGGCAGCGGGGCATGGCGGCAAGTTACCGAAAGATTTCTTGCGGAAATCGGCACAAAAGTCAATCCAGAAAGAAAATACGGAACGTCGCGGCCGTCCGCAGACCGGACTGCGCATCATCGCCAATGCGCGCACGTTCGTCGGCATGAAAATCAACACCACCCATATCACTGCCGTAACAGTAAACGCGCTTGGGCAGATTGTGACCGGCTGCCATGACCTGCCGCTCGACGACGATTCGCCGGAATCGGTGGTCGACGTTATTCGGCAGCTGACCATGGACTGCGCCGACGAGGCGATAATGGCGGGATTGCCTTCGCCATGCGCGGTCGGCGTCTCGTTGGGCGGACATATCACGGACGATTCGGTGACGACGTTCGCACCGTTCCTGCACTGGTCGAAGCCGGTGGAATTTTCGGCGATGATTCGCAAGGCGACCGGCCTGCCGACCGGCATCTACAACGACATCGACTCATTGGTGGTGGACGCGTGCATGTTCGGCTCGGGCGTCGGATTGAACAGTTTCGCCGTGGTGACGATCGGCATCGGCGTGGGATATTCGCTCACCGTCAACGGCGAGCCGATCGACAATCCCGACAAAAGCTATGGCCTGGTCGGGCATATTCTGGTCGACCCCGACGGGCCGCGCTGCATTTCCGGACATAAAGGTTGCGCGACGTGCCTAACTGACAATTCAATCGCAACAGAATATTCGGAAATGATCGGACATCCGGCGACGTTCGACGAATTTGCGGCCGCAGCGCGCGCCAGCAAAACGCAGGCCACGAATCTGGTGAACCGCACCTGTTTCCGTTTGGGTACATTGATCGCGACCATCGCCAATCTTGCCATGCCCGACAAAATCATGATCGCTGGCGAATCGTCGTTCATTGCGAAACTCGGCATAGACAACCTGCGTAACGGCATCAATATGTATCGGCATAGTCAAGCCGCGCCGGTCGATTTCGAAATCGCCGAGCACGACTGGTCGCTGTGGAGCAAAGCGGCCGCAGCGCAAGCCATTCGCCAGTATGTAGGGTAAGTCGTTCGGAATCGCTGTCGCAGTGTGAGGCCGGTACGCGAAAGTACCAGCCTCACCATACAAAACAGATACTCAGATGCGGACTACTTTGAAAAGGACGGCCTGCGCAGGATGCAGCGCCGGCGGGCGGATGCCATAGGCGGCGAGCGCACGGCCGGTCATCTTCACACCATCGGCGGTCCACCAGCCGAGCGGGCTTTGGCCGTTGCCGATGTCCTGCTTGGCCAGGTCGAGGCTCACGTCGAGCGGGGACACCACGTACTCGGCGCGGCCGGGTAGGTCTGCGACGTGGTCAGCTGCGTGAAGCGGTAGATCGCGGCGGCCTTGTTCGGCATGACGCAACCATCCACGCGCACGGCCGGATCAGCCGCGTCGGAATGCACGACGGTGTCGACAGCGAACCATTCACGATGCTTCTTGAATTCGGCAGTCCATTCGGAGAGCTTGTCGATATCCTCCTGCGGTTCCTTGAGCAGATTCCATTCGATGCCCATGTGTCCGAAGAAGGCCGTGGCCATGCGCATTTCCTGCGAAGTGGCGCGATGCGTGGAATGCGCCGGGGAAGCGCCCACGTGCTCGCCGATCATTTCCGGCGGCACAAGCAGCGACGTGTAGCGCTGGATGTCGGCACGTTCCACCGGGTCGACGCAGTCAGACGCCCAAACGCGATCGGCTACTTCAAGAATGCCCAAATCGATACGGCCGCCGCCGGAGGAGCAGCTTTCGATTTCCAGGCCGGGGTGCGCTGCCTTCAGATCGGTGAAGATGCGGTATACGGCGAGCGTCTGCGCGTGCGCTGCCGGACGGCCGGTCAGCGGCGAGACTTCTTCGGTGACGAGCTTGTTGTGGTCCCACTTGATGTAGTCGATGCCCAGCTCGCTGACGAGCTTGTCCATCGCACCGTAAATGTAGTCGTACGCGTCCGGGTTGGTCAGGTCGACGACCTGCTGGGTGCGGCCCTGCATCGGCAGACGACCGGCGGTGGGCTTCAGCACCCAGTCCGGATGGTTGCGGAACATGTCGGAATCGGGGTTGACCATTTCCGGCTCGAACCACAGGCCGAATTCGAGGCCCTTGCCGTGCACGTAGTCGGCGAGCGCCTTCAGGGACTTGTCTCCGTCGGGCCAGACGTCCTGCGAAATCTGCCAGTCGCCGAGGCCGGCGGTGTCGTCACGGCGGGCGCCGAACCAGCCATCGTCCACGACGAATCGTTCGACGCCGCTTTCCACGGCTTTGTCGGCGAGGGCGGTCAGGGTGTCGTAATCGTGGTTGAAGTAGACGGCTTCCCACGTGTTGAGGATGACCGGACGCGGCTTGGGCGCGATGCCATGGTCCACGAGCCAGTCGCGGTGCACACGGCGGATGTAGCCATGGAAGCGGGAGGCGACCTCGTTGAGCCCTTCGCCGTAGGAACCGACGAGCCATGGCGTCGTATAGCTTTCACCGTGTTCCAGACCGACTTCGCCGCCGAAGAGCACTTCGCCGCCACCGATCACGCCAGTGGTGTAGGGCAGTCGTTCCGCGGACAGCACGCTGTTGCCACTCCATGCCACGTGCGCGGAGTAGACGTTGCCGTGGGTGAAACCGAAGCCGTGTTCGCCAACGCTGAGCAGCAGGGTGGCGTCGAAGTCGGGGCGGCCGATCATGGAGGATTTGGCGAAGCGCCCGATGGTGAAGTCCTGGCGCTGTGGGGAACGCTCACGCAGATGGTGACCGGTGGTGGTGAGGATCTCGTTGGCGTCGGCGGGCACGCTGAATGCAAGTTCGATCTTGCCGATCTCGAGTCGTCCCTCGCCGGTGTTCGTCACCTCCGCATGCTGGCGGATGAGGCCGGTTTCATCGAGCTCACAGGTCCACGTAAGTTTCACGCATTGTTCCACGTCCTCGGCAGTGACGGTGACGGTAGGCGTCTGCTTGGGCTCGGAGGCCACGCTCCAGCTGGGGTAGCCGTCTTTTTCGGCCATGGTGTAGGTTTTGCCGGCGGCCACGGTTTCGGCTTTGATGTCGGTGACCTGGAACTTGCAGAACAGTTCCACGCCGTCACGGCGCACGTCGAAACGGTCAGAGCCGGACCACGCTTCGGACTGTGTCGGCAGCACGCTCGGCCATGCGGTGTAGTCGAGGGCTCCGGAAACACGCTGCGGAGCGAGCGCGTCGAACGTGTTGATCACGGTTTCCGGTGCGGTGAGCGGGCGACCCCAATGCACGAATCTCGGCAAATCGCTGCCGGGGAACACCAGAGCAAAAGCTGCGGCGGCAGCCGGCTGCTCGGCATACACGGCGGTAAGGGGTGTGCCGTTGGAAGCGGTGCCGTGGAAAGTCTGAATGAGCGTCATTGCAGCATCCTTTTCTTGCGATTCTTGGTTGGTATGACGCTTTGATGATACTGCATACCGCTTTTCTTCCCATCGCCCTGCGTGTTTGTTTCTTTCGGAAAGTAATTAGCGTCGGCGCGCGAAGAAATCGGTCATCAATCGCCCGCATTCTGCTTCGCGCACACCGCCAATCACTTCCGGTACAAGTCCGACGTGCGGATCGCGGGGAATATCCCATACCGAACCGCATGCACCCAACTTGGCATCCCACGCACCGAACACAATACGTCCGATATGCGTCTGCAGGCAGGCACCGGCGCACATAGGGCACGGCTCCAACGTAACGACAAGCGTGCAATCAGCGAGATTCCAAGTGCCAAGCGAGGCGGCCGCTTCAGCCATCGCCTTGACTTCAGCGTGGGCAAGCGGATCGGCATGCGTCTCACGCAGGTTCCGCCCGCGGCCAATCACCCGGCCGTCAGCGGCAAGCACGACAGCACCGACCGGCACCTCGCCATCCGCGGCGGCTTCGCGGGCCAGCGCGACCGCCGGTTCCATATCATCGTCCCATCGCATACGCCACAGTGTAGCGGCGGCCATACGACCGCTCCGCACGACTGGTCCGCACGTCCGACCTGCATGCCCGACCTGCGCGCCCAACCGAAGCGGCACGAACGTCAGCCCATGGCGAAACACGCTCATAACCGCCTCTTGGTAGGCTGGAAAAGGTTGGGAAATACGCGCGAAGGAGGCACGTTGGCGGTATTCGAGTTGATTCTATGCATCATCGCTGCCGTCGTATTATCCTCCTTCTTAAGTCGTTTCATACCCAAGGTCTCCACGCCGCTCGTGCAGATCGCGTTGGGCGCGCTGGCATCACAGCTGCCGTTCTTTCCGGACGTGACGCTCAGCCCTGAACTGTTCATGGTGCTGTTCATCGCGCCGCTGCTGTATTTGGAAGCGCATGAGATTGACAAAACCGAGCTACTGAAATCCGTCAAACTGTCATTGTCGCTGGCGATCGGCCTGGCGATCGCGACCATGGTGGCGGTCGGTTTCGCATTGCACACCGTCTGGCCGGCGATTCCGCTCGCTGCGGCACTTGCGCTCGGTGCCGCGCTCGGGCCGACCGATGCGGTCGCAGTGTCGTCGCTCGGCAAGGAGGCGGCGCTGACCGAACGCCAAACGAGCGTACTGAAGGGTGAATCGTTGTTCAACGACGCTTCCGGTATCGTCGGCTTCCAGTTCGCCATCGCGGCGGCGGTCAGCGGCGTGTTCGAAGTGGGCGAATCGGCCGCGCAATTCGTGATCTCGTTCTTCGGCGGCGCGATCTTCGGCCTTGTGGTGGGCACCATGGCCGACCTGCTGTTCGAATCACTGCGCTCCCTCGGCTGGGAAACGACTACCAGCCGCATTCTCATGGAGCTATTCCTGCCGTTCATCCTGTATCTGGGTGCAGAGGCGGTCCACGTCTCCGGCATTCTGTCGGTCGTGGCCGCGGGCCTGATCATCCGATTCGACCGCACCGGCATCGGACCGAATGTGGCGCGCACGAACATCGTCTCGTCCAGCGTATGGGGAGTGCTGTCGTTTTCGCTGAACGGCACCGTATTCATTCTGCTGGGCATGCTGTTGCCGACCGCGATGACCGCCAGCTGGGACGATCCACGCGTCAGCAATTGGCTGCTTTTGATTGCGATTCTGACCGTTTCGGCCGTGGTGATCGCCATGCGTTTCCTATGGATTTCGCTGATGCTGCGATTGGCGCGCGACACCACCACCGGCAAGCGACGCAAGATGACGGCGAAGCGCTGGCGATCGGCGGCCGTCATGACGTTCGGCGGGCCGAAGGGCACCATCACACTGTCGCTGATGTTCACGATTCCGTACACAATCGCGGCGGGCGCGAATTTCCCGATGCGCAACGAACTGATCTTCATCGCCGGCGGTGTGATCGTGATGACGCTGCTGCTGGCGAATTTCCTGCTGCCGCTGCTCGCGCCGAATCGCAATAAGGACACGTCCACGGAAATGACGGAAATCACCATCGAAGTGCTGCGGCGGACCGTCGAGGAGCTGACGGGACGCGTCACGCCCGACAACCGACGTGCGGTGCTCATGGTCATCGACTCGTATACGAAACGCATCACGCGACTGAAGCAACGCACCGGCGAAATCGATCCGCAGGGGTATATGAGGCTGCAGATCGACGCGCTGAATTGGGAGAAGGAATACGTCAAGAACCGTCTGGCGGGCGTGCGTGCGGCCATCAAAGCGAATCCGACCGAGAACCGCGCCGCGAACGACCTGGAGGCCGAGGCCTGCGAGCGCCTGCTCGACCAGATCATGAGCTCGCTGCGCCACATCGAGACGGAGCACAATTCCGGACGCACGATCTGGCGTCTCAAGGGACGTCTCCGCGCGTTGCAGAGGCGTACGGGCACGCTGGTGCGCCGCGTGAACAGCCGCATCCGCCGCACCACCCCGCTGTTCTCCGACGACGAACTGTTCGCGCATACGCGCGTGGTGCAGGTGGACGCCATCGAGTATGTGATCGACCGACTGTATGAGGAGATGGGCGGCGACACGTACAACACCGAGCACTGCTCCGGCCTACTGTTGGACTACCGACGCAGCGAATCCGCGTTGAGGGCGCGTCCGAATATGGGCATCAGCGCCGAAGCGCAGGAACAGGCCGAGGAGGTCAAGCGCGAAAGCTACGGCATCGAGCTGGGCGTGATCCAGGACATGTATGAGGCCGGCGACATCACGCGTGCGCAAAGCAAGCAGCTGCGACGCAACGTGTATGTGATGAGCGTGGATGCGGACGCGCAGATCTGACCCGGGTTGCGCGCTCAGGATACACGTTTCCCTCGCACGTTCATCGTGCTTAGCGGCCACGGCATATACCTGTATTACCAGCGCGAACAGCCAATCCCATGTATCCCTCCTACCGAGGAAAAATACCTCAAGGAACGGAAGAGCAGGGATCACGCGTCCGCATCCGAAAATCATCGGAACAGAACCCAAGAGCGCTTTTAAAACTTTTGCATATGATAACGCATGAATATTTGAGACAAAATAGGTATCTTGGAATAAAGATGAGGTTTTTCACTTCATCCGGTCGGAAATAAGCCGAAGTGAAAACAATGTGGATAACTCTGCAAAGATGAGAATTGTCTGTTTCATTTAGACACGAATGCTCCTTTCGAAAAGATGATTGACAAATACCCCCTAATAGCCTATTGTTCAGTCATGCTTCATCGGCATTGTAAAGAAAGGGAATTGAATGAAAATAGTCAAGAGAATATCTGCCCTTTTCATTGGTCTAGCACTTATGATGGCTCTGCCTGTCACCGCTCATGCGTCCACAAACGATGATCAGCAAGACATCGCATCATTGGATATGTCCGTCATCGACGTGCACATACAATCACGCGGCGCTATGACCGCGGAAGATCTGTACGACTTCCTCCAATCCGATGCAGAGAAAACTGTTGACATCGATGCTGAAACAGGGAAAATTACCGCCGTGAGCGAAGGTATAACGAAGCCTAGGATTGCGGTCAACAATATTTGCAATGGCCGTGACTCATGCCTTATCCACAGTCGTGTTCCTTATGCGGACTTCGGATTTAGCGGGACCGGAACGAAGACCGGGAATTGGCCCTACCGCATCTCTTGGGAGACTGGTTCTCATACAGCAAAAGCTTGATACAGACATGGCTATGACGTTGTTGGATGGGGCACTAAGTTCGGACCTCACACCAAGGCCAATATGAACGCTCCTGTCACGGCTGTTCAAGTCACCAATTACTCGTGATCCTGCATGAGTTTCTGACGCAGAAGATAAAGACGGCTCATCAGAATTCTGATCCGCCTGGACATATGCCGCCGAATTCTCAGGAAGTTTTCAGAAAACACCAGACATGCGCTCAGCATCGAATGGTTATATATGAACTGTCAGCACAACGAGCTGACCAGGAACACAAGAGTTCCCGACAATTGAACCCTTTCTTCTTCTCTCTCCTTTCTCTCCCCGGTGGCCGATCCCACCGGGGTCTTCTTTTTTCACGACCACCTTCTCACGCTATCGACGCACGCTATATTGGGAAGGTATGAGCGACGCAATCGAACATGAAATTCCGCAAACCGCAGACAACAGCAACAAAACGGAGCTGATCGGACGCGAATCGGATGTGGTGCCGGGCCGTTTCGGCGAACCGCTGCAGGTGACGCACGTCCAGTATTCGCGCGGCGGCGGCAACGCGGCACCGAAACGGCCGCTGTTCCTGTGCCTGCATGGCTGGGGATCGAATGAGGCTGACCTTGCCGATATGATGCGATACATCGCACCATACAACGATTACGCTTCACTGCGCGCGCCGCTGACGCTGCAGGCGGCCGGCACGTTCACTCCAGGCGCGTACTCCTGGTTCCATGATTGCGTGCCGTCCGGCGAAGACCTCGACCGCGACGCGTTCGCCGCATCCATGGCTATCGACGATTGGGTGTCGCAGAACGTTCCCGAAGACCGTGCCGTCGTGCCGATCGGCTTTTCCCAAGGTGGCTTGCTGGCGATCCATCTGCTGCGCATGCATCCGGAACGCTACCGTGCGTCGATTTCATTGTCCGGATTCCTTGCGCCTGGGCTCGTCCGCGGCACCGCGCCTGCCGACGACCGTATCGCGCCGCTCAATATTCCCACGTTCTTCGGTTACGGCAACAGCGATACGGTGATCGCCAAGCCGGAGCTTTTCGCCATGAGCGCCTGGCTGGACGAGCACACGTTCCTCACCGCGAAAAGCTACCGTGGGCTCGACCACTCCGTCAGCCTCGACGAGTTCAGCGACCTACGCGGATGGCTCGCCGTGCATGACATCGCGCCGGGGATTCTGTGATGCATCAGTCGGTGATATCGGCCTTGTAGAAGTTCACGTAGGAGCGGCTCGGGGTCGGACCGCGCTGGCCCTGGTAGTGCGAGCCGGTGCCGGCGGAGCCGTACGGATGCTCGGCGGACGAGCTCAGCTGGAAGAAGCACATCTGTCCGATTTTCATGCCCGGCCACAGCTTCACCGGCAGCGTCGACACATTGGACAGCTCCAGCGTGATGTGCCCTTCGAAACCCGGGTCGATGAATCCCGCGGTGGAGTGAGTGAGGATGCCGAGTCGTCCAAGCGAACTCTTGCCTTCGAGTCGTGCCGCAACCGTCGAATCAAGCTTCACATACTCCCACGTGGAGCCGAGCGCGAACTCGCCCGGATGCAAGATCCACGGCTCATCAGACCGGACTTCGAACTGCTCGGTCAGCTCGCCCTGGTTCTCCGCCGGATCCACATACGTATACGCATGGTTGTTGAACAGACGGAAGAAGCGGTCCAGACGGACGTCGATCGACGCCGGCTGCACCATTTCCGGGGTCCACGGATCGAGCGAAATATGGCCGTCAGCCTGTGCGGCGAGAATGTCGCGATCGGACAGCAGCATCGAAATTCCTCCAAACATCACCGGAACAATCGTCATATGAGCGGGCGCGCAGCCAACGCGCGCCCACCAACTGTCGTCCAGTCTAGCCCGTCGACGCTATAAGCCAGCATCACCGCCGATGCATCGCACGCAGCACGCACTTGCGCAGCTCGGAGGCGACGAGCACAATCATCGCCAGGCCGAGGCATTCGACCCACGCACCCGCGGACAGCGGCACGGTACCGAACGCGGTGTTGAGGAACGGCACGTAGACCACCGCAAGCTGCAGCAGCGTGGACAGTGCGATCGCACCCCACAGCCACTTGTTGGCGAACAGCCCCACGAACACCGACTGGTCATGCGAGCGCGAGCACAACGCGTTAAGCATCTGCGCGAAGACCAGGATGGTGAAGCCCATCGTGCGCGCTTCCGTCATCTGCGCGTCATGTCCGATGGCATCCACGGAACGGTCGGTGAACAAGCCTCCGGCGAGGTGCATGTCCATGCCGATCAGCGTGACGGCGGCCATGATGATGCCGATGAAGATGATGTCGCCCCACATCTGTCCGTCGATCACGCGATCGGTGAGTTTGCGCGGTTTGCGTGCCATCACGTCGTCGGTGGACGGGTCGACACCCATGGCGAGCGCCGGAGCTGCGTCGGTAAGCAGGTTGATCCACAGCAGCTGCGTGGCGAGCAGCGGCACGGTGACACCTTGGCTGCCAGGCTGGGTGATGCCGAGGAATCCGGCGAGCATCACACCGCCGAAGACGGTGAACACCTCGCCGACGTTGGAGCTCAGCAGATAGCGCAGGAACTTACGGATGTTGTCGAAAATGCCACGGCCTTCGCGCACCGCCTCGACGATGGTGCTGAAGTTGTCGTCGGCGAGGATCATCTTGGCACTCTGCTTGGTAACTTCGGTACCGGTGATGCCCATCGCGACGCCGATGTCCGCGGTTTTGACGGCGGGCGCGTCGTTCACGCCGTCGCCGGTCATGGCCACGATATTGCCTTGCCGTTGCAGCGATTCGACGATTTTCAGCTTGTGTTCCGGCGCAACGCGCGCGTACACGGAGATTTCGCGGGTGGCCTTGTCGAACGCTTGCTCATCCGGCAGCTCGTCGAGTTGAACGCCGGTGAGCACTTTGCTACTAAGGTCGGCGCTGCCGACCGAGCTGCTGTCTCCGTCCGTTTCAATAATGCCCAGATCGCTGGCGATGCGTGCCGCGGTAAGCGGATGGTCACCGGTAATCATGACGGTGCGGATGCCGGCGCGATGCGCTTCGGCGACGGAATCGCGCACTTCGGTACGCGGCGGATCGATGATGCCGACCATGCCGACCCAGATCAAGTCGCTTTCCAGCACATCGCTTTGGTCGGCGATGTCGGCGACGTGACCGGCGGCGTTGATGCGCACGCCCGGCACTGCGGCGAGCGAAGCGGTGCCGAGCGGACGGTAGGCCTGGCCCAGCGTGCGGTACGCTTCGGCGGACAGGCGTTCCACGGCGGCGAGGATCTGCTGGCGATCGCCTTGCGTCATCGGTCGTACGGCACCGTTGACCGCGATGCGGCTGCAGTAGCCGAGCAGTACATCGGGGGCACCCTTGGCGAAGACGGTGAGACGCCCGGCATCGGCGTTGTCCTGCGCGACGACGGCCATGCGTTTGCGGTCGGAGGTGAATGGAATCTCGCCGATGCGCGTGTAGTTGGCGTATTTGCGATCGGCCTTCACCTTGCGTGCGGCGACGATAAGCGACACTTCGGTCGGGTCGCCGACGGCTTCCCACGTTATGTCGGAAGCAGCGGAACCATCGCCGGCACCTGTGTTTTCGCGCAGTTCGCCGTCGTTGGCCAGCGCGCCCACTGCGAGCGTGGCGACGGCTTCAAGCTGTGCCGCTTCCTGCGCGGGCGACGGGGTGGATGTAAGCCCGGCATCGGGAATCGCAATCATTCTGCCTTCTGGCGCATAGCCGGTGCCGGTCAGCTGCACCTCGCCGCTCGGGGTGACCACACGCTCCACCGTCATCTCGTTGCGGGTGAGCGTGCCGGTCTTGTCGGAGCAGATCACGGACGCGGAGCCAAGCGTCTCCACGGAATGCAGTTTCTTGACAATCGCATGATGCGCGGCCATGCGGCGCACGCCGAGCGCGAGCACGACTGTCAGAATCGCGGCGAGCCCTTCCGGCACGGCCGCGACGGCCAGCGAAACGGATAGCAGCAGCGAATCGATTACGTCGTGGATGTCGTTGAAGCCTTCGGTCAGCGCAAGCGCCACCAGCACGACCGCCGCGATAATGCACACCGCGATGCCGAGAATCTTGGAAACGTAGTTCATTTCCTTCTGCAGCGGACTGTCATCATCATCCGTGGCCTGCAGAAGGTCCGCGATTTTACCGACCTGCGTGCGCATGCCGGTGCTCGTCACGATTGCGCGGCCGGTGCCTTGCGTCACGGACGTGCCGTTGAACACCATATTGGCGCGATCACCCAAGGCCTTGGCTTCAGCGAGTGTGTCGACGTTTTTGCCGACCGGTACGCTTTCGCCGGTCAGGCTCGCTTCCGCCACGCGCAGGCTGGCGGCGGCGAGCAGACGTCCGTCGGCGGGAATGGAGTCGCCTTCACCGAGCATGACCACGTCTCCCGGCACCACGTCGACGGTGTTGATGCGTGCGATTTTGCCGTCGCGCAGCACGTTGGTTTGCGGCGCGGTCATTTGGGAGAGCGCTTCGACGGCTTCTTCCGCTTTCGATTCCTGAATGTAGCCGAGTACCGCGTTGACGATAAGGATAAGCACAATGACGATGGCGTCGAACGGCAGCGCCTCGCCGCCTTCCGCACCAGGCGCAGCGTTGGCTTTTTCGATGAACCATGCGATGAGCGAGATGCCGGTGGCAGCGAGCAGCAGGTAGACGAGGGGGTCTTTGAACTGCGCCAGGAACTTCTTCCATTTTGGCACGGGTGGTGCGGATGCGAGCTCGTTCGGCCCGTATTGCGCGAGTCGGCGTTCAGCTTCGGCTTGGCTTAGACCGGTGTTCGGATCGACGCCGAGCGATGCGGCCACGGCTTGCGCGTCGGCAAGCGACGGGTCGATTTGTGGCGGCTGCTGGTTTTGCTGATCCTGCCGAATCTGCGTGCGATCGCCCGTAGCGGAATCGCCGTCAAAATTGGCATGGGACTGGATGGACTGATCTTTCTTGCGATCATCCATGGTGATCTCCTTGGGAGCGCCGCGGAGTAGTCAGCTCTCCCCCGTCTTACGTATGCCTCGAATCGCGGAAATCGAAAATCCGCGGAATCGCAAGCATTTTGCAAAGGCGAGGCAACGCTGCGCGGTTGTGGGCACCGGGCGGACGCCATCGGCGCATCCTGCTATTATCGCACATCCTCGGCGTGTGAAAAATGGACATGTGGCGGAACGATGCATGGCACGCGACGGGTGCACGATACCATGAAGTGTGATATATTATCGGTAGTTAGTAAAATTCATTACTAAACGGTCGTGCAACATCGCACGGCGCAACCGCAACGATGCAGTGACACCAAGTAATACAGGGGGATGCAAGATGGCAGATACAGCCGAACTCGCAATCGTACATGCAACCACGGCAAGTGCAAGCTGGCTCACCGATCCGACGGTGTTCGCAGCGAACCGCAAGCCGGCACATTCCAGCCACCGATATGTCATCGGCGAGACGAGCGAGCCGAAGCAGAGCCTCGACGGCGAATGGAAGGTTCGTATCGAACAAGCGCGCAACGTGGACGTGGAAAGCGCTCCGTTCGCGGCCGTCGATTTCGAGGATGGCGATTTCGGCGCGATCGAGGTGCCGGGCCACTTGCAGATGGCCGGCTATCTCAAGAACAAGTACGTCAACATCCAATATCCGTGGGACGGTCACGAGGATCCGCAGGCGCCAAATATTCCGGAAAACAACCATGTGGCGATCTACCGCCGTCGATTCGCGCTCGACGCGCAGCTTGCGCGCACGCTGGAAAACGACGGCACGGTCAGCCTCACCTTCCACGGTGCCGCCACCGCGATCTACGTATGGCTTGACGGCACGTTCGTGGGTTACGGCGAGGACGGATTCACGCCGAGCGAATTCGATGTGACGGAAGCGCTGCGAAACGGCAATGGCAACGCCGCCGATTCCCCCGAAGCCGAGCATACGCTCACCGTCGCCTGCTACGAATATTCGAGCGCCTCTTGGCTGGAAGACCAGGATTTCTGGCGACTGCACGGCCTGTTCCGCACCGTCGAGCTCGCCGCCCAGCCGCATACGCACGTCGAAACCGTGCAGCTTGAAGCCGACTACACCGCAGCCGACACCGCCGGTACGGCCGACACCGCCGAACTCAACGCGGCACTCACCTTGCGCAACCCCGCCGACGCGATGACTATCGAAAGCACGCTGCGCGACGGCGACGGAAATGTCGTATGGGAATCAACGCAGGCCTGCAACGGCGAAATCGCCCTTAATTCCGGCAAAATGACGAACATCGCGCCGTGGAGCGCGGAATCGCCGACACTGTACACGCTGACCGTACGCGTCGTCGGACATGACGGCGCCATCATCGAAACCGTAACGCAGAAGATCGGCTTCCGCACGTTCCGCATCGAAAACGGCATTATGACGCTCAATGGCAAGCGCATCGTGTTCAAGGGCGCGGACCGCCACGAATTCGACGCGAAGCGCGGGCGTGCGATCACCCGCGAGGACATGCTTTCCGACGTGGTCTTCTGCAAGCGGCACAACATCAACGCCATCCGCACCTCCCACTACCCCAACCAGGAGTATTGGTACGACCTGTGCGACGAGTACGGTCTGTATCTGATCGACGAGACGAATATGGAGACGCACGGCACGTGGGTGGCAAACAATGTCGAGCGTCCTGAAGACGGCATCCCCGGCAGCCGCCCCGAATGGGAGGGCGCGTGCGTGGACCGCATCAACAGCATGATGCGCCGCGATTACAACCATCCGAGCGTGCTGATCTGGTCGCTTGGCAACGAGTCGAGCGCGGGCGAGGTTTTTCGTGCGATGTATCGCCACGCGCACACGATTGATCCGAATCGTCCGGTACATTACGAGGGTTCCGTGCACATGCGCGAATTCGAGGATGTGACGGACATCGAAAGCCGTATGTACGCGCATGCTGACGAAATCGAACGCTATCTGAACGACGGCAGCCCGGCACATACGGACGGTCCAAAGAAGCCGTACATTTCCTGCGAATACATGCACGCAATGGGCAATTCGTGCGGCAATATGGACGAATACACGGCGTTGGAACGCTACCCGATGTACCAGGGCGGTTTCATTTGGGATTTCATCGACCAGGCAATCGAGACCAAGCTGCCCGACGGCACGACACGCATGTGCTACGGCGGCGATTTCGGCGATCGTCCAAGCGATTACGAATTCTCCGGCGACGGCCTGCTGTTCGCAGACCGCACCCCCTCGCCGAAAGCGCAGGAAGTCAAGCAGCTGTATGCGAACGTGAAAATTGTGGTTTCGGTCGATGAAGCGCGTATTACGAACGACAATCTGTTCGTGTCTACGGGCGATTATCGCTTCGTGCTGCGGATTTTGGCCGACGGCAAGCCGGTATGGTCGACTACGCGCCGTTTCGACGTGGCCGCCGGCGAGAGCGCTTCATTCGAAGTCGATTGGCCGGTTGATGACTACCGCAGCAACGCCGAAGAGCTGGTTTTAGAGGTATCGCAGCAGCTTGGCAACGCTTGCGATTGGGCACCGGCCGGCTACGAGCTGGCGTTCGGCCAGTGCGTGGTGGCAGGTGCGAAGACCACTGCAGATGCCGTTGACGCGGCCGGAGCTCCGGCCGACGGCACCGTCACCCTTGGCCGCTGGAACGCCGGCGTGCGCGGACAGGGTCGTGAAGCACTGTTCTCCCGCACACAAGGGGGTATGGTTTCATATACGTTCGGCGAGCGCGAATTCGTGCTGCGCCGCCCGTCGATCACCACGTTCCGTCCGCTGACGGACAACGATCGCGGTGCTGGACACGCTTTCGAACGTGCCGCGTGGGCGGTCGCAGGAAAGTATGCGCGTTGCGTCGACTGCGCGATCGCAAATCGTGGAGAAAATGCCGTGGAAGCCACGTATACGTACGAATTGGCGATTCCGCAGCGCACGAAAGTGACGGTCCGTTACGTTGCCGACACGGCCGGCCTCGTTTCGCTCGACGTCGAGTATCCAGGCGAGAAGAACGGCGATCTGCCAACGATTCCGGCGTTCGGTATCGAATGGGCGCTGCCTGTGGAATATGCGAACCTGCGATTCTACGGCGCCGGTCCGGAAGAGACGTACGCCGACCGCAGGCACGCGAAGCTGGGTGTATGGAGCACGACGGCTGGCGATGATTGCGCGCCGTACCTGCTGCCGCAGGAAACCGGCAATCATGAGGATGTGCGTTGGGCGGAGATCACGGACGATTCCGGCCACGGTGTGCGCGTGAAGCGCGGTGCCGGCGCAAAGCCGTTCGCGATGAGCCTACTGCCGTATTCGAGCACGATGCTGGAAGAGGCGCTGCATCAGGATGAGCTGCCGAAGCCGCGTCACATGTTCCTGCGTCTGCTGGCCGCGCAAATGGGCGTCGGCGGCGACGATTCGTGGATGTCGCCGGTGCATGAGCAGTACCAGCTGCCCGCCGACCAGCCGCTCAGCCTCAACGTGCGGTTCGAGCTGTTCTAGGTTCGCGCGGATGTTGTGGAAGCGTATTCGCACATCAGCAACATCCGCACTTACGCAACGTGGCGCGGCCTGCGAGACAATCGCCGGTCGCGCCACGTCCTTCTTCCCCGCTGCCTTACGTCGCGCAGTGCAGTGCGTCCTGCGCCTTGCCGTACAGTTTTCGGCGTTTTGTTGAAAGCTGAAATTGGACATGATGACTAAAATATGAGACACGACTTTAAAACAACAATGGTTTTAAGGCGCATCTCAAAGAAAAAAGGGGGACATTATGAGCAACCCGAACATGAATCCGAACCCGCAAAGCGGCGGACAGGACGACGCGCAAACCTCGCGTTATTTCGATAATCCTTACGGCTATCCGTATGGCTATCCATACGGTCCCGGCCAACCCAATCCGAACGATTCCAACGGCGAATGGAAGCCCGTAAGCCCCTTCAAACTGATGGAATCGTGGCTGCCGCAGCGTGCGAAGAACGCGATTCGCGGCGCGTACGGCATCATCGGCGTGATCGCCATCGTACTCGGCTTGGCGCTGTTTATTTGGCCGGGTGCGACGCTTAAAATCGCAGCGATCGCGTTGGGCGCGTATTTCGTGGTTTCCGGCGTGGTTCGTATCGTCACGGCGATCGTGGAACTCGGTCTGCCGGGCGGCTGGCGTGTGCTGGATATTCTGGTCGGCCTGCTGTTGTCCGTCGGCGGCGTGGTCATGCTGAAGAATTCGGCGCTGTCCGGCGCGACGCTGGCAGTGGTCGTCACCATGGTGGTGGGCGTCGGCTGGATGATGGAAGGCGTGATGGCGCTGGTGGAATCGTGGCGTATGCCCAGTTCCGCATGGGCTGTGATTTACGCGCTGATTTCGATTATCGCTGGCTGCGTGATGCTGTTCTGCCCGGTGGCGTCCACCGGCTGGATGATCATCTTCGGCGGCTGCGCGCTGGTGGTGCTCGGCATTGTGGCGATCGTCCGCGCGTTCACGTTCGGCAAGGTGGGCAAGAAGGGCTGATTTCCCGCAATCGCAACGCCGGCCACACCACCGGTCGCATTGCCTTTTTCTGTCGCACGATTCGGCGTTTCGATACAGACGCCGAATCGTGCAACTTTTTCTTTATGCCGCCCCGCATCGCCGGCAAAATACGATACGAAACCAAAGACGCAACGGAAGATTGACAGCAATCGTAACGCTGCGTTATGCTAGGTGAAACGTTTCGACGAAACGATTCGACGCACAGACGCGCACAGTACGGAACAACCACAGAAAGCGAGCTGAATGACAGGCATCAAAGACGTCGCCCGCGAAGCCGGAGTATCCGCCAGCACCGTTTCCTACGTGCTGTCCGGCAAGCGTTCGATTTCCGCGAAAACCACCGAAAAAGTCATGGCTGCCGTAGACAAGCTCGGCTACACTCCGGACGCCAGCGCCCGCAAGATGCGCGGCATGCGCAACCAGCTCATCGCGCTGAGCTCCCCGATTCGCGGCGACATCAACAAAGCCCGCTACAACGCCTACTTTCTGCACACCGCATGGGCCGCAAGGAACGCTGGCTATGACGTGATGTTGCTGACCGGCCCGGACGCCACGAAAGACATTCGTCGCGTGACGCAAAGCAATCTCGTCGATGGCGTCGTCCTGCTTGACGTCGAACAGGACGACGAACGTGCGGCCGCGGCCATGACCTTCCCCAAGCCGTGCGTGGCGATTGGTTATCCGTCATCGCATGCCGGCTGCGCCTGCGTGGACATCGATTTCGCGCTGATGGGCCGCAAGGCCGTCGATTTTCTGTACGAAAAGGGGCATCGCACCGTCGCGTTCCTGCGCAACAACGAATCCGATTACGACCGCCGTTCCGGTTACGTCATCCTCTTCCGCGAAAGCCTGCTGGCGCACGCGAAGGAGCGTGGCATGACAATCATCGAATCCGAGCATTACGAGGAAGATAGTTTCGATGCGAAGCGGTTCGTCCGCACCATTTTCGCGCGGCCCGACCGCCCATCCGCCATCATCAACCAGGCGAATGCGGGCGTGCTCAGCCAAGTGTTGGTGGAGCTGCACGACAATGGAATGACGATTCCGCAGGACGTTTCGGTGCTGTCGTGCGGCACGTATTTCGAGGGCGAGCCTACGCGCTTCCCCATCACCGAAATGCCGGTCATGCCGGAGGAACTGTGCGCCGAAGCCGTGAATCTGCTGACTTCCGCCATCGAGGAACGCGCCGATATCAACGGTTCCGTCAAGCTCATCGAACCCGCGCTGAAGCGCCGCGGATCCGTTGCGGAAGCGGGGTCCGGCGGCACACAATAAATTTTCTTGCGATTGCCGGCACCGCAGTCGGACACCAATCGCAAGGCCAAGCAATATCGGCAGCATAATTTCATACGGATAATCGAAACGTTTCAACATCGGCCGGCCCCGTTCGGCCGATTGCCAAGATTTTCAGATTTCCAAGTAAGGAGAACAAATATGAATACTATGGCGACTTCCGGTTTCGGCAACGGTGCCCTCGATTCGCTAGCAATCGCGACGGACCACGGCCGTACACGTTGCGTCAACGCCGAAAACCCGACCGGCGGCAAGGGCACTGCAGCCACCGCCGCCAGCGCGCTCGGCCCGTCACGTAAGGGCAGCCCTTGCATCCAGACGATCAAGGCGGGCGATTCGGTCACGCTGATGGACGTCGATGGCCCGGGCGTGATTCGCCACATTTGGATGACGGTCACCGACCGCACTTCCCCGACCGGTCCGAACGTACTGCGCAATCTCATCCTCGAATTCTATTGGGATGGCGAGGAGACGCCGTCCGTGCAGTGCCCGATCGGCGATTTCTTCTGCTGCGGTCACGCACAGGCCTGCCGTATCAATTCCATCCCGATCATGGTGGTGCCAAATCGAGGTTTCAACTGCTATTTCGCCATGCCGTTCGAGCACGCGCGCATTGTGCTGCGCAACGATCACAACGAGGACGTGCCGGCCTTCTTCTACCAAATCGACTACACGGAATACGACGCGCTGCCAGCCGATGCGATGCGCTTCCATGCGCAGTGGCGCCGCGAACGCGTCACCGAAATTGCCCGTGACTACACGATTCTCGACAATGTGCACGGCCATGGCGCGTACATCGGCACCTACCTTGCGCTGACCGCGCTGGAAAGCCGCTGGTGGGGCGAAGGCGAAGTCAAGATGTACATCGACGGCGATGAACAGTACCCGACGTGGTGCAGCACCGGAGCGGAAGACTACTTCGGCGGCGCGTGGAGCTTCGCCGACTTCGACGAGCATGGCCGCATGCGCGAGAACACGTTCACCGGACCGTACCTGGGATTCCCGTTCTATTCGCAGCGTCTTGCCGCGCACCGCGAAAGCGACTACTGGGATGTGGCCACACCCGTCATGCGCGGCCTGTACCGCTGGCACATTCCGGATCCGATTTATTTCGATTCTGACCTGCGCGTCACCTGGCAGCAGATCGGCACCGAGGAAGCCGGCAATTTCGAGCGGCAGGATGACGTCGCGTCGGTGGCATACTGGTACCAGTATGAACCGCACACGCCGTTCGATCCAATCGGTGACCGTCACTTCCGTCAGCCCCGCTGATTTACGATTATTCCGCTGATTTACGCCGATATCGCCGTATCGTGCGTTGACATGGGAATGGATATGTTCCGTCTCGTGTCAGCGTACGATACGGCGATTGTGTTGTTATGCGGGCACAGTAATCACATTTTCTTCAAGATAACCCGATGATTTTACAATAGAAATGACGATTGCGGCATGCCAGACGCATACCGACGTGCGTATAGTAAAGGCACAACAGAAAAACAACAGAAGAACGAAGAACAAAAAAAACAACACAATAGCGACGCACCGCACGATGTAGAGAAGAAAAAAAGAAGCAAGAAACCAGGCGGTCGTCCGAAAGGAAACATCATGAAGAACAACGACACTTTCAACCAGATCCTCAACTCCAACCTCGCTTCCATCGATCCGGGCTTCGGCCAGTTCGCACTTGCCAAGGCTTCCGCTGATCTGATGAAGAAGGTCCTCAACAAGTAAGACCTTCAAGCAGGAAGGCAAGCCGAACCGCGTCAGGCCATCTCTTTGAAACAGACCGCGTGAGGCAAGGCACCGCCGCAGCGAACGCTGCGGCACCGATTCTCTTCTTTCCGATTTTTTAAATCGCATAGCGGGAGGCCGCGATTCCAACCGAATCGCGGCCTCCCGCTTTTTCATACGCGCACATGCACCCCTGTCTTGCCGGCAATGTCCATTATTTGTGCCACACAATCACGCCAATACATCGCTTTCCGTCAACTTCGCACGAACTTAACAGCAACTTACCAGCGAACTTAACAGATGCGAAGTTGCCGTTAAGTTATGTTAAGTTGTCTGGCAAGTTCGGTGGCGTATCTACCGCACGCCACCTGCGCAGCGCAACCGCTACAGTTCCTCCATCGCAAGATTGCGGGCTGCGGCGCGTTCGCGGGGGCCGCGCGTCACGTAGAAGCCGATCGCCACAATTACGAACATCACCGTGCAGCAGGTCCACAGCACGTGACTGCCGAACGCGTTCAAAATCCAGCCTCCGACAAGCGGCGAAAACGCGTTGGATAGCGACCACACCAGGTTGTACAAGCCCTGATACGTGCCGCGTACATCCTTCGGCGCGATATTCGCCACCGTCGTAGCGGCAATCGGGAATGTGCCAAGCTCGCCGAGCGTCCACAGCACGGTCGCAATCGCGAACGTCACCCACGAATCGGCGCCGATTTGGAACGCATAGCCAACCGCGGTAATGGACATGCCCAGCACCAGCACACGGGTGTTGCTCATCCGCTGGAACAGCGCGATCGCAGGAATCTGCAGCAAACACAGAATGCCTCCGTTGATGGTCAGCAGGCTGGAATATTCGTCCGTACCAAGCCCAATCTGCGTCATCGAAATCGGAAGTCCGCTGACGATCTGGTAATACGCCAGCGTGTACAGGAACATCAGCACCACCATCGACATGAGCGCTTTGTCGGTGCAGGCACGACGATAGCTGCGCCAAATGGAGAATTTCGATTGCTGCGATTGAGCCGTTTGCGCAGTGCCAGAACGTTCCACAGGTTGTTCCACGGAACGTTCCACGGAGCGTTTCACAGACCGTCCGACACCGTGCACGCCCAGCCCGGCCTCTTTGAAGAATGCCATCATCAGCAACGTAGCGAATACCAACACAGCCGCTTCCGCATAGAACATCAGCGAATAGGAGATTTTGACAAGCTGGTTGGCGATGATCGGGCCGATAGCGAAGCCGAAATTCGCAGCCCATGTTTGCAGCGAATACGCACGCTTCTGCTTGCGAAACGGCACCACGTCGGAAACGTAAGCCGCGACCGCAGGCGTCGGCATAGATGAAATCGCACCGTATATCAGCAACGTAATCGCCATAATCCAAGGATTGCCGATACAAGCCAACAAAACCAGCATCACCGCGGAACCGAGATTGCCGATAACAATCATCGCGGGGCGCCCGAATCGGTCAGACAGCGCACCACCGTACAGGCAGCCGAAAATACCGCCGAAACCGTACATGGAGACGATGGTGCCGGCCACGCCCGCGCTCACATGCATGTCGGAGACGAGGTACATGGAAAGAAACGACGTGACGAAACGGCCCATCCACAGGATGAGCAGCGTGACCCACAAGCCCCAGAACATGACGGGCAAACCGAAAATCTCTTTGTTCTTCTCCATTCTTGCCATCATATCGAGCAATATCGAGCAGACGCGAAGCCGCCGCCTTTTCCCGGGGTGCTGGGACAATGGACAACTATGGCAATGAAAAAAGGACCGACCAAGGGGTCGGGCGGAAAGCATCGTAACGCGCTGAAGGGCAAGGGGCCGACCCCCAAGGCCGAAGATCGCGTATATCACAAGGCTTACAAGGCGAAGAAGGCGGCGGATCGCCGCAAGATGGCCGATCCACGACTGGCCGCACGCCGTCGAGCGGCGAAGTTCACGTCGGAATCCGACGATCTGGTCATCGGTCGTAACGCGGTGCTTGAGGCGCTGCGTTGTGGCGTGCCGGCAACCACGCTGTATGTGGCGGCACGTATCGAGCATGACGATCGCACGCGCGAAATCGTGCGTCTCGCCGGCATCCACGGACTGCATCTGCTGGAAGCCGACAGGCTTGAAATGGACCGTATCGCACGCTCGTCGAACCATCAGGGCGTGGTGCTGAAAGCCCAGCCATTCCAGTATTCCTCGCTGGCGGAACTTGTGGATCGTGCGGACAAGAAGGCGCGCGCCATGGAAGCAGCCGATTCGGAAAGCGCGCGCATCGCGGCACGTCCGCTGTTCATCGCGCTCGACGGCGTCACCGATCCGCAGAACCTCGGCGCGGTCATCCGTTCCGCGGCCGCATTCGGCGCGAACGGCGTGATTCTGCCGGAACGTCGTTCCGCTTCGGTCACCGCCGCCGCATGGAAGGTGTCCGCGGGCGCCGCAGCGCATATGCCGGTGGCTCGCGTGGTGAACCTGACCAAGGCGATCGAAAGCCTGAAGGAACGCGGCTACTACAGCGTCGGTCTTGACGGCGGCGGCGACGCGCTCGTCGGCGAAACCGGCTTCGAAACCGATCCGCTGGTGGTTGTGCTCGGCTCGGAAGGCAACGGCCTGAGCCGTCTGGTACGCGAGGCGTGCGATTCGATCGCCGGCATTCCGATGTCGAATATGGTCGAGTCGCTGAACGCGTCCGTCGCGGCCGGCATCACGTTGTATGCCGTGGCACGCGCCCGTCGCGAGGCCGCAGCAGCCAAGTAATCGTTTATTACGATATTTATGAAAAAGCTCAAGCCTTATGGCTTGAGCTTTTTCATATGCCATTAACGGCTAATGGCTCCACACCGCAGCGTCCGGATCATCGTCCGGGTTGTAGCCGTCCTCGTCGGTGCCGTAAGTGTATTCGTCATCGATCACGCCGGAATCGGCCTCGGCGTTCAGCGCGTCGACATCCTTCGAATCGAGCTTGTACTGCGGCAGCACGTTCTCCACATAGCTCTTCACGGCTTCGGTCATGGACACGTCGTGGCCGGCCTTCTCCGCAAGGAACCAACGATGGTCGAGTACCTCATGGAAGAACTGCGCCGGCTCGATCTGGGAGCGGTATTCGCGCGGAATCATGCGCACGGTCGGCTCGAACACCTCGCGCATCCAGTCGGTGGCCACGATTTCGAGATCCTCGCCATCACGCCACGTGGAGGTGCGGTAGGCGTCCAGATCGTTGAGCAGACGGCGGGCCTGGTTCTCCTGCACGTCAAGACCGGTCAGTCGCAGCAGCTTGCGGTTGGCGTAGCCGGCGTCCACCACGCGCGGACGCACCAGCACGCGCTTGCCGTCCTCGGCGGTCTTCATTTCCAGCTCGTCCACGTCGAAGCCCAGTTCGTTGAGCTTATTGACGCGCTTTTCGATCTTCCACATCTCGTCCGGGCTGAACTTGTCGGTGTCGGTCAGCGCGCTCCACAGCGAATGGTAGCGGTCCACCAGGCGGTTTCCGATTTCGATTTCGTCCACGTTGCTCGGCAGCAATGCGCCGGAAGACAGATCCATCAGTTCGCCGATGATGTTCGTACGGGCCAAATCCACATCGTATTCACGCTGGCCTTCGGTGAGGTTCACCTGCAGATCGCCGGTTTCGGCGTCCACCAGGAACGCGGAGAAAGCGTCGGCGTCACGCAGGAACAGCACGTTAGACAGGGACACATCGCCCCAATAGAAGCCGGCCAGGTGCAGACGCACCATCAGCACGGCAAGCGCGTCGATGAGTCGTTCGGCGGTGTCGGGACGCAGGTTGCGGGCGAACAGCGCGCGGTACGGCAGCGAGAATTTCAGATGCTTGGTGACCAGGATGGCTTCCAGCGGCTCACCTTGCGCATTATGGCGGCCGGTGACCACGGCGATCGGCTGCACGGTAGGCAGTTCCAGCTTCTGCAGTCGGCGCAGCAGCTCGTATTCGCGTTCCGCCACGTTGCGTGTGATTTCCTTCATGGCGTAGACTTCGTCGCCCACGTGCACGAAACGCACCACGTGCCTGGAGATGCCTCGCGGCAGGTTGACCAGCAGGTCCTCAGGCCATGTTGCCAGCGGCTTCTCCCACGGCAGCGTGAACATCTTCGGATTCGAACTCGCGGCGGTGATCTTCAACGCCTGCGGCTCCGGGCTCTGCGCTGCGGGGTCCTCGGCCTTCACGGAAGTGGCCTTAAGCACACGGGGATCCATCTGTGGCAATTCATGTGATTCCATAGCTCTTCAATTTACCCGCTGACCTACCCACGGCAGGCGGCAAAGGGACTACGAGTGTCACGATGAGAACAGCGGGAAAAGAAAAGCCCCGCACCAACGCGGGGCTTTTCCAACGAGACAATAAGAGAGGAAAGAGAATGTCTCGTTTAATGGTTGACGGACGTTTGCACATCCGCCAAGTATTGGTTCAACCACCCGCCAAGCGTTCCATAAGGAACGCCCGACGGTTGGTTACTCGTTATCGTCTCAGTTCAGACGCAGCTCGGTGGACGGAGCGAACAGGTGCATCTTGGACGGGTCGATCTTGATCTTGACGGTATCGCCGACCTTCGGAAGAGCACGCGGGTTCACGCGGATCGTGGTGAGCTTGTTCTGATCGGACATCATGGTGGACGCCTCAGCAGCGGAGCCATCGGTGATGATGTTGCCGTAGATGTAGCCGTCGGAGCCCAGATCCTCAACGTTCATGACCTTGAGGGAGAAGGCGTTGGCCTCATCCGGGGCAGCCAAGGAGGCGTCTTCCGGACGGAAGCCGACCACAATCTGGCCGTTGTCTTCGGCGGTGAGCTTGTTGACGGCCTCAGTCGGCAGATCCACGGTGTCCTCGCCGATCTTTGCCTTGCCGTTGACCACCGGGTGGGTGTTGATGTTCATCGACGGGGAGCCGATGAAGCCAGCGACGAAGACGTTGGCCGGACGATCGTACAGCTCAGTCGGAGCGCCGACCTGCTGCAGAATGCCGAGCTTGATGACGGCGATACGATCACCCATGGTCAGAGCCTCGGTCTGATCGTGGGTCACGTACAGGGTGGTGACACCCAGCTGACGCTGCAGAGCGGCGATCTGGGTACGGGTCTGCACACGGAGCTTGGCGTCGAGGTTGGACAGCGGCTCATCCATGAGGAAGACCTTCGGCTCACGGACGATTGCACGGCCCATAGCCACGCGCTGACGCTGACCGCCAGACAGAGCCTTCGGCTTACGATCGAGGTACTCGGTCAGGTCGAGGATCTCAGCGGCCTTCTCGACGCGCTTGCGGATCTCTTCCTTCGGGGTGCCGGCGATCTTCAGGGCGAAGCCCATGTTGTCGGCGACGGTCATGTGCGGATACAGAGCGTAGTTCTGGAACACCATTGCGATGTCGCGGTCCTTCGGCTGCATCGTGGTGACGTCCTTGCCACCGATGAGGATGCGTCCCTTGTTGACCTCTTCGAGGCCTGCGAGCATACGCAGGGTCGTAGACTTACCGCAACCAGACGGGCCGACCAGCACCAGGAATTCGCCATCCTTGATGTCGAGGTTCAGATCATCCACAGACGGCTTGTCATTGCCCGGGTAGATACGAGTAACATGGTCGAATACGACTTCTGCCATGATTTGTCATCCTTTCAGAGGCAGGTACGTGCCTCACGATCCGTTGTAAAGGGATTTTTGTTCGGTGCCCATCCTCGCGGCTTACTACTTTGACAAAGCCACAATTCAAAGCGTTTACTTATTTGGTTTGGCGAAGATCTCTTCGTTGAGCCATGACCTACTATACACACCCAAACCGAATCGTCAATGCGTGTCGCGGGTTTTCACCGCTCAAAACAGTCTATTAGGGGGTTATCATCCCCTCAAATCGATGGTTTTTCATCACAATATCCTCATTCCGCGAGAGAATGGACGGTAGTCTGAACGGTGAGACGTGGAGGTTCATCGTGCGCAATATCCGAATCGGAGTCGTCGAGGACGACCCTGCAAGCTGCCAATTGGTACTCGATTACCTCAATCGCTACCAAAGCGAGACCGGCGAGCAATTCACCGTCTCCGTATTCGACGACGGCGCGCGCATCGTGGAAAAATACAGCCCCGTCTACGACATTCTGCTGCTCGATATCGAAATGAAGGAAATGGACGGCATGGAAGCCGCCCGTCGCATCCGCGAGCGCGACGACAAGGTGGTGATCATCTTCATCACGGCCGCGCCGCAATACGCCATCAGCGGATATGAGGTGCGCGCGCTGTCGTACCTGCTCAAGCCGCTGCCGTGGTTCGCGTTCTCGCAGGAACTGAAGAAGTCGATCGACATGGTGCGGCGCAATGACGACGATTCGATGCTTATCGACACCGGCAAAGGGCAGATGCGCCTGAATCTGGCGGATATTCTGTATTTGGAGTCGATTCGGCACACCATCGTCATCCATACGCTTGACGGCAAGCTGTCCATCAACGGCACGCTCAAGGATATGGAAGCTAAGCTTGCCGACTACCATTTCTTCCGCTCGAACTCCTGTTATCTGGTCAATCTCAAGCATGTGACGGGCGTGGCGGATCAGGATTGCATCATGTCGAACGGCGAGCAGCTGCGCGTGAGCCGGCCGCGCAAGAAAGCGTTTCTGACAGCGCTGACCGATTACATGGGCGGCGGCAGATGATCGGGGCGATCGCAGGCATCGCGCATATCGCAAATATCGTGAATATCGCAGATGCCACAAATGCCGCACACATTGTGCACGTGTTGGCGGCGTCGGTACCGTCGACGGTGCCGGTCACCCACACCTTGCCCGACATTCCCCGTTCGTATACCGCCATCTGCGAATGGGCGGCGTGCATGGTGTACATCGCGGTGCTGTACCGACGTGTGCCGTTGCGTCGTTCCATCATCGTCAGCGCGGTCGGTCTACCCGCGATCGTCGCCGTGCAGTATTTCGACGGCAGTATGCCGATCTGGTTTTGGATCGTCGGCATGCTGCTCGCCTTCGGCTGCATGTACCTGACGATTCTGTTCGGTGCCGGCACCGGCAAGCGCGAAGGGCTGTACATCACGGCACGCGCGTTCGTGCTGGCGGAACTGGTGGCGTCGCTGCATTGGCAGATCGTCGCGTTCATCGGCACACATGACGCTCAAGCCACTTCATACGGTGTGCAGGCCATCGTCATGCTCATCGTCATCTACGCGCTGTGTTTCGGCCTGGCATGGCTGGTGGAACGCGGCAATTTCAGCCAAACCACACCCACGCTACCGACCGCCTCCGCGGCAACCGCGACGGTGGCCATCACCATCGTCACCTTCGCCATGAGCAATCTGAGCTTCGTTTCGACCAATACGCCATTCTCCGGTTCGATGGGCCAGGAAATCTTCTATATCCGCACACTGGTGGATTTCTGCGGATTCGCGATTCTATACGCGCAACAGGAGCAGGCTCGGCGCATTGAAGCGAGCGCGGAAATCGCGTCAATCAACGCGCAGCTGGAAAGCCAGCATCAGGAGTACCTGCAGTCGAAGGAGAACATCGAATCGCTTGGTCGGCTTGCGCACGATCTGAAGCATCAGATCGCGGCATTGCGTGCCGAAGTCGATCCTGAGCACGCGGCGGCAGGATTCGAGCAGCTGGAGAAGTCGGTGCAGCGCTACAGCGCCCAGCAGCATACCGGCAATCCCGTGCTCGACGTCATCCTCACCACAAAAGAGCGCACTTGCGCCGATCGTGGCATCACGTTCACCGCCGTGGCGGACGGCTCGCTGCTGGACGGTATGTCGTCGATGGACATCGCATCGCTATTCGGCAACGCGCTCGACAATGCGATTGAAGCGACGTTGAAACTGCCGAATCCGGAACAGCGACTTATCAAACTGGCTTTGTTCGAACAAAATCACTTTATTGTGATTCGCGTTGAGAATTATTACGATTCCCGACTAAGCAAAGACGCCGACGGCAACCTGCGTACCACGAAGCGCGACGACCAGCATCGGCATGGTTTCGGCGTGAAGTCGATTCGGCACATCGCGCAGCAGTATGGCGGCGAAGTGACGATCCGCACCGACAACCACTGGTTCGTGCTCACCGTGCTGCTTCCCCGCCAGACCGGCCTGATGGCCATGTGAGGATGGCGTCCATGTGAGGATTGCGAGACGGCAATGCGAAGGCTAACGATCTGCAGCTTTCGCCCGCGGTAGATGCCAAGCGGCAAGCGGCTTGGCCAGACGGGAGGCGGTGAACGCGCTGACGGCCACCGCAAGGCCGATCGGCACGAACAGGTTGATCGGAGCGTCAGCCAACTCCATCACCAGGCAAATCGCCATCAACGGCGCCTGCTGCGAGGCGGCGAGCAGCGCGCATGCACCCAGCAGCGCATACATGCCGATCGAATTCGTGTGGAACACCTGCATCCAAAGAATGCCCAGAATCGCGCCTCCGGAAGCGCCCAATGCGATGCCCGGCTGCAGCACGCCACCGGAAGCGCCGGAACGAATCGTCAGCAACGTGACGATCGCCTTGGCCACAAAAGACAGCAGCAGCACCGGGATGACGGCCAGATCGGCCTTCGAGGAGAAACTCAGCTGCGCGGTGGCGCGGCCATTGCCCATCACCTGCGGCACGACAATCGCCACAACGCCCGTCAGCAGGCCGGCGAGCGGCATCATCCACAGAATGCCCGCTCCGGATGGCTTGTTTTTCTCCGCCCACTGGGAGCCGCGGCGGAACAGCGCGCCGGCGGCGCCAAGCATCAGTCCGGCAACCAGTGCGAACACCATGTAGTCGGGGGTAAACAGGCCGTCCGCCTCGCCAATCAAATAGAACGTGTGCGTGCCCTTGACCAGGCTCGCCACCCATGAGGCGAGCGCCGAGCATGCGAACGCGAGCGTGACCGTCTCGAGTGTCACGTCGGCGAGCAGGATCTCCACCGCGAAGAACGTGCCGGCAAGCGGCGCGTTGTAGACTCCCGCGAGACCGGCCGCGGCGGTAATGGCCACCAGCATACGCGTGTCCTTCGCGTCGAGACGCACCCAGCGGGCGAATCGTTGGCCGAACATCGCGCCAAGTTCGCGAGGCGCCACTTCGCGGCCGATCGACATGCCGGTACCGACGATGAAGATCTGCAGCAGCACATGCACGATGGTCTGCCAGACCGGCATCAGCGCACCACCGACGGCTTTCTTGACGGATGGCACTGTTGTGGTACGCGTGCGCAGCAGCCACCAGATCACGGCCGCGATGGAGGCGCCGACCGTCACGGAAATCGCACGACGGATGGCAGGCATGTTGAACGGGCCGGATTCATGCGCATTCTCGATGTATCCAAGCGCGAAACGTTCGACCTGGTACAGCATGAGCGTGAGCAGGCCCGCGGCCGCACCAATCGCGATGCCGATAATGGCCACCGCAGCGATCAGCCCCGGAATACGTCCGATAGTCGGCTGCTGTTCCGTCTCGTCCTGCGATTGCTCCGACACCATTGCTTCTCTCACGTTGCGTGTACCTCGTCTCCAGTCCGTCTCATCGGTTCGTATTACCGCATCATCATCGTTCCACCCACGGCGGATTTATTCGCCAATATCCCCCACCAGAACATGAATTCCAATGTCAGTCACACAACTTGCGTCTGCATAGTGAACGGCCGATCAGGCTCGTCGTCCTCGGCAACAAGGCCGGCCACATCCGCCAAACACCATAAGGCGTACAGCGGCAGATTCATCGGCGGCAAATATATTGGAATATATAGCATTCAAGACACAAGATGCACAAAATAGACAATTTCAAAGGCTTGTTTTTGCACAAAACAGACGATTTCTGCCACAGCCAAAAGCAAGGAACCGGACCTCCACCATACCTTTCACCACCCACTGCCAGTACCGCCGTGGTGCCCGGCGAGGCATTCGGCGAGGAAGGGCAGGGATTCGTGCGATTGTCGTACGCCGGCGATGCGGATGAGTTGCGTAAGGGACTGCGTCGTATGTGCGATTTTGCGGAGAGGAATCGCTGACGCCGTCAGGTGCATGCCCGTCCTTCGTCGCGTTCACCCACTTTATTGTGTATGTTTACGATTTGTATAATCGTAAACATACACAACAAAATCATACGATGAAACGGCGGCACGTTGGACGGGGATGAACTCCTAGCTATTCGAATGACCAGCCGTGCACAATGGCGCGTGAAATCGGAGCCCATGGCAACACCTACACTGTCATGGGCGCATAGGCAATCCGCCGTTCAACGTACTGACGAAATAGTTGGGATACTTGTCTGAACCGTAGGTTGCACATATGTGCAACCCCTAGACTGTTCACGCTAGATACAGGCATACAGTATTCGTATCATGCGCAACCAAGGTGGTGACATATGCTCAGCGAACCAGTGAAAGCATTATTTGAGTCCAATACCAACGCCCGTCATGCCGGCGACGCAGACAGACTCGCCAAGGAACATAAGCCGAACGGAGTGCATGTACTGACGGATCTCCCATATGGTATTCCGGACCAACTGCGCAAATTGGACCTGTACCGTCCGGAAACGCAACATGAACCTCTTCCGGTCATCATCGACTTCCATGGCGGGGGCCTCTACCATGGCGACAAACAAAATACCATGTGCCGCGATATGTATTTAGCGAAGTATGGGTTCGCTGTGGTCAATGCCAACTATCGGCTGGTCCCGCAAATTGGATTCCAAGACCAACTACACGATGCGCTTGACGCAATCATCTGGACGAACGAGCACGCGCATGACTATGGCATGGATACGAATGCTCTGTTTCTGATTGGAGATTCCGCGGCCACCCTGCTTATCTTGTACCTCACCGCCGTACTCCATTCACCGGTCGTCGCGTCACAGCTTGGCATGAGGGAAGCCTACGGAACCGCCCACATCCTTGCCATTGCAGGATGCAGCGGCATGTATCGCTTCGAAGGCGGCGTGCATGGAACTGCGATGGGATACTATGCGGAAGGCTACTTTCCAACGCTGAAGGAACGAATTCGCATCTCCCCCTATCTTGATGTCGATCGCCTTGTAGTTGACGGCAATCTTCCGCCCTTCTATCTGCAGACCAGCACCGAGGATTACCTCGCGGACAACACTCTGGAATTCGCAAGAATCCTGCAATACCGCCATCATGATTATGAACTGCGATTACTCCCAAAAGGTCTTGACCACGCTCTCGTACACGACTTCGCGGTCAAGGAGGTCGGCCTGGAGCATAATGAGGAATCACAGCAAATCGTAAAAGAGGCGGCGACGTTCTTCAAACGGTACCGCCCAACGACCAGCTAGGAAAGGACGCAAAGGACGCCATGGAAGAACGGATTCGCTCCACCCACTCCTCACTGGCAGTATTCGTAGGCTGTTGCGCCATGTCCTTCATCGGCTTCGCTCTCATCACCAACACTTCAGGGCTGTATTTCGACGCCATCAGCCGTGATTTACATGTGGGTCGAGCCAAGGTCAGCCTAACCGTATCGATTCGATTGATTTGCAGTGCCATCTCCATGGCCGTGTTCAGTCGCTTTTCACATCGCATTCGCTTGCGCCCCACACTTATCGGCTGCATTGGTATCTGCGCCGTGGGATTCCTGCTTTGCAGTCGGGCGTATGCCCTCTGGCAGTTCTATCTCGCATTCGCTGTGATGGGACTCGCCTATGTTATTCCGATAACGCTGATGCCACCCATTCTGCTTGCGGCATGGTTTCCCACTCATTTCGGCACGGTCCTTGGCATAACCGGCTGTTTGTCAGGATTGGGAGGAGCCATATTCAATCCTCTGATTTCGCACGTCATCGCGTCATATGGATGGCGATCGGCATATCTACTGACCGGTGTGATGCTGATGGTGCTGCTACTCCCCTGCTCCTACCTGCTTAAACCATATCCACATGGCAAGCTCGACACTGCGTCTGCCCCAAACGCCAAACCTGCGCATGATACACGGACGAAAAGCGGGCATCTCATCGGTATGCTTCGTTCACCGGCGTTTCTGCTGCTGTCAGCCGCCATGATTTTGTTGCAAATCGTATCCGGCATCAATCAGCATATTCCCGCGTACGGGATTTCCATCGGACTCACGCTTACACAGGCCGCTTGGGTGGTCACGGCCCGCATGATTGGAGCCAGCGTCGGCAAACTTGCCATAGGTTCGACGCTGGACCGTGTCAGACCGCAATTCGCAATCACGCTGTTTGCCGCCATCGGAACCACAGGATGGTTCAGTCTGCTTTTCGGAGCCAATATGGAAGTTGCGATCACTGCAAGTTTTCTGGCGGGAATCGGCCAATGCCTGCTCATGATTGCACTTCCCTGGAGCATACGCCGCGTATTCCCGGGAGATGATTATGCCCGCGCGCTGTCCGTCATCAACGCCACCGGCCAGCTGACCGTAGCCATCGCTACCACAGTTCATGGATTGATTTTCGACATGACCGGCGGATATGGAGCGTCATTGACGCTCAACGTGCTGTTGTACGTGCTGGCAGCAATTGCAATCATCACGGTGGCGCACGGGCATACCCAATCCTTCCAGCATCCTAACGGTGATTAGTCCATATCCAATAACAACTCAGCCATTCCCTGATTGGTAGCGAGTGCCGACATCAGTCCACCGACCAAGCATGCGTGCAGTGCCCGCGCACGCCACGTCTCCCAAGCGACTCCAATGACCAATGGAATGTCACGAAACCGTTCGAAATCGATGCTGATGGTGCGCTCACACAGACTGGTTCGCACATGATTGCCATGCATATCGATATGATGTCCGCAAATATGCCCGACCACTCCCTTTTCCTGCAACTCCCGTGCTACTGCAGCGTCTTCGAACGAATGGAAAATCCTCCCGGAATGCCCCTGCCGAATCGCTCCTACACCGACAATGGCGATATCGGCTCGGTTACCCAAAGCCAAAGTCATGGCAATCAGTTTCTCCGAACGCACAGCCTGCGCAGCTTCCGCGGATCCCATAATCAACGGTGCAGGAAGCAACGAGTAAGCGCATCCCAGACGTTCTGCCATCATTCGGCAGATTTCCGGAGAATCAGTCAACGAGTTGGCGGAAGACAACGAACCCAGCATCTGAGTCACATGCGCACGAGGGTAGTCAAGGGGAGGCAAAGCTCTGATTGTCGCCGCCATCGGCGTCCCGGTCGATGTAACGATCAACGAATCCGGTTTGAGGTTTTCCACCAGCAGCTGCGCCGCACATTGAGGCACTAGCGTCGATGCGATGCTGTCATCGTATGAATATGCGACGCGTACCGTTTTCAACCCGTATTTGTTCCGAAGATTCTCCTCAAGGGATTGCAATCGTTGCAATGGGTGCCCGATGGTAATCTGTACGATTCCGGTTTCCCGTGCTTCGGTGAGCATGCGTGACACCGATGACCGCGAATAGCCGACCTCTCCGGCAATCTGCGATTGATTGAGTCCCTCGTCATAATACATCTGTGATACACGAATCAGCTTTTCGATATGCTGTCTGGTCTGCATCGACGAAAGCGCGGAATCTTTGAACATATGTGCATGTTATCTCCAGTGTCCATACGAACACGCGCGATAAGCATACGTTTTAAGCCCATCATCAACCGATACTCCGGTAAACCAGCAGTGTGGCGAACTGCACATATTCTCATTCACATCCCAATGTCATTTCATCCTCAAATTAGTCTATAACCGGCTCCAGGAAGAACCGGGCCCCGCGTTACCGAAGGATGATCTTCGGGTGACGCGGAAGGAACAGAGGGAGAAAAATACCATGTCGAAAGTATGGCAATACTTGAAGCAGCATGCGTATGGCGCACTCACCATCGTTACGGTGTTGTTGTGCATTCTGGGCAGCTGCATCGCGAATCTGGCACAGACGGATTTCGGCAACGTCACCAAAGAGAATCTGACCATCGAAACATCATCCGGACATAGGCTCGGCATCAACATGCTCAAGCCCAAGACCGCCACCAACGACAAGCCGGCACCCACCATCGTGTTCGCACATGGCGGCAACGGTCTCAAGGAAAAGTGGGATCTATACCAGATCGAATGGGCACGTCGAGGCTTCGTCGTGTTCTCCTTCGATCTTTACGGACACGGCGACTCCGAGATTCTGAACAACACCGAATGGCTGGTCAACGGCCGTGGCCTGTATGACACGGTAAAGTACGCGACCACACTTCCATTCGTGGACAAGGACCAGATCGCCGTATCCGGCCAGTCCCGCGGAGGCAACACCATTCACGAGACGATCCTTCTTGACAACAAGGCCAAGAAGCAGCTGATCAAGGCCGTGCTGTACGTCAGCCGCGACGCCGTCTACAAAGACAACGAAACTCAGTCGTTCGGCTATGTGCCAGGCAAGACCACTTCAGCCCAGGCCGCCTCCAAGAATAACGGCGAGTACTTTAATTATTACGGCAATCGCAATGTAGGCATCATCGCCGGCAAATTCGACCAGTACTCCTTCAAGGAGACCGACAAGACGACCGGCAAGATGCTGCCGAATCCGGACTATCTCAAGCACAATAACGCCAAATCGTTCCTGAACTTCGGCATCACGCCTGACTCTTCGACTGCGGACGGCGTCAGCGGCAAGTACTATACGAAGAAGGTCGATGGCAAGGAAGCATTCCGTGTCATCTATCTGGAAAACGGCTTCCACACTTCGCAGCTCTTCCAGTCGTCTTCTACCGCAGCTGCCATGGAGTTCATGGTCAAAGCCTTCAATATGAACACCTCGTTGCAGTCGGGCGACCAGATCTACCAGTGGCGTATGATCGGCAGCACCATCGGTTTCATCGGCATGTTCATGTTCGCCGTGTTCTTCGCTCTGTGGCTCTCCCAGATGCCGCTCTTCAGGGGAACTTCTCGTGGCAATGCCGTCATGCGTATCGCGGAATCGCATCCGGGAACCAAGGCTTGGGCATGGGGCTGCCTTATCGTCAACACCCTGTTCGCCACCGTCAGCACGTTGTTCCTGTACTACAACGGCGTCGACACCCATATCGGCACATTCTTCAGGCAGGGGCAGGCACTGTTCGCAGGCTCCATGCTGGCGATTTCCTCTGTGTTCACCGCCATTGTCACCTACATCTGGTACCGCTGCTTCGCTAAGAAGAATGGTATGAACATCGATGAAATCGATTTGAAGACATCTGCTTTCAGCGTGTTCAAGACCATCATGCTGGCTCTCACCGTCACCGGCGGCACTCTGCTGTTGGTCTGGGGAGCGCAGTACTTCTTCAAGACGAACTTCTCGTTCCTGTACTGGGGCATCATGCCATTCGGCTCCTTCAAGATCGTGGACATGCTTAAGGTACTCCCGATCTTCCTGATTGGCTACGTGATTTCCTCCATCTTCATCAACTGCATGAACTACAACACTTCCTATGGCAAGAACAAGATCGTGAACATCCTGGTACTCGCTCTCGTCACCGCCGCCGTGCCGGCACTGGTGTCCGGCGCAGGCTGGGCCAAGTTCATGCTCACCGGTGTCAATGACCTGTTCGGTGCGGCCTACACCCGCATTCCGGACAGCATGTTCCTCACCGTATTCCTGCTGTTTATCACTCCGCTGACGGCTCGCGGCATCTATTCCAAGACCCGCAATCCGTACCTCGGTGGCATCATCAACGCGATTTTGGCCATGGTAATCACCTGCGTGAATTGCCAGGTCGTTTTCCCGGCCTGATCGCTAGATAGCACGGCATGACAAAGGGTGGTGGCTCATCGACTGAGTCACCACCCTTCTTATTTGCAAGGTACGCTACGCCTTCCAACGACATCAGGCGCGAAGCAGGCATGGAAAACCCGCCCGGAAAATCCGGGCGGGCAGGAAGAAAGGAATTCAGAATAGGGCTACTTGGCGGCCTCCTCGCTCTTGGCCGTCTCCTTGGACCCGCTCTTCGGCATGACCCAGAACTTGAGCAGCGGATAGCTGACGATCACGGCAAGCAAGGTGTTGACCACGGATGCGATCGTGCCTGCGATGCCGGCGTTCATGCCCCATCCCTGGCACAGACCGGTCACGTAGCCCGGCAGCACAAGGTTCACTACCACGATGATCACGGCGAGGATCACATACTTCCAAGCGGCGTCCTTGAAGCTGGAGTCGGACTTGAACACCCACTTCATCTGCACGAAGAAGTTCACCACCTGCGCAAGCACCTCGGCCAGCAGGAAGGTGAGGAATCCGCCCAGGCCGTTGCCCTTGGTGTCATAGTTGAAGATCAGGAAGTGGAACGGCTGCGTGAGACCCAGACCCGTGATGAAGATGGCGGTACCGATCCACGTCACCACGAAGCGGGTGATGGTGGAGATGTTCGACAGCACGTTGAACAGGATGAACTCCCAGATGTTCGGATGATCCTTGATCCACTGGCGGATCGGGCCGACCTTCTTCTCGCCGGCACCGGTTTCAGCCGGCTTCGCAGCATTGTTGTCAGTCATGGTTCAGCTCCTTTGCAGTGTGCTTGTTTGCGGATTGGTTGCGGAAGAAGCCGGCGATCACGCCGCCCAATCCGCGGAAGGTATGGCCGTTCGCGATCTTCACGATGGCGTCGACCATCGCCGAATCGACCATGCCCTGGGTCATCTTGCTCATGGCGCGAGGCGGCATATTCAGAATGAACAGGGTGTTCAGATCCGGCGAACCGGTCTTCTGGCGAATCTTCGCTTCGCGCTTGGTCAGCGTCCTGGCAACAGTGCGCGCCGCGAATCCCCTGGAATCCACCCACGACATGATCGGATCGTTGACACCGAACGTCGTCGGTTTGCCGGGAGCAAGCACCTCATGGCCGAACAGCACGGCCATTTCGGCATCGGTCACGTCCTTGACCTGTCCGGTCAGATAGTGGCCGAGCGCGGGGTCTGCGGCGCATTCAGCGGGCGTGCAATCGCCGGCAACGGTGTGCGGAATCGAAAGCGGCAGATGCTCGGCATTGTCGCCGATCATCAGCGTCCATTCGCCGCTTTCCGTCTTCCATGCATTGGCGGCAACATCGAAATGGCGGAACGTGTAGCGGTCGAAATCGATGTGCACGCTCTTGCTTTCATGCGCGGCCAACTCAATTTTGGCGAAGCCCTTCAGCTCGCGATCAGGATGGAGCACGCCACCCTGCGGCGCACGCACATACAACTGGGCCACGGTGGAGCCGGCGATATCGGAATCATTGGTGACGACGAAATCGACGCCGGTCGCGGTGGCGGTGATCGCGCTGTACGTGAACGTGGAATAACTCAGACCGTAGCCGAACGGGAAGCACACAGGCACGCCCACGGTCTCGTAATAGCGGTAGCCGACGAACGGGCCTTCACGGTAGATCGCGTCGCGTCCGATGGCCGGATACCAGCCGAAGCTCGGGCAATCCTCGTACCGCTTCGGCCAGGTTTCGGCCAAATGTCCGGATGGGTTGACTTCGCCGGTCAGCGCGCGCACGGTGGCGGAAGCACCTGCCTGGCCGGACAATCCTACGTACAGCATGGCCGCAACATCGTCGAACCACGGCAATTCCACCGGGGAACCGGCAACGAGCACGATCACCACCGGTTTGCCGGTCTTCGCCAACGCCGTTACGAGATCGTTCTGCACCTGCGGGATCGCCATGGTGGATCGGTCGAGGCCTTCGGATTCGCTGCGTTCGTCGAGACCGACGACGGCCAGCACCACATCCACGGCGTCCTTCTTGGCGAGCGCGACGGCGTCGTTCAGCAGCACCTCATCCGGCTTGCCTTGGCGGTCGTAACCCTGCTCGTAGCCGGCCAATACCAGTCCTTCGGCGTTCTTGACCTCGTCGAGGATGTTCTCCTCCTTGGTGGCGTTCACCTTGGATGAGCCGGAACCCTGATAGCGTGCGGTCGCGGCCATATCTCCGATGACGGCCACGCGAGTGCCCGGCTTGAGCGGCAGCGTGGCGGCGTTATTCTTCAGCAGCACGCTGGAATGTTCCGCGACCGTTCTGGCGATATCGTGGTGCGCCTTCGCGATGTCGTCCGACAGCAGATCGTCGCGGCCGACGCCGACGAGCTTGGTCGCCGCCGCGATTTTGGCGACTTCCGCGGCACGCTTGTTGATGTCCGCTTCGGCGAGCGTGCCCGCTTTGACCGCGCCTTCCAGCTCGCGCACGGAGGTGAAACCTGGCGACGGCATTTCCAGCGAGCCGCCGGCTTTGACGGCTGCGACGGCGGAGTTGGAGCCGCCCCAATCGGAGACGACCATGCCGTCGAAGCCCCATTCGTCGCGCAGGATCTCCTGCAGCAGATGCTTGTTTTCGTGGGCGTAGACGCCGTTGACCTCGTTGTAGGAGGTCATGATGCTCATCGGCTTGGCCTCGCGCACGGCGATTTCAAAACCGGTCAGATACAATTCGCGCATGGTACGTTCGTCCACCACGGAGTTGCTGGCCTGGCGGCGCAGCTCCTGGCTGTTGACCGCGAAATGCTTCGGGCATGCGGAGACGCCGTTGCTCTGGATGCCGCGAATGAGGCCGGCGGCCATACGGCCGGCGACGATCGGATCTTCCGAATAGTACTCGAAGTTGCGTCCGCACAGCGGGTTGCGTTTGATGTTCATGCCCGGTCCAAGCAACACGTTCACGTCGAGATCGTGAGCTTCCTTGCCGAGCGCCTCGCCCATCTCTTCGGCGAGCGCCGGATCCCAGGTGTTGGCCACGGTGCAGGCGGTCGGGAAGCAGGTGGCCGGCTTGGATGCGCCGATGCCGAGGTGGTCGCCCTCGCCAAGCTGCCTGCGCACGCCGTGTGGGCCGTCGCTCATGACGAAGCCGGGAATGTCGGCGCGATCGTTGCCGCGCGAATCCCATTCGGATCCGCCGGACAGCATCGCCGCCTTTTCAACGATCGAAAGATCTTCAAGTTCCATGGGTTCTCCCTCGCACTAGGTGTTGCCAAAACCTGCTTTGCCGAGCCTGCCCTGTCCGCTCCGCCCGGCTGCGCTGTTTTCTTGCGATTTCCCGCTGCCGTACCGCGCTGCATCGCACCGTGCCGCACGCGGGATTTCGCCGCTAGTTTGATTGAACCAGCTTTTGCGATGCCGTCACCGCCGTATTACACAACCTGTCGTTTTGCTCGCACAATCGGCATATGGGCGCGGTGAAGAGGGTATGCGGTGGCACAGAACGTGCATAAAATCGCATCGTTCCATTTTGCAATCGATGGCAAGCGTTTCGATATGTGAATATCGTTGCAATTTCAAGCGACTCGCCGATATTGATACCTTTTTGCGCAAGCGCTATCATACTTAACGAAAGTAAGTTTTGCCAACTTTTCTTCAATGCGGAACATGCTTTGATCACTCAACGCGGAGAGCGATGTTTCGCAGCGCACAGAAAGGATAACGAGATGCGCGACCAGCAAAGCAGCGACACGAGCATCGCCCTGGACGCCAATACGGACGTCCAGCATCGTCACGATGACCCACAACTACAATCTCGTGTTCCCCACCGCCATCGTCATCGCACTGTGCGCTGGCGCGTCGGTCTTGACCATCAAGCGCATCAAGTAATTCAAACGGGACCATGCCGTCGCATATGATGACACGGTCCCAATCCAGTTCTCCCGATTTTTCCCACACTCAAAGGAGCCCCACATGGTAGACAGCACACTGTTCTCGCTGGCCACGCTCAACGCCCATCCGGCAATGAACCCGGATTCGGTGATCCAGGGCGATCATTGGCGCATCGGCCTCATCACGGACGCGCTCGTCCGTTTCGAATGGTCCGACAGCGGCCGTTTCGTGGATGACGCCACGCAGATGGCGATGGTCCGCGATTTCGGCGAAAAGCCTGAATTCACCGTCGCCGAACGTAATGGCTGGCTGGAAATCGACACCCCGTCGCTGCATATCTCCTACAACCAGCGCAAGTTCTCTCCGGAAGGCCTGTACGCAACCGTCAAGCACGTCAACGCCATCGAAAACACTTGGCATTACGGCGACGTGCAGCGCAGGAACCTCGGCGGCACCTACCGTACGCTCGACGAGGCGAACGGCCGCATCCCCGTCGATCCGGGCGTCAACAGCACCGACGGTTGGGCCATCATCGACGATTCCAAGTCGAACGTGATCCGCGAAACCGCCGAAGTGAACGGCAACCACAACGATTTCGGCACGTGGGTGACCCCGAAGGAAGAGCCGACCACCGACCTCTACCTGTTCGGCTACGGCCACCGCTACCGTGAGGCCGTGCACGCCCTGTACCGCCTGACCGGCCCGACCCCGCTGCTGCCGCGCTTCGTGCTGGGCAACTGGTGGAGCCGCTACCACCGCTATACCGAAACCGAGTACCGTCAGCTCGTCGAACGTTTCGAAAAGGAAGGCATCCCGTTCACCACGGCCGTCATCGATATGGACTGGCACCTGGTTGACGACGTCGACCCGAAGTACGGCTCCGGCTGGACCGGCTACACGTGGAACAAGGACTTCTTCCCGGATCCGAAGCGCTTCCTCAACTGGCTGCACGAGCATGGCATGAAGGCCACGCTCAACGTCCACCCGAGGGACGGCGTGCGCGCGTTCGAAGAGCTGTATCCGCAGGTCGCCAAGGCCATGAACATCGATCCGGAAAGCGGCGAGGCCGTGCAGTTCGACCTGACCGATCCGAAGTTCATGGAGGTCTACTTCGACCAGCTCCACCACCCGATGGAGGAAGATGGCGTCGACTTCTGGTGGATTGACTGGCAGCAGGGCGGCTTGACGCGGCAGCCGGGACTCGACCCGCTGTGGGGCCTGAACCACCTGCATTACCTCGATTCCGCCCGCAACGACGGCAGCGACTACAGCGAACGCAACCCGCGCCCGCTCACCTTCTCGCGTTACGCCGGCCCGGGCTCGCACCGCTACCCGATCGGCTTCTCCGGCGACACCGTCGTGACGTGGGAGTCGCTGAAGTTCCAGCCGGAATTCACCGCCTGCGCTTCCAACATCGGCTACGGCTGGTGGAGCCACGACATCGGCGGCCACATGTTCGGCTACCGTGACGAGGAGCTGGAGGTCCGCTGGTACCAGCTGGGCGCGTTCAGCCCGATCAACCGTCTGCATTCCACCGATTCGCCGTTCAACGGCAAGGAGCCGTGGAACTTCCACGGCGATGCGGAACGTGCGATGACGTCCGCGCTGCGCCTGCGCCATGCGATGATCCCGTACCTGTACACGATGAACCGTCGCGCCGCATTCGACAACGAGCCGCTCGTGCAGCCGCTGTACTGGGACTATCCGGAAATCGAAGCCGCATACAAGCTCACCGACGAATTCCGTTTCGGCACCGAGCTGCTGGTCGCGCCGATCGTCGATCCAGCCGAGCGTTCCGTGCAGCGTGCGAAGGCCGACGTGTGGCTGCCGCAGGGCGAATGGTTCGATTTCTTCGACGGTCGCCATTACACGTCTCGTCCGGCCGAAGGCCGCCGTCTGGAGGCTTGGCGCGATCTCGACCGCATGCCGGTGTTCGCTAAGCCCGGCGCGATCGTGCCGCTGCAGATGCCCGCCGAGGGTGAGGCGCTCAACTCCGTGGCCAACCCGCGCGCACTGCAGGTAGTGGTGTTCCCGGGTACCGAAAACAGCTTCACGCTGTGGGAGGATGACGGTGCCGCACAGAGCAAGGATCGTTGGGCATCCACCGAAATGGCGCTGCGTTTTGAGGGCGATTCCGCACAGTTCTCGATCGCCCCTGCGGAAGGTGCGACGGACGTCATTCCGGCTTCCCGCGATTGGACGGTCACGTTCCGTGGCATCGCTCCGGAAGCGATGCACGCCGTCCGCGCGACCGTCGACGGCTCTGCCGCCGCTCCGGAAGTCGCGTACGATGCGGAAACGCTGAGCCTGACCGTCACGCTGCGTGACGTGCCGACGAGCTCCGCAATCGCCATCGATTTCGCCGACGGTCTTGCCGTTGCGGACGATCCGGTTGAAGCCGACGCGTTCGCCGTGCTGAAGGATGCGCAGATGCTGTACATGACCAAGGAGCACGCATACCGCGCGATCCGCGAGCTGGGCAAGGATGCGCTGCCGGCACTGAGCACGCTGGAGGATCTGCACGGCGTTGGCGCGCAGACCAAATACCAGTCCCACATGCCGCAGCCGGTCATCCAGGCCCTGGCCGAAGTGCTGACCCGCAACTGACCTCATCGCAATAATTCAAAATAAAACGCGTGTGCGTCCGGATGGTTTCCGCCCGGACGCACACGCGTTTTGTTTTATGTACGAAATTACGCAACGCGCTACTGTTCGGTGGCACATCGCCGTTTACGACTTTGGCTGCTCTTATCATTCCAGCCATCGCAATCGGACTAACAGTGGCCAGTCTGCAATGGCTTCCCAAAGGATTGTATCTATTGCTGATACTGGGCTTCGGCATAGTGGTACAACTGCAAATACCACTGTTCGAACATGCACTAAAACCCTATGTAAATAAGGTGGCCGCATAGCAGCAAGCAAGTTTCCAAGCTTTTGAGCAAATACAATAAAGCTCAATCTTTCGGGCGGTAGCAGTGCTACCGCCCATTTACGTTTTCATTCGCATTTCGTATGAACCGCATGACACTTTTCTCTTTAAGGCATCGAGGTGGTGACGTTTTCTTGGACTTCCCGACCGGGAGGAGAACCCCCTTATGGCGAAGTACAGCAAGGAGCAGCGCGACAGGGCCATGGACCTGTACATCAGATACGAGCGCTGCGCCGCGGACGTGGATTGGCTACAATGTATTAGACAGTCCGATGAGGGACGAATGACATGAGATTGGAGGCCGACGATGGCCGACCCGAAACATCCCCGCCACTACGACGAGGCGTTCAAACGGCAGATCGTGCAGTCGTGCGAGAGCGGCAAGCCATCCCGGGAGATCAGGGCCGAGTACGACATCGCGCGATCGACCCCGCGGCGCTGGGTCCAAGGCATCCGCGACAGCGGCTCCGCCCGGGCCGCGGACAACCGCACGCCCGGGCGGAACGAGCTGATCGAGCCGGGGAGGCGCAACAGGCAGTTGGAGATGGAGGCGGACGTTTCAGAACAAGCGGCGCCGGTATTCGCACGAAGGCAGGCGTGATACGGGCCAACGCCGCCCGCTACCCGATATCGGCGCAATGCAGGATACCGGACGTTCCCCGCTCCACCTACTACTGGATGACCGGGCATCCCGGGACGGAGCGTGCGGATCCGATCGCCGGCGACGTGCGCGCGGTCCGGCGCGACGGCCGCGAACGCTACGGCGCCAGGAAGATCAAGGCCACCCTGGAAAGGAAGGGCGTCACCGCGTCCAGGAGACGCATCGGCAACATCATGCGCGAACAGGGCATGCGGGCGCGTACGCGCGCGGACGGTCCGAACCGCACAGGACGCGGGCCGACGAGGCCAGGCTCGCGAACCTGCTGGACCGCGGGTTCGACGGCTACGCCCCGCACACGCATCCGGCGAGCGATCTTACCTATGTCCGCGTCGGCGGAGACTGGGCGTACGTGTGTCTGCTGGTCGACCTGGCGAACAGGGGCATCGTCGGCCATTCCGCCGGGCGGACCCGGGACGCGAGCCTGGTATTGGGCGCGTTCGCCACCCTCGACTTCCCGCTGACGGACGTCCAGGAAACAGGGGTTTGCCGGCCGGAAGGGTCCGCAGGCCCCTCTTCCCGTATTCTGACGTTAGGAGACAACAGCATGCAGGCGGATCGTGTGAGAGAGACGGAACGAATCAACGACGCGTTCCTCGAGGAGGCCGTGCCATTCGCGGTACACGGCACCACAATCGTCGACGCGCGTGGAATGACGAAAAACGGTTGGCTCGTTTCCGACGGACGGTCGATAGTCGAAACGGGATGCGCCGAAACGGACTTCGAAACGGCCTGCCGGCTGGTCCACGTCGAGCAAGATCATATTGTTAACGCTAACGGAATGGTGATGACGCCCGGATACGTCGACATCCACTCGCACGGCGCATGGGGAAGCTCGTTCGATGACGGCGAGAAGGGGATCACGACCGCCCGAGCCGGACACATGGCGCACGGAACGACGAGACAGGTCCTGAGCCTCATCACCAATCCCATCGACGTCATCTGCGGTAACTTGAAGACGGTCCACGACATGATGCCGGACCGCCCGGATATTCTGGGCGCGCACCTCGAAGGACCGTTCCTCGCCATGCCCCGGAAAGGCGCCCATGATCCCAATTGCCTAGTCGATCCCACTCCGGATCTCGTATCCAGAATGCTGGACGCCGCCGATGGGTGTCTCAGACAGATCACCATCGCGCCGGAACTTCCGCATGGAATCGACGCAATCCGCCGTTTCTTCCTGGCCGGAGTGGTTCCGGCGGTCGGCCACTGCGATGCCGACTACCAGACTGCCAGAAAAGGATTCGACGCCGGAGCCGGAATCATGACCCATATGTTCAATGCCATGAACGGGCTGCACCACCGCGACCCCGGCCCGATTCCGGCGGCAGTGGAGGATCCGAGGGTCACCATCGAGCTTATCAACGACGGATTCCACGTGCAGGATCCCATGGTCAAGCTCGGATTCGGGCTTGCGCCCCATAGAATCGCCTTCGTCACCGACGCCATGGCCGCGACCGACTGTCCGGACGGGCATTACCTCCTCGGGGCTCTGGATGTAGATGTGCGGGACGGTCATGCCAGACTCGCCTCCAATGGAGCCATCGCCGGTTCTACACTGCTATTGGAAAAGGCCGTGTCTCGCGCGGTGCTGGAGCTCGGCATCAGTCCGGTCGACGCGGTGGAAGCGGCGACGCTGACCCCTGCGCGGGCATTTGGCTTCGACCGTCGAAATGACGTGACAGGCTTCCCGATCGGTCTGCTCGCTCCGGGATTCGCGGCCGACGTGCTGCTCCTTGATCAGGAAACCTGGACGGTGCGACGCGTCTGGTGCAACGGGCATCCGGTGAGATAATTGATTTCAAGGTTCAATGACGAACGAAAGGAACAATGACAATGAACCAACGTAGAGAACATCGTTGGCCTCGGCCGTTGGAGGGCCGGCGGGCCC
>OHJK01000170.1_pt1 | contig 47161 bp, 55 predicted proteins | sample 1568541 | NCBI WGS metagenome assembly OHJK01 (sample SAMEA3879535, study PRJEB24766) | human gut metagenome | biome: human-associated habitat; feature: feces | place: USA | collected 1985/1987
AGGTTGTAATTCATGAAGCAGAGGGTGGCAGAACAAAAGACCGTACTCAGCAAGTGGATATTTATTTCAATTTCATTGGAAATTTTGTTCTTCCATTTAGTGAGGATGAAGTGGAAGCCTTGCAGTCAGAGGAAGCACGCAGAGCGGAAGAGATTGCTGAAAGAAAGAGAAAATCTTCTAAGAAATCTACGCAGAAAAGAAATCAGAAGCATGCAGAGATCAAGGCAAAAGCAGAAGCCGGAGCCGGAGATCAGGAAGCACAGAGCCAACTTGCAGAGCGTAAACAGTATCAGGTAAGAGCTACAGTAAAGAGTTACCGGAAAATGCGTGACGATGCATTAAGCGGAGATCCTATTGCAAAAGTAAGATATGAAAAAACACTGGCTATGAGACGTGAAGCGTATCATTCAAAGAAAAGTGAACAGACAGCCTGACAATATGCATATGATCACGATACATTAGTTGCAGAATTGATGAGAATAAGCGGGAGCGATGCAATTATTGTATAAGCCAAAGAGATATGGTATTGTATAGATAGTTTAACAAATCGGAAGTTATAGGAGGTGAATCAGCATGAAATGTCCATATTGTGGTGAAGAAATGATAAGAGGATACCTAATGAGCTCACGAGACATTACTTTTGCAGTTGATAATCTGACAAAAGTTTTTCGCATTAAAAAATCGGACGATCTGGAATTAAGTAAAGGTTCAGAAGGAATCCCTCATTGTGAAGCTTATCGTTGCAATAGTTGCAAAAAGATTTTGATTGATTATGCGAATAGATAACTACTTCACCAAGCACATTTTTCAACCGGAATGTGTACCGCCCATGCAGAGCCAACACATTCCGGTCTGTTAAGGAACAAATCAGCCCTTACTACGATAGCAGACGCCGAACCAACTATGCGCAAAAGACAAGTTTAACGAATAGTTCCACGAAAACAAAACACTACACTAAAGTATCTATCCGGTACTTCTGTGTAGTGTTTATTTATTCATATCAGCGTCAACTAACGCTTTTATATATCCGCTCATTGAATCATAGCCGGATTCCTTGGCTCGTTGTTTCAGCTTCTCTTTGTAGCCTTTGGGAAACTGGACTTTGACGGTATCATAAGTATCTTTGATGTAGGTGTTAATATACTTTGTTTGGTCGAAGTCTGACATAGCAATACCCCCTTTGTGTATTATGGTCATAATGTACAAATAAAGTCAATATATTATGGTCATAATGTCAATATACATTATGGGAATAATGTGTTATCATTCTTTATGTGAGGTAAGTATATCACAAAACCTTGCAAGTTGTATATAGCAAGCAGGACGATGGGATGTGCGAGAAGCGATAAAAAGTCATGGTCAATCTACCCCATTCAATGCCCCGACCGTGAAAAGGAGAACACGTTGCGACGTATGTATTCGACACTTATGCGGGGAAGCGAGATGACACAGTACTATATACAATTTATGTTGGAACGGTTGTTGTTGGTACATTGGTAACCTTCTGAGAAATGATAGCGTGAAAACTGTTGACAGTTTCGGACAGTTATATTTCATAGGTTTGCATGAGGTTTGCGGACAGTCTGTAAATACTAGGGGTATCGGTACAATGACAACTTAATAATTTGCCACAAAAAAGGAGAAAAAAACATGAGTAAAAAAATCGTAGGCAAGCAGAACGTTGATTATGTCAGCAAGAAAACGGGTCAGCCGGTCACCGGTGTAACACTTCACTGTGTAGGTGAAAGCAACCGTGTTGAGGGTATGGAGTGCGAAACAATCTTTGTTTCCGGTCGCTCTCCCATGTATGAACAGTGTATGAAATTCCCCTTGGGTGCGGAAATCAATGTATCCTATAACCGTTGGGGTACTGCTGAAAGTATTCTTCCGGTGGGTAAATAATTATGACGGTATCCGGTGGCGATATTCTTCCGGTGCTATCCGATGTAGTTTCAGAAGTAGCCGGAACTACACCGGACACCGTACAAGTTATTCAACAATCTATTGATAACGATACCCTCAATGCTATTGCTGATAAGTTGGAGGTTACCAACACTCTTCTGCTTGGTATCAATGATAGGCTTGACTTCATCATTGCTCTAGGTGTGGCGATAGTGTTTGTAGCGGTTTGTTATAGTATACTGAAAAGCTTTTCAAGATTCTAAAGAAAGGAGATACAACACTATGGTTACAGCAGAAATGTTAGCACCGATTACTACTACTCTTGAATCAAACCTTACCGTTCTGTTACCCGTTGGTATTGCCATTATGGGCACTATGATTGGTGTAGGTCTGATTCCTCGTATCGTTTACAAGTTCCTGTAATGGTAATGTAAAAAAACGTGGCGCGTGTGGCACTGTCCACCGCGCCTTTTTCATTCATTTAGAAAGGAGTTTAAATGAAAAGAATAAAAAAGATACTTCCGGTTTTACTGGGGGTTATGATACTTATGTTCGGTACTCTTACGGTAAGCGCAGCAGAGTTTTCTGATGCTGATTCTAATGCTGTACAGAGATTTACGAACTACATTAAGGAGTGTAACTTTGAAAATTGTTCGTATCAAGTTCTATTCTATACTGTAAATTCTAAAGGCGTTAAAGAGTACCGTTATATTGTTTCTAGTAAGCCGTTGGCATATCGTGGCGGTGTAGAAAAACCTTTTTATTCTGTTGAAGCCGGTACATCTTGGAATGCTTTTCGGCTTAATGATTCAGATGGTTCTGTTGTGGGTACTCATGGCGGTACTGCTTCTAGTGCTAACGAAGCCTTTATGAACCTTGGTAGCGGTGAACGTGCTGTAGTTGCTTCTAACTATGATTTATATGCCCATAATGGAATTGGCATTATGGATACTATTTATTGTGAAAAGGATACTACTGGTTTTTTCCCGCTGCCTCCGGTGGAACGGGCATTGGAAATACTTCCGGAGGTGGTACGGAATCAGACAAAGGTAATATTGATTACAGCGGTAGCTTGTCTAGCATTATTAGTAATATTGTTGGTATTGCCGAAAAAATTACCTCGATTCCTCAACAGATAGCGGACAAGTTAGGACTTAGTTCTCTCTTCTCTGCACTCTCTGAAAAGGTGGTGTCAGTCAAGGAAACTTTGTCCGGTATCCCCTCTCTTATTCGTGACCATATCAAGGATATTTTCTCTAATATGATAGATACTGTGGTTTCATTGCCTGGTAAAATCAAGGGTTACATTGTTGATTTACGTGATACGGTACTGGAAAAACTGCGGTCTATCATACAAGGGATATTGGATTTACCGGAAAAAATAGGGGATGCAATCAAGGGTCTGTTTTTACCCTCTGATGGCTTTATAGAGGGTAAAATTGAACATTTCCGTGAAAAACTGTTGAGTATGGGTATAGATACTTATGATATGGGTTCTATCTTCAATACGGAACAACCTTTTGCGGATATAACGTGTACTATCAGAGGGCAGACGGTAACTATTGTACGCATGGATGTAGTGGACAAGGTTATAAAGAAATTTCGTCCTATCATTCGTGGGTTTATGTGGCTTATGTTGGTATTTTACAACATTAACCAGTTTTTGCATTTTATCGGTCAAGAAAGTATGACACTAGGCGGTATTATAAAGACTGCTGATGCAGAATCAAAAAGGAGTTGGTTGGACGGATGATATTAGAAACTTTAATCAATATATTCTGTGTAATGTTGGATGGTCTGCTCTCTGGCTTTGAATATATTCAGATCCCGAAACAAGGTATTGAAGCACTTGCAACGGTGACGGCTTACGGCTCTTATGTGGTAGGTGCGGACTTGTTACTTTGCTTTGCGTCTGTGGTGGCTACATGGATGCTTATGAAAATAACGGTGGGTGTTGGTCTGTTCATATGGCGGTTGTTGCCACTCACCTAACAAGCCTGCCCTTAATCTGCGCACGTGTACTGGTGATAGTGGGTGTTTTCTCCCACTATCCCAGTGTGCAAAGATGGTAATGTCCTTGTCCTTGACACAATCTTGGCAAGCCGTAAGACGGTACTGCGTTGTAGCGTGGTGGCTGTCCGGTGTATGATATTCGTTTTGGTAATGCCCTTGTACGTGGAATTTTGCGTAACTGGGGATGAAAGGAGAAAGTGTGAAAAACTTAATATGGATACTTCTGTTTGTGGTGGTGGCTGTCGTTCTGTGGCAGTTGCCTTTTTTGATTAAATTGTCTCGGTGGTTGGTGGTGGACGTGTACCGCTTTTTCACTCAACCACATAAGGTGCATTTGTACGGTATATGGCTGTACTGCGGTTTGTATGGACAAGGAAAAACAATGGCTTTGACGGAGTATCTTGTCCGTATGCGCAAGAAATACGGTGATAAAATTTACATATCGACCAACTACGGTTTTACTGAAGAGGACTTCCCACTTACTACGTGGAAAGACTTATTGATGGAGTATGACCGGCCTGTAATATTCGGGTACGATGAAATACAAAATGAGTTCAATTCTCGTGATTACAAGAACTTCCCCTATGAACTGGTAAAGTTGCTTACCCAAAACCGGAAAGGAAACGGAAAACAGATCGTGGGAACGGCTCAACGGTTCGGACGTGTGGACAAAACTATACGTGAACTCTGTACCCATGTTATCGAATGCCGGAGAGCTTGGTTTGGTCGTGTCACGAAAGAAAAAAAATACGATGTGGATGACTATGAGCAAATGCTTGCGGAAATTGACGTTATGAAAAAACGGAAAGTGCCGTGTTCCAGGTATCGTTTCATTCAGACGGATGCACTTCGTAATGCATATGATAGTTTTAAGATGCTTGATTCTGCCCGCACTAAAGAATATATAAGTGCGTCTGAAAAACTGGCGCAGATACTTGCGTCGGCTTCCGGTAATTAGGAAGTCGGGGGCAGTATTACCCCCGACTTCTGTCGCAAGTCGCAAAACACTTGCAAGCCTTGAAAAATCAATAGAAAGGGGATGCGACGTAAGAATGTGAACTTCTGTCGCAGTCGCAAAAATGAATGATTATCAAGACAAGCAGTCACGAAAATGGCTGTTGACTATTAACAATCCTAAGGACCTAAATCTCACCCATGAGGAAATAAAAACTACTCTCTCCGGTATGAAAAGTGTTGTTTACTGGTGTATGGCTGATGAAATTGGAGAACAAGGTACATACCACACTCACTTGTACATAGTGTGTTCTAGTGGCTTACGTGCTTCTACTCTTCATAAAAAATTCACTGGTGCTCATAGAGATATAGCACGTGGCACATCGCAAGAAAATAAGGACTATGTGACAAAATCCGGTAAATGGTCGGTGACTAAAAAAGCGGAAACATCCGTTGACGGTACGTTTGAAGAGTGGGGAGAAATGCCCATAGAACGACAAGGTTCTCGAACTGATATAGCGGATTTGTACTCTATGATTAAAGACGGCTTGACCGATTATGAAATACTGGAACAATCACCGGATTATCTTCTTCAGATAGATAAAATAGATAAGGTACGGCAGACGGTACGACAAGAAACCTACAAGAATCAATGGCGCTCTCTCACTGTCACTTATATATGGGGAGATACTGGGAGTGGTAAGACACGGGGGGTTATGGAAAAATACGGCTATGAGAATGTATATAGAGTAACAGATTACTTACATCCGTGGGACAGCTATCACGGTCAAGATGTGGTTGTGTTCGAGGAGTTCCGGTCGAGTCAACGTATTGGCGATATGTTAAATTATCTCGATGGATACCCCCTCGAACTACCATGCAGATATAACAACAAGTATGCTTGCTATACGCAAGTCTATATTATCAGTAATATCCCTATTAGTCAACAGTACACCCAATTACAGATTGACAGTTTAGAAAGCTACTGCGCATTTCTGCGCCGTATCAATTCTATACACCACTATACGGGCGATAAGATTGAGATTAGCCATATCAACTTAGTGGGTAACGGTTTCCGTCCGGTGTTGGATGATGAAATTGACATGATACCATTCAAGGAGATAAAAAATGAAAACAGTGAAATGGATTCTGCTATCGTTGAACCTTAACCCCTACACGCATATCGTTGTCAGACGGCATACTCCGCAAGGTATAACCCCGTTGGGCGGTTCTGATAAGGTATCGGAGATTCTGCGACGGTTTGGCGATATGTATGTGGAAAATACTCATATCACCTCTGACGGCTTGTTCGTCATGTATGTAAAGGAGAATAATAATGCTTAGGGACTTATTTAGTGCGCTATCATCGCTTATGCCCTATATTATTTGTTTTGCATTTGGTTATGCTTTCGGTTGTGTATTCCATGATTAGATATAGGCAAAGGATTGTAAAATGGATAAAAAATGTAAACAATTTCTGTGTGTGCGTTATAAAGAATGTGCATTTTCTCACTCATGCTCTGCTATTATGTGTGTGTTCCGTTATGATAAAGCGTGTGAGAATTGTATATACCGTCTTTCGTGCGGTATGCAGAGGAAACGAACTGATTCGTTAAACCGCACTTTTGCAAACAGTACTGCGAACTATTCGCAAGAAGTAACAGTTTAACGAATAGTTCTATGGAAAGATGACTCTGTAACGCTTCTTAAAGCTTGTTTTGGCTGTTTTAGCAGATTTCCGCGGAATCCAGCAATATGGTGAATGGGCCGTCATTTAGCAGGGATACTTTCATATCAGCACCAAAGATTCCTTTTTCTACCTTGGGAATACTTTCGCGGCACCTGCTGATGATATATTCGTACAGTTCATTCGCCATATCCGGTTTCCCGGCGTTGATAAAGGACGGACGATTTCCTTTTTTGCAATCTGCGTACAGTGTAAATTGTGATACCAGCAACAATTCACCGTCCACAGCATGCAGATCCAGATTGGTCTTGCCCTGGGCATCTTCAAAGATCCGCAGACCAAGAAGCTTTTTAATCATTTTATCGGCAATTTCCCTGGTGTCTGTCTCAGCCACACCGATCAGCACCAGAAATCCTTTGCCGATGCTGCCGGTTACCTCACCGTCTACCTTTACCTCTGCATGCTGTACCCGCTGTATTACAAATCGCATCTGTCTACTTCTCTCCTACGTTTTTCTCTTCTTGATCTTTTTTATTCTGCTCGAAATCAACTTGATCTTTGATTTCATGATCCATTTGCAGCCTGGAATCCAGCTGATGGAATCCTTCCTCATCAATATTCTTCAGATAAGAGTACTTTACAGTCTCTACCGGCAGATCCTTTTTTCGAAGGAAGGTATTGACTACTGCCTTAATCGCCGCATAAATTACCGCAAAAATGGGCACACCGACGATCATGCCAAGGATTCCGAATAGCCCTCCGAATACCGTGATCGCAAAAATAACCCAAAATCCCGTAAGTCCTGTGGAATCACCAAGAATCTTGGGGCCTAAGAAATTCCCGTCAAACTGCTGTAATACCAGAATAAACAGTACAAAATAAACACAGTTTAGCGGATGCATCGGGTCGACCACCAGGATCAGAATAGCACTGGGAATCGCTCCAAGATAAGGACCAAAGAAAGGAATAATATTCGTTACACCTACGATTACACTGACCAGAGCTGCATAAGGAGTCTGCAGTAAGGTGGTTCCGATAAAGCAGAGACATCCGATAATAATGGAATCTACGATTTTACCGCCAATGAATCCGATAAAGGTATTGTGAGTAAAACGAAAACTTTTGATCAGTCGGTTGGCGGACTTCTGTTCAAAGAAAGCATATGCCATTTTCTTTGCCTGTCCGGCAAACTTTTCCTTACTTGCCAGAACATAAATAGAAATAACAAATCCTATAATGAAATCCCACAGACCTTTCAGAATATTTATCACACTTAAGGATACTGTCATGATCACCTGACTGGTCTTGGTCAATACTGTATCATTTAACCAATTCTCCAGCTCTACGGAATATTTATCAATCAGAAAAGTAATCTGACTGCCCAATTCCGGATTATCATCCATGATCTTACTGATCCATTTTGTAAAATTGCTGATATAGGTATCAAAATTAGATGCAATGTTTACAATACTGGGAACAATCTGAGAAAGCATCATAGCAACCAAACTGTAAATCAGGGCAATAAACAAAAATGCTGTGATCAGAATACCGATTCCACGGACAATGGAATTGCGCTTCTTATTTTCCTTCACCTTCAGTTTCCGACACAAAGGGAATAACAGCTTTGTCTCTATATAATTCAATACCGGAGTCAACAGATATGCTGTCACTAGACCATATAACACGGGCATAAGAATTCCTGTGATCGTATGGAATCCTGATTTAATACTGTTCCCATGGAATAACAGATAATAGAAGCAGATACTGGCTGCAATAGTCAGAAATGCGGTCAGACCCCAACGAAAATACTTATTGTTTTTTAAGTCGTATTTCATTCAACTACACCTTTCTTCATAAAATCTTATCTCTTTTAATATACTATGGTTTTGCACTCACCACAAGAAGAAATCTGTCGTTTTTGTTGAAAAAGAATTCCCGGCAGTATAAAATAGATACCAGTAAAAGAATGGAGTTAACAATGACATTACAAAAAGTATTGAGCCGTGTCAGACAGGCTGTGGATGACTATCATATGATCGAAGAAGGTGACCGGATCGCTGTGGGGATCTCCGGCGGTAAGGACAGCCTTACTCTCCTGCTGGCTTTATATGAACTCAGCAAGTTTTATCCGAAGCATTTTACGCTTATTGCAGTAACAGTCGATCTTGGATTTCTCAATCTGAATTTGGATGAAATCCGTACTCTTTGTGCTGACAGAAACATCCCATATACCATAGTGGATACTTCTATTGCCCAAATCGTATTTGAAGATCGTAAGGAAGACAATCCCTGTTCCCTATGTGCCAAAATGCGAAAAGGTGCTCTGAACGATGCCATCAAGGCGGCTGGATGTAACAAGATTGCATACGCACACCATGAAGATGACGTGGTGGAGACTATGATGCTGTCCCTCTTCTATGAGGGTCGTCTGCATACATTCTCTCCGGTAACTCATCTGGATAAAACAGACTTGACCGTGATAAGACCTCTGATCTACATGAGGGAATCGGAAGTCATCGGCTTTGTGCACAAATATCAGATTCCTGTCGTAAAAAGTCCCTGTCCCGCCGACGGACATACCAGGCGGGAATATGTCAAAGAACTGCTTGGGAAGCTTAACAGAGAGAATCCAGGTGTCAAGGATCGTATATTTACGGCAATTCAAAAAGGAAATATGGAAGGATGGACCGATTACTTTGGCAGTCATTAAAGAAGAAAATTACCACGATGAACAAAATAAGAACAATATTCTGAAGCTTCGTAAGGTACTGGATACGCTTCCACCGTTCTGCAGGGATTTCTTTCGTGGGATCGAACCCTATACATCCACCAGAACCAGGCTTGCCTACGCTTATGACATTCGTCTCTTTTTTGAATTTCTTCATGAGACGAACAGCTTTTGTAAAAAAAGAGAGATTACCGAGCTGCCTTTGTCCGTTCTGGATATGGTACAACGGACGGATATCGAAGAATATCTAGAATATATGAGCCTGTATCAGAAGGACGGAAAAGATATCACCAACGAGGAACGCGGCAAGGCAAGAAAACTTGCCGCTCTTCGGAGTTTCTATAATTACTATTTTCAGAGTGAACGCATTGAGAAAAATACCGCGGCACTGGTTCCCTTGCCGAAACGCCACGAAAAAGAGATCATCCGGTTAGAGCCCAACGAAGTGGCGATTCTGCTGGATCAGGTTGAGGACGGCACCAAGCTGACCAAAAAGGAACTGGAATATCATAAGAAAACCAAGCTCCGCGATGTGGCACTTCTGACACTTTTATTGGGAACCGGTATTCGTGTATCGGAATGTGTGGGACTGGATATTAACGATGTGGATTTCGATAACGGTGGCATCAAGATCCGGAGAAAAGGTGGGTATGAGGCAATCGTCTACTTCGGAGATGAAGTAGAAACCGCTCTGCTCGACTATCTGGAACAGCGGGAACATATCATCCCCGCGGAGGGACATGAAAATGCATTGTTTTTGTCCTTACAGAATCGTCGTATGGCAGTCCGTTCCGTAGAGAATCTGGTAAAAAAATACGCTTCCCGCGTTACCACCCTGAAGAAAATCACGCCCCACAAACTACGCAGTACATACGGTACCGAGCTATATAAAGAGACCGGCGATATCTATCTGGTAGCGGATGTCCTGGGACATAAGGATGTCAATACCACAAGAAAACACTACGCAGCGTTGGAAGAACAACGCCGTAAGCAGGCAGCTAATGCCTTTCACCTGCGGGAACACTCTGACAGACATTCGGAGCATCCGAACAACTAATCTCTATTCCGCAGACGATTCCTTTCGTCGGAGGAATAGAGAATCAAATTTCAAATTACTTCACAAAATCATAGGAATAATAGGGTACGATCAGTGTCTGTCCGGCTCTGATCGAGTCTTCTTCTGCCAGATGATTAATACTCTGTACTTCTGCAATATATTCTTTCTTATTCTTATATTCATCATAATCGATGTAATCATCGGACAGATCCCACAAGGTCTCGCCGTAGGCAACGGTTACCTGTGTATAATATTTGAACTTCAGCTGATCTTCCCCGGAGCTTGCCAGGGAACGGATTCCGTGATAGGACACTGCACAGAATGCAATCACACAGATGGTAGCAAGCATGGTAACTATTCTGCGCTGCATCTGACGTCTCCGTCTCAACTGTCTCTTATATATTCTTAACTCTCTGTCTGTCATATAGTATACACTCTTCTGTACTCTCATAACTCATTCACCTCATATAAGAAAACGTGTTCGGGAACGTTTGTTCTTTATGTTTGTATTATATCGAACATGCATTCTGATGTCAAGCTCAAAATCGAACATATTTTTGGAATATATGTTTGCTTTTTGTTTTTTGCTATGCTATAATCGTTATATAAAACAACAAGAACCAGCATTTATCGGAGGTCATTTATGGGTTATGGAAAGATCACTGCCAAGCAGCAGGAAATATTAGATTATATCAAGGATGAAATTTTGAAGAGAGGTTATCCCCCTACCGTCCGTGAGATCTGTGAGACGGTTAATCTAAAGTCTACTTCTTCCGTGCATTCTCATTTAGAGACTCTGGAGAAGAACGGCTACATCCGCAGAGACCCGACCAAGCCCCGTGCCATTGAGATCTGTGATGACAATTTCCAGATGGTACGTACCGAGATGGTAAGCCTCCCTGTCATCGGCAATGTTGCTGCCGGACAGCCGATCCTCGCTGAGGAGAATATTCAGGACTACTTCCCCGTTCCCGCCGATGTAGTTCCCAAGGGAGAATCCTTCATTCTGAATGTTCGTGGAGAATCCATGATCAATGCCGGTATTTTTAACGGCGACCGTGTCTTCGTACATGCTCAGAACACAGCACATAACGGCGAGATTGTCGTAGCTTTGATTGATGATTCCGCTACGGTCAAGACATTCTACAAGGAGAAGGGACATATCCGTCTCCAGCCGGAGAACGACACCATGGATCCCATCATCGTCGATGACTGCCAGATCCTTGGCACTGTGTTCGGTGTATTCCGCTTTTACAGATAGTAAAACAGCCTGCAGCGTGATTTGCTGCAGGCTGTTTTTAACTATATTTTACATTTAATTCTCTGGGAATCTTACTTTCATATAAGAAATGATCTCATCTACGCATCTCTCATATCCCAGCTTAGAGCTGTCCAGACACAGATCGTAATTTCTTGCATCTGTCCATTCCCGTCCGGTATGATACTTATAGTACTCCGCACGGTGCTTATCCGTCTTATTGATAAAGCGCTCCAATTCCTTCGGGCTCATGCTATGCTTCTTCGCTGCGCCTTCCAGACAATATTCCTTCGGGGCATGAATAAATACGCTGAGGACATTTGGGTAATCCTTCAACACATAATCCGCACAACGACCGATAATGACGCAGGATTCCTCCTTTGCCAGGTCACGGATGATCTTCGCCTGATAGTTAAACAGGTTATCTGTAGATGTGAAATCATCGCTTTCCGGAGGGATCAGTTCTCCGTGATATTCTTTTCTGGCAATATGGAACAGACTGGTGTTTTTCACTTTTTCGTCCGCATTCACGAACAGAGCCTCATTGATTCCGCTGTCATCGCTGGCAAGCTTCATCAGCTCTTTGTCATAATAATGGACATTCAGCTTCTTTGCCAGCATCTCGCCGATGGTTCTTCCTCCGCTTCCATACTGTCTTGCAATGGTAATAACTACATTATTCATCCCAATCACCATACCTTTCTGTCTCTGCTGCTTCCACCCGCAGCGACTTACATCAAGGGTTATTCACCCAGATATGCTTTCTTAATGGAATCATTATTCAGAAGGTCACCTGCTTTGCCCTCCAGAACGATCTTACCGGTCTCTAATACATACGCTCTGTCTGCGATGGACAATGCCTTCTTCGCATTCTGCTCTACTAACAGAACCGTAGTCCCGCTCTTGCTTACCTCCTGGATAATATCAAAGATCTCATTTACGAAGATCGGAGACAGTCCCATGGACGGTTCATCCATTAAAATGATCTTGGGATGAGACATCAAGGCTCTGCCCATTGCCAGCATCTGCTGTTCGCCACCGCTTAAGGTTCCTGCCATCTGGTTCTGACGTTCTTTTAAACGGGGAAAACGATCAAATACTGTCTCTAAGGTCTGAGCGATCTCTTCTTTATCTTTTCTGGTGTAAGCACCCATCATCAGATTCTGTAATACGGAAAGCTGTGCAAATACTCGTCTTCCCTCCGGTACATGCGCCATACCCATGGATACGATCTTGTGTCCGGGGATCTTAACCAGATCCTGACCTTCAAAAGTAATGGAACCTTCCTTCGGTGTCAACAGTCCGGATACGGTGTGCAGGATCGTCGTCTTACCGGCACCGTTGGCACCGATCAATGCAATGACCTCGCCCTCATCTACATGGAAGGACACACCCTTTATGGCCTGTATCATGCCGTAATATACTTTGATATCATTTACCTCTAACATTGCCATAGTCATCTATCCTCCTATTCGCCCAGATAAGCCTTGATGACTTCCGGATTGTTCAGCACATCACTTGTCTTACCCTGACACAGCACGCGGCCGAAATTCAACACCGTAAGTTCCTCACAGATTCCGCTTACCAGTTTCATATCATGCTCGATCAGAAGGATCGTCATATCAAAATGTTCTCTGACAAAACGAATAGTATCCATCAGTTCCTGCGTCTCATTGGGATTCATACCTGCAGCAGGCTCATCTAACAGAAGAAGCTTCGGTTTGGTAGCCAGTGCTCTGGCGATCTCTAACTTTCTCTGTTTACCGTAGGGAAGATTATCAGCCAGTGTATCTGCTTCCGCTTCCAGTCCGAATACCTTTAGAAGTTCCATGGCTTCCTCCGTCATCTGCTTTTCTACTTTATAATATTGGGGCAGACGTAAAATTCCGGTAATGGTACTGTAACCCATGTGGTTGTGCAGTCCTACTTTTACATTATCGATTACGGACAGATCCTTGAAAAGACGGATATTCTGGAAGGTTCTTGCGATACCTGCCTGATTGATGTCGATGGTCTTTTTGCCGGTGATATCCTTGCCATCCAGGGTAATAATTCCCTCTGTGGGTTTATATACGCCGGTCAGCAGATTAAATACGGTAGTTTTTCCGGCACCATTGGGACCGATCAGTCCATACAGTGCACCTTTTTCAATACTGATATTAAAATCATCTACCGCACGAAGTCCGCCAAAAGAAATGCCTAATTTTTTCGCCTCTAATAATGCCATGATTATTCAGCCTCCTTTTTCACAGACTTCTTACTCTTAAATCCGGCTGCTACTTTCTCTCTCCATTCAATACACTTCGGAGCCCAGTTAAACAGCATCATAACGATCAGTACGATGGAATAGATCAACATACGATAATCGTTCAGTCCACGTAAAAGTTCCGGCAATAACGTCAGAATTACAGAAGCAATAATGGAACCGCGGATGTTACCGATACCGCCCAGTACGACGAACACCAGAATCATAATAGACATATTGTATCCGAAGTTCTTAGGCAGTGCTGTCAGGGTAGACAGATTGTGTGCATACAATACTCCTGCCACGCCTGCGAGAGCTGCGGAGATAGAGAAAGCCATCAGCTTATATTTGGTAATATGAATTCCCACGGATTCCGCTGCAATGGTATTATCACGAATAGCCATGATCGCACGACCGTCTCTGGAATGGATCAGGTTCAACACAATAAACAGTGTAACCAGTAATAACACAATACCAATGGTAAAATTGGAGTCATGAGGAGTTCCGGTAATACCCTGCGCGCCTTTAATAATGACCTGACCGTCCTCTGCCATATTCAGATCCATTGTGTTGGTAAAGGAAATATGGAAACCATTCTCATCCAGTCCCACAAACAGAATATTGACCAGATTCTTAATGATCTCGCCAAATGCCAGCGTTACGATGGCAAGATAGTCACCCTTCAGGCGAAGTACGGGAATACCGATCAACAGGCCGAAAATACCCGCAAATGCAGCGCCGATCAATAACGCTACGAAAAAGCGAAGCCCGGAAGGCATTGCGGTATTTTCCATGACTTTGGAGAAAAAGGCACTGGTAAAGGCACCGATACACATAAATCCGGCATGACCGAGGCTCAACTCTCCCAGGATGCCTACCGTAAGGTTCAGAGATACCGCCAGAATCGCATAAGTACACAGAGGAACCAACAAGCCCTGAAGCAGACTGCTTACAGCTCCGGCAGATACAAGGATCTGCATGATCACATAGGCTGCGATCACCATTCCGTAAGTAATAAGGTTATCACGGAAGGTTTTATTCGTTTTCTTATTTGATAATTTCTTCATATTATACACCTGCCTCTTCCCTTATACTTTTTCCTGAATATTTTTGCCAAACAGTCCGGCAGGTCTTACCAAAAGTACAACAATCAATACTGCAAATACAATGGCGTCTGCCATCTGGGAAGATATGTAGGCTTTGCCGAAGATTTCAATAATACCGAGCAGGATACCGCCGACCAAGGCGCCGGGTATGGAGCCGATACCACCGAATACAGCAGCTACGAAAGCTTTGATACCCGGCATGGAACCGGTATAAGGTGTCAGGGAAGGATATGCGGAACATAACAGCACACCGGCCACTGCAGCCAGACCGGATCCGATTGCAAAGGTAAGTGCAATGGTTCCGTCCACATTGATCCCCATCAGTTGTGCTGCTCCCTTATCCTCGGATACTGCCAGCATAGCCTGACCAGCCTTCGTCTTATTAATAAAAAGCATCAGTCCCGCCATAATGATCAGACAGGAAACAATCGTTACGATCGTCTCACCGGTAATATTGATCTGTCCGTCTGCCAGCTTCAGCGCCGGAACAGATACTACAGAGGTAAATGCCTTCGCATTGGCGCCAAAGATCAAAAGTGCCACATTCTGCAGCAGATAGCTGACACCAATGGCAGTGATCAGTACCGCCAAAGGAGAAGTTGCCTTTCTCAAAGGCTTGTAGGCTACCTTTTCAATAGCCATTCCAAGCAGAGTACAGGCAACAACAGCTGCCAGAACACCAATCACAGGAGAAAGCCCCATGGTACTGCACATTGTATAAGTAATAAATGCACCGACCATAATAACATCACCATGTGCGAAATTCAGCATTTTAGCAATACCATATACCATGGTATAACCTAATGCGATCAGCGCATAGACACTTCCAAGGCTGATACCGTTGATCAGATAACTGATAAAACTCATGTGAACTACCTCCATTCATGCGAATGCACAAATTATCATCCAAAATAAAGTATAACTAAAATAAAGTATAACAGAACATACCGGGAAAAACAACTGCTCCACTATTATTGCAAAGTATTTGACATTAAGTAAAGAGGGCTACCCTGCGGTAACCCTCTTTGGAAACTTTGTCAGCAAAATTACATAGCCTTGTAAGCACCATTCTCGATCACAACAGCCTTAGGAGCCTTGTTAGCCTCACCGTCTGCGGTCCAGGTCATGCCGCTACCGGTCAGACCATCTACAGTGATCTCTGTCATGGCAGCCTTCATACCATCACAAATATCAGAAACACTCATATCAGGAGTAACACCGCTCTTCTCGATAGCAGCCTTGATCACATAGATAGCATCATAGCTGTCTGCTGCAAACTGGTTGGGAGTCTCACCGTATTTTTCCTTATACTTAGTTACGAAAGACTGGGTCAGATCATCGGTTGCATCAGCTGCGAAAGGAGTTAACAGCATAACGCCTTCGGTCAGAGATACATCAAAGTTATCTACACCACCGAGAATACCATCCATACCGTCACATGAGAACCACTTGGGAGCATAACCCATAGCAGCTGCCTGTGTCAGGATAAGTGCGGATTCCTGATAATAAATAGGAAGGAATACCATGTCTGCTCCGGCATCCTTTGCCTTCTGTAACTGTACGGAGAAATCAGTCTTATTATCAGCGGTAAAAGCTTCTGCTGCTACGATTTCAAACGGCTGATTCTCTGCTTCTTTTGCAAACTTCTCGTAAATACCGGAAGAATATACATCGGAGCTGTCATAAATAATGGCAATCTTCTCAGCCAGACCGTTCTCACCAATATACTGTGCGGATGCAAGACCCTGGTTAGGATTGGAGAAGCATACGCGGAAGTTGTTATCATACTGAACACATTCTACTGCAGATCCGGAAGGAGTGATCTGGAACATATTGTCCTCTTTGGTCTTGTCGGTAACTGCAATACATGCACCACTGGTGGTAGAACCATCAATGATCTGAGCACCCCAGTCCTTTAATGCATTATAAGCATTTACGGATTTCTCGGCATCTGCCTCGTCATCCTGGAATTTGAATTCTACCTGATAACCGTTGATACCACCTGCTGCATTGATCTCTTCTACAGCGATCTCTGCGCCATGCTGTACAGCCAGTCCGTAAACTGCTGCGCCACCGGTAGTAGGTCCGATACCGCCGATCTTAAATACGCTGCCGGAAGCTGCACTGTCGGAAGCTGCTGCGCTCTCAGTTGCTGCGTTTGTACCGGTTGCTGCGGAACCATTGTCTGTATTACCACAGCCAGCCATGGACATTACCATAGCAGATGCTACGGCAACACTTAAAAACTTGTTAAATCTCTTCATAATATCTTCCTCCTTTTTAACAATGTATACAAATATACAATGTATAATTGTTATTTTTGTATATTACTCGCTTCTATTTCCTTTGTCAATGGATTTTATTTTCTAATTTGATGTTTTTTGACATTAAAATAGATCAATTAAGTCATATTTTAATATAAATGTAGTATACTCTGGGGGAAAGACTATCTACGAAACAATTATTTAATAGAAACTTCAAAAAAAATGTCTGTATGGATTTTGCAGCAGCAAATTTCATACAGACAGGATAAGGAGATTTTATGGGAAATAAATATTTGGATGGAACCGCTCTCACCATAGCTATAATAGGTGCAGTGAATTGGGGGCTGATCGGGCTTTTCCGCTTTGATCTTGTAGCCTTCCTGTTCGGTGACATGTCCTGGTTTTCCAGAATTGTATACGTTTTGGTGGGAATCAGCGGACTCTATCTCATCAGTTTCTTTCTCCATCTGGGAGACAGCGAAGCTTAAAGTTCCTCTACGGGAATCTGTACGCCATCTCTCCAGATACGTTCCAGATCATAGAGCAGACGGTTTTCCTTGTCAAAGACATGTACGATCACATCGCCAAAGTCTAACAGTACCCAGTTGGCTGTCTCATAGCCTTCGGTCTGTCTGGCAGGGAAACCGGCTCTTCCCAGTTTCTCTTCCACATTATCACACAACGCCTGAATCTGACTGGAATTATTACCGCCGGCAATAATAAAATAATCTGCGATCACAGATACTTTACTGATGTCTATTACTTTAATATCTTCTGCTTTTTTATCATCCAATGCTTCTACGGCAAGCTTTGCCATTTTTCTGGATTCTTCGCTCATGCTTACTCCTCACACTTTCTATTTTATTGATTCATTCTTCTTATAATAGTTATAGGTTTCTTCTGTCATGGGATCCATCTCACCGTCTCCCGATTTCAGGTATTCCAGCGTATCCTCTAAAATCTTCGTCACGGCAGCATCCAGATCCGTAAATGCCAGGTGGCGGATCTGGGTAAGGTTCGGTGCCTGCTTTCGACCCGGTTCAATATAATCTGCAGTAAAAATGATCTGCTCCAGAAGAGTCATGCCCGGACGCCCTGTAGTATGATACAAAATTGCACTTAAGATCTCAGGATCTTCGATTTTATATTCCTTTTTCGCCAGATAGCTTCCCACTCTTGCATGTAAAAGATAGGGATTGCGCTTTTCCACATCCGTCGCGGGAAGATGATACTTTTCGCAGGCAGACAAAAGTTTATCATTTTCCATGCATTTGGCACAATCATGAAGCAGACCTGCGATCTGTGCACGCTCCACATCTTCGCTGTATCGCATGGCAAGGGCCGCCGCCGTGTATTCCACACCTAGCGTATGGGTAAAACGCTTGGGATCCTGTACTTTTTGCATCTCTTTGGTCAGTTTTTTTAAGATATCACTCATCCAGGTAAAGCCCCTTTTCTTCCATATATTTCCCCACTGCTTCCGGCACAAGATAGCGCACGGAAAGACCTTTGGATCTTCTCGCACGGATTTCCGAAGAAGAGATCTCAATTCTTCGAAAAGAGAGCAACTGTATCTTCGCAGAAAAATGTTCCTCTAACTGCCTGATCTTCTCCTGCATTCCCTTCATATCCGCATCTCCCCGCACCGCAGCTATAATCTCGCAGGCAGCAAACAGGCGGTCTGCGCATTTCCATTGTTCCATGGTAAACAGACAGTCAGCCCCACAGATGAAATAAAAAAGATGTTCCGGATATTCTCTGTGCAGCAGCTCCATGGTCTCATAGCTATAGGAATTTCCGGGACGCTTTATCTCAATGTCCAGACAACGAAATCTGTCATTATCTGCGATAGCCAGTTGTACCATATCATAGCGTTCTGTCCCGGGCAGGATTGAAATGCCCTCTTTTGTCTTCAGATAAGAACAACCCGTCGGGATCATCCAGACCTGGTCTAAGTGTGCCGACTCCAGCGCCTGTTCAGCCAGCATCAGATGTCCTATGTGGATTGGATTAAAGGTTCCACCCATAATGCCTATTCTGCTCATACTTCATCCCTCTGTACGGATTCCGATTGCAATATAACGATTAACGGGGCAGTTCGATCTTCGGCTTGTCCTTGTCCGGCTTATACAGTACGATTTTTTTGCCGATGACCTGTACCACCTGGGAGTGGGTACGTTCTGCCACCATCTCGGCGATCGCTCTGGGGTCATCGAAACAATTCTTCAACACGCCGATCTTGATCAGCTCGTTATTGTTGAAAGACTCACCGATGGCTGCGGTAAGTTCCGGAGTCAGGCTGGATTTTCCTACCTGGAAAATTGGATTCAGATTGCTTGCCAGACTCATCAAATAGGCTCTCTGTTTGCTCGTCATAATTTATTCCTTTCTCAAACGTTTCCGTGTTTTACTTATAGTAATCAAAGGACAGACCATACATACGGACCGTATCCCCCTCCTGGATACCTAAACTTTCCAGTTCTTCCAGGATTCCGGCATCCTTCAGGAAATTCTGGAAGAAAGTAAATCCCTTCTCGCTGTCCAGATTTGTATAACCTAACATCTTCTCGATCTTAGGTCCTTCTACTACATACTCGTCCTCTTCCTCATCATAGGTTACGGTATAAGCATCGTCCACGGATCCCGTCATGCTATCAGGGAAGTATTCCTGTGCGAAGACAGTAGTCTCTTCTCCAATTCCCTGAAGCATTTCATTTACTTCATATAAAAGCTCCTTTACACCCTGACCGGTTACTGCAGACATGGGGAATACCTTAATCCCCTTCGGCTCGAACTCTGCACGGATCGCCTCCACGGGGTCGGAGCCGTCCTCGGTGTAAATAGCATCAATCTTATTCGCTGCAATGACCTGGGGGCGTGCAGCAATCTCCGGATTATAGGCTTCCAGTTCCTTATTGATGGCATAGATATCCTGAATGGGATCTCTGCCTTCCGTACCTGCCGCATCCACGATATGGATGATCACCTTGGTACGCTCAATATGGCGCAGGAACTCATGTCCCAGTCCCACGCCTTCAGAAGCACCTTCGATCAGTCCGGGGATATCCGCAATAACGAAACCGCCGGTTCCCTCCAGATCCACTACACCCAGATTCGGATTCAGGGTCGTGAAATGATAGTTGGCAATCTTCGGTCTGGCGTTGGTCACTCTGGACAGGAACGTAGATTTTCCCACATTGGGGAATCCCACCAGTCCTACATCAGCAATCACCTTAAGTTCCAGCAGCAGTTCCAGTTCCTGCGCTGCCTGTCCCGGCTGTGCATACTTCGGAGCCTGCATGGTGCTGGTGGCATAATGTTGGTTACCGTTGCCGCCCTTACCGCCTTTTAGAAGAACAACCCGTTTGTTGTCTCCCGACATATCCGTAATTACCTGCCCGCTCTGTGCTTCTTTGATTACGGTTCCCGCAGGGACTTTGATAATAATATCTTCTCCGTCCTTACCACGGCAATTCTTTTTGCCGCCTTCTTCCCCGTCTCCGGCCTTGTACTTACGGATGTGCCGGAAATCGATCAGGGTATTCAGTCCCTCATCCACAACAAAGATCACGTCTCCGCCGTGACCACCGTCTCCACCGTCAGGGCCGCCACTGGGAACATATTTTTCACGGCGAAAGGACACATGACCATCTCCGCCTTTACCGCTTCTTACGTAAATTTTAGCTCTGTCAGCAAACATTTTGTTCTCCTTTCCGACAAAATCCTTTACGGACTAAAAGGGCTTCAAACAATCAGTATGTTTGAAGCCCTGGTTAAATCAACTTATTTCTCTACAGGATATACAGAAGCCTGCTTCTTGTCTCTGCCCTTTCTCTCGAAACGGAGAACGCCATCAACTAAAGCAAACAGAGTATCATCTCCACCGATACCAACATTGACACCGGGATGGATCTTTGTACCGCGCTGTCTGTAAAGAATATTTCCAGCTTTTACAAACTGGCCATCAGCTCTCTTCGCACCTAATCTCTTGGATTCGGAGTCTCTACCGTTCTTGGTAGAACCAACTCCCTTTTTATGTGCAAAAAATTGAAGGTTAAAGTTAAACATGGTCTACACCTCCTCGATTTTTACTTGCAAATACTGTTCCCCATACTGTCTGCTGAGATTCTGTAGTGAGAACACCATGGAATCCATCAGAAATACGGATTTGTCCTGCAGAACATCCTGAAAATCACATTTGATAAAGCCCGTCTCCTCGTTCTGGGTCAGCTTGAGTTCTTCACCTGCCAGTTGTGAAAGCGATCCGATGGTACTTTGCACCAGTACAGAAATCGCTGCACAGAGGATATCCGGTTCCGTACCAAATAATCTTTTCTTGGCATATCCTGCATGTCCCATGCAGTAGAATCCACGATAGATTCCCTCATGGTCCTTACGAATGATAATAGTTGTCATAACGATTACGCGTTAATCTTTTCGATCTTAACCTGAGTGTATGCTTGTCTATGACCATTCTTCTTATGGTAACCGGTTTTTCTCTTGTACTTGTATACAATAACCTTCTTACCTCTACCCTGCTCCATAACAGTTGCGGTAACAGTTGCATTAGCAACGTCAGCACCAACCTTGAGGGTATTGTCACTTACTGCGATCACCTGGTCAAAAGTAACAGTATTACCGGCTTCTGCATCGATCTTCTCAACTTTGATCACATCACCCTCAGAAACTTTGTACTGCTTTCCACCTGTTGCAATAATTGCGTACATAATAAGGCACCTCCTATTATTTACTCGCTAACTTTGGTGGTGTAAGACCTTAAAATCCAACACACTTATACCTAGTTATGCGGCATACCGTAGTATAATAGCATGAGGTGCCTTGATTCGTCAAGATATAATTGTAATTTTTTTTGAAAAAATTTCAAAATTTCAAATACTTACTTTTCCATAATGTCGGCGTTGTTTTTCTTCTCGAAATCTTCCACATACTGAATGATCAGTTTTACGGTTCCTTCGATTCCCAGGATACTACTGTTGATACACAGATCGTAGCTGTCAGCTCTGCCCCATTTCTTAGAAGAATAATAATTGTAATAACTCTGACGCTGCTTATCCTTCTTCGTGATCATTTCCTTTGCCTTGGCCTCTGTCAGATCATATCTGGCCATGATACGCTTGGTCTTCACATCATCATCACCGAAGATGAACAGGTTAATGCAGTTCTTGTAATCTGCCAGTGCATAGTCTGCGCAACGGCCAACGATAACGCAGGGACCTTCATCAGCGATCTTCTTGATCGTGTCGAACTGTGCCAGGAACACCTTGTGGCTGATAGGCATATCTACAAAAGAGGATGCATTGTAGCCGAAAGAATAAGTATCCATAACCAGATTATACAGGAAGGAATTGGTAGGTCTCTCATCATGATTCTGAATCATTTCCTCACAAAAACCACTTTCCTGTGCTGCTCTGGTAAGGAGTTCCTTATCGTAGCATTTGATTCCGAAATACTCTGCAACCTTTTCTCCAATTTCACGGCCTGCAGAACCAAACTGACGTCCAATGGTAATAATCGTATTCATACACACACCCACTTTCTGCTGTATTTAATAACTAGCTTTTCTGTACCTTTATTATACGTGATATTTAACAAAAAATCAACCAATTATCAGATTCTTTAGTCGTTTATCACCAATTTTCCTGTGATGCATGCATTTTTTCTGCTATTTTCACACCTTCCTCTGTCCGTGCCAGGCCACCCAGTGCCGTTTCCCGCAGAGAAGCATCCATTTTATCACCGACTTCTTTCATGGCATCCATGACCTGGTCCGGAGGGATACGGCTTGTAATTCCCGCCATGGCCATGTCTGCACAGGCCATGGCATTCACTGTACCGATTACATTCCTCTTCACACAGGGTACTTCCACCAGTCCCGCCACCGGATCACATACCAGTCCCAACAGGTTTTTCATCGCCATGGCTGCCGCCGTGGCAATCTGTTCGCAATTACCGCCCTGCAGGTATGTCAGTGCTCCGGCAGCCATGGAGCTGGCCGATCCGATTTCTGCCTGACATCCTCCTGCAGCGCCACTAATAGAAGAACGGGTTGCTATGATCTGTCCGATTCCGGCTGCCACATACATAGCTTTCAGAATTTTATCCGTATTCCGGCACCTCTTCTGAAAATAGGGAACCAGCACCGCAGGTAATACTCCACAGGCCCCCGCAGTGGGAGCTGCTACGATTCTCTTCATGCAGGCATTGGATTCACCCATCTGTAAAGCTCCTGCAATGCAGGTGTCCACATACTCCCCACACAATGACTCGGTTCCGGCACTATGAGTATATTTCTCCATTCGTCTGCCATCACCGCCCACAAGTCCGCTGGAAGAGTTCAGATTTCCTTCGTAAGTGGCTGCCGCAAGCAACATGGCATCCCAGGTAGCACGCATATGTTCCATACTCTCCTGCAGGGACACATTCCGTTCCGCCATATCATCTTCCAGGATTACCTGCCAGAATTCTTTTTCTTCCGTATGACATTTCTGTAAAACCTGTTCAAATGACTGATAGGACATACCCACTATTCCTCCACATTGATATAGGTTACCTTAATAATTCCATCCAGCTGCTCCAGCCACGTCACTGACTCCTCCGGTACTTCCTGGTCCGTCTCAATGACCATGACAGCATAACCGCCCCGTTTATCCCGGTAGAGTTGCAGTGTGGCAATGTTCACCTGTTTTTCTGCCAGCATGGTCGTCACCTGTGCCACATGTCCGGGCTGATCCACGTTGTGTACGATCAGTGTGGGCTTTTCCGCAGTGAAATTCACTTCGATGCCGTCTAATTTTGCGATCAGGATTCGACCGCCGCCGATGGATGCTGCCTGAACCTCTATCTTCCGACCGTGTTCTCCGGACAGCCGCAGAACCGCAGTATTCGGATGGGCATCTTTTAGGGTAACCGTAGAAAAAGTAAACTCCATTCCGGCCTTTTTTGCCAGATCAAAGCTTGCCGGAATCCGGATATCATCCGGATGCATCCCTAAAAGTCCGGCAATCAATGCCTTGTCTGTACCGTGTCCGATTCCCGTGGTAGCAAAGGAACCATGCAGAAGGATCTCAGCCTTCCTCACATGGTCCTGAAGTAATTTTTCTGAAATATATCCGATCCGGACAGCTCCCGCAGTATGGGAACTGCTTGGGCCGACCATCACAGGTCCTAAAATGTCAAACAGATTCATAAACGCCTCATTTCTCACGCCAATACTGTCAGAAGATGTTCAAAATATTCCGGCAGAGGTGCGTCGATCTCCAGATATTCTCCGGTCGTAGGATGTATAAATCCCAATGTTTTGGCATGTAAGGTCTGTCCCTGTAATTTAAAGGGGCTCTTCCGGTTGGAATACACCTCATCTCCCAAAAGCGGGTGTCCGATACTTGCCATATGCACACGGATCTGATGGGTCCTCCCGGTCTCTAATACGCACTCTATATAAGTATATCCCTTGAATCTCTGTAATACCCGGTAATGGGTCACTGCACGTTTTCCGTTCTGAGGATTCACCGCCATCTTCTTCCGGTCATTCGGATGTCTGCCGATGGGCTGATCTATGGTTCCTTCCTCCTGCTCCAATTCCCCGAAACAGATGGCCCGGTATCGTCTGTTGATCGAATGCTCTTTTAGCTGCTCCGCAATGCATCGGTGAGCTTTATCGTTCTTACACGCAATCACGGATCCTGTGGTATCTCTGTCAATGCGATGGACAATGCCGGGACGAAGTACGCCGTTGATTCCGGATAAATCTTTACCGCAATGATACATCAGTGCATTGACCAATGTCCCTGTATAATGTCCTGCCGCCGGATGCACTACCATTCCCTTAGGCTTATTCACCACGATCAGATCCGCATCCTCATACAAAATATCAAGTGGAATGTTCTCCGGCTCAATATCCGGCTCTACTGACTCCGGAACGGAAAATACCACCTCATCATCGCATTTGACACGATAGCTTCCCTTCACGGGCTTACCGTTTACCAGGACATTGCCTTCCTTGATCAGTTTCTGTATAAACGAACGGGACAGATTCTCTACCAGCAGACTCATACACTTGTCGATCCGTTCGTCTTCCGTTTCTTCCGTAATCTGAAATCGGAGTTCTTCCATTTTTCACTCTCCTATTTCATCTCCCGATAACGGTTCTGCTTAAAATTAAGGAACTCCAGATCCTTTTCCTTATAGACAAACAAAAACAGAATAAACAGCCCAATCGTAGCAACCACCACATAAATATCCGCCACATTAAAGATCGGGTAATTGATCAATACAAAAGAAATAAAATCCACCACATAATCCAGGCGGAATCTGTCGATCATATTACCGATTCCCCCGGCAATGATCACCGCGAGCAGAATATGAACAATACGGAATTTCTTCTGTTCGGGAAGCTTGAGCAGGAAAAACAAAAGCACTGCCAGGAATACGATCCCCACGAACAGAATAAACACTTTCTGGTTCTGCAGCATTCCGAAAGCAGAGCCTCTGTTCTCCAGATACTGCAGCTCCAGTACACCGTCAATAAGTACATAGGGTGCCTGCCCCTTCAGATGTACGACAGCCAGATGTTTCGTAAATTGATCGAATACCAAAAGTACCGCCGCGATCAGCACATCTATAAGTAACATAATAATACGACTCTTTTTTTCTTTATTCATGGGCATCCTCTTCACTAAAATTGATTTCTTCGATTGCAGCCAGAATCTCGTCATCAGTAACGGTTCTGTCAATGACTGCCTTACCGATCTTTTTAAGCAGAATAAATTTAATCTTACCGGCTTCCATCTTTTTATCGGATTTGGTAAGCTTCAGAATCTCCTGCGGATCAATATCGTCCACGGAGATCGGAAGATAAAACGGTACGAACATATCGCGGATCTCATAGAATTCTTCCATGCTGAGCATTTCCTTTTTCCAGGAAATATATGCCGCTGCCACCGTACCAAGGGCAACACATTCGCCGTGATACAGCTCAAAATTCTTGTATTTTTCAATGGCATGTCCGATGGTATGTCCCAGATTAAGGAGTGCCCGGTCTCCCTGTTCGGTAGGATCCTTCTCTACCACCATCTTTTTAATGGAACAGGTACGGATCACCATCTCTTCCAAAGTGGCAGGCTCTCTCTCGCAGATCTCATACATGTTCTCGATCAGCCACTCATAAAATAAAGCATCCTTAATCAGAGCAGACTTCATAACTTCCGCAAAACCGGAATAGAACTGTCTCTCTTCCAGTGTCTTAAGTACCGAAAGATTCATATATACCAATCTGGGCATTTTAAAAGCGCCGACCATATTCTTATAACTGTCAAAATCCACGCCTGTCTTACCGCCGATGGAACTATCAACCTGCGCTAATAATGTGGTGGGAATCTGTACGAAATCAATGCCTCTTAAATACGTTGCCGCAACGAAACCGGTCAGATCGCCGGTCACGCCGCCGCCGAGTGCCAACAACATATCCTTTCTGTCAAAGCCCTCTTCGATCAGATAACGATATACATCCTTTACCGTCTCCAGATTCTTGTTTTCCTCTCCGGCAGGAAATGCATATTTTACAATTTTGCGGCATTTTCCTTCTAAGAGTTCTGCAACCTGCGCTCCGTACAGTTCATCCACTCTGGAATCTGTGACAATGCATAATTTCTTCTCAGAAGCGCCCAGTTCCTGAAGTTCTTCCCATAAGCCGTCAAAAGACTGCTGAAATACAATATCGTAGCAAGGCTTTTTGTTGTAAAGCACCGGTAATCTCTGTGCCATATTTTCACCCTCCGGTTTGATTCCAAACCGTTCTTTCTGTGTTTTCCTTCTTTTTCTTTTAAAAAACTTCCTACAGCCAGCTGCAGGAAGTTATCCGTTTATGACATTTTATGACATTCCGTTGTTAATAGGCATTTCAAAGGATCCGGCGCCACCGAAAATATCCTGGAAATCACCGGAGATATCTACGCTTGCCGGTGTGATGATAAATATATAATGCGATATTTTCTGTAAATTACCTGAGATTGCAAAACAGGATCCGGAAGTAAAATCAATGATCCTCTGTGCGATATCCACATCCAGACCTTCCAGGTTCAGTACCACTGTCCGGTTCGCCAGAAGTGTCTCCGTAATCTCCCGTGCATCCTCAACAGAAGTAGGTTTGATCACACAGACTTCCATGCCGGTTCCGGGCATTTTCTTGGTAACGGTACGATGGATCGGAGTAACCTTGGGCTGTGAAGTACGCTTTCCCTTATCATCCAGAGCCTCCTCATCCTGTGCCTGCTGTCTGTTCTTGGCAGCGCCGAACTTTTTCACAGGCTCTACTTCTTCCTCATCATCCAGATAATCGTCATCATAGAAACCTTCATCTTCTTCATCGTTCAGTTTCATATAATTCAGAAACTTATCCATTACACCCATGTTTACGAGTCTCCTTTATTAAAATCTTCTTAAAATATTCTTTATATCGTCTTACTGTAATCTCGCTCTCCGAAAATACCGGTTCCGACTCTGACGATTGCAGAACCTTCCTGTACTGCCACCGTATAATCTCCAGTCATTCCCATGGAAAGTATGCTCATAGAAACATTATCAATGTTTTTATTTCCGATGTCAACAGCTAATTGCCTAAGTTTCCGAAAATATATCCTGTTTTCCTCCGGGTCTTCAACAAAAGGAGCGATAGTCATAAGTCCCTTAATATGTACACCTGGTAAAAACGAAATATCGCGAACCAGTTTTTCGGTCTCTTCTGTTGTGGTACCAAACTTGCTCTCTTCCTGTGCCACATTGACTTCAATCAGAATATTGACTTCCACCTGCTTCTTCACAGCTTCCCTGCTGATCTCCTCTGCAAGTCTGAGACTGTCCACACTGTGGATCAGGTAGACCTTGTCCACAATATATTTTACTTTATTACGCTGTAAGTGTCCGATCAGGTGCCATCTGATATCCGAAGGCAGCTGTGGTATCTTGTCCACCAGTTCCTGTACTTTATTCTCTCCGAAGTCCCTGGCACCCGCATGGTAGACATCCATAAGCATATCCACCGGCTTTGTCTTGCTTACCGCCAATAGAGTAACTTCCTCTTGTGATCTGCCTGCCTGTTCGCAGGCTTTTTTTATATTTTCCTTTACAGCATTATAATTTTTTGCCAGTGTTTTGCTCTGCTCAGTCGTCTGCATTTTAAATATCCGCCGTCCTTTCCAGCTTATCTTACCCTTCCGGCACCGGACTGTTCTCCGGGGCCATATCATCACCACTGACCGTAGTATCCTTATTGGTACCGGTCTTCTTAATATTCGTAATGATCTGATCATCCGATACCGCCGAACCGTCCAGGACTATATAGTCATATACATTCAGACCATAGGTTGTGTTTGCCCTCACAATGGAATACTCATCATTCTGATACAGAATATTGATCTGTTTGAAATCCGCATATCCCTTGTTGACATTATACACGCCGATCAGCGTTGCACGTTTGCTCACCGTATAGGTATCCTGACTGTCCGTCTTATACAGAACATCTCCCGCCTTAAGTACGGAAGTATCCATGTAATACACGCCTTCCGTCTCATCATAGCTATAGGCATCCGTCTCCACGAATTCACTGGATATATTGCCGTTTTCCAGATAGCACTGTCTGATGACACCCTGGGTTCCCGTGTTTTCATCCATCGAAACGAAGTCTTCGTCGATCAGGAAAAATTCTTTCTCCACAATAGAGGAATTCGGGATCTTCAGTCCCGTCTCATCGTTTAAGATCAGCTCAATATCCAGGAAACGATCGGATACAAATGTTACCATAGAATTGGTAAAGGTAAGAGACAGAAAAGTGTTCCCGTCACTTCCGGTGAACAGCTTTGCCTGCCCCCAGGATTCATACTGGTTCTTCAGAAAACGGACCTTTACATAATCTTCCTGCTGGATCTGGGCACCACGTTCCGCATCTATGGGGATCACCACAGACCAGTTCTCATCGGTAGACAGCTTGTACACTGGATCTCCCACTGCCATCAGTTCATTACCCAGCATCTGTTTTTTCTCGTAGTCCTTATGATCAAAAACAGCCTCCGTCACACCTTCTACCGTCAGGCCTTCATAGCCATCCGTCCAATAAGCTACGATTCCCGTGGTGGGTGCATAGCAAAAATTGACAATATTGGCTGTTGAACCGCCGTTTTCATTTTTTATGCTTTGCAGCATATTTACATTTGCCAGTTTTAATACCGTATTTTTTAAAGAATATTTAAAATCATAGGTACTTTCATAAGTAACATCATCATACCCATGCATAAAATTCACAATTTCATTTCGGAACTCGGAAAGTTCCTGATTACTCAGGGTGTTTTCCCCAAGGCTGGCATCTTCTAATTCCTGACTCAGCCGTCCGGTCTCATCAACAATATATACCGTATCTCCCTTAGCGACACGCTCTCCCTCTCGCGCATAAAAATTCACATACCCTGCAGTATCCGTGTTGACTACCTCTTCTTTGCGGATGGCAATTCCTCTGTAAATATTATTTGTAGCAAGAGAGCCTTCTGTTACTTCATAACGGACAATGTGATCTGTCTGAAAATACATGATCACACAAATGATCACATAAATAAAAATGGCACCAAAAATAAGCATGCCGATATTAAGGTTCAGAGGTTTTCTGTATTTTTTTACTTTATTCTGTCGTTCTGCCATCAGGAAACCTCCTTTACACTTGAGAAGCCCCGGTTGGCATCCGAGGCTTCTCATACGTGAAAATTATAATACGTTTTCTTACAAAGATACGATGATCTTATCCTTAACAGCCTCCGGTAATTCGGATTCATCCATCGATACGCTGAGGATAAAATCTACCTGGAAGAAATCGCTCATTTTGTCCAGCTTCTCAATCACAGCTGAAATATCTTTGCCTTCCAGTACTGCAATCTTCAGAAAGCTGTCAAAATACATCTGTTCCAGATCATGATCCTGAGAAATGATACCGCACACGAACCCTAAAAATTCGTCCGCATTCTCGATCATATAACGGGAAACGTCGATCAGACGCACCTTGTTGTTCAGTTCATACATATGTTTCGTACTTTTGTCCAGATATACGATACTGCCCGAAATATCCTTTACCTCGCTGTTTACTTTGTCCAACAGCTGCTTTGTCTTGCCCTTACCCTTTTTGCCTACAATCAACTGAACCATTGGTGTAACCCTCCTGTCGTAAAATTTATAGGAATTCACGCAACCTATTTACTTTATTATAGTTTATATACCCTTAAAAAACAACATCTATTTGTTGATTTGCTCCAGCAATTGTACCATCTCAGGATATAGGACATCGCTGGCCGATGAATTCAATATAACGGATATATACGGTGCGCCGTTCACATCTCTGGACAGCAGAATCAGGCAATGTCCGGCCGCATTGGTCGTACCGGTTTTACCGCCGATGACGGTAATATTTTCCGGTGCATTGAAGTCACCTTTCAAAAAACGGTTGGTATTATTCACCGTAAGCTCTTTTGCCTTGCCGTCCTTGTCGTAGAAGGTTGTCTGATAAGAAGTCATATGAATGATTTCATTAAAAGAATCATATTTGATAGCTTCATTGAAAATCAGGTAAAGGTCATATGCGGTGGTAAAATGATTGTCATCCGAAAGTCCATGGGGATTGGCAAAGCTGGTGTTAGTCGCCCCAAGCCGCATAGCCTCTTCGTTCATCATTTCCACAAAATGATCCACACTTCCGCCAACATTTTCCGCAATCAGCATAGCTGCATCATTGGCCGAATACATTAAAAGAATATGTAATGCCTGATCAAGTGTCATAGTATCTCCGGACTTCAGCCCGCACAGCTGGGCCCCGGATTCATTGATCTTCACGGAATCCGTAGCTGTAAGCACCGTATCCAGGGATGCGTTTTTCAGAGCCACCAGTGCAGTCATCACTTTGGTAAGGCTGGCCGGATATAATCTTTCATGTGCATTTTTGGAATACAACACTTCACGGTTGTTCACATCAAACAGCACTGCCGCGGATGCCTGCGTCATATCCACGCTTCCATCCCCCATTTGGTCTTCCGTAACCACACAGAGATCCGATGCAAACGCATCTGCTTTCCCGGTGCCGGTTCCCGCCAGCACATTAAAGCTGCTGACATTGGAATTTACATTGTACGGAAATGTATAGGAAATATTGCCGCAGCCTGTAAGCAGAAACACGCAAAGTAACGCAGCTATGCAGGAAAATCGTATTCTGCAAAATCTATTTATACATTTCACGCCACTCTAAATCTCCTCTGTCTAAGGACTTGATCAACAGTTCAGCACTTGCCAGATTTGTTGCCAGTGGAATATTATGCATATCACAGAGACGCATTACATTGCTCACGTCCGGTTCATGTGCCTTCGGTGCCAGCGGATCCCGCAAAAAAATTACCAGATCAATTTCATTATGCTCAATCTGCGCACCAATCTGCTGTTCTCCGCCCAAGTGTCCGGCCAGGTATTTGTGAACATTGAGATTCGTAACCTCTTCGATCAGTCGTCCGGTGGTACCGGTTGCATATAATTCATTTTTACTCAGGATTCCACGATATGCAATGCAAAAGTTCTGCATCAATTTCTTTTTGGCATCATGTGCGATCAGTGCAATGTTCATATTCTATACCCCTTCTTTTCTTCTATTATTCTCAGCTTTTCCTTGCCTGCAGTCGAATATTCAGTACAATACCCATTCCTATATACAGACTGAGCAAAGATGTCAGTCCGTAACTTACAAACGGTAAAGGAAGTCCCGTATTTGGGAGAATAAATGTAGCCACTCCTATGTTTACAAAACTCTGGAATGCGATCAGTCCCCCCATGGCCGCCGCAATAATAGTCCCCGCGACATCCTTAGCCCTTACTGCTACGGAAATACACTCCATTGCCGTAAGCAACAGAAGAATAATGACTACTATACTTCCCTTAAATCCGAACTCTTCACCGATTACCGCAAATATGAAATCGGTTTCCGCTTCCGACAGGAAATTGCCGTTCTTCACCGATGTGATCTCATTGTTTTTATATCCCTTGCCATCCAGTTCGCCGGATCCGATTGCCATCACGGAGTTCAGCTGCTGGTATGCCAGATCCGTGGAATATTCTTCCGGATTTACAAAGGCAAGGATACGATTTTTCTGGTAAGTTTCCAATATGGTACTATCCGGCTGCATTGCCAGAGATACCAGTATCACCACCGCCGGTATCGCTACCGCCAATGCTCCGAAGACAAGCTTATAACTGATGCCTCCGACATACAGGATCACACAGAAGATAAAGATCAGTACAATACTGGTAGACAGCGCCGGCTGTTTCAGTACCATGATCCACGGCACTCCCATCAGTACAGCAATTGAAGCGATCACACGAAAAGTATTCAGCTTTTCCTTATATTTCATAATAAACTGTGCAAAGAATAAAATCAATAAAATTTTTGCAAGTTCTGAAGGTTGAAACTGTAGTCCGCCGATCTTCAGCCATCTCTGCGCACCGTTGCCTTCCTCACCCATTATAATGACCAGTCCCAACAGTACCAGATTGCCGATATACATCAGCCAGTACAATTTTAGTATCACAGAATAATTAAAAAAAGAAAGGGCGATCATAATCACCACGCCGGCAGCAACTCCTGCCATCTGCCTGCTCTGCTGGGCAGGCTCCGCGCTGCCGATGGTCATAATTCCCACGGCAGACAGGGCCAGCACCAGTATTATTAATTTAAAATCATAATCCCGCAATCTATAGTTCTTAAACATTTATCCGGCCTTTCTCTCTTATGTACTTACGGTATTTTCGCAGTCTTCTGCAGATCAAGAATCGGTATATTTGCAATCAGGCTGGGGGATTTATTTCTCCCGCTTTTGTTGCCGCCTTTTGCCTGTATCTCTATCTCCATATGGTCGGTATCGATTCTCATGTATTTGGAAATCACTTTGGTAATGTCCGCCTTGATCAGTTCCATCATTTCGGGGGAACAATTTACCCGGTCCGATATCAGAAGGATCTTCAAACGGTCTTTTGCAACCTGGCAGGAACTTTTCCTGCGAAAAAAATGCTTCATATTCATCCTTCCCCTTCCTATGCTTTTCGAAAAATACCGGTTACTTTCGTCCAAAAAGATACTCCCTTTTCGAAATCCAGAAAGGGAATCTCTCTTCCCCTCAGTCGTTCGACCACATTAAAATAAGCTTTTCCTGCGGGGGTATCGGTTCCCACTAAAGGTTCGCCCTGATTGGTGGCAATGACCACATTTTCATCATCCGGAATGATTCCGATGAGAGGTATTGCCAGAATATCCACCACATCATCCGCGGACATCATATCTCCCCTGCGTACCATATCCATTCGTAGTCTGTTAATGATCAGATCCATCTGTTTAAAACCGTTTGCCTCCAGCAAGCCTATGATCCGATCCGCATCACGGATTGCCGAGACTTCCGGTGTGGTGACTACCAGTGCTCTGTCCGCTCCGGCAATGGCATTTTGGAAACCCTGTTCGATCCCCGCCGGGCAATCGAGAATAATATAATCAAACTGTTCTCTGAGATGATCGATCACTTTGATCATCTGTCCGGGTGTTACCGCCGTTTTATCTCTGGTCTGCGCCGAGGGCATCAGATAAAGTCCGGGATGTCTCTTGTCCCGGATCAGTGCCTGCTTGATCCGGCAATTTCCCTCCACTACATCTACCAGATTGTATACGATACGGTTCTCCAGACCCATAACCACATCCAGGTTACGTAAACCGATATCCGTATCAATGAGACAGACTTTACAGCCTGCCTTCGCAAGACCTGTACCGACGTTTGCGGATGTAGTGGTCTTACCTACACCGCCTTTTCCTGAAGTGACGACAATGACTTCGGAGCTTTTCTTCTCCGTGGAAACATTTTGTTCCATATGGGATTCCTCCTGTTTGATTTTGTCGTCCCCTGAATTCTTTAAAAAGAACCCAGTAATTCTTTTGTAAGGGGATCAAATACTATCTTCCCATTCTTCAGGTGTGCAATTTTCGGTTGTACTTTGGGGTGTATTCCCCATTTCGACTGTTTCGCATTGGTTTTATATTTGAAATCGCCGATTTTTAATCTTTCCGGCTCCATTTCAAGCGCTACGATATAGCAGTCTTCCCTGCCGGTTCCGCCCGCATAAGCTTCCCCGTACAGTCCTCCTAAAATAATGATATTTCCGCCTGACATCACAGCACTTCCGGGGTATACATCCCCCAGGACCACAATGCTGTTCTCCGTCTCTATCACTTCACGGTTTTTCAGAGTTCCTTTATAGAACTGCCCCTCATCACCGCCGGAAAGCTTTTTCTCCATATGCTGGAGTGCCTTAATAAAGTTTTTGTTCGTGGCTTCATCATGACCGACGATACAGGCGATCCTGACATTACTGTTTTCCCGAATGGTATCCAGAATACGAATCTCCTCCACTTCACTGACTTCACGTCCCTCCATGGACAATGCCATGGTGGACGATCCGAAGAAATTCTTTGCCTCGGTGAATTTCACTGCAAGTTCCTGCAGGATTTCCTCCAAGGAAGCATCTTCTCTCATTAAAAGCGTGATTCCGTTGGTAAAGCTTTTGATCAATACTGCATCTTTCATTTTCTTGTACCTGTCTTTTTAATTTATCTATCCGGAGTCCCACATTCGCATAATCGCTTCTTTGAAGCTCTCCTTTTGCGAATGTGGTTACTTCGTCATATAAACCCTGTCAGATTCTCTTACGAATGCCAGCATTCGACGTTCATCTGCCCGTGTTTACCTGACTCCGGATAGTTACATCTCGTTGGATACTGCATTATCCAGTGAATCTGCGGTGCCGGTGATCAGATCATCTTCCTCTGCCAGTCCGTAATAATACTTAATAATATCTCTGGTAAACTGTGCTGCATAATCAGAAGAATATCCAAAAGGAATTCTCGTTGCGATGGCGATCTCCGGATTTTCATAGGGGGCATAGCAGATGAAAAGTGCATGGTTGGGTCTGGATGCCGTCTGCTCTGCCGTACCGGTCTTACCTGCAACATTTACCGCCAGATCGCTGAAATATTTCTTATTTTCCACTACCTGTCGCATTCCCAGATGGAACGCATTCCAATACTCCTGCGGCAGATCGATCTGGTTTCTCACTTCCGCATGATATTCTTTCAGAAGATTCCCCCGGGAATCCGTTGTTTTATCCAACAAAGTCAGATTATAACAGGTTCCGCTGTTGGCAATCGTGGTAACATATCTGGCCAGACCTACCGTAGTATAACTGTTACTGCCCTGACCGATGGCGGAACGCACCGGGTCCTTGGTAGATACATCCGGCGCATACTCGCCGATCTCTACCCCGGACTTATCGGTCAGACCGTATAGATCCGCATATTTGCTCAATGTCTCCAGACCTGCTTCTTCATTGTAACTACCGCTGCTCGTTGCCAGCTGGTAACCCACATTATAGAAGAAATAGTTACAGGAATCCTTGATCGCTGAAGTCACATTTTCATACCCATGTCCGGAGATCTTCCAACATCTGGGAGACGGAGTGATCTCAGTGAAGGTTCCGACACAATTCACCTTGGTCTGCAGATTGATCACGTTCTCCATCAGTCCCGCCGTAGCGGATACGATCTTGAAGGTTGATCCGGGTGCCGCCTTATACTGTGTGGCAAAATTCAGCTGCGGACTGGATTTGTCCGCGTTCAGACGGGCATAATATTCCGCATCCACAGTATTTGCCATTTTGTTATTGTCATATCCCGGATAAGACACCATGGCCAGCACATCACCGGTATTGACATCCGTTATGACCACCGAAGCATTGCAGGGATCCAGCGCCAACTGTGCCGGCGTAATCTCCAGATTGGTGATCCGGTTCATCATGAACTGATATGCCGACATTTTACCGGCATACAATGCCTCTTCATCCTCTGCGGGAATATCTACCACACGTTGTTCACACAACAGCATGCAGATCTGTCTTCCGGTGATCTTATCATTTAAAAGCATATATTTGTAAAACCGTTTTTGGAATTCCGTAGTATGATCAATTGTCTCTATGATATACTCCAGAAGCTTGTTATACACTTCCGCAGAATCCGAATACTTTTCATTCAGATCCAGCCTGCTTACATCGATCCAGTTCATGGCAATGCAATACTGGAGATATTCCTTCAGCGAGATGACTTCATCCTTGGCCCATGCGATCTGGGTGGCATCATTATCATCTACAAGTTCCTTCATGATCACGCCGTCGTCTCTTAAGAGACTTACGATATTGCTCTGGTATACCTGATATTCTTTGGAAAGCTTGTTATAAGGAGTTCCGCCTTCTGTCAGTTCATAATTCAGTTTGTCATAGACACCCTGCTTGTACTCCAGATATGCCGCATATACCGCCCGTTCCGTTTCACCGGCATCCTCTGCCTCAAAGTGTTTGCGATCCAGAATATTATTATTGATCATTGTAAAATATACATCATAGATCGGAATCTTAATTGAGGAGCTTTTCGCATTTTCCGGCAGATTAAACTCTTTGGCATTGATAATCTTGCTGGATACCAGGCCTGCCAGTTTTTGCTCCACAATATTGTAGACTGCTTCCGTAAGATCCTTGTCAATGGTCAGGTAGACGTCTGCTCCCGGCTGGGCCTCCTTCCGCTCCAGGATGGTAATTACCTTACCGGTATTATCTACCACCACTTTTTCACTGCCCTTGGTCCCCTGCAGAGTGGTCTCCATATAGGACTCAATGCCGCTTTTTCCTACGACATCATTAATGGTATAGGCATCCTCGCTTCCGCCTTCTGCCACCACCTGTTCATTCAGATCCGTCAGTTCATCGGAAGAGATTTTGCCGGTATAACCGAGTATATGTGCGAAATACTTGCTGTCTATGTAATGTCTCACCGTATCTTCCACAATGGAAACACCATCTAACTGATCGGAATTCTCCATAATGACAGCAACTGTTTTCTCGCTGACATTCGTTGCCACGGTAGTTCCCACATATTTTCGGAAGGAGGTCAGATTCATGGCATACCGGATGGTCACCATCTGCAGCCATTCTTCCTTCGTATAACCTTTTCCGACAATAAAAGGTGAAGTACGATCTTCCGGATCCTCATACTGTCCGATAGCAAAACCTTTTGCCCGGCTTAAGTATTCCATTAGTTCCTGGGCTGTCATAGCCTTCTCTTCTTCAGAGAGCTTGTCTACCGTCTTATAACCAAGCACATCCGCCTGGAAACGCAGCAATGCGGTTCCATTTACAGAATAGACATAATCCCCATCCTCATCAATGACAATTTTAAAATCCGTGATGACGCTGTCACCGTTTTTCTCAATCAGCTTGATCAGTCGGTACACAACATCATTCACCTCGGCATTTTTATTCCGGCTTGACTCAAATACATCCTCGATCTTCACGGAATAAGCCAGTTCATTTTCCGCCAGTACATTACCGTTACGATCCAGGATCCGGCCTCTGGTGCTGGTAATATCTCTCGTCTTCTCAATCTGCAGAATAAAATCATTCAGGTACTCTTCTCCATTGATGATCTGCAGATTAAAACAGCGATAGACCAGTACTCCGGCAAAAAAGAAAAACATTATGGTAAGTACGGTCAGTCTGCTGGTCACAATATTTATAATGTGATCTCTTATTTCATGAAACAAATTTCTGTGCGCTCCTTTTTTCCTTTTCCTCCAGCTTCTGGTTCACTTTCAGAATCAGAGGATATAACACGATCGTTACAACAATGGTATAGAGTGCTTCCGGCAGGATCACTCTTGTAAAATAATACGGGAAATGAAAACGCCCTCTCAGAAGAAACATCAGAATATAGCACAACAGTCCATAGGAAATATCGCTCACCACAATGAGTGCCAACGGCAATTTAATATCCTCCGGATAAAAGATTCTGCAGAATTTCCCGTTTATAAATCCTATGTACATCATGATCATGGCATAGAAACCTAAAAAACTGCCAAAAAAGATATCGCATAACAGCCCGCTGAAAAAACCGATCAGAAGTCCTTCCTTTTCCCCTCTCATAAATCCGAAAGAAGAAGTCAGAATGATCATCAGATTTGGAATGATCCCTCCCAGCGCAAGGCTGTTAAATACACTGCATTGTAAAATGAAGCACAGGACAACAAACAGAGTCACAATCACTTTTCGCAGGATACTGCTATTATTTTCCATCCGTGTTTCCTCCGCTTGGAATCTGTTGCTTTTTATCTGTGATCACCAGGACTTCACTCAGATGTTCAAAATCCACCACCGGAGTTAAATATCCCGACTTGGTCAGATTGTTGGTATCCTTATTGATCGTGCTGATATAACCGATCAGGATATTCGGAAGATATTTGTCACTGATATCGGAAGTGACTACCTTATCTCCCTCCACAACCGCATCCTGACTGTCCACCAGTTTGCTAAAGGAAATGACTCCCTGCGCCATAAGCTGCAGGTCTCCCGATACGATCAGGTTATCCCCGGTAGCCAGTGTCATGCCGCTGACGTTGGAATTATCGGAGATGATCGAAGTCACTCTGGACCAGTTCGGGCCCACAGAAGTAATGCGGCCTACCAGGCCTCCCCCCGCTATAACATTCATATCGTCAGCCAATCCGTCATTGGATCCCTTATCAATAACAAAGGAAGAATACCAGTTGCCGGAATCTCTGCTGATGATCCGGGCTCCGATCTTATTATAATCTCCGTATTCCTCATCCAGCTCCAATAAGCCTCTTAATTCATTCAGTTCATATTTGTCCTGCTGCAGCAGGGTGTTTTCCTCCGTGAGCGATGCCACCTGCTCCTTCAGGGCACTGTTCTCCGCTAAAAGTGTGCGGATCTGCACCAGTTCATCTGAACGGTTTGATAGCCATTCTCCCGCCTTAGCGATGCCCTGTTCAAAGGGAACGATCACATATCCCACCACACGGTTAAACGGGCGGTTAAACACATTGGTCCCGAAGGTCACCAACATCATTACAGTACACAGGATAGTTAAAATAAAAAGGAGATATTTACTCGGTAAAGTAAACCTCTCCCCTTTTCTTTTTACGACTGGGCTCATTTACTCATCCCTTCAATTGCGTAAGCTACAGATTTATAGTTATCATCCTTGATGATCTTGGCAAGTCCCATTGCCACGCTGGTCAGAGGATTCTCTGCTACATTAACATGCAGTCCGGTGCCGGTTGCCAGTCTCTCAGCTAAATGGTTCACCTGGGATGCGCCGCCGGTCAGATAAATGCCGTGACGATAAATATCCGCTGCCAGTTCGGGCGGAGTTCTCTCCAAAATCACCTTTACATTATCGATAATCGTATTGAAATGCTCTTCCAGGGACTCATCCACCATTTTTGTGGGGATCTCACGTTCTACCGGAAGACCGGTCACAATATCTCTGCCGTATACGATGGCACCCTTGCCCTCTTCTTCCAGTTCTTTCAGGGCAATCTTTACATTTTCCGCTGTCTTGCCACCGATGATCAGTGAGAATTCTCTTCTGACCGCGGCACGGATGGCATCGTCAAATTTCATACCACCCACCTTGATCAGACGGCTTAATACGATACCACCCAAAGACAGAATGGAGATCTCCGTGGTCTCGTAACCGACATTTACCACCAGCACACCCTGGGAATTTTTCACATCGATATCCAGTCCCAGGCCGTCGGCTACCGCCTTTTCCACTACCATGATCTTTTTAGCTTTTACGTTTGCTCCCTTGACCAGATCGTAGAACGCCCTTTTTTCCACCTCAGTGACATCCGTCGGCACCGCAATAAAGAAATCGGAAGGCTTGGTATTGCCTTTTTGCAGATCTCCGATAAAATACTTCACCAAAGTCTCCATATTTTTAATATCCGCGATCACACCGTTGGAAAGCGGATAAGAAATATGAATATTACTGGGCGCTTTTTCATACATTTCAAATGCAGAGTTTCCGTAAGCAAATAAAGTATTTTTGTTCTCGATGGCAATCATATTCTTCTCGATCATAATGTTGTCATCATTGCGATTATAGATCTTTATATTGTTGGTACCGAGGTCGATACCGAATGCGTTGTTTGCCACTGTCGTTTTCCTTTCTTATATCATCTTAATAATTTTTGTTCTTTAAAGCTAGTATACCTGTTATCCCCGATAATAATGTGGTCTAACAGTGGAATATCCATCTGTTCTCCCGCTCCGGCCACGTTGTCGGTAAGTTCTCTGTCCGCTCTGCTGGGCGTCGGATCACCGCTGGGATGGTTATGCACAAGGATGATATTCACCGCTTTGTCTTTCAATGCTTCTAAAAATATCTCTCTGGGAGAGATCAGAGCCATGTTCACACAGCCGTCCGACAGCTTTTTCTCCCGGATCAACTGTCCCTTGGCATCCAGGCAGAGCAGATACACACATTCTGTATCCTTATGTCGCAGCTTCTCCATGAAATATTCCGCCACCATATCCGCACGGGTAAAACAGATCCCGGTGCTTGCTCTCGCCCGGCTCATACGATTGGATAATTCAGCGATGCATTTTAATTTCACTGCTTTCACTATGCCGATCCCACGGATCTGTGTCAATTCCTCCACGCTTACATCGTGCAGACCCAAAAGTCCTTCCCTGGGATATTTTGCCAGTGCCAGGACCTTTTCTGCCAGCTCCACTGCGGAAGTATCTTTGGTTCCTGTCCGCAGGATGACTGCCAGAAGTTCCGCCTCCGTAAGGTTCTCCGGTCCGAATTGTTGGAATCGTTCATAGGGCAGCTGTGCGTTAGTGTTACTTTGTTGTGTCAATTTAACAGGCATAAGTCTCCTTCTGCCTTCTCCGACGTATGATATCTAACGGATAAAACGATATACCACAAACGAAATGATCACACCGATCACACTCGCTATGGTAATATTGAACTCCAGCCCGAACGTAAGAATGATAAAACCAAGATTCAGTTCTACCGGACTGCTGAGTCCGAAATTTTGTCCGTAATTCAGAAAGGTACCGTCAAAGTAAGTTCCTATAAATCTGCCGATCACAAATCCGATCAGCACCAGTACAACCAAAACCCAATTAATTCTCTTCAAACTACTTCCTCTTCTTTCTTTCTTTCGTGTACACTTTCCGGATCCGATAGGTGCTCCCCGCGAGCCTCCATCTTCCATACGTCTTTTAATACTATCACAAAAAGCTTCTTCTGTACACAAATTTAGTGGATTTTATTTTGCGCTTTTTCTACAGGATTCGTATTTTCTGGCATGTTCTACATTGCCTGCCTTAGCTGTTCTTCTGTCACGATTCCCTTCTGCAGCAACGCCTGCAGGGATTTCAAAATGCCGAACTTGGCATGCTGCCAGGTCAGTCCACCCTGAAAATATACGGCATAGGGTGGCTTAATAGGACCATCTGCGGACAGTTCAATGGAGGATCCGGATACGAATGCCCCTGCCGCCATGATGACCTGTGCATCATATCCCGGCATATCCCAGGGTTCCGGTGTCACATGGCTGTCTACCGGAGCCGCTGCCTGAATTCCCTGGCAGAAGCCGATGACGCCTTCCGGCTGTCCAAACGTTATCGCCTGGATAATATCATGTCTGCTCTCCGTACCGTTCGGTACTACCGCAAAACCTAATTTTTCATAGACATTAGCTGCAAAGATCGCTCCCTTTAATGCACCCGCCGTCACAGTAGGCGCCAGGAAAAATCCCTGATAAAAATCCTTCAGAATGCCAAGAGATGCTCCTACTTCCTTACCGAGTCCCGGGGATGTCAGACGGTATGCAGCATTTTCCACACACTCTTTTTTACCGGCAATATAACCGCCAATAGGTGCCAGTCCGCCGCCGGGATTTTTGATGAGGGATCCCACGATCATGTCCGCACCCACATCGGAGGGTTCCATCGTCTCCACGAATTCTCCGTAACAGTTATCCACCATACAGATCACATCCGGCTTGATGCCTTTGATAAAGGCGATCAGCTCGCCGATCCGCTGTACGGACAGGGTCGGTCTGGTCTGATATCCCTTGGATCTCTGAATGGTTACCAGATGGGTCTTCTCATTAATGTTTTCACGGATCTTATCATAGTCAAAGCTTCCGTCCGGCAGCAGGTCTACCTGGCGATAGGTTACACCGTATTCTGCCAGAGACCCTTTAGACGGGCGGATGCCGATGACTTCTTCCAAAGTATCATAAGGCTTGCCTACGGGGGACAGCAGCTCGTCTCCGGGTCTTAAGTTGCTCATCAGAGCCAGTGCCAGTGCATGGGTACCACAGGTGATCTGGGGACGCACCAGAGCATCCTCTGTGTGGAACGTTGCCGCATAAACCGCCTCTAAGGTATCCCTTCCCAGGTCGTTATATCCGTAGCCGGTAGTACCCAGCAGGCAGGCTTCACTTACCTGATGCTGTTGCATGGCTTTTACCACCTTTAACTGATTATACTCCGCATTCCGGTCCACCTCGTCAAAACGCTCCCGCAGACTTTTCTCTATGACACATCCATAGTCATATACCGTCTTGCTGATCCCCATGGAAAGATACATTTCTTCATTACTGTTATTGCTGTTTTTCATAGATCCCTTTTTCTCCTAATTCCTTTATCATATATTCTAAAATTTTCTCTTCGTCATAGTCAAATTGCTGTTTATCCAGCCAGGTAACTGCGTTCTCCCTGCGGAACCAGGTCAGCTGTCTCTTGGCAAAATGCCTGGTGTCCCGCTTCAGAGTATACACCGCTTCCTCCAGGCTGCATTCTCCGTCCAGGTACTCCAGGATCTCTTTATAGCCCAGCCCCTGCATGGATACCATTCCTCTGTGACAGCCCATTTTTTTCAGGCTTCTGACTTCCTCCACCAGTCCTTCCGACAGCATTTCATCGATACGGGTTTCGATCCGCGCATACAGATTTTCTCTGTCATCCGTCAGGACAAAATAGCTGAAATTGTATGGGCTCGTGCGCTCTTTTTCCCTTTCATTATGCGCAGAGATGGGTTCTCCGGTCAGTTCATAATATTCCAGTGCACGGATGGTTCTCTTGATATTGTTTGTATGAATGTTCTCTGCTGAAACCGGATCAATTTTTCTGAGCATGTCATGTAGTACTTCCGGTCCCTTTTCTTTCGCAAGCTGTTCCATTTTTTCCCGGTATTCGGTGTTCTCTTCGTTCTCCGTAAAATCAATACCCCGAAGCACCGCCTGAATATAGAACCCGGTGCCTCCCACCAGGATTGGGATATGCCCTCTGTCATAGATCTGTTCCATGCATTCCAGACACCGTTTCTGAAATACCACCACATTAAATTCTTCCCACGGCTCCAGAATGTCGATCAGATGATGGGGCACTCCCTGCATTTCCTCAGGGCGGATCTTGGCGGATCCGATATCCATATGTTTATATACCTGCATGGAATCGGCTGACAGGATCTCCCCACCTATAGCTTTCGCCAGGGCAATGGACAGTTTCGTCTTACCAACTGCGGTGGGACCGGTCAGTACGACTAACGGTCTTTTTATAGATTGTGTTACCGACATAATTTTTCTTCCTTACACATTATCCATTATTCTGGGTGCAGTTTGCAGCATCGATAGCAATGACTAACATCAGCCCTTCCAGTTCGTCCTTAGGATCAGCAAAGTTAATCGTGTAGGTATCTCCCCAATGGAACAGTTCCTTGGAGATATGAATGATACTGCTGCATCCGTTGTATACATCATAATCCCATCCCAGAAAATCTCCTTCCACGCGCCAGCCGTTATAATCAATCTCGTATCTGGGTTTGAAAAAAGAAAACTGTTTGCGGATCTCGCCTTTCACCTGCCCGCCGATTTCGATTTCAAATGCCGGAAGCAGGGTAAACAGCCGCTGCCTGATCACACCCAGTTCACGATCATTTCTGTCATATATGTGTAACTGGTGTCCCAGGGAGAAAAATTCCGCCTTTACAAAGTATTTTGCATTTTCGTTCTCATCATAGACATCATAAGAATCTGTCCAGGAAAATACTCGTTGTTTGATCAGTAAGCGCATTATACGATCCTCTTAAATTTCTTCTCCAGGTCAGTCTCCGTCATGGTAATGATGGTAGGTCTGCCGTGGGGACAGTTGTAGGGGTTATCCAGTGTCAGAAGTTCATCGATCAGCTGTTCCGCCTCCTGAAGGCTTAATCGGTTGTTACCTTTAACAGCTGCCTTACAGGACATGGATGCGATCTTCTCCTCGATGACCTGGAAGCTGCCGCGGTTGCCGGTCTCCTGGGACAGTTCATCAAGCACCGCTAAAAACAGTTCTCTCTCACTGCATCCATAGAGATCTACCGGGACACTGCGCAGGGCATATTCATTGCCGCCGAAGGCTTCGATCTCGAATCCGAGCTGTGTAAAAGCATCCTCATAAGTATGAAGAATACTTTCCTCCTGCCCCGTCAGGCTGACAATGATGGGAGGCATCAGGCGCTGGGAAACCACGCTCTTTTCGTGGAACTGTTTCATCAGGCGCTCGTATTTCACCTTCTCATGGGCGGCATGCTGGTCAATGATGAACAGCTTATCCTCGAACTGGATCAGCCAGTAGGTATCGAAGACCTGTCCGATGATACGGTAGCGGCTGCGGTTCTGCACAGATAACAGTTTCTCTTCAAACAGATTCATCTGCTGAACAGCCTTCACCATCACCTCAGCGGTCTCCGGGCAGATAACAGGCTCTGATGAAGTCTCATCCCTTGGCTCCAGCGGTGCAGCCTCTACGAAAAAATCGTCCTCTTTCGATTCCGGTGTTGCCACAGGTGCAATAGATTGTACCTCTGTCTGCTCACTTACCGGTTCCGGTTTGCGGAGACTCGTCTGTATACCTGCATGTGTCTCCTGCCATATCGGCTTCTGTATAAATTCCCTCCGGTCTTTCGGTACTGCCTCATATTTGGCAGCCTCCATGACACGGTAGCTTTCTTCTCTTTTTTTCTCGAACACCTCCGGCGTGTGCTCCTTCCAGGAAGCTTTTCTGTCTTCCTGCTCCTTTTTCTGAATGGATTTTTCATCCTCTAAGGAAGCATCCGGGATCATTTCCCGGTTCCGCAGGGTTGTTGCTATTTTCTCGCTCAGCATTCTGGCAAATGCCATGCCGTCGGAGAACCGCACATCCATTTTGGAGGGATGTACGTTCACATCCACGGTCTCCGTATCCATCGTAATATGCAGCACGCATAACGGGAATTTATGCTGCATCAGATACTGCTTATAACCTTCTTCAATGGCTTTGGCGATCACACCGCTGCGGATAAAACGACCGTTGATAAAATAGATCTCAAAATTGCGGTTGGAACGCACTAGTACCGGTTTGCCCAGATACCCCTCAATCTTAATACCGTTTTCTTCCATCTGGATCGGTACCAGCTCCGCGGCGATCTCTCTGCCGTAGATCCGGTAGATGACTTCCCGCAGGTCACCATTTCCGGAGGTATGGAATCTGGTCTGATTCCCCAGTACGAATTTGAAAGAGATATCCGGTCTGGACAGTGCCAGATGTTCCATCAGATCCGTAATATAACTACCCTCCGTGGCAGGCTGTTTTAAAAATTTCCGGCGTACCGGCGTGTTGAAGAACAGATTCCTCATGAGGAATGTGGTACCGTCCGGCGCGCCTATCTCATCGATGGACTGTTCCTTTGCCCCCTCTAACACCATGCGGGTTCCGGTGAGGTTCTCTTTTCTCTTGGTGATGATCTCCACACGGGATACCGCAGCGATACTGGACAGAGCCTCACCGCGGAAGCCAAGGCTTGCAATATGGTTCAGATCATCCGCATCTTCGATTTTGCTGGTGGCATGCCGCAGAAACGCTGTGGGCAGCTGTTCCCGTTCAATGCCGCAGCCGTTATCCGTCACACGGATGAACTCAATACCGCCTTCTTTTGCCTCTACCGTAATCGCCGTGGAACCGGCATCTATGGCATTTTCCACCAGCTCCTTCACCACGCTGGCAGGTCGTTCTACCACCTCACCGGCAGCGATCCTGTCGATCGTCCGGGAGTCCAGTACATGTATTCCCATATATCTACCTATGCCTTTCCCTTATATCTAACCGTTCCAGCGGTTCTTCAGCTTATTCTGTAACCGGTACAGAGTGTTCAGTGCATCTAATGGGGTCAGCGTCGTCACCTCGATCTCCATCAGTTCCTTCAGAATATCCTCATCCGTCACAGTGTCGAACAGAGACATCTGTGCCAGATCCACCTCATCGTATTTGGGCTGTTTTTTTGCCTTACCATCGTTTTTATTATCGATAGCAATGCTCTGTACCTTTTCCGTAATATCATTGTCCGACAGTTGTTCCACGATCTCCTTGGCACGGTCGATGACCATGTCCGGCACACCTGCCAGCTTCGCTACCTGGATGCCGTAGCTCTTGTCCGCACCTCCTTTTACGATCTTACGCAAGAACACGATATCGTCGCCACATTCTTTCACAGCAATGCAATAGTTGTTCACATTGTTCATTTTGCCTTCCAGCTCGGTCAGCTCATGGTAATGGGTAGCGAATAGTGTCTTGGCTCCTAAAAGTTTGCGGTTGCTGATATGTTCGATCACTGCCCAGGCAATGCTCAATCCGTCAAAAGTGGAAGTACCTCTTCCGATCTCGTCTAAGATCAGAAGGCTCTTGGATGTGGCATTTCGTAAGATATTCGCCACTTCATTCATCTCCACCATAAAAGTGGACTGACCGCTGGCCAGATCATCCGAAGCTCCCACGCGGGTAAAGATCCGGTCTACAATACCGATATTAGCGGTTCTGGCCGGCACGAAGCACCCAATCTGCGCCATCAGTACGATCAGTGCCGTCTGACGCATATAAGTGGATTTACCAGCCATATTCGGACCAGTGATAATGGAAACTCTTTTTTTCT
>OHJK01000172.1_pt1 | contig 46982 bp, 48 predicted proteins | sample 1568541 | NCBI WGS metagenome assembly OHJK01 (sample SAMEA3879535, study PRJEB24766) | human gut metagenome | biome: human-associated habitat; feature: feces | place: USA | collected 1985/1987
GGAGCGGGATCGGCGAAAAGTGTGGTACGTCCTGTTCAGCATCTCCGGCTTCTCGGATGAGCTACGCAATCATGCCGCAACACGGGACGATCTTCTTTTGATTGACGATGGAGAAAGATAGCTGATCGACCAGCCGGTTCAATATCTTCAATGCGCTCCAAAATTCTTTGAGGGAATTAAAGAAGTTCTGACAAATATGTATAAAACAGACGTGGAGATTTCCACGTCTGTTTTTCTATTCGGTAACAAGGGAAAACTACGGTAGATACAGGGCGTCCGTTGACAATCCTGTGCGGTTAGGGTATGTCTCTTTCGTGAGCGGCGACCGCGCTCCTTTACCTGGCTCGCTTTTCCTGATAAAATTTAAAATAATTTGAAAAATATGTAATATTGGCACTTAAAAAGGTAGTTAATAGATAAGAGGAAAAGGAGGATCGCCACCATATGGATGACAAACAAATTATACGCCTGTTTTTTGAGCGCTCAGAGCAGGCCATCACCGAACTGTCCCAAAAATACGGCGACCTGTGCATGAAAATCGCCAGAAGCATTCTGAACGATCATCAGGACGCGGAAGAATGTGTGAACGACGCCTATCTTGGCGCATGGAACAGTATTCCTCCTCAATCCCCCGACCCGCTGAGAGCCTATATCTGCCGTATCGTTCGCAACCGCTCTTTGAAGAAGCTTCGCGCAAATACCGCGATAAAGCGGGGCAGCCAATTTGAGGTGTCCTTATCCGAACTGGAGGACTGCATTTCGGGCAACTCTCTGGACGAGCAGCTTGCCGTAAATGAGCTGTCCGCGCAGATCAACGCATTTCTCGCTGCCTTGCCCAAAGATGACAGAGTCATGTTTGTGAAACGCTACTGGTTCTCAGAATCAATATCCGAGCTGGCAGATGCATTTGGCATCACCGAGAACAACGTGTCTGTCCGGCTCAGCAGAATACGCGGAAAACTACATCAATACCTGAATCGTAAGGAGGCAAACATATAATGGATCGGAAAACCGACAAGCTGGTGTCAGCCATCGGAGATATTGACACCGCATATCTGGAAGAAGCCCTCGACTTTAACCGCGCAAATGCAGACCGGAGAAAACGCACCCGCTTTCCCAAATTATCTGCCGCGTGTGCGGCGGTGCTGATCATACTGGGCGTATCCGTGACCGCCTTCGCTATCAGTCGAATACCGCTGTCGTGGCGCGACATCTTTTCCCCCGGCCAGACCGTCATCGGTGACGCAGACGAGGCACCGGTGATCTCCCAACAGCAACCGCAGGCCGCAGCCACGGAAGAACTGCAGATCAAGGTGGAAAAGGTGATCTCTGATGAACGAGCCCTTTATCTTCTCTATTCCGTAAAGGCAAATGAGGGAGCCGTCCTTGACCAAACAGGGAATTTTGCCGACTTCGAGCTGTATTTTCCCGGTAAGATGATGTCCGGCGCGTATGTGTCTCGCTTTTTGGAGCGGAAGGCGGGCGTACCGGAGAATGAATTGGAGGGCGTCGTATACGCCAACTGGCAGCCGGGCGGCAGCGCCAACGGCCTGGTGATGACCTTCGCCAACTGGCAGGAGAAACGGTGGTTCGACCATGAGAAGATCGACTTCAACGTGGCGGAGATGGTGGAAAACGCCGGAAAGAACGCAAAGCTGCCCCAGTGCCAGCAGCGATTCCGCAACGGAACGGTGCGGTATTACTGGCAGCCGGGGGACGCGGACGTGCAACTGCCCTGCGGTGCGTCCATCTGCAACGCCGGGTGGGAGGACGACACTCTTCAGCTGGTGATGAAAGAGCCGCTGGGTTCGGACGAATGGTCCGCGACCTGGGAGAAGAACTGGTATTTCCTGGACACGCGGACAGACACGGTCATCTTCCCAGAGCCCCACTGTCATTTCGGACAGCCCGACGAGTTTGACCCGGATGCCACAGGTGCCGACTGGCGATACTTTTGGCGGGACGTGACCGTTGATAAGGAAGCACTTCCATATCTGGAGCTGCACTGGGGCGGAAAGGGGATCACCACCACCGTGCTGCCGGGGGACTGGCGGGTCACGCTGGAGGAAACGCCTGTTACCGTGCAGAGTGAGGTGCTGGCGGAGAATGTGCCCCTGACCTATGGCGGGGAGGAACTGACGGCGGAGCGGATCGAGTGCTCCAAGCTGTCCGTGGCAGCGTATTTCGCCGACTATGTGGACTCTACCACCGGCATTCTCGGCGCGTTCAGGGTATTTGACGCGGACGGCAAACCTATCCCCTGTGATTGGAGCTTTATCGCGGATCAGACCGACAACAGCTGCATGATTTGGACACGGTTTGACGAGCCAATCGAGCCTGAATGCATCTGCCGGTTGACGTTCAATGGGGAGACCGTGTTTGAAAGATAGGCGTTTCGCATTCGATTGCAGTGATTATTATTCCTTTTATTATGAATGGATAAGCCGGTTCTCGCGGCGAAGAAGCGTTTTCCACCTGTGCGCCCCGGCAGCTTTCCGCTACAATGGCCTTGTACTTGAGGTCATTAGGCATTGAGGCCGGAGCAGCGCAGGCACGGGCGAGAAAGGAGGTCAACCCCTTCTTCGTCCTGACTAAGACTTGAAGTATGTAAAAAACTGGACATCAAGAAGAACGTAATTGCCTTTCGGGGCGGCTGCGTTCTTTTTTATTGTCCCAAAACACGAAAGGAGCCGTTACCATGAGTGACAGCAACAACATGTGGCCGTTTCAGGAGATCAGCGCGGAGGAAGGTCTTGACATCAACGAGATCTTCGGCACCGGCACATCCAGCGGCACAGCAGCACCCGAAGCCAACCCATTCCAAGTACCCCAGCAGGCCGTCCCCGCACCGGAGGCAGCAACGCCCCACGTGGAGCAGCCGCCTACGTCCCCCGCAGCGCCCCAAGCGGAGCAGACCCCTGCGCCGCAGCCGGCGGCAGTGACCATTCCTCCTGCAACGATCCCCGCCGCAGAGCCTGCACCCAATAATCCGCTGGAAGCAGCTTTCGAGGCAAAGACCGTGGAAAACGCCAAAGCCAGCCTTTTTGAAAAGAAGCCTGTCTTTTGCCATAAGAGCGCAAAGGAGGTCATTGAAGATCCTACCATGACATTCGAGGAGCTTCGCATCCGTAAGTCAGAGGATTTCCTTGACTTGGAGGAGGGCAAAAATGTGTCATGGTCGGTGGAGTATGGCACTATCCGCAAGGACGTCAAAGACCCCAAGGGAACGACCATCATCTCCATGAAGGAGTCCATCGAACGTTCCCGTGAGTTCCTGGACGCGCTCAAAAAGGCCAAGGACAAGAATCCGGACTGCATCGTGCGTCCCAAGGTGACCATGAAGAATAAAGGCACCGCCGCCTACAAGGGAACATTTCCCACCGTAGAGGCCGCCCGCAATTCGGACAAGGTCATCTGCCTGATCCCCGGCAATGACGGTCACATCTATGAGATGCATAAGACCGAGCAGGGTGAATTTATCGCCCCAAAACACAAGATCATTGATTTTCAGGCGGTTGCGGCCGGGTTTACCCCGGCCCTGCCCCTGATCCCGCTGTCGCTGATGCGTCAGATCATCGCGTTCTTCCGCTCCTTCATGGCAGAGCATGGACAGGAGTATGAGGCACTGGCATTGATCTATTGGGACAAGTGGAAGGAGGAATACCTTGCCTACGTCCCCAAGCAGAACGTCAGCAAAGCGGGCATCCACGCCAGCTTGCAGGAAAATCCTTACGATGATGAAAGCCGCTATATCCACTATGCCGACATTCATTCCCACAATAGCATGGAGGCGTTTTTCTCCTCTATTGATGATGCGGATGAACGCGGAACCGGTATCTACATGGTGCTGGGCCATCTGGATCATTTCTATCCGGAGATTGCGGCACGTATCTGCTGCGGCGGGTCTTTCGTGGACATCGACCCCAGTACGGTGGTGGAGGGATTGGAAGAACCCTTTCCGCCTGAATGGTGTACTGAAGTAAGCCACGAAAAGGCGCCGGTCTCAAGGGTCTCGCCTCGCAAAGCGGAGAAAACGGGTATTTGGGGCTGGAAGGCATTGGATCTTCTGCTGGGGGATCTGAAATGAAGATTCCTACAGATACACCGGTGAAAATCGTCATGCTGGGCGCAGGCGGCACGGGCGGACATATCGCGCCGCATATCTATCGGCTCCTGTACGCGCTGGATCGGCCCAGCCGCTTTATCATCTGTGATGGCGACAAGGTGGAGTTCAAAAACCTCGTGCGTCAGAACTTTTCTCCCGCTGATCTGGGTGAAAACAAAGCAAAGATCCTGGCAGAGCGATACGCCGCCGTGTTCGGTATGGAAGCGGAATACCTGCCCGCCTTCGTGGAGGATCTGGATACGCTCACCACACTCATTCACGCAGATGGCTGGGCAGGCGAGTACAGTCGCTACCCCACGGTACGCGAACAGGTCATTCTCCTCGGCGCCGTAGATAACGACAAGTCCCGTCAGCTTTGCCACAAGGCATTCCTGAAAGCGGAAAACCTTATCTATATCGACAGCGGCAACGGTGAGTTTTCCGGTCAGGTGGTATGCGGTGTCCGCAGGAATGGCCGTACCGTCCGAAAGCCGGTGGGCGGCGTATTCCCAGAGCTACTGAAGGCGCAGGATCGGTTCCCTTCGGAGCTTTCCTGTGCAGAAGCATCTCTAGCAGACCCGCAGAGCATGGCCGCCAATATTACCGCCGCTACGATCGTGGTGGATATGGTCTACAATATCCTCGTCAACGGAGAATGCAGCGCACGGCAAACGGATTTTTCCACCAAGACCGTCCGCATGAGTACCACATTAGAGAAGAATAGGAGTGCAGCATGAAAGCTACTGTAGATTCCGGCGCATTTTTCAAGGCGCTGAACCGCATAATTCCACTCTTGAAGGTCAGTGCGATCCCCGCACTGAGCGAAGCGAGTATTCAATTTCGTGACGGTGTTTGTACCATCACCGCCACAGATCTGGAGCTATGGGTACAGACGGATATTCCGGCAGCGGGAGACGACTTCGGCGTTGTCTTCTCCGGCACAAAGTCCATCGCAAAGGCAGGGAAGTTCTTCCGTGGCCCGCTGACATTTTCCTGCGCGGACGCGGCAGTTTCGTCCCCGCAGATCACCATGACCTGCGCCGACAAAAGTGCGGAGTTTACCGGACACCCGCTGAGGGATTATCCGGAGCTGCCGCGGTTTACCTGTGAGCAGGCGTATACCGCCAATGCGGCACAGCTACTCGCCTGCATTGGCCGCATCAAGTATGCAGCCCAGCGGCGGAGCGACAGCCGCCCCGTAATGAGTGGTGTACGCTTCTACCGGCAGCAGCTCTACTGTGTGGATGGCCAGCGTCTGGCCGTCTGCGCAAACGACGCCATGACCGTGGATAAGACCTTCGTTGTTCCCGCGGACGCCATGTGGATCTTGAAAGCCTTTGGCGATCAAAATGTGTCCATTCAGGTGGGCGTCCGGTATGTCCGTTTCGCGGCAGATGGGCTTTGCGCCTATGTCCGCCGTTTGGAAACCTGCGACACACTGACGCCGGAGGCCGCCATCCCCCGCAGCGAACGGGAGAGCTATGTGGTTGACCGCAAAGAATTTCTGCAAAGGCTGACCTATCTGAAGGAATGTGCTTCCCCTGTGAAAACCACACCTGTTGTCTATTTTGAAAACGGGTGTCTGTCGCTGCAAACACCATCGGCACGGTATCGGGCGGCAATTGAGCTGCCCGGCCGCAGCGAGGTCGCGTTTGCCTTTAACCTCTCCTATATGTGGGACGCCTTACAGCAGTTTTCTGGTCATGAGAAGGTACGCCTTCATGTGCTCAGTCCTGTTTCGCCTGTCACCATCACAGCAGAGGGCACAGATGATGTGGCACTGGTACTGCCCGTCAGATACCGTGCCGCCGCATGAACAAATAATGAAAGGAATCGACGAACATGAAAACCATTTATATCCCCAAGGGTGAAACTGTCCACTATGAAAGCCTGTCCACGGATCATCTCATCGTAGAGGGTACGTTGGAAGTGACCTATGGCGTAGTCGCAAAGCAGATCGACGGCGATGGCGTGATCCACGCCGGAACCGTGGAGGCGGACATCATCCGTATCCGCTGCATTGAGACAGCCCGCACTGTATGCCGCCGGCTTATCGCCAAGGTGGTGGAGTCCTCCGAGGTGTTCGCCTCCGAGAGCGCGGTGGTGAGCTGCTTCTGCTCCGCGGCGTATGTGGAGACTGGCCGCCTGACCGTTACCATCAGTGAGATCGACGAGGTGAAGGCCAAGCAGATCATCAACCTGCCCACCCGGCAGCGCACCCTTCTGGGAACACTGCTGGCGTCCATGTGGCGTGCTTTCTGGCTGGCCCTGTTCGCGTATCCTGTCCACACCAACGCGGTGAACGCATCGTATCGCCCTGATACGACGGATACCGAAGATGCACCTCCCGTAAAGGAGAGCAAGACCGTGGAAGCCGTCAAAGAGCCCTTCGATGAAGAACTCTCCCGCTTTGTCAATATGTTCAAGCTGGCACGGGAGAGCGGCTACACGCTGAAGCTCGTCCCCGGTACGCCGGAGGAAAACGCGCCCGTATTTGACTTTGCGGCAGAAGCCTTTGCGTCTCAAAAGGCCGCATGAACCACTACCCATACACCGTCACAAATATAGCGACGGGAGAAAGGCAAGGAACGCATCAGTTCCTTGCCTTTCCTGCAAATTATGCAGATGGCGAGGTGACATACCGTGAGTGAAGATTTACAGAGCCAACGCTACTATGTGCTGGAACGGATCGGCGAGCTGCGTGAACAGATCCCGCAAGCGATGCAGGCCATGGTGGTATTCCGCGCCCGTATTGAAAAATACCGGCAAACGGATCTATCCGCCGCCCATGATACCTACGACGCGCTCCGCCGCATCCGTGACGATCTGATACAGATGTTGGCTGACGCACAGCCCCTGCTGATGGAATTGGAGAGCTATGCTTTGGCAACCATGGCGGGACAGCTGCTGCGGGGCTTTAAGGGCTTCGACCTGATGAGCACCGGCTACCGCCCGGTATATGATGCGGTCTGCCGGTTCGCACAGCAGCTCCCGGAGAAAAACACTGTCAATGCGGCCACCATCGGGCGGCTTATGAACAACGTGAAGCTGGGGTACTATCCCACTGCTCCGGATAACATTGCGCTGATGCTGCAAGGCATCTCTTTTCCGGAGGGTGTGACCACCAATGTCTTTGACCCCTGCTGCGGCTGCGGAAAGGCGCTGCGGCAGATCGCCCAAGGCAACAACTGCTATGCCTATGGGGTGGAGCTGGATGAAAGCCGTGCGGAGGAGGCGCAGACCCGCCTGCACCGTGTAGGCTTCGGCAGCTTCTTCCATAGCGACATCAGCCGTGAGGCGTTCCACCTGCTGTTCCTGAACCCGCCGTACCTCTCCGTTCTCAACGAGAGCGGCAGCAAGGCGCGGCACGAAAAACGGTTTCTCATCGAGAGCATTCCCCATCTGCTGTACGGCGGTCTGCTTCTGTATGTGATCCCTTACTACCGTCTGACGTCGGATATTTGCCGTATCCTCTGCGATAATTTTGAGCATATCTCCGTCTGGCGTTTTACGGACGGAGAGTTCAAAAAATTCAAGCAGGTGGTGGTCATGGGCATACGAAAACGCCGTGAGACTACGCCGCAGGACGCTGAATGGCTGGAGCAGTATGCCGCTTATCCTGACCGGATACCGGTGCTGACCGAGTTGAACAGCCCGCGCTATGCGCTGCCTGCCAACGAAGCAGAGGTCAAGGTATTCAAGGGCGAACGGTTCAACCAGAAGGAACTGGAGCAGCAACTGCGCCGGTGTGACAGCTTTCAGCAGCTCATGGCCCGCAGCCAACTGGACAGCGGCGTCAAACACCCGCTGCTGCCGTTGTCCATCAGCCAGATCGGACTGATCGGCGGTTCCGGCATGATAAACGGGCTGATCCAATGTGACTCGCCCCATATCATCAAGGGCCGCATCGTCAAGGTGATCCGCAGAGAAACCGACGAGAGATTCGCTGCCACCGGTAAGCATATTGGCAGCGAGGTCAAAGAAACCATTACCAACAAAATGATCTTCAACGTCCTGACGCCTCACGGCTTCAAGGCGCTGACATGAGGAGGACTGATTATGAGCAGATCAACAACATTAGCCATCGTTCATCCTGTGGATAAATTACAGGGGAGTGATGACGCGGTACGCACACAGGTCTGGGAGGAAACGACACATCTGCTTACCCCTATGCTGGGGAAGCTGTACGCCCGCTTTGAGCCGGCACAAAAGGCATGGCGTCAAGCCACCTACACGCCGCTTGGCGTAGTGCTGGGACGCACAGACCCGGCACTGTTTCTGTACTTCTTCTCCTATGGCAAAACTATGCAGAAGGAGGCGATGGAGTTCCATCTCTCCGGCCTTATGAACAGTCTGGCTGTCGATCAGAAAGTGAACAATGGCAATATACACAGCCTTGTGATGAGTCCCAAGGAAAACAGCGAGGCGGCTGTGGCCGCACACACCGCGTGGCATGTGGGCATGGCCTGCGGAGATATCCTTCCTGACTCCGGCATTTACTTTGCCGCGGTCAAGCAGGCCACTATCTCGGACAAGCTGGCCGAGGACATTGCGAAAAACATGGAGCAATACGCCATTTCCCTGGTGCGTCTCTATGCGGAGGGGGCTGAGGACAAATGACCGACTCTTCAATCCGGTTTGTTCCGGAACTGTTCTTCCAACGAGCCATCGTCGCCCCAGAGGTCTATCCCGTCTTTGAGGAGCGGGAGTTCAGTCCTTATCTGAAAGAGCATGTGTTTGACAAGCTCTCCGAGAACGGGACTTTCAATCTGGAGCAGTTGGATCTTACCGCTTTCGAGATGAAGCACGTCCTTCCGGCCAATATGCCGAAGGCAGTGAAGCGGGTATACGCCGGCTGGGCGGAAAGCTTCAACGCCAAGGTCAAGAATACTGCCGCAGCGTCAAAATACACACGCACGTTTTTCTGAGGTGGCCTATGTATGATCATGAATATGAATGGCAGATCTTGGGATTTCTGCGGATACTGAAATATATTTGGCAGAGAAATAAAAGTATTCTCGCCGACCTCGTGCATGATTATCGTTGTGGCGAGATCGACACCGAGGACATATTTGAGTTATCCGTGGCGCTTTTGACGGAGTACATTTGCGTGGACTATCTGCCTGAAGACGATCCAAACGATTTCTACGGGGAGGAATATACCTGTTACCTTCTGATGGAGTCGGAGCTGGATGATTATTTGACGCTTATCGCGCAGATAGAGAACCTTCGCTTTAGAACAACCGAATGTACCGGGAGAAATAAACTTCGTGACGCGGTGGAGATGTTTATGGGGAATGTGCTGTACGATTTCAAAATCGTGCCGTGCGAGGCCGGGTGTGTGATCTATCTTTGGCCGCCGCCTGACTACTATGACCCCATTGAGTTCGCCAATTCCATCATTGACCTGATGACCCACATCAACGCGGAGAGCGACCGCATGAAAGCAGAGCTGGCAGCGTTGACCGCTGCGGAGCAGGAAATGGAGGTGGCTGCGTAAGTATGGAAACAGCCGTAAACCGGGATTACAGTGGCGAGATCCTTTTGCGCGTCTCGCCCGAAAGCGGCAGATTTATCGTAGAGGAGCACAAGAAAAACGGTGTGGTCAGCTATAAGGAAATATCGCCGCTGGATTTTTACAACACCATCTATGGCAGCTTTGACCAGAAACACTTCCTGCGGAGCGGATTGCTGCCGCCAAATTGCCTTCAGGTCAGCTTCTGCGGCGAGGAAAAATACTTTGTACTCTGGAATCCGGAGCTTCGATCCGACATCTTCTATGGCAACACCGAGTATTTGGATTTTCCTATCCCGCGCATGGTGTTCGGCATACGAACCCTACGGGATGGCCGTGCAGTAGATTGTGCTATGGGCGTTGTGGCAGATGAGCCGCCAACGGGGGATACGAAAATGTATCACTATCCCTTCTCCAATGTTTATGACGATCTGCGTGTCTGCGTGGGCAACAATGTGCTGCCGCATTTCAAGAGTCAGACGCAGCTGTCGAAGTTCCCACGCTTTCTGCTGGGCATTCCCAACAACGACGATTTTTTCAAGGAAAGCCATAACAGGCTGCATATGTCTCACAGGGAACTGCTGGAGCACCTGAAGGACAAGGAACCCGCCTACTATTACACGGATGTGTTGGTAGAAAGCGGCAAAACACTTTCTGATTTCATCAATGGGAGGTAGCAAATGAACGATCCCAGAGAATTGTTGTCACGGCTGGCCGCGCCCTTTGCGGCGGAGGATCTGGAATGGCGGCTGCAAATCGCCTATGAGGATCGGATGCAGGGCATCGCTGTACCCTATGTGACCAACCGTGCGATCCAGAACCGTCTGGACGACGTCATGGGGCCTGACCGCTGGCATAACGAGTTTAAGCCGTGGCACAGCACAGGCAAACGGGAGTCACAGCTTTGCGGCATCTCCCTCTATTTCGAGGAGCGCGGCTGGATCACCAAATGGGACGGAGCCGAGGACTCGGATATCGAACCCATCAAGGGCGGATTATCCGATTCCATGAAGCGTGCCGCCAACCAGTGGGGCATCGGCCGTGTTCTCTACAGTATGGACACCGTTTGGGTCAATGTGGAGAAGAAGGGTAAGAGCTTCATCATCAAGCCCACAGAGCGCGGTAAGCTGGACACCCGGTATCTGGAGACGTTAAAAAGTCTCGGTCTGACGCCGGCGAAAGCCTGCGGCATCCAGTCCCTGCTGACCCCCGCCCTGCGCGCAGAGGAACAGACCCCTGCCCCCACAGCAAAGCCCACGGCGAAGCAAGAGCCGCCAAAGCCACAGGAGGACACGACCGTTGTCCCGTTTCCTGCCTGCGAGTACACCGTGTTGGAGGCCAAGGCTGCGGGGACGACCGTGCAGCTCATTCTGGAAGCTCCGGAGGGCAAACGCTGCTACGCATACGCCATGGGGAATCACCCTGAGCTGCAAAAGGGTGCGAAGCTATACCATGTGGAAAAACGCATGGTAAAAAAAGACAATGTGGTTTTCTATCTGCTGGACAGCTTTGAGGTCCTTCAGCAGAAGGACGCCGCATGAGAAAGGAGAGCTTTTGATGGAAAAACTCAAATCGTTTCGGATCACAGCCCTGCACATGGAGGGCTTCAAGTCCTACAGTCAGCCCACCGACCTGACCTTTGGCGATCCCACCGTCATTACGGGCGGCAACGGACGCGGCAAGAGCAGCATTGCGGACGCCATCGCCTTTGCTGTCACCGGTCTGCCCTTCTTCGGAGAGCACCGCATTGACCGGCTCCACAATGAGGATAATCCGGATCTGTTTATCCGCATGCGGTTTGTGGATGAAAACGGGACGCTCCATGAGCTGTCCCGCGCCCGTAAGAGCAACCGTATGACCATCACCTATGATGGCTGCGAGGTGCGGCAGGTGGATCTCACCGACCTTTTCGGAGAACGGGATGTGTTCCTGTCCATCTTTAATCCGCTGTACTTTATTGAGGAACTGGGCAACGATGGCAAGAACCTTCTCCAACGGTATCTGCCTGCGCTCACCAAGGAGGACATTCTGGCGCAGATGGCAGGCCCCGCCGTGGAAGCCCTGCGGGATGAGCCGCTGCTCTCGCCGGAGGTGGAGAGTCGGAAGCTGCGGGAGACCATTCGAGAACTGGAGAACAACATCCTGTACCTCACCGGGCAGCAGGACATGACCACCGCCCAGCAGCAAAGCAGTAAAACCGCCCTGCGGGAGCTGCGAGAAAAGGAGGATGCCCTCCAGAACGAGGAACAGGCACTGAAAAGTAAGCAGTTTGCCGGCGTGGATATTGCCGCGCTGAACGATGAACTGGCAGACCTCAGTGCCCGTTATAGTGATTTGGCAAATCAACGGCAAATACCTACAGCCTCGGATGAATGCATCCTTGCATTGACGCAGGAGCTGACCGCTCGAAGAGCGGCGGTCTACACGCCTAAGTATGCGGAGGCCACCGCGCAGGTCAACGCCAGGATACGTCAGTTGGGCAGCCAATATCAGCAGGAAAAGGAGCAGTGCAGCCAGCTCAAGCCCGGCTATCAATGCCCCACTTGCCGCCGCGCCGTAACGGCGGACGAACTGCCCGCGATGCAGAATGCTTTTCGGACATCTATCAAGCAGATCGTAGAGGCAGGTCAGGCAGAGCGTGCCAAGCTGGAGGAGCTGCAAGCCCTTGAGAAAAAAGCACGGGATACGTTCCTGCAATTCCAGAAGGACGATATTGCCAAATTGGAAGAAACCTTGCAGGAGGCAAAGGAAGCCGCTGAACCGGATGCAACCGGTCCCGAGGCACAGCAGCTTCAGGAGCGAATGCAGGCGCTGGCGGCAGAACTGGAGTTCGGTGCGCTCTCTCAGGAGGAATATGACCGTATGTTTGCCTGCCGTGAGGAATTGCAGCAGGTTCGTGCGGACATCGCCGCCATTGAGAAAGCCACGCCCGCAGCCGGTGATCTGGACAGCCAATTGAAAGCGGCTCGTGCGGAGATCGACCAGTGTAAACTGAAGCTGCAATATCTGGCGCAGTACATCAGCAAGCGGGCAGAGATGACTTTCTCCGCCTTGAAGATGAACCGTGTGGAGATCTTACTCTACGACGTGGTGAAATCCACCGGCGAGGTCAAGGACGCCTTCAAGTTCACCTATAACGGGCGGCGCTATGACTGGCTCTCCCTCTCGGAGAAGATCCGCGCGGGCATGGAGGTGTCTGAGCTGATGAAGCGGCTCACCGGCAGGAACTATCCGCAGTTCGTGGATAACATGGAGTCGGTGGACGATCTCTCCAATGTGCGCCCCACGGGACAGGTCATTATGGCGAAATGTGTCAGCAAGGCGGAGCTGTCTGTCAGGCCGGTGAAGCCGATCCTGACCGCGATGCCCACCGCCGCATAAGCGGCACGGGAAGGAGGTGCGCCCTCTGGCTCGTGCCTATGAAAAGATCCCCATCGTAGACACGGCCAGACGGTGCGGGCTTGTCCTTGACCTCTCGACGCTTCGGCGTCGGGAGGTCGAGGCAAGCTGCCCCTTCTGCGGTGACCACGGTAAGGGGAAATATCATCTGAGTCTCAATGTGGATACAGACCAGTACCGCTGCAACCTGTGCGGCGCGTCCGGCAACAGCGTTTCACTGTATGCCCGGCTGCACGGTCTGACCAACAAAGAGGCATATATGGAGCTGAGCCGGGGCGGCAACGTGTACCCCATGCCCCAACAGCCCAGCTCCCAAAATACAGAGCCGCAGCCAAAACCATTGGCACAGCGGCATGAGGTATATATGGATATGCTCTCACTTCTGACACTTTCGGCAGAACATCGGGAAAACCTGCGTGAACGCGGCCTTTCCGATGACCGCATCGACCAAAACCAATATCGCAGTATGCCGCAGACGCCGGAAGGCCGAAAGCTGCTGGCCTCGCTGCTACGGGACATCGGGCATGACCTGCAAGGTATTCCCGGCTTCCGCACCAGTTATGGGGAATGGACGCTGTCCGGACCAAACGGTTTTCTGATCCCTGTCCGTGATAAGGACGGTTTGATACAGGGTATGAAGATACGGCTCGACGAAGGTGAACCGGGTCGGAAGTATCGCTGGCTATCCAGCCGCAATGCCCCCAACGGGACACGCAGCTATTCATGGACGCACGTCACCGGCAACACCGCCAGCAAACGCGCCTATATCACGGAGGGACCGCTGAAAGGCGACGTGGCCAGCTATCTGGACAACGACGCCCTGTTCGTCTGCATCGGTGGTGTCTTTGCCCTCCACGGGCTGAAAGATACGCTGATAAGCCTTGGCTTGACCGAGGTGGTGGAGGCAATGGACATGGATCAGATGACCAATCCGCAGGTGCGGCGTGCCATACAGGCCATCCGTCGGGAAGTGCAGAGCATCCGTGGCATACGCTACTCCAAATACGTCTGGAATCCGGCGTATAAGGGGATCGACGACTACTATCTCAGCCGCGCCGCGGCACAATGAGGAGGACATGCTATATGACAGAACTTAAATTTGAGGACATGACTGCCGCCGCATCCGGCGATAGTCAGAATATGCTGGGAAAGCTGCTGTATTTCTCTCTGCCCAGTGTTTTAGTGGACAAGGATGATCTGCGCCAGCTCTGTGCGGATATGAACATCCCCTACGCAGGCGGCAACCGCCTGTCGGTGTCCGATGCTTTCCGCAGCGCCACCGGCGATGTGCGGGACAGGATCATCAGCGAGGAATACGGCGAGCGCCGTATTTATCAGATCTATTGCCGGGATAACCGGCGTATCTCCGACAGCGTTATTTCCCGTGAGTTGGTAAAGGAGACCATGCACCAGGAAACCAACCAATATGAGAAGCTGGCCAACATCAGCTATGATAAGGACAGCCAGATTTTCAGCTACGACAATCTGGCCTATGACAGCCAGATCGATGCCATGGCCTACTGCCGTAGGGCGGAGGAGCTGTTTGAGCTGTACCAGCGCTGCGCCAACCGAAGGCAGGTGGAGACCATCTGTGTGAATTTTCTCCGTATACTGGAATCCACCAAGCTCAGTGTCAACGGACATCTCTACTTTGTGCCGCGGCACAATATGGAGAAGGTGGATATTTTCGAGGACTTTGTCGCCGAGCTTAGCCGGCTCAGCCGCAATCAGACGCACCTGATGGCGAACTCCATCTACATCATCGACGACGCCAAGCAGCGTCAGAAAATGACAGAGGAGTTCTATTCCGCCGTCAAGAAGGAGATTGCGGAGTATCAGGAACGCGCCGACTATTTCATCAAGAGCGGCTGCCAGAGTCCCAGCGTCATGGATCGTTGGGTGCTGAAGATCCAGAGTCTGGAGGGGAAGAAGCAGCACTACGAAAATGTGCTGCGCCGTGAGCTGGATGGGCTGGACGATGATTTCGCCACCCTGAAGTTCTTATCACAGGAGCTGTCCTTCCGTGCCCAGACGATTCGGGCAAAGAGAGCTGCGTAGAGATTTAGAGGAAAACGGGCCATGCCCTTTGGGACATGGCCCGTTTTCACATGGACGCAATGGTAAACTATTCAGCAAGTTGTTCGAAAGCGTCAATCTCTGTAACTATTGTAACACCTCAGAGGTAGGAATCCTGCCCCCGTTATCTATTTGTTGCATATATACTATTTCACCAGCGCGACTAATCAGAAGAAAATGGATATTATCTAAGCGTATGAAATAACCTAGTTGAGATAAAGAAGTTGAATTGTCTTCCCCGCCGTACAAATGTCCAAAGCCGTTCTCGTCAATAGAATACTGCCCTGTCTCGCTAACTGTTCCGTCTAAGGCCATTATATAGTAATTACCTGTATGCAGTAAAGAAAGTTGAACTTTTTTTTGCTCGTATAGCGGGTCATTCGGATTTATAGTGTTGGAAAAAACGCCTTGAACAGGTATAGCTATATGCATTTCTGACACCTTATTATATGGGGTATGCACAATGAAAGTTAGAAATAAAGATAATGATAGAATACAAAGACCGAAAATCAACAACCTTTTCAATTTGCTCATCATTAGTCATCTTCCAATAACCCATAGGCTATGGCTTGGCTCTTTGTAATCAAACACGCGGAATGGTAACGGTAGTCATACCGACAACCGGTATGATCGATTACCCAATTTTCGTCAATATCCGCGGCCCCTGCCCTTTTCCTATAAACTACATACGGATCAACATCAAAGTATTTTGTTATCATCAAATAGTAATTGCCGGGGCTTTGTCCGTCTTCCAATCCTAAGGAATATTCAGATACCCCAGAAGTTTTCCGCCCTATGTCTACGCTGAATGATATGCAGTCATAAGGCTTAGGAAGATTGACTGTTACGCTGGCGGTTGTCGACAAACCTCCAGAGAGCGAGTAGTGTATCCTAGTTGTATTTAAAAAATATGCTCCATCAGGATCCTGACCTGCAGCAAGGTTTCTTGCAAATGTTTTTGTCGACTTAAGCTGTACAGATTTGTAATGGTATTGCGGCCCGCGTTGTACAGTATCATCTGCAAAGACTGTTGTACAACAAGTTGTGCACATTAGTAGCGCCAAAAAAAGTGAAAAGATTCTTTTCATATTTTATTTCTCCTATTGACTTAAAGATTGCAAATACTTAGATAACTAACTGCGCTGTCGTGGTGGAATAGGTTCTCGGTGAATAGGAATATAGACCTTGAATAGACATGTTTAACATTGGGGGAAAATTCTATTCCTGCGTATGACACTAAGTCGCTCTAGGAAATAACCGTTGCTGAGACCTGTTCTATACCAATTTAGTTATGGAATTATTCTGAGTGCGTCTATCTAGCGCAAGGTGACCACCTCCCCCGTAGTTGAAAGATTATCGCTGTAGCTATTAGAGTTATGTCAGTATCTTTGGGTTTATGACATAATTTTTGTAATTTGGAATAATATTTTGCGCGTATTGCTAAATTGATCATCTACGAGTAGTTGAGATTTTATCGAAGCCGTAGTCCTCCATACATTAACATGCCGAACTTAATTAAATGGAGGATATTATGAGCAACTTATCAACGAATTACGTTATAACCCTTTTGCAGAACTACCGCGCCAACAAGCGCAAGATTGAGCAGCTCCGCTACGAGCTGGAGCATCCGGCCAGAGTGTCTCCGGATGAAATGATTGAGGCCATGAACTTCGCCAAGGGTGATGGCGAGGGCCGGCCTTCCGGCAGTGTGTCCAACAAGACGCTTTACATCGCCATGAACTTCCAGAGTGCGGCGGATGAGGCAAATGCCGCTTTGACACACGATCTGGTCAGCCGCCTTGTACCGCTGGAGCAGGAGATCAACCGTCTGGAGCACTATGTGGCACTTCTGGAACCGCGGCAGGCCGAGGTCATTCGACTCGCCTACTTTGAGGGTCACACATGGCAGCAAATCAGCGCTAAAACCCAAATCACAACGAGAACCCTGTATAAGATCCGCAATCAGGCGGTCGAAGAACTGGCGGAAATGTACGCACTGACTGCCGGTTTGCAGCGGTAAAGCCTTGATGTTCCCATCCTTTTCTCAAAGGCTTCACCTATTGTTCACCAAGTCTTACCTTGAAAGGGCATCTTGAAGCTGGTATTCTTTAGAATACAGAATCATAGACAACGCTTCCCGGCATTGCGCCGGGAGGCGTTGCTCTTTTATCAGCATTTTCATAAAACACCGAGAGCTGGCAATACTACCGACAACGCTATTGGAAAAGAGGAAACTTCATGGAAGCAAACCGTCCGAGCACCAGCCATACCGCCCATACAACGCCGCGGGATATCGCCTGCGTAAGTATCGACACCTCCGCCTCCTGCGCCGAACGCATCAAGCAGTATGTGGAGCAGGTCGGCGACCCGTACTGCTATACGGACAGCGGCATTGTGGTAAAGCTTGCGTATTCCAACACAGATGTGAGCCTGCAAGACCGCCTGCGGGCTTATGCGTGCAGCCTGTCCTGATCCTCCAACGTTTCCCAGTTGACAAAAGCAAAGCGGGAAAGCATAATAGACCCGTCAGTGAAAATAATGTTGCCGCCCGGCAATGACAGCCAGAAACCGCTTTCCTGAATTTTTAGGAGGTACGTTTTATGGCTGCATTTTTTTGCCCACAAACAGAAGAACTCTCCGGACAGCATTGGTATGGCATTTCCTATCTCCGCCTGTCAAAGCTGGGCAAGCGCTATGAGAGCGAGAGTATCGACAACCAGCGAAAGCTGATCCATGAGTTCGTACAGCGACACCCGGAGATCACGCTGGTGGGGGAGCGGGTAGACGATGGTTATACTGGCACAAACTATGACCGGCCGGGCTTTCAGGGCGTTATGGATGCCATCCGTGAAAAGAAGGCGAACTGCGTCATTGTAAAAGACCTGTCCCGCCTTGGCCGTGAATATATCGAGACCGGCAAGTATCTGGAAACCGTTTTCCCGGATATGGGCATCCGGTTTATCTCCGTCAATGATGATCTGGACAGTGAACACACGCCGCTGTGCGATGATATTTCCATCCCCATCAAGAACATCATGAACGAGGCGTACTGCCGCAGCCTTTCCCAGAAGCTGCGGGCGCAGTTCCGTGTCCAGCGCAAGGCGGGGGAATTTCTCGGCGCCTTTGCCGGTTATGGCTATCTGAAAGACCCTGCCGATAAGCATAAGCTCATCATCGACGAATATGCCGCTATGGTGGTCCGTACCATCTTTCAACTGAAAATGGAGGGCTACAGCCAGCAGGCTATTGCCAACTATCTCTCCTCGGAGGGCGTTCTGCCGCCGGCGGCATATAAGCAGCAACAGGGGCTGAAATATCAGTCCGGCTTTCAGGCAGTCGGTGATAATAACGCATGGTCACCTGTCGCGGTGCGGGCTATTCTGGAAAATCCCATCTATATTGGGACGCTGGTGCAGGGCAAGCGCGGAACACCCAACTATAAGATCAAGCAGATGAAGCTGCGCAGCAAAGAGGATTGGTGTGTTGTGGAGAAGAACCACGCACCCATTATCAGCGAGGAGCTGTTCACTTCGGTGCAGCACCTGCTGTCACTGGATACCCGCACATCTCCTTCTGAGGATGTGGTACAGCCCTTGGCCGGTATGCTGTACTGTGCCGATTGCGGCCGCGCCATGTGCAGGCGCAGCGTAAAGCGCGGCAATCGCACATTTTATTACTACGTCTGCTCCACGCACAAGCGCTCCAAGTTGTGCAGCAGCCATTCCATTTCACAGGCTGCTTTAGAGGAGGTGGTGCTGCGGGCCATCCAGAAGCAAATCGAGATAGTAGTCGACATTGACCAGTTAATTCACGAGATCGGTCAAAAGAGCATCCAAGCCGCCAAGCACCGGCAACTGGATATGACCATTGAAGAAAAGGAAAAGCAGATCACCGAGCAGAAAGAATACCGTATGCGTTTGCTGGAGGCTTTTCACGATGACCTGATCTCCCGCACGGAGTATGACATGATGCGGCAGCGCTATACGCAGCGGATCGACGCATTACAGGCGGCTCTCGCCAGTCTGCACCAGCGGCGGCAAGCCTTGGAGGAGGGTGCGGCAGACACCCGGAACTGGGTCGCCGAATATACCAAATTCAGGAAAATTGACAAGCTTACCCGCGAAATGGTGGCCGGATTGATCCGCAGGATCACGGTATCCGAGGGCAAGCAGATCACGATACAGTTCAACTACGCCGATGAGCTGGCGTCTTATCAGCAGATGATCGCAGCAGCTGCGAAGGAGGTGGGGTAAGCATGGCACGGAAAAGCAAATATCTGTCGGCCCAACCTTTGCCGGAAACTTCAGTTCACTATCTGGCTGGGCAGTATGGCCGGTTATCTGTGGAGGACGGCGACGATGCCGAAAGCAATTCCATCGGCAATCAGGCGAAAATCGCCGACGCTTTCCTTGCGGAGTACCCCGACATCCAAATTGTCGAGCGGTACGCTGACAACGGTTATACCGGTATGAACTACAACCGTCCGGCCTTTCATCAGATGATGGCGGATGTGCGGAGCGGCAAGATCAACTGCATCATCATCAAGGACATCTCCCGCTTGGGACGTCATTTCGTCGAGACCAGCGAACTGGTGGAGCAGATATTCCCCGCCATGAGCGTGCGCCTTATCAGCGTCAACGACAACTATGACAGTCTCGTGCAGGATGCCGGCGCTGCCGCGTCCCTCACCATGCCGCTGAAAATGGTCATGAATGAGAACTACGCCAAGGACATCTCCCGCAAAATCCGCAGCAGCATCCACGCGCAAATGCGCAGCGGCACCTATCTGCCTTCGTCCGGCAGTATTCCTTACGGCTATCTCCGGAACGCCGCTGCCGCGTCCTATGATATTGATGAGGAAGCCGCTCCGGTCGTCCGGCGTATCTTTGCCCTGCGTTCCGAAGGCATCAGTTTTAACGCTATCGCAAAGCAGCTGAATCAGGAACATGTCCCGTCCCCCGCTCAGCTGCGTTATCTGCGTGGAATGAACAGCTCCGCTGCGTATCGGGACGCACTGTGGAGCAGGGCGACCATCCGCAAGATCGTCGGCAGCGATGTCTATATCGGCAACCGCACCTATGGGAAAGTATCCCGAAACCATTTGAACGAGAAAAAGAAGCGTCAGCCCACGGAGCAATGGACGGTCATTCCAAACGCACATCCGCCGATCATCAGTAAGAAGCTGTTTGATGCGGTACAACAGGTCAACCAAGAGGTTCTTGCGTCCCGTGCCGCCTATCGCACATGTGCCGATGTTGGCGATGTGCAGGCCGATCTTTTCCGTGGCAAGCTGTTCTGCGCGGAGTGCGGCAGTCCCATGGGGACCGGTAAGGGCTGTGCCCGGCACGGTGCACACTCGCCCAGTCGGCTGTTCTATGACTGCAACCGCTACCGTTACTCCGCGCACACCGTCTGTTCCAGCCACTACATCCGCCACGAGCGGCTGCTTGCCGCTGTCACCGACGTCTTAGACCAGCAGTTGGCATTGGCGGTTGATGTAGAGCGGCTGATCCATGAGATCGACCACTCCGCCGAACTGACACAGGCAAAGCAGGAAAAGCAAAATACCGCCACAAGCCTGCGGCTCCAGCGGCAGGGCCTTGACCGGAAACTGGATATGCTGATCCATGACCTGTCCACCGGGCTGATCGGCCGCGAGGAATTTCTTTACGCAAAAGAGAAATACCGGGCAGAGCTCAACCGCATTCTCGCGGCGGAAGCCGCGCAAAAGGAGCGGATGGAGCAGATGCAGAAGGGCTTATCCACCGCGCAGGCATGGGTACGCGCCATGCAGGAATACCGGCGGCTCCCGGCTCTTACAAAGGAGCTTCTTGATACACTTGTCGAGCGCATCTCCATTCACGGGGATCGCAGTATCACGATCCAACTCAACTATGCTGACCCCTTCGCCACACTACGCCCCTATCACACACTGGCAAAGGAGGCTGTTTGCTGTGGATAAAACGGCTTCCAATCTTATGATCTGCTACTACCGCCTTTCCTCGGAGGATGGTGACGTCGCGCGTGGAAATGCCGCAGAGAGCTTCAGTATCGCCGCACAGCGCCTCTGTGTGCGGAATTTCCTCGCGTCCCGCCCTGACCTGGTGGGAACCGTTGAGGAGATCGCAGACGATGGCTACACCGGTACCAATATGAACCGTCCCGGTATGCAGCGGCTGCTATCGCTGGTAAAGTCTGGAAGCGTCAAGGCTGTCATTGTGCGTGACCTCTCCCGTTTTTCCAGAAACTTTCTGGAGGGCGGCCACTATCTGGAGTTTGTATTTCCTGCGTATGGTGTCCGCTTTATCTCCATCAATGACCACTTTGACAGCGCCGACTATGGCGAATCCACCGGCGGTCTGGAGCTGGGCATCACCAATCTGCTGAACCAGCTATACAGCCGCGATCTGTCCCGCAAGATCAAGAGCGTAACAGACCGCAAAAAGCTGAATGGTGAATATGCCTTTGGCGCTGTGCCTTACGGCTATCAGAAGGGTGAGCAGAAGAACACTATCGTAGTTGATCCGCCTGCCGCTGACGTCGTCATACAGATATTTCAGTGGGCCTCACAGGGCATCAGCATCACACAGATCGCGCAGCGGCTGAATGCGTCTGGCACCGAAACGCCATCTGTCTATCTGGCAAAAGCCCGGGGCCGCTACAAGGTGCGGAAGTTCTGGACATACGAATCCGTCCGGAATATTCTCCAAAACCGCATCTACACCGGCGATACGGAGGCGTTCAAATCCCATGTGGTCAAGGTCGGCAGCAACCGCACGAAGCTGCTCCCCGAAGCGGAGCGCCCTATCATTCCCCATACACACGAGCCTATCGTATCACGGGAGCTATATTTTCTCGCCCGCAGCACCGTGCAAAAAACGGCACCGAAAACGCCGGCAGGAAGCCCGCCAAACCTACTGCAACCCTATCTCGTCTGCGGCTGCTGCGGAAACCATCTGGTGAAGGGCAAGGCCTCCAACAAGAACTGGCGTTGTGCGTCGGCACGCTATGTACCGGAAAGCGGCTGTGCCGAGGTCTGTATCTCCGACGCCGACTTGCAAGCTATTCTGGTTCGTGCAATCAACATGCAATGCCGGCTGCGGGATGCCCGTCTTGAGACCTTCCGGCGTCAATTTGAGAGTCACGCCTCCAAACGCCGCGCTATCAACACAAGGATGCGGAGGGTACAGGCCGATATCCACCGCAAACAGGAGGAACTCATGTCTCTCTATGAGGAGCATGTCGGCGGCCAACTGTCAAAAGAGTCTTTTACAGAAAAACGGGAAATCCTTCTCCGCGCACAGAACGAAAAGAAGCGGCAGCTTGTCCAGTTGGAAAGCGATTGGGAGCTGCTCTGCGCGGAGGAGGAGACTGCTAAAAAGGAAGAACGGCAAACCTCCGTCCTCTCTCCATACCATGAAATAAGCGTTTTAGACCCTGCTCTTATGCGGGAATTGGTTTGTGAAATTTCGGTTTTCCACAGACAAAAAATTCAAATAAATTGGAGATTTTCTGATTTTACAAGTGAATTTGCCGAATTAAGTTCTTGAAAAAATATTTGTTGTCCCATATTGACATCAACCGTGAGCGGCAGTCCCATCCTCCAGAACGGCCGCATCGTGGGAGCCGTCACCCACGTCCTGCTGAACGACCCGACGCGAGGTTACGGCATATTCATCGAAAATATGCTCGAACGGGCGGGATGACCCCGGCACCTGCGTGTACACCCTGCTGTACAACGTGAGTACAAGGTCGTGTACAGGTATGTGTTCAAGGGGTGTACAACTTGACCGTTAAACCAGCGAATCGCCAACAAGAGAGGAGCTTCAGCGAAATGCAGTCAATTTTGATCCGCGACACCACCCGCGCCCAGCGGGAGGAGATCGTCCGCCGCGCCCTCAGCGTCTGCGGCAGTCCCTGTGACGGCTGCAACGGCTGCGGCAACGCAGGCGGCGGCAGGATCGACAGTATTTACCAACCCTATATCGACGGCGAGAAGGAGCTGCGGGAGATCAACGCCGCCTACTCCGCCTCCCGTGGGCTGGTAAAATAAACAACAAAAAGGCGGTCGTAAGACCGCCTTTTTCCTGTAATTTGAAAGATTTGATTACTTTCCCGCCTGCTCCTTGTCATACGCCTGCTGCACCGCGATGGCGAGCTGATCGGCGCAGGAGGTGGGGCGGGGGCCGCAGGTGTTGCCCCGCAGCATGGACTCGATCTGCTCCACGGTCATGCCGTCCGCCAGCTTGCTCACGGCCTTCAGATTGCCGTCGCAGCCGCCTACAAAGTGTATGTTTTTCACCCGGTTTCCGTCCAATTCAAAGGTGATCTGCCGGGAACAGGTGCCTCTCGTCGTGTAAGTGTGTTCCATTTTAATTGCTCCTTAAAGTGATAAATTTATCCTATTTTTGTGTAGTTTAACGGCTTTTCGCCGTCGAAAATGACTTGATACCCGGTACCCGGTGCGGGGGAGTAGTCGTACAGTATGCCCCCGAACCAGTGGATCATCAGCCCGGAGGTCACGCCGCCGTGGATGACGCAAACCGTGTCCTCCCCCCGCCGGAGCACCGGCTCGATCGCCGCCACGCTCCGCGCCAGAACCTGCGCCGCGCTCTCCCCGTGGGGGCATATATTGTGTTCCACGTCCTCGCACCACGCAATAAATTGTGGGTCATGCTCCAGATCCCCGGCGTAGGCGCGCATCTCGAAGTCGCCGAAATCCATCTCCCGCAGCCCCGGCAGCACCGTGTAGTCCACGTCGCCGTAAATGGCGTGCAGCGTCTGGATGGTGCGCTGCAAGCCGCTGACGCAGTAGTGCCCCGCCGTGGGGTAAATACCGGTCAAAGCCTTGTGCCGCAACGCTTCCAGAGCTTCCGGCAGCACGGGTATATCCGCCGCGCCGTAGTAGAGGTCGCGGCGGCTGCCCTCCGTTTCTCCGTGACGAAGAAGTGTCAATTTCATTTTAATTCCTCCGCAAGCCCGCAAAAAACGCGGGTCACATGTTCTGCATTTTTTGCAAGCCCCTGTAACAGTACGCCGTATCGCTCCCGCCATGCCCGCTCCTCGCCGTCCATGGGGACGATGCCGCCGTTCACCTGCCGCGCCACCACCACCGCCTGTTCAAAAAGCGGCAAAAATGGCTCTATATCGTGGTTTCTGCGGCTCAAAGCCTCCAAATGCCAGTAGCAGCCGTATCCCGGCTCCGGGTCCTGCACCGCCAAATCGCAGACGTCTTTTTCCGTCAGTCCGTATCTTTTCAGCGCGTAGGAGAGCTTCCCCTGAAACGCGCCGCCGATGATCAAGTCCATACTTACCTCCACAGCACCAGTGCCGCCGCACCGCACAATTCGCCCAGGGTCAGCGCGAAGCCCGACACGTCACCGGACATCCCGCCCAGCTGGCGGTCAGCGTACCACACCGCCAGAGCGTAGCCCACCGCCGCCGCCAGCGGCGCGAAGCTGCCCCACAGTATAGCGGAAAGGGCGCAAACCCCTGTCAGCACAAGGGCTGCGAACACCACCGGCGCGCCGCCCCGCTCCATCGCGCTGTACTGGCTGACGGCGATAGGGCGCAGCGTCAGCACCGCCAGAGCGGCGCAGGCGCGGCAGCTGACCGGCACCAGCACCAGCGGCAAAAGGGGTATCGCACCCGCCGAAAGGAACACCGCCCACTGGCATAGAAACAGCAGCACAAGGCAGATCACCGCGAAGGCTCCGCAGTGGGAATCCTTCAATATCCGCTGCCGCGTCTCCAGATCCCGGCGGCTGAGCACCGCGTCGCACACGTCCATAAAGCCGTCCAGGTGCAGGAAGCCCGTCACCAGCCACGGCGCGGCGGCGCACAGCAGTGCGCCCAACGGCAGGGGCAGGAAGGCGGAAAGCCACACGCACCCCGCCCACACAAGACCGGCTATCAGCCCCACAAGGGGCAGGCACGCCACCATCTTCCGCCGGGCACTCTCCCGCCAGATCTTCTTCGGGCAGGGGATCGCCAGAAACATACCCCACGCCATGAAAAAGCCGTAGATCCAGTCAGACACGGGGCAGCTCTCCTTTCCACACGCGGGCGATGCCCGCCGTCATTTCACACACCACGTCAAACTCCTCCGCCAGTCCCCGGCAGATACGCGCCAGCTCCCGGACGTAGGTCTCCGTCCAGCCCTCGTAGTCCTCGCCGCCGTGCCAAATATCGTCGCACACGGCGATAAAATGGGCGGGGTGGCGGCTGACGGTCAGCAGCTGGCGCAGAACGGTCTCGCCCGCCGTACCGTCCGGCTCCGCGCCGGGGAACATCTGCTCGGACAGGCAGGCGGTCACGCTGTCGAACAGCACCGTGCCGCGCCTGTCAACGGCGGGCAGACCGTCGGGCAGGGCGAAGCTGCGCTCCACCGTGATGAAGCCCATGCCCGCCCGATCCGCCACGTGGCGGCGGATACGGAGGTGATCCTCCGCGTCGTGGGGGGTCATGGTCGCCCAGTAGTACCGGGGGGCGTCCCCGGACAGGGCAGCGGCGAGACGCTGGGCGGTGGAGCTTTTGCCGCTCTTGCCGCCGCCGATCAGCAGTATCCTCATGGCCTGTCCACCGTGAAGCTGTCGCCGGCGCGTATCTCGTCCAGATAGTCGTCCTGAATGGCCGCCTCGGCGAAGGTCGCCATGCCGGACATGACGCCGCACGACGCCTCCATCACCCGGAACAGCAGGGGGCAGCCGCTGCCCTCGCCCAGCCGCATCCCCAGATGGAGGCACGGCTCCCGGTGCAGCTCCCCTGCCGCCAGACGGTAGCCCACCTCGTAGGAGTCGTGGGACAGGAACAGATAGTCCCCCACGGCGGGGCACAGGCGCACGGCGCACAGAGCCGCCACCACGGAGATGAAGCCGTCCACCGCCGCCGGTACGCACTCGTGGGCGCAGCCCAGAAACGCGCCGGTCATGGCCGCCATATCCAGCCCACCCACGGCGCAGAGCACGTCCAGCACGTCGTCCCGCCGGATGGTGCGGCGGGTGAGGGCGCGGCGGAGCACCGCCTTTTTCCGGGCGAAGCCCTCGTCCGTCAGCCCGCCGCCGCGGCCTGTGACATCCTCGATGTCCGCGCCGGTAAGGGCGGCGAGAACGGCGGCGGAGGTGCTGGTGTTGCCGATGCCCATTTCGCCGATGCCGAGAGCGGTGACGCCGTCGGCTCTGGCGGTTGCCGATTGCTCCATGCCGGCGGCGAGGGCGGCGAGCACCTCCTGACGGGTCATGGCGTCCTCCACGGCGATATTGCCGGTGCCGAAGCGCGTTTTGCGGTCAAGGATGCCCACCGGCGGCACGTGGGCGGCAATCCCCACATCCACCACCGCCACGTCGTCGCCGAAGGCGGCGGCCATGGCGGACATTCCGGTTTTCCGGCGGGTCATGTTGATCGCCTGCTGCAGCGTCACGGAGCGGGGGGCGCAGGAAACGCCCTCGTCCACCACGCCGTTGTCGGCGGCGAACACCGCCACCCGGCACCTGTCCATTTTGGGGTACAGCGCGCCGGTGATGCCGGACAGCTGCACGGAGATGTCCTCCAGCCTGCCGAGGCTGCCGGGGGGCTTTGCCAGCTGGGACTGCCGCCGCCGTGCGGCGGACATGGCGTCCCTGTCCGCGGGACGGATCGCCTGTATGTATGCTTTCAGTTCGGTTTCGGTCATAATGCTCCCTCGATATACCCCTGTCGCGCCAGCCATTGCAGCGACGGCAGGGCATTTTGATTTTCAATGGTGAAGGTCGCCTGCGGCGCGGCGCGGAGCACCGCGTCGATGACGTCCCCCATGGGGACGGTGCCCGTGCCCAGTGCCCCGTGGAGGTCGGTGTCCCCCTCGTTGCTGTGGAGGTGGACGTGGCGCAGGTACGGTGCCATGGGCGCGACCCACGCCGCAGGCGGCGTGGTGCTGACGCAGGTGTTGGCGTGCCCCACGTCCAGACAAAGCCCCAGCCGGGGGTCGTTCACCTGTTGGACGATGGATACCAGCGTGTCCGGGGATGGCTCCATGACGTTTTCCAGCACCAACAGCATATCCGGCGGCACGTCATACAGGAACGTCTGCCAGAACTGCACCGACTGCTCCACGTACCACTCCGGGTAGTACACATGGGGGATGAAGCCGCCGTGGAACACCACGCGGCGGATGTTGAGCTGCCGCGCCGCCTGTACGGTCTGGCGGAAACGGCGGAACGCCACGTCCCGCACCAGCGGGTCGATGGCGCAGGGCGTCAGCTCCGCAAAGGGACCGTGGAGCCACAGGCGGGCGAAGCCCTCCGTCTCCCGCTGCACGCGGGGCAGGGTGGAGGGGTCGTCCAGCAGCGGGGCATAGCAGAAGGCGATGGTCTCGTAGCCTGTGCGCCACTGGCGGGACAGCGCGGCGGCGCGGTCATCCATGCCGGAGATATGGAGTTTGTCTTGCAGGGGATAGACCATACAACGCTCCTTTGACGGGAAGAAAAGGGGGTTTATGTAATAAGGATCGCAGCCCGGCTGCGCCGGGGGAGAAAACCGGCGATGCGCGTATAATAATCACAATGCGACTATTATAGCATAGGGCAGAAAAAAAGAAAAGCCCGCTTTCACGGGCAAAATATCTCCGGATACCATAAGGCGGAGCACCGGTAGGTACTCCGCGGCTATGGCAGGAAGAGAAGATGAAAAAAGTTTCTTGGTAGCTTGCAAGTGTAGAGTACCCCATAGATGTGAAAAAAATTCGGTTACAAATATTAAAAATCTGTGAAATAATCTACAATGTCGGGGATTGCGTCGGGGAATCCGGATTTTTGCCCCGAATATCCGAGAAAAACGTTTTCAGAACGGCACGACATTCCTCGGCGCAGATACCGCCCGTCAGCTGGGGCGGGCGGGGGAAGTTCTCCATATACAGGTTCAGCACGCCGCCGCAGGCACCCATCACGTCGTCGCGGGCACCGTAGAACACGCGGCGGATACGGGCGTTGAGGATGGCTCCGGCGCACATAGGGCACGGCTCCAGCGTCACGTACAGGTCGCAGTCGTCCAGCCGCCAGCTGCGGAGCACCGCATTGGCGTGGGACAATGCCTCCATCTCCGCGTGGGAGGCGGCGGACTGCTTTTCCTCCCGGCGGTTGCGCCCGCGGGCGATGATCTCGCCGCGGCGGACGATGACGCAGCCCACCGGCACCTCGCCGTGGACAGCGGCCTCCTGTGCCAGAGCGAGGGCCTGCTGCATGAAATATTCCTGTTCCATAGCTGTCCTTTCCGGGCGGACAGGCCGCCCCTGTTTGAAACCGGGCATAAATGCGTACACTGCACGTACAATTTACTGTATGTGGAGGGAAGCACAATGGCAAAAAAGCATGGCACCGACCCGGTGCTCCGGGAATTGGAGCGGGAGCTGTACTGCACCACGCAGGCGTTGAAGGACGCCTATGCGCGGTTTGACTATGTGTGTGACAGCGAGCTGATCGAATCGTGTATCTTCGAGATCAACGCGCTGAAGGCGCGGAGCAACTACATCCTGCGGTGCATTAAGGCGCGCAGCGGGCAGGAGGTGCCGTCGGGGATACCCCACGCGGTCCCGGTGGTGCGGGGAGAGAGCGCGCCGCCCCGAGAGGACTGCGTGGCGGCGGGAAAGATGAGGGGAGGGGAGATATGTCAGTCGTAGAGGTCGCCGCGCTGGGGCTGGTGGGGCTGTTCCTGCTGGTGGCGGTGGTGCGGCTGTTCCGAAAACCGCTGAAGCTGGCGGCAAGGGTGCTGGTGAACAGCGGTCTGGGACTGGCGGCTCTGTGGCTGCTCAGTGCCGCCGCCCCGGCGGGGCTGACGCTGGGCGTCAACTGGTTCAACGCGCTGACGGTGGGCGTGCTGGGCGTGCCAGGGCTGGGGCTGCTGCTTCTGGTGAAGTGGGTGCTGGTGTAGGTACATAGGGGAGAGGACATTTCTGCGAGACAGACCGGAAGCCGTCAATATTTTTTATCCTTGATCGCTTTTAGAATAAAGCCGCCCATAATCGCAATTGGAATGGAAACAGAAAGGGAAACCGGCTCGAGAGACGCCCCAAGAAATCCACCCAAAACCGTACAAATTATCGCAATAAAAATCATAGAAATACATCCTTATTAAACTATTAACGCAAATTATCTTGGTCAATTACAAATTTTCTGCACTTATTACAATAAAATACTTTTACAGTTATGCCGTCACTCATTGATGTCAGTTTGATTCCTTTCACAAATGGAGTGAAATTCAATAATCCTCTATCTTTGTCGGACGGAACCCATTTTAGAGCATATCGGTCTTGAGAAATGTTTCCAACGAGCATTTCTGCATTACAAAATGGACACTTCATATAGTTGACACCTCCAGATAGAATAAATTCCAGTTTGCAGGTCTTGCGGCAAGCCGCTTATTTTTCCATGTTTTCCAGATCCCAGCCGTAGAGAGGATACCGCTGCATCGCGCCGAAGAGCTTTTTCCGCAGGTCGGGATAGCGGCTCTCCAACTGGGCGAGCAGCTCCTTCACCTCCTGCCGGCGGCTGTGACCGTCCATGGGGCAGGTGTTGCGTACCACGGGAAGGTGCAGCTTCGCCGCCACGCGGCGGATGTCCGATTCCTGACAGTACAGCAGGGGGCGGATCTGGGTGATGTCCGTCCTGTCCAGATACGTCACCGGCTGGAAGCAGCCGATCCGACCCTCGAACAGCAGGTTCATCAAAAGCGTCTCCACCGCGTCGTCGTAGTGGTGTCCCAAGGCGATCTTGCGGATCCCCCGCTCCGTCAGTGCCGTATGCAGGCTGCCCCGGCGCAGCTTGGCGCACAGGGAGCAGGGGTTCTTTTCTTTGCGTTCGAGGAACACGATGTCGTACACCGGCACGGAAATGCGGGTGTAGGGCACGTTCAGCGTTTCGCAGTAGTCGGCGATGGGGGAGAAGTCCATGCCCGGCATACCGGTCTCCAGAGTGATCGCCTCCACCTGAAAGGGCTTGGGGTAGAACTCCCGGAGACGCGATAGTGCCGCCAGCGTCAGCAGGCTGTCCTTGCCGCCGGAAACGCCGACTGCCAGCGTCTCGCCGGGGTCGATCATGTTGTAGTCCTCCACACAGCGGCGGACGAGTCCTAATATGTGCTGCACGGTGATGCCTCCTGAATAAAATGTAAAATGGGATTTTAGTAAACGAGAGAATTTAAGAGAAAACGAGAGAAAACACGAGATGTTATTGCTGTAAATGAAATCGCTGTTGACAATGGGGCGGGGGTGTGGTATAAATAATCCTGCGCGTTGACCGCGTTTTCTCTGCCCCGATTGTAACAAGGGCGCGTGAAAAAGTAAAGCATACATTATATAAATTGGAGGAAGATCACCATGTCCACTTTCATGGCAAACAAGGCCAACATCGAGCGCAAGTGGTACGTCGTGGACGCCGCCGGCAAGCCTCTGGGCAAGACCGCCGTCATCGTCGCCGACCTGCTGCGCGGTAAAGGCAAAGTCACCTATACCCCCCACGCTGACTGCGGTGACAACGTCATCGTCATCAACGCAGGCAAGGCCGTTCTGACCGGCAACAAGATGGAGCAGAAGTACTACCGCACCCACTCCGGTTGGGTGGGCGGTCTGAAGGAGACGAAGTATCGTATCTTGATGGAGGACAAGCCCGAGCTGGCTATGCGCGTGGCTGTCCGCGGCATGATGCCCCGCAACATCGTCACCAAGGATTCCCTGAAGCGTCTGCACATCTACGCCGGCGAGCAGCATGACCATGCGGCTCAGAAGCCCGAGCTGGTCAAGTAAGGAGGAAAAGAAGAATGTATCAGTCCAAGAATCCCTACAAGTACGGCACCGGCCGCCGCAAGTCCTCCGTTGCCCGTGTGCACCTGTTTGAGAACGGCACCGGCTCCATCACCATCAACGGCCGCAGCATCGACGAGTATTTCGGTCTGGAGACGCTGAAGATGGTCGTCCGTCAGCCTCTGAACGCCACCAACACCCTGGGCAAAGTGGACATCGTTGCCACCGTCGAGGGCGGCGGTGTGTCCGGCCAGGCCGGTGCGCTGCGCCACGGCATCAGCCGCGCCCTGCTGCTGGTGAACCCCGAGTACCGCGCCATTCTGAAGAAGGCCGGCTTCCTGACCCGCGATCCTCGTATGAAGGAGCGCAAGAAGTACGGTCTGAAGGCCGCCCGCCGCGCACCTCAGTTCTCCAAGCGCTGAGTTTATACCGCTTACCTGCAAAACGCCAGAAACCACAACGGTTTCTGGCGTTTTTGTTTGTGCCTGTCCATAACAGTATGTTTCGTTCTGTAGATTTCTTCGGGGACATTTTAGGGGACAATTACGGACAAAAAGGGACAAACAAAGGGACAACTTCAAGACGCCGTCTAATGCCATCGCAATCGCCTCCAAACCCTTGGAGGCAGTTTCGCAACCTCCCACCACTATTGCCCCGTCCGTGCCCGACTGCGGATCGGTTTAATGGTTACTTCAACGCCGTGATTTGCTTGGCTTGTTTTTCCGGCGGCGGTATTGTGAACTGTGCCGATCTGTGATATACTCTATTACATAATTGATAACAATATGAAAAAGCGGCGTGGGCAGGCATATTGTCCGCTCTGCACGAGGGGGTGGGAACATACTATGAAAGAATGGGAAATCAGAACCGCTGGGGAGGTCTCGTGCGGCAGTAAAACGAAGCAGGCCTATGAGCTGATCAAGCAAAAGATACTGATGCTGGAATTTGCACCGGGGCAGCCACTCCGAGAGCTGGAGCTCAGCGAGCAGTTTTCCATGAGTCGGACGCCTATCCGTGCGGCCATCGAACGGCTGGTGGCGGATTGCTTTGTTGAGGAGACGGCAGGTAAGCGCACCATCGTGTCCGGCGTGTCGGTGGACGGCTTCATCGAGCTATATGAGATCCGAGAAGCACTGGAGATGCTGTGCGTCTCGTTGGCAGCGTATGCCTGGCAGGATCACAGCGAGATAGAGCAGGCGCGGGAGCTGATACAGCGTCAGTTTGAACTGGCAGGGCAGACGCCGGTGGACTCTCGGGCTGTACAGGAGGTGGATCGCGCTTTTCACCGGGTGCTGGCTCATATGTCCGGCAACAAGCTGCTGGAACGGGAAACGGTGTGGATCTATGATCTGTGCCTGCGATATATTTTCTACTCTATGCACTTGAACTGGTCCACTCGCATTGCTCAGGAACACAAGGACATCATTGATGCCGTTGAACGTCGAGACAGCCATCTGGCTCAGGCTCATGTACGCAATCACTTATCAAAGGTGAAGGACGCGGTACTCATGGGTCTTGCAAAGGGCTTTGATCCCTCCGTGGAGCTTCAGAACGCCCAGGAAGGCTACACCATCCGCCCCCACATGGAGCGGGCAGACTGAGTATACCCACACAAAGAGCACCCCGTCAGATCCTGCGGGATCTGACGGGGTGCTCTTTGTGTGTCAAGGACCGGCGAAAGAATGGTGGGGGGAGGTAAGGGTCAGGGAAAGAAACGCCGGCCAGCGAATCATAGCTCTTGGTCGATTTGCCGCAGAATGGACACAGCCTTTTGCAGTACGTCCATGGAGGAGGCATACGACAGACGTACATATCCCTCGCCGTTGCGGCCGAAGGCGGTGCCGGGGATGGTGGCCAGCCGGTACTTGTCAATGGCATAGGCGCAGAACTCGTCGGCGGTCATGCCTGTCTTTTTGATGTTCATGAAGATATAGAAGGCACCCTCCGGCTTTTTGCAGCTGAAGTGCTGCAGCTTGTTGATCTCCTCCACCAGATAGTCGCGGCGGTGCTTGAACTCCTGCCGCATCCGTTCAATGGAGCCGTCCTCCTCCAGAAGACCGGTCACACCGGCATACTGCACGAAGGTAGTGGCTCCGGCGGTCATGTAGAAGGACAGCCGGTTCATGGGCTCGATCATATACTCCGGCGCGGCGATATAGCCCAGACGCCAGCCGGTCATGGCCATGCTCTTGGAGAAGCCGTTGAGCACGATGGAGCGTTCTTTCATGCCCGGCAGGGAGGCGATGCTCACCAGCTCCTGCTGCTCATCGTATACAAAGCGGTCATAGATCTCGTCGCTGAGCACCAGCAGATCGTGCTCCTTGGCGATGGCGGCGATGGCCTCCAAGGAGGCGCGGCTCAGCACACCGCCAGTGGGGTTGCTGGGAGAGACGATGACCAGCATCTTTGTCTTATCGGTGATGAGAGAGCGAATCTGCTCCACGTCGACCTGATAGTTGTTCTCCTCCAGCAGGTCATATTTTTTGATGACGGCACCTGCGATACTGGGAATCTCGGAGTACGTCAGATACACGGGATCGGGCACCAGCACCTCATCGCCGGGATTCAGCGTGCTCAGCAGTGCCACGAACATACCCTGCGCCACGCCGGTGGTAACAGAGATCTCGGCGGGCGTGTAGTGCAGATCGTTTTCCTTGGACAGCTTCTGGCAGATAGCCTCCTTCAGCTCCTCAATGCCGGAACCGTCGGTGTAGCGGGTCTTGCCCTCGTCCAGTGCCCGCTTGCAGGCGTCTATAATGTACTGAGGCGTGTCGAAGTCAGGCTGTCCCAGAGTCAGACCGGTGACGGAGATGCCCTGCGCCGCCAGCTCGGCGCATTTGCTGAACACCACGCGAGTGCCGGATGTATGCAGGTTCTCCAGCCTGTGTGCCTGTTTGAATTCCATAAAATGCTCCTCCTTTATCTGCTTGCTGCTTTGCAGCCCTTGTTACTTCTGCGTGTTGTTGCCGCCGGGGACGAATACACACTGGTCATAATTGCCGGTGAAATAGTTGCGAATATCGGCGCAGCACTGAAGCCGTCCGTCACGCGCGGATTCCTGAGAATAGAAGGCCACGTGGGGCGTCAGGATCACGTTGTCGCGGTTGGCCAGCGGGTGGGTATTCAGGTCGGGATACTCGTCGGTGAGCACATCCAGATAGGCGTAGGAGATCTTGCCGCTGTCAATGGCGTCGATCATCTCCTGCTCCACCACGACGCCGCCGCGGGCGGAGTTGATGAATACCAGATGGTCGGGGATCTCGTCGAATAGCTCCTTGCCGATGAGGTGCTCTGTGCCGTTGACCAGCGGCACGTGCAGGCTGATGTAGTCGCACTCGCGGAAAAGCGTTTTCATATCCACCATGGTGACGCCGTACTGGTCGCCGATGGACTGGTCGATGTAGGGATCTGCCGCCAAAATGCGCACGTTGAAGCCGGACAGGTTTTTGGCTACCAGTCGCGCGATCTGACCGAAGCCCGCCAGCCCCACTGTCTCGGCGTTGAAGCGGTGGATGTCAGGGCATACGGAGTAGTCCCACTTCTTGTCTCGCCGCACACTGCGGTCATAGGCGAACAGCCGCTTGTTGTGGGCTAAAATACAGGCGGTAACGTAGTCCGCCACGTCGATGGAAAAGGCACTTCGCAGATGTGTGACGGAGATGCCGCGCGCTTTGGCGGCCTCTAAATCCACATAATTGTATCCCATGCTCTTGCAGGCGATGAGCTTCAGATTGGGCAGCGCGTTGATGACCCGGGCGGTCAACGGCTCGAAGATACCCATGACGGCGTCGGCGTCCTGACAATACTGGATAATATCCTCCTCGGTGGAGCATACATGCTCCTCCACCTCGCATACGCCCTCGAGTGCCTTGCGCTCCAGCTCGATGCCGTCATTATAGTGAAACATACGCACAGCTTTATACATACCAAAACCCTCCGGAACAATAAATTGGATACAATGATTATAGTGGCTGCATACAAAATCGTCAAGCTGTAAAAAGCGACATATGGTAAAAGCAAGGATGGGAACAGAGCAATATTCTAAAGAAATAAATCGATAAAACTTTGATATTTTAAGTATTTCAGCAATTTTTTGACGTAAAATAAGGAAAGAAGCGGGCGATAAGGTTTTGTCAGATGCACAAAAAGAGACGGGCTATTTTGTGCCAAACGACAAAAATGCAGAAACAATATTGCATACAATTGTTAGGGGTGCTATAATGACCGCGATGACAGGCTTGTGCCATCGAGGAGGTACATATGAAGCAAAAAGCCGATCTAATATTAAAAAACGGTGCAATATACACCATGGTGTGCGAAAACAGCGTGGTGGAAGCACTGGCCGCTCATAACGGTAAGATTGTATACACTGGAACGACGGAGGAGGTGCTGGCTCACTGCGAAGCCCCGCAGGTTGTGGATTTGCAGGGGAAGACCGTGCTTCCGGGTATGGGCGATTCCCACCTCCACTTCTTTGCCTACTGCCAGACCCACACCACGGTGGATCTGGGCGGCTGCACCAGCAAGGCTGAGGTCATCGGCAAGCTGGCGGCGCGGGCGGCGGAAACGCCCAGGGGTCAGTGGATCAAGGGCTCCAATTTTGATGAGTCCAAGTGGGACACTGACAACGACCGCCTGCCCACCAAGGCGGATCTGGATATGGTCAGCCTTGACCACCCGGTGATGATGAAGCGGGTGTGCCTGCACACCGCCGTGGCCAACACCGCCGCTCTGGCTGCTGCCGGCATCGGCAGGGGCTACACCTTTGGCCCCGGCGGCCTGGTGGAGCTGGATGAGGACGGTGTGCCCAACGGCATCCTGCGGGAGCAGGCGACTAAGATCTTCGACGAGCTGATCCCCGACCCCGCCAAGATCCCGGAGGTCAAAGAGAAGATCATGCGCGAGGCATTGGAGGAGGCGTCCAGTCAAGGACTGACCACCATCCACACCTACGCCGCAGAAATATGGAAGTACACAGAGGACCCGGAGGACTACCTTTGCCTGGATCGAAAGGGTCAGCTGCCCCTGCGCGTGGTAATCTATCTGGATACCTTCTACTGCAAGCCCTATCTGACCCGCCGCGAGATGGACGATCCTTATCACAAGGTGTGCTACGGCGGTCACAAGGTTTTTTCCGACGGCTCGCTTGGCTCCCGTTCTGCCAAGCTGCTGGCACCGTACAGCGATGACCCAGAGACGGACGGTATTTTGGTGCAGAGCCAGCAGGAGCTGAACGACCATGTGCTGAAGGCGTATGAGATGGGGCTTCAGCCCGCCATCCACTGCATCGGCGACAAAGGGCTGGACTGCGTACTGACGGCTATCGAGTATACGTTGGAAAAGAGCCGTCAGCACGGTATGACCGCACAGGAGCAGGCGGATCGTGATCCCTTCCGCATCATCCACGCCCAGATGGCCACAGACGATATGATCCGCCGTATGCAGAAGCTGCCGGTGGTGCTGGATCTCCAGCCGGTCTTTCTGGAGACGGATATGCACTGGGCCGTGGAGCGCATCGGCTCTGAGCGTGCCGCATACAGCTACCGCTGGGAGACGTACCGCAAGGCGGGGCTGGTGCTGACCGGCGGCTCCGACTGCCCCGTGGAGCCGTTCTCCCCGTGGCTGAACATCTACACCGCCGTGACCCGCAAGGACTTCAACCGTTATCCCGACGGCGGCTATCAGCCGCAGGAGAAGATGAGCGTCTACGATGCCGTGTGTATGTTCACTAAGAATCTGCACTATGCCGCTGGTCACGATGCGGTGCTGGGTACACTGGAGCCCGGTAAGTTCGCAGATATGGTGGTCATAGACCGCGATATTTTCAGAATACCCACCGATGAGATCATGGATATTCAAGTGGAAAAGACCTATCTGGCCGGACGGGAAGTATACAGTAAAAGCGAAATAAGGAGATAACAGATGAAACTGGACTGTTTTGAAGAGGTGAAACGCCTGACCTCGGAGTTGGTGGCCATCCCCAGCATCAACAAGGAGGCGCACGGCGAGACGGCCGTGGCTCGTTATGTGTACGATTACTATATGGGCCTGCCTTATTTTCAGGCGCACCCGGAGCAGGTGCTGTGCTTCCAGACGAAGGATGACTTTGTGGAGCGTCACTCCACCATGGCGTACGTCAAAGGAACCAAGGGCACCTCCAACCGCACCGTGATCCTCATCGGTCATATCGACACCGTAGGCGTGGACGATTTCGGCACCATCCGGGAATATGCCTTCAGAACGGAGGAGCTGCCCGAAAAGCTGAAGGAGACGTTTTCCCTGTCGCCGGAGGTGCTGGCGGACATCGAATCCGGCGAGTTCATGTTTGGCCGCGGTGCGCTGGATATGAAGTCCGGCGTGGCTGGTCATATGTACCTGCTGAAGTACTTCTCCGAGCACCCCGAGGAGCTGGACGGCAATCTGATCCAAATTGCCGAGTGTGACGAGGAGGACAACTCCCACGGCATCATCACCGCCATTGACTACCTGTTGGAGCTGAAGAAAAAAGAAGGCTTTGAGTACATCGCCTGCATCAACGCCGACTACTCCACCAACTATATGCCCGGCGACGAGAACCGCTATATCTACTACGGCAGCATCGGCAAGCTGCTGCCCTGCTTCGTCGCACTGGGCAAGGAGTCCCATGTGGGCTCCGCCTTTAACGCCTTTGACCCCAACCTGCTGATTGCCGAGGTCACCCGCCGTATGTCCCTGAATACCGACCTGTGCGATGTGGCGCAGGGTGAGGTCACTATCCCGCCCATCTCTCTGAAGCAGGCGGATACCAAGGAGGGCTACACGGTGCAGACTGCGCTGACCGCTTTCTCCTACTACAACTTCTTCACCCATGGCATGAGCCCCGATGTGGTGCTGGAAAAGAGCCGTCAGGTAGGCGTGGAGGCCTTCGACAGCGTGGTGTCCTATCTGAACCAGCAGTATGAGAAGTACTGCGCCCTCAGCGGTGTGCCCTACACGAAGCTGCCTTGGAAGACCCGGGTGTACACGTGGAAGGAATTCTACGCTGAGGCCGCCGCGCAGCACGGGCAGCCCTTCCGGGATGCCATCGCTGCCTTTGCCGAAAAGCTGCAGCGTGAACAGCCCGCTATGGATCTGCGCTACTTCAGCCTTGCCGTGACAGAGGAGGTCTGGAAGTGGTACGAGGACAAGTCCCCTGCGCTGGTGCTGTTCTTTGGCTCTGTTTTCAGTGCCCGTATAGAGATGACCGGCAAAACCGCCAAGGAACGCGCACTGCTGGACGCAGTGGAGGGCGCGGTCGAGAAGATCCGTCCCGAAGCGCAGCGGCAGATCGAAACGCGTATGTTTTACCCCTACATCTCCGACTCCAGCTTCATGGCTCTGTGCGACACCAGAGAGTCCTTTGACGCCGTGGCGGAGAACATGCCCGCTTGGAAGGTCAAGTACTTCCACGATGTGGACAAGATCATGGAGATCAACGTCCCTGTGGTGAATATCGGGGCCTTCGGCCGGGACGGGCATATGCTCACCGAGCGGGTAGATATGGTGCAGACCTTCCGAAACGTGCCCAATATCACCTGTGAGGCGATCTTGTCCATGCTCAGTTGACAGTCGATACCCATGTACAACGGGCGTGACCCGATGATATAATTGCAGCACAACGAGAGATATATAATGAGGAACGGAGGAAAAAACGTGAACAGCAAAGCCAAAGGCGTCGTTGCCCTGATCCTTGCCGTTGCCGTTCTGGCCAACGTCGGCATCTTCGCCAAAATGTCTTACAACAAGACGCACACCGCACAAGAGACCATCGTTTTCCGCGTAGGCGACACCGTTGCATCCGACCACCCTATTTCCCAAGCGTTATACATCTTCGAGGAGGAGCTGGAGCGCATCTCCAACGGACGTTTTGATGTCCGTGTGTACATCAACTCTGCACTGGGCGGAGACCGGCAGCAGACCGAGAGCGTCGTCCTTGGCTACCTGCAGGGCAACACACCGCCGACATCTGTGCTGGCGGGCTTTGATACCCGCTTCATGGTGGTGGATCTGCCCTTTGTGTTCAAAAGCGGCGAGGCGGCCATGAAGACGCTGAACGGTGATTTGGGCGAGGAGCTGAACCCCATTCTGAACGACCTGGGGCTGCACGCCATGGGCTGGACAGAATCCGGCTACCGCCACATTACCACCAACAACATTGAAGCCACCACGCCTGCGGCACTGAAGGGTCTGTCCATCCGCACGCAGGAGAATCCCATCCACATGGCGTCCTTCCAGGCGTGGGGAGCCAGCCCTACACCTATGGCGTTCTCTGAGCTGTTCACCGCTCTGCAGCAGGGTGCCGTAGACGCCGAGGAGAACCCCTTGGCCGTGATCACCGCCAACCGGCTGTATGAGGTGCAGAACACCGTGACTCTCACCGGTCACTTCTACACCGCCGGTATCTTCAACATCAACAAGGACTTTTATGAGTCGCTGGAGGGACAGGATAAGGAGTGGTTTGACGAGGCGTCCGCTCACTTTGTGGAGAACCTGACCCAGCTGATCCGCGACGCGCAGGAGGGCTACATCCAGCTGCTGAAGGACAACGGCATCAATGTGGTGGAGGTCACCTCCGAGCAGAAGGATGCCTTCATCGAGTCCGCCGCCTCCGTGTATGACCTGTTCATTCAGAAGTACGGCGGTACGCAGGAGCTGATCGACCTGGCCATGAAGTACAACGACGACTTTTAAGGAGAGGTGAGCGAAATGACAGTCTGGAAATTCATTGAAAAGAACTTCGAAAAGTGGTTCCTCATCATCTCTCTGGTGGCCATGGTACTCATCACCTTTATGCAGGTGGTGCTGCGTTGGTTCGACGCCGCCACCGTTTGGGCAGAGGAGCTGTCCCGTTACATCATGCTCTATCAGGTTTGGATCGGCGCGTCCTACGCCGTCCGTGAGGATGCACACATCCGTATCACCGCGCTGATCGGTAAGCTCACCGGTAATAAGCGCAGGGTGTCCGAAACGGTGGTACTGGCACTTTGGCTCATCTTCGCACTGTGGCTCACTGTGGAGGGCGTCATGCTGGTCAAGGAGATCGCCATCATGGGTCAGGTATCTTCCGCCATGCGCATCCCCATGACCATCCCCTATGCCTCTGTGCCCATTGGCGGTGCGCTTATGAGCGTCCGGCTGGTGCAGAAACTGATCCAGGACATGAAAAACGACCCGCAGGAAGAAACGAAGGAGGAGGTAGCCTGATATGTTAGCCATTCTGCTTATCTGCCTGGTCGTATTCGGAGCGATCAGTCTGCCTATTGGCATCGCTATGGGCATGGCGACCATGCTTTGCTTGGTATTTGCCACCAACATCGATCCTATCATGGTGGCACAGAATGCCTTCGCCGGTATCGACAGCTTTTCCCTGATGGCCATTCCCTTCTTCATGCTCGCCGGCAACTTCATGCGCTATGGCGGCATCTCCAAGCGTCTGCTGGATCTGGCTGATAACATCGTCGGCTTCTTCACCGGCGGTCTGGGTGCCATCACCACCTTTACCGCCATGTTCTACGCCGCCATCTCCGGCTCCGGTCCCGCCACCGTGTCCGCCATCGGCTCCTTTATGATCCCTGAGATGGAGGAGAAGGGCTACGATAAGGGCTATGCCACGGCACTGTCCGCGGCAGCCGGCACCATCGGCGTCATCATTCCGCCGTCCATTCCCTTCGTCATCTACGGCGTGGCCACCGGCACCTCCATCGGTGATATGTTCAAGGCCGGTGTCATCCCCGGACTTCTCATGGGCGTTGCTCTGATGATATACAACTGGGCAACCAGTAAGAAGTACGGCTGGAAGGGCAACGGCCGCCGGTTCAACTTCAAGGCACTGGGCAAGTCCTTCATCGACTCCTTCTGGGCTATTCTCAGCCCCGTCATCATCCTCGGCGGTATCTACGGCGGTTACTTTACCCCTACCGAGGCAGCCGCGGTTTCCTGCGTGTACACCTTCATCATCGGTACCTTTGTGTACAAGGAGATCCACTGGAAGGAATTCGTGGACTGTATGAAGGACACCGTTGTGATTGCCGGTGCCACCTCCTTCATTGTGGGTATGTCCACCAGCTTCGCCTATGTTATGACGCTGGAGCAGGTGCCTGAGACGCTGTCCGCCTTCATTCTGGGTATCAGCAATAACAAGACCATCATCCTGCTTCTGATGAACATATTCCTGCTGGTGGTTGGCATGTTTATGGACAACATCTCCAGCTGCACCATCCTGGCTCCCATCCTGCTGCCCGTGGCGGTGGCACTGGGTGTCAATCCCGTCCACTTCGGTATCGTTATGACCATGAACCTGGCCGTCGGCTTTATCACTCCGCCCTACGGCGTCAACCTGTTCGTTGGCTCCTCTGTGGCGCATATTCCGTTTGAACGGATCGTCAAGTGGATCTGGCCGTTCATCGGTGTCATCATCGCGGTATTGCTGCTGACCACCTATATCCCCCAGCTGTCTCTGCTGCTGGTATAAGCGCGGCACACCTATCCCCCAATACTGCCGTGGGCTGCGGCGATGTGAACCGCTGCCCTGCAAAACGCCAGAAACCACAAGGGTTTCTGGCGTTTTGTTTGCGCCTTGGCTCGCTCGTTATCCCGGAATCCTGTAAGCATCCGGTACATAGGGCGATGGGAGAGGTTGACGAGGGGCGGAAGCGAGACTATAATGGGGGAGGTCGGGCGCGCAGGGGAGCTTCACAGGATGATGTTTTCCGGTGTTTCGGTTAGCTTTACGATGAACGCGTATTTATTTCCTGCAAAGAAACGCAAGAAAATCGTTAGAATATGCGTAAATCAAGGCGGAAAATGAAGCGCGCTTCATGGGAGGATGCTCTCAAGGAGCTTATTATGCTGCTTGTGGCACAAAATTTGTCGGAAACGGAGGTCTTTACTCGTGGAACTGTACAAATCGGTGATAAGGCGGTACCTGTCGGAATATGCGTGCTCCCTGCGGGAAAAGCGCGGCTTGACGCAGGCGGAGATGGCGGAACGGCTCCGCATCACGGAACGCGCATACAGCGATTTGGAACGAGGTGTGTACTGCTTCTCCACCGTGCCATTGGTATCGCTCCTGCTTATGCTGACGGGCGACGAATTCAAAAAATTTATAGAACCGCTGCGCGGTGAGATCGCAAAGCTGGAGGCGGGAGAGGTGGCATAAGGGCTGCCGCTGATATTGATTCCGACCGTGCGGCGTAGGTCTATTGGATGAATATGGGGGGAAATGACCGCGCGCGGCAGCAGCCGCGACAGGGGGAATACCGCGCGGAGATCGGAGAAAGCACAGGGGATGGGGCGATTGCCTCCACCCTGTGCTTTTGCGTTTGCAGCGAAGTGACGGAATTACAGTTCTGAATCAAAATTTAGCGTGAAAACCGGCGCGGCGCGGGTTGGGATTCGCCCGGAGATTCCTCCATGCGGGTGTTTGTTCTGTGGTTAAATCTCGAAAAACTCAACACAGTTACAAAAATTGTGAAAATACTTGCCTTTTGCTCCACGTTAGGGTATACTATTCAGGAATCTGTAGCGGAATTTTATTTGTCTAAATTAGATACGTAATAATAATTCCATAGTAATTTCGCAGAGGTAAACCTCACTATGACTTTAGCAAAAGACAAGCCGCAATTTGATTTGAAGCGCGTGTTCGCGCTGTGCTTTGCCGTGTACGCGGTGCTCATCATCGCGTTTTACTTTCTGGCAGGCGACCAGCTGCATTTCCGCCGCTCCCGCGGCGAGGTGGCCATGCCCGCCGCCGAGGCAGGGACGATAGAGCTGGTGCAGGGAACGTACGTGCAGCAGACGTTCACCGCAAAGATCCAGCGATTGGAAAGCGTGTCCGTCCAGTGGGGTACGTACTACCGCGCCAACGCCGGAACGGTGACCATGGCACTGTACCGCGGGGAGGAGCTGCTGGGACAGCAGACCTTCAATGCGGCGGCCATCGCCGAGGGAGGCGTGACCACACTGACCTTTGATACGCCCTTGGAGGGGCTGGTGAATGTGCCCCTGACGCTGCGGCTGTGGGCGGATTCCGCCTCCGGCAGCGCAGTGTCACCTATGATGAACACCTCCGCACCGCAGACGGAGGGCTTTGCCCTTGACTTGAACGGCTCCGCCGCTGCGGGGACGCTCTGCTTCTCCGCCGGTGGCGAGGACTATATCTGGACAGGTCTGCACTATTGGGAGTTCGCGGCGGTGTTCGGACTGCTGCTGGCAGCATACCTGTTCTGGTCGTACAAGCGGTGGCAGCAGGGAAAGCCCAGCGCACTGGTGAAGGCCGTTGTCGCCGTGCAGAAGTACCGGTTCCTCATCAAGCAGCTGGTGGATCGGGACTTCAAGGCCAAGTACAAACGCTCGGTGCTGGGCGTGTTCTGGAGCTTTCTGAACCCGCTGCTGAACATGGCGGTGCAGTACGTGGTGTTCTCCAACCTGTTCAAATTCGATATTCCCAATTTCCCGGTTTACTTGCTTTGCGGCAACGTGATCTTCACCTACTTTTCTGAGTCCTGCGGCATGGCCCTGACCTCCATTGTAGGCAACGCCAGCCTTATCACCAAGGTCTACGTGCCCAAGTATATCTATCCGCTGACCCGGATACTGTCCTCCCTTATCAATCTGCTGATCTCCATGATCCCGCTGATCGTGGTGGCGTTGATCTCCGGGCTGCTGCCCGCACCGGCGTATGTCCTGTCACTGTATGCCTTCGTGTGTCTGGCACTGTTCTGTCTGGGGCTGGGGATGCTGCTGTCGGCGGCTATGGTATTCTTCCGGGACATTCAGTTCCTGTGGGGCGTGCTGACCACCATCTGGATGTATCTGACCCCCATTTTCTACCCGGTATCCATCTTGCCGAAAAATATCAAAACGATCGTGGAGTTGAATCCGCTGTACTACTACGTGACCTTCGTGCGGACGTGCATCATTGACGGCGTGTCGCCGGAGCCGACCATGTACGCCCAGTGCCTGCTGTACGCCGTCGCGGCACTGGTGGTAGGTGCATGGGTATTTAAGAAAAACCAGGACAAATTCGTGCTGTATCTGTGAGGTGGAGTATGGAGCAAAACGATATTACCATTTCCGCCCACGATGTGGCGATGCGCTTTCGGCTGACGGATGACAAGATCCTGTCGCTGAAGGAATTCGTCACGCGGAAGATACGCGGAAAGATAAAAACCAATGAGTTCTGGGCACTGAAGGGCGTCAGCTTCGACGTGCATAAGGGCGAGGTGCTGGGCATCATCGGGCGCAACGGCTCCGGCAAGAGCACATTGCTTAAGTGCATTTCCGGCATCCTGAAGCCCACGCGGGGCAGCGTGACCTGTCACGGGAACATCGTACCCATGTTGGAGCTTGGCTCTGGCTTCGACCCCGACCTGACGGGACGGGAAAACGTGTTTCTGAACGGTGCGATTTTAGGCTACACGGAGGAATTTCTGAAGGAGAAATTCGACGAGATACACGAGTTTTCCGAGCTGGGGGACTTCATTGACGTACCCATCCGGAACTACTCCAGCGGCATGATGGCGCGGCTGGCGTTCTCGGTAGCCACGGTGGTGAATCCGCAGATCCTCATTGTGGACGAGATACTGTCCGTGGGCGACGAGTCATTTCAGGCCAAGAGCCGTGCGCGGATGATGGAGCTGATGAGCGGCGGCACCACAGTGCTGTTCGTGAGCCACAGCCTCAGCCAGATCCGCGAGATGTGCGACCATGTCCTGTGGCTGGACAGTGGAGAGGTGAAAATGTACGGCGAAACACAAGAGGTGTGCGATGGGTATCAACTCTGACGCGCCGAGAATCGCCATCGCAGTTTCTCGCAGAATAGATGTAGACAGCGTGTGCGTGGAAAATCCCCTCTATCTCCCGGTTCGCTGCGGTGCAGTCTATGATACCAACGCGCAGCCAGCACTGCAAGGGGATAACACCGGCGACAACATCTCCGAAAAGCGTGAAAACTATTGCGAGTTGACGGTGCAGTATTGGCTCTGGAAAAATGTGCATGCCGACTACTATGGTCTGTGTCACTACCGAAGATACCTGTCGTTTGCAGAGCGGCACTACCGCGCCAACGACCATGGGCTGGTATCCCGGCCGCTGCTGACAGAGCGCGAATGTGCGCGCTTCGGGTTATTAGACGTTCAGCACATGACCAAGGAAATCGAGAAGTATGACCTTATCGTCCCGGAAGCTGCGCCGGTTAGCCGGATGCCGCTGCCGAGAGGGACGGCGGATACGGTGCGAGAGCTGTGGTTCGCACACGAGGACATATTTTTCGAAAAAGGGATGGTGGATAAACTGCTCTCCGCGATCGAGCAAGCTGCCCCACAGTATTTACCGGCAGCGATGGATTATTTCGCGGGAGACAAACATTGCGGGTATAACTGCTTTGTCATGTCCCGGCAGGTGTTTGAGCGGTTTTGCTCGTTCGAATTTCCAATCGTGGATGGCTTGATGGAAAGCTTGAATACGAGAGAGTTTCCCCGCAGCCCGGCTTATGCAGGCGAGATGCTGTTTGGCGTGTTTGTTTACCACATGAAAACGCGAGAAAAGTGGCGAATTTGCGAGAAGCAAATCGTGTTTTTTGAGGAAACGAGAGCCATCGGATGCTTGCAGACCATACGCTGTGTATGCCGAAGCACGCTCAAACGCATGGTGCGGGCGGCAGCAAACCCGTTCTTCCCGCTGGGCTCACGGCGGAGAGAGTGCGGGAAAAGGTTGTACCAAAAATTACTGTGCAGGGGGCACAGATAAATACAGAGTGGAGGATAAAGGAAGTTGGAGCAAAAGAAGTATAAACCCGTACCGGATGTGGAGTGCTTGAAATACCACGGTACACCGGAGAAGCCGGACATTAAGATTTTTGTTTCACATCGTATTGATCTGGACAGCGAAACGATTGACAACCCGCTATACATCCCCGTCCGCTGTGGAGCGGTGTACGACGAGAGGGAAAATGTCACCATGCTGGGGGATGACACGGGAGATAATATTTCGGAAAAGCGGATGAGCTTCTGCGAACTGACCGTTCAGTATTGGGCGTGGAAGAATGTCAAGGCGGATTATTATGGGCTGTGTCACTACAGAAGGTACCAGTCTTTCGCGGGGGAAAAGTATACAGAGGGTTTGGACGTATATAACCACGTCGTAGAAAACATTTTCAACGATTCCTTCGTTGAAAAGTTTGGGCTTAATGAGAGTAATGTCCGAAACGAGATTCAAAGCTATGATGTCATTAGCATAATACCACTGCAACTAAACAGAATTAAAGGTCGGAAAGCTGTTACGGTATATGAATCGTTAAAGGAGAATCCGACAGTATTTCCGATAGATGACGTGGATATGTTTATCAATATATTCAAGTCTAAATATCCTGATTTTGTCAAAGACATTGACGAATACTTTCAAGGATATACATGGAGGGCATTTAACTGTTATATCCTAAATAAAGATTTGTTCTTTGAGTATAATCAAGTCTTGTTCAATGTATTATTCGAATTTGAGAAACAGGTCGACATGACATTTTATAATCAAGAGCAACTGCGAATTCCGGGATACATGGGAGAGGCTACGTTTGGAATTTTCTACAATCATATTAAGAGAACACGGGGAGCAAAAACAAAAGAGGTTCAACTAGTACGAATAGAACATCCAGAGAAAAGGGTCGAGATTATGCCCGCCTTTGGAGAAAACAATATCCCAGTCGTTATGGCATCAAGCAATGAATATGTTCCTTTCTTGGCAACCTTGTTAAAGTCGATTCAAGTGAATTCCAGCACAAAATGGAATTATGACATTATCGTATTTAGCAATAGAATTCGCAAGGAGAACAAGAAAATATTGGAAGAAATGATTGCCGAGACCCCAAACTTTTCTCTCCGCTTTATAGGGGTAGATAGCTATCTGAGCGGAAGAAAGCTCTATACTGCGATGCACGTTACTACGATGACGTATCTGCGCCTTGCAATGATTGATGTTCTAAAGAAGTACGACAAAGCCGTTTATTTAGATTGTGACGTTATCGTTAATACAGACATTGCCAACCTATACAATTTGAACATCGATGGTTATATGATTGCCGCAGCTATCGATACAGTTATGGCGGG